>Ga0308160_10004445_pt1 | contig 15029 bp, 20 predicted proteins | sample PhyFR1_FD_201036 | JGI IMG/M metagenome (GOLD analysis project Ga0308160, IMG submission 201036) | Phyllosphere microbial communities from UC Gill Tract Community Farm, Albany, California, United States - DLSLF.R1 | ecosystem: Host-associated > Plants > Phyllosphere > Unclassified | place: USA...
TTAAAAACGAAACAAAGACCGCTAGGAAGCGATTCTGTACGCTTGAGCGTTCCCGACATCCTTGATAAGTTGTCGACGCTTCAATTGCGAGTTGTGTCTTGATCAAGAGAGGTGACAGAATTGTGCTGCAGAAGAGGGGGAAAGGAGAATGAGATTATGATCAAACTCCTCGTTTGCTCCTGGAGTCTTTGCCCGAACGATCTCGACTGTTCGAATGCTTTCAGCTGCAAGTCCTTCGCAGATTTCTCGCTGAACTCGGAGGCCTGCATTATTCGCTAGTTCTCTCCGAATCAGGATCGCCATCGCTTCGAAAGCTCAAAGTGCTAAATTCGGAGAACGACGTTTCGCATTATCCGCTCGCTGTTGAGCCGGGACTCAGTGTAACATCGTCTCGTCTCGTCGATCTGAAAGTCGACAGGTCTCGCGCAGACCGTTGCCGTCGAATTTGAGCTCCCCGGCTCGGTTTCGAAAGCATCTCAGGCAACAACGTGAAACCCGATTTGATCTCGAGTGAGTTGTATTGCGAGTAGTAGAAAGTAGGTGAGACTACGTGAAGAGAACAGATAACAAGGAGACCAGCTCCTTCAGAAGAAAATACGAAAAGATCAAGCCTAGTTGTCATCGTGACCGTGGTGACGACGGTGACCAGCAGAGTGTACCTTCGATGAGCTATCAATGATGTGGGCGTGTCAGCTTCGTCGTTTCAGTAGGTAGTAAGCGAGGAACGCTCACGATTTCGCATCTTGAGCATCGATGCTCCTCTTCTTCGATCCACCTTGACAGAAACCAGCCGGCGCGAACCCGCTCCTGTGGAAGGCGAAGTCCTTTGGAAGTCAGTAGCTACTCGAGAAAGTCTGAAGAAGACCTTGCGACTCACACAGCGGTATGGCAGATCGCCTTTGAGTAGTGAGCTGAACCGTCCCAGTTTCCGGTACCGGGAACGACGTAGTTCTTGCCAGCTTTTCCAGGGTTGGTGAAGATATCTTGAACGACGCCTGGAGTGTCCTTGGTGTAGAGACCCGGGATCGCAACGCCTGAGGGGAGTTTGACGTTTCCGTTTCCTTCGACCTTGATTTGTGCGCAACGGGGGTAGTACTGCGCTCCCGCTTCACTCCCTGGGGACCACACCTCACCGCCCATGTGTAGAGCGATGAAGTCGAATCGAACGAGGTAGTCTCCAGAAGCGAGAGTTTTCGGAATGATAGCCTTTTGCTTGCCTCCATTCTCGATCATACGGTTGGTAGCCCATTTGCCTTCATTGTAGTAGTAACCTTCCGAGGCGATCTGAACCCAACCGCTACCTTGACCGTTCCAGGAGAGAGGCGAGCTGCAGATACGAATATGGTCAGAACGTGTTAGATAGTGGAAGCAGAGAGATGAGGACTCGCATCATGGCTGTCATTGGACCGCTGTGAGAGGTAGCCAAAGGATCCTTTCCTGCGACGAGAGTATCGTGCCACCCTGTCAACGAAAGGGAGTCAGCGAAAAGAGCGTGCTAAAGGAGGGAAGAGATGCTTACACTGCGCTTCTAGAGTGTCTCCAGCCTTGACTTTGAGAATTCCGTCGACTTTCTTCGTGTTTCCGCAAGCCATGTAGGGCGAGGTCATGTCCTTGATAGGATCGTTTGTAGGAGGGACTCGCACTAGAGCAAATAGCTCACAGTCAGCGAAAGATTCGAAACTTGGGTTGACCGAAACGGACTCACTGTAAGAAGATCCTTGCCACCAGTTCTTGAAGTCAGACTTGTCGACACCATTGACGTAGAGCCCAGTAACGATAGAATGACCAGCTACTTGCGTAGCGAGCGCAAAAAGGACGGAAGCGGGAAGTAGAGATTGTGATAACATAACGAATGTGAAAAGTTGGAGTGAGAGGTTGGGTGACGACCGGCGACGAGACTGAGTAGAGGTGGGAAGAGAAGTGAAGAGAAGGAAAAGTGAGGTGAAGGGAAGAGAGAGTCGAGAGCGTTGGAGTGAGGCTTTTTAGCGAACGTCGGGTTTAGGGAGAGACGAGGTGCGAACTTGAGAACAGACCACTTTGCTGAGACGAACAGACGACCGTTGGACCGTTTTCCCGCCGAGCTTGAGAGAGGAGGTGTAGCGAACGCGAAGGAAGGAATCTGGGGGAACGCGAGCGATTTGTGCGAACCCATTTCGAGCGAAGTTCGCTTCCCCTTTCGCCTTCCCCAACTCGGAGATTACCACTCCTTCGCACTGTTCACATAGAGACGTGTTGTCGAGCGCGATGAGAAACAGTCGATCAGTCTGTAAGGCATTTCGCGCGGCTGAGATTCCAGATCCAGAGCTATGCGTACGAAATTTTCCCGACTGACAACGAATGAAGCACCAATCCAACTATTTGAGGGGGAAGTCCAGCTACCCTCCACGTATCATAGATATAAGATAATCAGTGCTGACCGCGATGAACGCTTCTCCTGAACCTTCGTTGGTAAGATCTGCACCCATTGAACTTGTTCTCGCAACCTGAAAAGTCGGCAGGTCCTCCCTGTTTCGGTTGAGCATCGTCGAGGCATTTGTCTGCACATCAAGACAGAACGAGGTCAGTTCTCACTGCGGAGAGAAAGGGAAAAGGGTTCGAGAGACGTACTGTAAGCTCGCATGCACGAAGAGTAATCGACGAAAGTCTCGGAGGGAGAAGCAGCGGTAGAGGTGGATGCAGATGAAACAACTGAAGTCGAGGAACTAGAGAGAATGTAACCGAAATCAGCGAAGTGATTCTTGAGATCCATTCAGGCGAGAGAGTGACTCACGAAGAAACAGCGATAGTCGTTGTCTTGGAGCTGATCGTGGTCGATCGGGAGCTAGCAGAAGACTTGGTGACTTGTGAAGTATTCGAAGGGATTGCTTGAGTTGACGATTTCGTGACGACAGTCGAAGTTGAGCGAACAGTCGATGAGGAAGAAGCCCTAGATGACGAGGGCTTGGAAGAGGAGGAAGGCCGAGTAGACAATGAAGGAGAAGGAGAGGTGCTGTTGGATCCTCCTTGACAGTAACCGGGCTTTGCGAGTCCATCAGCCCTCTCATAGCAAGTATCGGTCGAGTAACGAGCTGTTCCATCCCATACTCCGGTACCTGTCGAGCAACACAGCATTAGCGAGATCCGTTGCTACCACCAGCGAGAGAAAGCGTACCAGGAGCGATGTAAGCCTGTGAACAGAAAGAAGAAACAGAGTTAGCGATTCGAAAAGAACCTCTGCGGAACTTCCTTCTCAACTCACCTTTCCAGCCGCGACGAGGTCACCATAGATGTTGTAGACGACACCCGGAGTCTCATGAGTATAGAATCCGGGGATCGCGACACCCTTCGGAAGCGAGACTTGACCAGATCCAGTTACTTCGATTTGAGCGCTGACGACGGACAAGAGAGGTGAAAGATCAGTACAGCTGATGTCAGATATCGAAAGCAATGAGGGCTAACCAATTGGGATAGAACTGCGAACCTCCAGGATTCTGTCCTTCGTGAAGACCAATGAGTTCGAAACGAACGAGATATTTTCCAGCTTTCAAGCTCGAGGGGACTACAACCTTGTTCTTGCCTCCATTCGCGATCATCTGTGGTACCATGAGTCAGTTATGGGGACTCGAAGAGACAGAACGGAGAGCGTACACGATTGACGGCCCATTCTTGCGAATCCGAATAGTAACCTTCAGAAGCGATTTGTACCCAAACATCACCCTTCGTGTTCGCGTCGAGCGGACTGATCCAAGTTGTGAGAGGTCCCTTGTGAGAAGGATCAATCGGATCTTGAGCCACATTACCCACGAGGCCACCAGCGTGCCACCCTTTTCGTCGATCAAAGTCTAGTCAGTGTCGTCGAATCGCCTGCTCATCGGTCCAGTATAATAGGAGACGTACAGGTAGGTTCGATTGTGTCTCCTGCAGTGACCTTGAGGATACCGGGTACTTCAGTCGTTCCTCGATCGTTGCAAGCCATGAAAGGAGTAGTCAAACTATTCTCAAAAAGAGGCGAGTTTGAACTAGGTTGTCGCACTGTATCAATTCGATCATCGTCAATCGGAGATAGCGATGAGATGGGAAGAAATCGCGTACTATAGGAAGAAGCTTGACCGACTGAAGTCCAATCTTTCTTGTCGACTCCGTTCACGGTGATTCCAACGATGTAGGTGTGAGCCGACACGAGTCGAGGGAGTAGAGTGAGAGCGGATAGAGAGAGGAAGAGTGAACGAGAGAACATGGTGGGAATCGACGACCGGCGACGAGAGAGAATGAGGGGAAGTGAAGGTGAGGAAAGAGAGAGGAAGAGAGAGAGGAGGGGGAGGCATTTTGCTGCATGCTCGGAGATACAAGCCGTTTCACCACATGGAAGACAAGGCTGGGAATCGGGGACGTTGGAAGAAGAAGCGAGAAGGAGAGGTGTTTGCCAATGAAACGGTTAGAGAACGCTTTGACCTTGATCGATTAAAGTGGGTCGAAAGGAGAAGAGTTGAACTGCGCGATCATATTGCCCGCGTCGTCAGATTCTTGGGGATATGATACGAGGAACACTGAGACGCACCTGAAGTCGTCAAAATCGCAAGCCAGAACTTCGACACCCGAACCCCACTCTTCGTTTCCGCCCGTTACGCTGCGACGTTGCTTAAGGTCACCAATTCCGGTGCTTCTTCCCAATTGGACCGAACGAATCCGTTCAAGTCGGGAGTTCAATCCGAATTCCCGATCCGAAATAACGCGAAATATCTGAGGATACTCGAACAACCGACACGGTCAGCTCGCTGATCTGGAGAGTAGTCAGAGAGAGGGAGTAGCCTCACATCCTCTCGAACGATAACAATTTCCGCTGCTCGAGCCGACGGATACGATGCGAATTCGTAGGATTCGCTCAAGCTGCGATGTCGAAATAATGATCTGCGGGACTGACAGCGACCAGCATCAATACGACACATACTGGACGATTGGAGATGCCAGCGGCGAGAGTAACGCACCTCCAAATCCCTCCCGTATTTCACTTGAAAAGTTTAAGGTTAAACTTTTTCTTTCCTCCTCAACCATCTCATTACCCTCTGCCCATCCTCTCCCTCTCCCTCTCTAACTCTCCTCTCCTCCTCACATACCCGACACCCACACTCCCCTTTCTTCAATCCAAGATGTCTCCCGGCGCATTCCCAACAAAACCTCCAATCCTCGCCACCAATCACGAGGCACTCTAATTCTCCTCCCTTCCTCTCCCTCCTCCTCGCTTCATCCTCCCTTAGGAACCGTTTCGAGGAGGAAGAAGTTTGTGCATTCTCAACTCTTTGATAAGCTACTAATAAAACTAATTGTTCCAACGTAGCTTTCCCCTCCTCGTTCGCTTGTGTATTTGAATGAGTGTGAGATAAAGAGTGAGTAGGAAGGTTTATACCGGGTGAAAGGAAATGAAGGCGTTCGAAGAAAGGATGAACGAATGATGGGGAGGAAGGGAGAATGAATGATTTGCAGGAGACGCAGGTGTAGGAGGAAGAGAGGAGTTCGGAGAGGTGTGGAGGGAAATCGTCTGTCGAAGGTGAGGGGAGGGGAAGGGAATGGAGGAGTTCGGTCGAAATCGAAAAGAGGGATCTGACTGAATCCGGCGAGTCAGAGGGAGGACGACGACGAGAGAGGTCTTTGAGGATTTGTCGTACGTTGGATCGTGTTCCTTTTCCTTCTCTTTGTGCTTGCGAGGAATCTTTCGTGAGAGGTAAGAGAGCTTTGTGGGATTGGACGAGGGGGTTTCCGTGTGATTTCAGGCGGCGGAGGTTGGAGAATAAAGTGAGGGACGGCGGGAGGTGGGGGAAGGCGTTGTGTGAGAGGGAGAGGGATTCGAGATTCGGAAACAGGAGGAGGAGGAACGAAGGGAACGCTAGAGCGTCAAAAGAGAAGATCAGCATGAGGAAGAAGTAAAGAAGCCATGGCCGACGCACAAGTGAGTTGATTACGAGACAAATCGAGCGATTTGACAGAATCCAAAAACATTCGAGCTTTTCGGGATAGTTCTGCTGAATCCTCGATTTCGCTGAATGAGAGATACCATTCGATCGTTTCTTGCATTCGTTCGAGAGCGGTCCATTGTGAGAGTTGGGACGTTGTGAGTTGTAGATTTTGAAGCGAGATTCGAGGAGAGGAACAGGAGGGAAGGAGGAGGGACTCGATTGAATTGAGGAGTGCTGCCGTTTGAAGCGTTGTCACAGAATCTGTTACCGGAGAGCGAATCTCATTCGGTGGATTCTGTAAACGACTTCGAGCTCATGAGCACAACATAGAAAAGGGATCACGAGCTTCGTCGACTCACATTCGCAACCAACTCTTCAACCCTCTTGACCCAATCCAATTCCTTCTCCTTCTCCTTCCCCCTACTCTTCCCCTTCCCTTGCGTACTCCCACCTCCAACCCACCTCTGTCGTAACCCAACTAAAGCTTTCGCATCCTCCTTTCCCAACTTCTTCCTATACTCCTTACTACCCTTCTCATCTCCTCCCAACACCTCTCTCAAATCTCTAACGAACCTCTCTAAGATAGGTACGAATACTCCTATTGATTCCCACGCATCTTTCGAGTTTGAAGAAGGGAGGAGAGTAGAGAGGGTTCGGAGGGAAGTGGAAAGGGTTTCGTATGAGGAAGAGAGGAGGGATTGACGTGCTCGTAAATAGGTCAAGGATAGTTTGAGGTCGGAACGTTTGACTGAGGGAGGGGTTGAGGGGAGAGGAGTGGAACTTGAGGCGGTAGGGAACGGGGTGGAGGATGACGAGGTACTACTCCAGCTTGTGCGTCGTGGGTAGTCACAGTAAGAGGAGGAGGAAGAATCTGAATCGGAATCGAAGGAATCGGAGGAAGTTGAACGAGAGGAACGAGAGGAACGAGAGGAAAGCGAATTTGAGAGAGAGGGTCGACGGAAGAAGGGAGTCGAAGAGCGAGGAGGGAGTAAGTTCGAGCGAGTAGTCATACAGCGAGCTTAGAGGCTGAGGGAGGAGTGGAGAGGAGGGGAAAGATGAGACGATGAAATGAGGGGAGAGAAACGAGAGGTGACGATACTTTGGTTTGATCTTGCTGTCTTGAAGTTGTCAGAGTATCAGTCTGGTGTGTATGAGCTATTTGTCGATTCCTTGTGAAGTGTAGGAGAGCGAGAGTGTTCTCGGAGACTCGGTTGTTGATTCATTCTCGTCTCTCTCTCTCTCTCTCTCTCTCCTCCCCCACTCCCGCTCCTCTTCTCACTCTTTAGATCCTCGAGAACAATGAGTGTTCAATCACCTACCTCAGCAGTACCTCGAGTCGATACTCATTCATCAAGAGTAGACGTAATAAATACTAAACAAGGAAGGATTCTCTGTGTAGCAGATGTCAGAGGTGAGCATAACTACTCTCTATCTATTATCAACTAGTTCAGGCGATCAAGGGGCAAAGAAAGAGAGAGGGAAAGGAGGGGAATCGTGACGTGAACCAACCTCATCTCAACACACAATACAACCTTAAAGAGACGTCAGGATAGTAGTAGAGCATAACAGGAGGGCTCAAGATGCGACTGAGGTGGTCAAACACAGCTCAAGTAGGAGGATGAGGTGTCAAGGAGGTCTGATCGTCCAATCCGGTTCAATCCACTTCCAACCTCCTCTACTCCCAGCTAGACACATAAGGAATTGCCCAGGATCATCAAATGAGCCTATCCTGCCCCGATAGCGCAAACATCAGCTCAAATCTCGATAGGCATCTTTCGTACTGACCCCTATTTTCTTCCTTTCTCTCCCCTCAGGTGCTCTCTCGACTTTGAACACACTAGCAGCCGAACACAATGCAATCGCAATCATTCATTCGGGAGATTTCGGTTTCTACGGTTCGTTTCCCACTTCCTCTCCATTCGATTTCCTCACTGATCCTCCTTCTCTCCTCCTCCTCGATAGAACCCTCTTCAATCCCGTCCATTTCCGACCGAACCCTAAAGCATCTCCTCCAATACTCCTCACTCCTCACTCCTCAATTCCGTTCCCAACTCCTCTCCCCCTCTACCTCCTCGACTCAACTCCGTCAACTCCTTCAAACCAGTCCCGATTTCGTTCTCTCGGAATTCCCAAAACTCCTCAATGGCGAATTAAAGTTCAATGTACCAGTCTACACAGTTTGGGGAGCATGTGAGGATGTTTCAATCTTGGAAAAAATCAGATTAGCTCCCAATTCCTCTCTTTCAATTCCCGATTCAACTCCATCCCTCGCTCCCTCGACTACGACTCAAACACCTTCACCGGAACTCTCTTCAAGTTATTCGATTCCGAATTTGACAGTGTTGGACGAAGCGACTACGAGGGTGTTGGTGATCGGTGGAGTGAGATTGAGGTTGTTTGGATTAGGTGGTGCGGTAGTTAGTCATAAATTGTTTGATAATGGACAAGGGAACGCTACGATCGCTGGAGGAATGGGAACTATGTGGACTACCATGTTACAAATTGGTGAATTAGTAGATACCGCTCAAAAAGTGCGTTTCTCTTCATTTGCTTTCCCATCTCGTCTCGTCGCGTCAAGCTGATGGGTTATCGGAGATGATCACAGGTGTACGATCCAACTGAAACTCGTTTACTCCTAACTCACGCCTCACCAGGAAGAGAAGGATTGATCTCTCAACTCTCTTTGGTCCTCAAAGCCGACTTGACCATCTCTGCCGGACTCCATTTCAGGTACGGAGTGTCGTACAACGAGTTTAGTGTCAATTGGGATCCAGAAAGTTTCAGGGGTAAATTGGAGGCGTCGAGAAAGGCGTTTGGAGAGGTTTGGGATGCCGTCAAGAATCAGGTAGAGGGTGTCGTCGAGTGAGTTCTCGAATGCTTCCATCATGACGAAGAACGACGGCTGATGGAGTAGTTCTTCGGGAGTCACAGCGAGAATCAAAAGAGTTTATTGGCGAACGCTTTGGCAGTCGCGAATCGAGTACCTGCTACTGCACCAGTCGCTGGAGGTCCAGCGGCAGAAGAGACCGCATGGAAGAACTGTTGGAACTGGTAAGCATCTCTTCGCTCTTTGCCTCTCTGATAAGCGGAACTGACGAGACTGTTTTCGCGAACAGGAACTTACCGGATGCTGCATTCGGAAGTCTAATTCTTGATATCCGAGAGGGGAGGATTGGGAGTGAGATGAAATCTCAAGGGTTCAACTTTGCTTATCGATCTTCCTCAACTCCCTCTTCCAACTCTACTTCACAACCCTCCACTTCCGCACCTCGACCAACTCAACCCCAACCCCAATCTCAACCTCAACCTCAGCAATCTTCCGCTCCTTCAGCTCCTCAGTCTCAACTAAACATGAATCGACCTTCACCAGTCCCGGCTGCTCCCAATTCCACTGCACCTCACACAGTTCAAGGAGTAGGTCGAGGTGGAATCCATCAGAGAGTTTCATCATCAGGAGCTATGAGGGTCGGTACAAACCGTATCGGATTCTCAAACTACCAAGCAGCACCTCCCTCAAACTCGGCCCCAGAACCTGAATCCGCTCCTTCGACTTCGACTGAACCTAAACAGAATGGAGTCTCCACCGAACCAAAATCCGTCACTTCTCCTTCAGCTTCTCCTGCACCTCCCTCAGCGAATTCCGCACCCCCGACTGGTCCGAGAAACCAACAAAACCGACCTCCATCTCGCCAGCAACAACAACAGAACCCTCCTCCCGCTCCTCCTGCTCAATCCTCTTCCCCCGCTCCCCCAACTCCCGCTCAACCCGAATCCACTTCTTCTTCAGAAACTCCCGCTAAACCCTCCTTAACCGAATCTACAGCCGAAACTCCTGGTGAGCCTTCGACTGGTGAGAACGCTACGGGATCAATCGGACGTTCTTCTGGACGAGGACGTGGACGAGGTGGACGTGGTAGAGGGGATGGAGTAGATCGAGGTGAGAGGAGTGAGAGGGGAGGTGCGACTCCGGGAAGGGGAAATCGAGGGAGGAGTAATGGTGAATGGAGGGGAAGGGGGAGGGGAGGTGCGAGACAGGCGAGTGGTGAGGTTGGGAATGGGACGCCGAGTGCAGCAGCGGGAGGTGCAGGAGGAAGTGAGAAACCTTCGGCCTAGATTGTAGTTTGTTCTGTTCTGTTCGTTTCTCGTTTGTCAAAAAATCGCAAGTTTTGCTCTTCACTTTTGTTATCGCCTTTCTTTCGATTTTTTAGTAGTATCACGCTCTTTTAACTCTCTTCAGTTCCTCGTCTTGTCTAGCTCAACTCGCAAATATTCGTAATCCTCGAGAAATCGAACAAGTTTCTCTTTCTCGCTCTCTCCCGTTAGTTTCTCAATGAAGCGAATCTGCGAGTGGTTTGGATTACGAGCGACCAGCGGTAGTAACGGCTTCTACCTCTTTAACAGTTCTAGGTAACCACGAAGGAGTCAAGTTCTCGTATCCATCTTTCGTAATCAACAAGCTGTTTGAAGTTCATTCCATCAGCATTATTCGAAAAGGAGCTGGCAGAGTGAGAAAACGTACTTGTCTTCAATTCGTACACCTCCAACGTAAAGATACTTTTGAAGGAGATCGTGGTTGACAAACTCTGAGTTTTCGAAAGGAGCGAAAAGGAATTGATTAAAATAGCATCCGGGCTCTACTGTAACGACGAATCCTTCTTCGAGCGGGACTCGAAGACGGAGGTAGCGTAAGAGAGGATCAGTAGATTTGCCTTCTGGGAGTCCTCCGACGTCGTGAGTGTCCAAACCAAGCAAATGACCTGTGCGAAGAATCCTAATAAGCCTACTGACCCATGAGAAAGAGATTGGAAGGTCACGCACCGACTCCGTGAGGGTAGAAAGCAGAACTTAAACCGCTAGCTTTGATCTTCTCGACTTTCTCATCCTCTGATGAACCCTCAGCGACGAAGAGACCGAGCTTGAGGAATCCTCGGATGAGAACATCGTGCCTGTTTGCAAGTCCCCCATTCAGTCAGTGTACTTGACAATGACTAGGGATTCGATGTTGACAAACATGAGGAACTGAACTTCTTCCCAATTACATCCTGGCTTGATGATCTTGAAAGCAGCCTGTAACGTAGCGAATCGGTCAGTACAGATATATGGAGAGGAACGAGGTAGCGTCGTACCTCTTGCATCTCACAGACGAGAGTAGTGATCTCTGCGCATTCCTTGGTGAATTTACCTCCGTTTCCAGTCTATTCCCGATTTCGTCAGCGGCGTTCCTCTAGATGATGCATGAGATCTGAGCTTACAGGAATGACACGAGTAACATCGGAAGCGTAATCTTGCCATTCGCATCCAGCGTCGACGAGGAGCAGAGTAGGTTGCGAAGGGAAATCTTGATCGTTTGCGACATAGTGAAGGGTACCAGCTGACGTTCCTGCTGCCATGATCGAGCCGTAGGCTTGATGCTTCGAGCTAGAATCGAGAGCAATACGAGGTCAATCAGGAGGAGTAAATTTCGAAGAGAAGAAAGGAGATGGGACGTACCCTCTCTTTCGGCAGTAAGCGATGAAAGCAGCTTCAGCAGCATTCTCATCGACGATTTCTCCCTTTCCGACGAGTCCCATGAGATGTTTGTGAGCACCAGCAGTGATCTCGTTCGCTTTCTTCATCTTTTCGATTTCTTGAGGGGTCTTGTTCCTTCTCGCCTCATGCAGCGCCTTGAGGAGGTATTCGCTCGTCGGTTGAGGAGCATTGATCTGAGCAGAGATGGAAGAAGGAGCTTTGGTGAAAGGAAGATGATGGATGATTGTGTCGAGGTTGCGATTCTTAGGAGGAGGAGGGTAGAGGGATTGACGAGACCATCCTTGATGAATAGCGGTGACGTGGATCTTTTGTCCAATCTCTTCAGGTGAAGGAGGCATTCCCATCCACATGACCTGAATGAAGCAGCTTTTCGGATTAGTTGGGCGAAAAGGAGGGGAGAGAGCGACGTTGGCAGGAATAGCTCACCTCTGCCTCGTCTACCTCTGGTAGCCATAATCTAGTCTCGATAGCATCATCCTTGACTTGCTCACCTCCCTCGTGCTCGTAAGAAATGGTGAGAGCTGAATGAGGAGGAGCGACTCCTCCACTCAACCAAGAGAAGTTCCTCTCTTGCTCGAATGCTAGCTCGCGATCACTGTCATGCCTGCATTCTACTTTGCTACCCTCGAGGAAGATGTAATGGCGAGCGGGTCGGAGAGATGAAGGTTTGTTGAGCGAGATCAATCTTTTGATGAGGAGGTGAGAGTGGAGGAGGGGGTAAGGTGCGGTTGATGCCATTTTTGTTGAGCTGTACTGAGCTTTCGAAGGTGGTTCGAGTTGATGGGATGAAGGGAAAGAGAGAAAAAGAGGGGAAGAGGGAAATCACATGGTCACTTCGCATTCGACATCTGAGCAGCATGGACAGTCTCTTGACAATGGACAGGGTCGAGCAAGAGCAGCCGAGCAGCGGTGCTGTGGGACGAGACGTTTCGTCGCAACCTCGAGCCGAAATATTTTTCGCGACCTCGTTCTTCTGCACGTACGACTCGATGTACTCGCCAAGGTTTGCGAGGGCGATAGGTGACCGATGACGACCTTGTGCTGTACCAGGACTGGACTACATCAAGTCGAGCCTACTTCGACGCCAGATCTACAAATCTGCTTTGACCTCCCTCTTTGAGCGTTCGTCACAAGCTGTACTATCCGTTGACACTCAGATCAGTATATGATCGGAAAAACAAAGGCCTGTACTCACAAAGACTCAGAGGTTGAAGGGGAACTCAGTCCATTCAGAAATCTCCCTCTCAACGCTTTCGAAATGACTTTTCATCAACTCTTTGTAGTTCTCGCAGACCGACGAATAAGCAAGTTGACTATTGAGTTCGAGAGGTGGACTAGCACTGAGATCGAGGTTCTTGAGCGACCTGCCGACAATGACAGCCCAAGTTTCGTTTCCAAGGCAGCTGCGGGCATCACGGCACTTCTTGTGTGAATGGGCGGGCAGGCGTTTAGCACAAGCCTGAAGACACTCCATAACGTGACCTTTTTGTACGCGACGCCAATGATCCTGACGACACGGGAAGAATCAGGCAAAGCGAAGAATTAGAAAAAGAGAGCGGCGTTACCAGACGCTTCTTCCAGACATGGGGAACGCCGTAATCCTCGGGAAGCTGGGCAGCTCTAACGGCTGACTTTGCGGTGTGCTTGATCAGCTCGACATTGTTCGTCAAGACGGCAAGCGCAAAAGCGAAGGATCCGCCATGTTGCGATTCCCATACATTTACCTCCCTGTGTAGCAACGATCAGCCTCGACACACGCCGAACAGAGAGAAGACGTACCATGCATTAGCCTCGACCAACTTGCGAAGCGACCAGCAATCATACTTATCTGCCATTCTCGCCAGCGAGATCCATCCTTCGCATGTGAGCTGTTTCAAGGTTCCTTCACGTACATCCTCAGTACTCTCGAGGAGTGTGATCATTGTAGAGACCTCGCTCGCTTTCTCGGTCAGTGGAATTGAAGTGTCGCCGTCTTCGGATTTGAGATCGAGAGAAAGCATGTCGGCGAAGACCGTCGATTGAGCGACGAGGGCTGAACGCGAAATGGTGTGAGAGATCGCGGGAATGTCGGAGGTAGTGAGAGTAATTTGAGGATCCATCTTGTCGAACATCATGAGTTGCGTGTGAGAGGAAAGAACGAGAGCGAAAGAGGGAATAGAGAAACGTTTGCTGTTTCCCCCCTCCTCCGGAAAGTTCCGCGGTCTTCTGGGAGATATTGTCAGCTTAGACGATCTCGTCAGCTCTCTTGATAGACTAGACGCGAGAAGGAAGAGTGAAGAAAAGGGCATTGCGATTGTTTCGAACGTTCATGCGATCTCGTTCTCTTCTCTACTCTACTCGCTTCCCTCTTCCTCCGTCTAATCCGGTTCATATTGCTAAAGGAGCTCCTATTTCCTATCTCTCTGCGCCCTAATCCCAATTGCATCCACTGCTGAGCCGTCGACCCTGATCATCTCCTGTTTCGCAACCTCGAGGAAATCGACGAGTCCTGCCTCGCTGAATTTTCCCGTCCACTTTGGTAAGATCCAATCCGGATAAACATCCCACAGATCATCTTTGACGTCGTAGTAAGGCTTTCCGACGTCTTCGATCCTCGTTCCAACCTTCCCTTTGATGTGGTTCAAGGTGATGGGACTGAGAGTAGCATGTCTGGTGGGACCGCTGACAAGAGGTAGAAGTTGGGAGAGGGCAACACGGGCAGTCAAGCTGAACAGAAGGCTTTTGATGGGGAAGTTGCGCAGATTCGAAGACAGGCTGGACGTGAGAGATGTGAATTTGGACAATAGAGCGAGAGTCGATGGGGACGTGAATGCCTTCAGTTGTTGTTGCGGGATATCGCCCACGATGAACATGTCACGGTGGGATTCGATAGCGAGTAGGAGCATCGGGAGTTTCTCGGAGGTGAGGAGTGCAGGGAGGAGATCTGGAATGACGGATGAGGGTTTCGATGCGTCGCAGAGGAACAGGATCGAGAAGGAGTCGAAGGCGGAGAACAGGCGCTCAACGCTCTTCACATTCGTTGAAAACTGACCCGCGAGCTGGACGAAACTGAGTTGAGATCCGAAAGATATCGATTCGAGCTGAGGTTGGGTCAGAGTGGGAACCGCCTGCGAGTCGTGGTACAAGCCGAGAACGAGAGAGGCGAGCTGCGGACAGGATGTCAGGCCAGCGTAATTCGAGGGGTTGAACGAATCCGAGAGGGTGTGAAGAGTCGACATGATGTTGAGCGATCTCAAAGAGGTCAAGGAGGAAGTGACGGTTCGGGAAAGGAATGCTTCGGTGACTCGGGTCGATCCGGAGATTTTGACTGTTTGTACGCTCGATAGCCGTTTGAGTAACCCCTCGAGAGTAGCATTCGAAGGGAAACGAGGATCTTCGGCTTCTTCAGCGTTCCTCATTGCCATCTTGTTGAACTCGATGCTGATGACGAGAACCTTGATGTAGGACGGGATGCTCGAGTCGCTCCGAGCGAGGGTGCACAGGTTGTCGAGGGATTTGTAAGAGTGGACTTCGATCGAGCGAAAGAGTTGACGACGTTGGAAAGGGAGAAGGGCTTTCGAGAGAGGGATA
>Ga0308160_10004446_pt1 | contig 15027 bp, 13 predicted proteins | sample PhyFR1_FD_201036 | JGI IMG/M metagenome (GOLD analysis project Ga0308160, IMG submission 201036) | Phyllosphere microbial communities from UC Gill Tract Community Farm, Albany, California, United States - DLSLF.R1 | ecosystem: Host-associated > Plants > Phyllosphere > Unclassified | place: USA...
CGACGAACACTATCGAATTGCCCTTCTCTCAGTTTGCATCATTTGCGGGATATCCTGATAAAGAAAAGACTACTGTGCTGCGTATGCGTATCTCTGATGCGTTAACTCGCTTACGTGGGACAACGATAAGTCTTTCATCTAAAAACAAGAATAAACATACAGTTACAGGGCTTTTACAACGCGGCCAGTATGATGTTGAAGCTGATGTCATTCGTTTACAAGCTGATGAATCTCTGTGGGAGCTGTATCGTATAGACAATCAGGTTTTACTGCAGATGATCGTTTTGCGCAAACTTGCGAATAAAGGATCCGCTCAGGCACTTTATACGTTTCTTGAAAGCCTGCCTCAAAAACCCATTCCGCTCTCTTTTTCACGTATCAAAAAGCGCCTTATGCTTACCTCTCCGGATGCTCAACAAAATCGCACGATTAAGAAGGCAATCGAAGAGCTGCAGAAAGCAGGCTATCTGGATGCATCGGTAGTTAAGAAAGACAAAGAGTGGTTCCTCAATATCCATGGGCGTAATCCACGGTGTAATGTGACTAATCCTGCTGATTTTATTGCTGATTTCACCTAGTCGTCTGGCTATTCCTTGTATGCTTGTATTCGCAAAATGTTTGTAAACTGGATGATGTGATCTGCAATGTGTTTGTAAACAGGAAAGGCACTTGATTTTCGTCTGTGGTGAGATGTTTAGAAACGGGAAAACGAACTGCATGTTTATAAACTGGATATGTTGAACTGGTTGGCTGAGAGGGTTCAAAGATCGATATTGCCCTATTAAACTCCCTGTGCCCTGTGCCCTGTGCCCTGTGCCCTGTGCCCTGTGCCCTGTGCCCTGTAACCAGCCTGCATGTTTATAAACTGGATTTCTCCTCTTCAGCAGAGCGTATGGCTGCACGCCAAGCCCGCTGAGTTTTCCTGCTATCCCGTTTATAAACACAAACCACACGCCCTCCCCTGCAGCACTCATGAGAGTTGTATTGATCTGGTTTCCAGTTTGCAAACATCTCGGCTTCACTGTTTTCCAGTTTATAAACACATTTATGTGGAATACAATTTCAACGGCTCAATTAATAATCGTTTTAAAGCACGCGTGCCTTAGGAATGTCAGACCAGCGCGTAGTCCAGGCAGGGCTGAGCATTTCACGCTTCATTTTCCACTCAGTGTTAATTCCCTGTCCGGCAAACCACACATTTCCCAGCCCGGACTGATTAATGCCGTCCAGCACTTTCATCAATTGTGCGCTGTTAGGCCGTGGCCGATTATCGTCAAATAGATTGAGCTGGCTTACGCCGTTCGGCGTAAAGTTATCAAGCATGATGCCTGCTTTCATGTACCGGCGTCCCCCAAGCCAGATACGATCAAGCGACCGCATTGCAGACTCAATGATGTCCCGCGTGTCCTGTGTTGGCAGCGTCAGCTTCTCACCGGCGTTGTTTCCGTAAAACACCTCACCGTTGGCGTGTGGCGACGTCCGAATAAACACGCCGATGTTGCAGCAATACTGACGTTCCCCGCGCAGCTTTTCCGCTGCGCGTGAAGCGTACTGACACAGCGCCTGCTGCATGGCTGTTTTTGTAGTAATGCGCTCCCCGAAGCTGCGACTGCAGACTATCTGCTGTTTTGCTGGCGGCAACTCTTCGAGCGGTATACATGACTCGCCGTTCAGCTCCCGCACGGTGCGCTCCAGCACTACGGAAAAATTATCGCGAATAAACTTCGGCCGCGCACGCGACAGCTGCAGGGCTGTTTCGATGCCCATAAGGTTGAGCAGTTGGCCGATACGCCGTCCCACACCCCATACTTCCTCAACGGGTTGATTAGTCAGCAGGGCTTCAGTACGTTTCGGATTACCCGGCGTCAGCGCCAGCACCCCGCGAAACTGCTTCCATTCTTTACTCGCCCACTGTGCCGATTTCGCGAGCGTTTTGGTTGGCCCCATGCCGACACCGACGATGAGACCCGTTGTGGTAAACACATGCGCGCGCAGGCGACGACCAAAAGCTTCGAAGTCTTCACAGCCGTTAATACCTGTCAGATCCAGGAACATCTCATCAATGCTGTACTGCTCGACGCGTGGTGTTATCTCCTCAAGCGCGGTCATTACCCTCTGGCTCAGGCTGTGATAAAGCGCATAGTTTGAGCTGAACACATGTACCTTTTCCGGATAGTCCTGCGTTTTTATCTGGAACCACGGTGCACCCATTTTTATGCCCAGTGCCTTTGCGGCGGCAGAGCGTGCAATAACACAGCCATCGTTGTTACTGAGCACGACTACCGGCCTGCCACGCAGATCCGGACGGAAAAGCGTCTCACAGCTGGCATAGAAAGAGTTGACGTCAGCCAGTCCAAAAATAGGCATAATTATCTCCCACGGGCACGGGTACTGTTAAAGAACCAGGTGACAACGCCGAGCAGTTGCAGCTCTTCCGGATAGATAACGGGATAAGCGGGATTCATAGGTAGGAGAGCTACACGTGGTGTCAGCTGCAGGCGCTTAACCGTGAACTCACCGGCGACTTCGGCGATGACGATGTCGCCGTGCGTGGGTTGTTCTGCCCGATCGACCACCATAACGTCGCCGTCAAAAAGGCCGAGTTCCTGCATACTGTTACCACTGGCCCGCACGAAGAACGTAGATGCCCGTCTGCGAATACAAAGCTCATTCAGGTCCAGCTCTTTCTCTACATAATCCTGAGCGGGGGAGGGGAAACCGGCAGGACAGGGGTCTGCATAAAGCGGTACCCTTACCGTTGGAGTAAAAATCGGCGGCCACATCAGAGTCAGGCCCTGAGCGTAAATGGCCGTTTTCATTGTGCGATATCCCAAACATAATGCTGGGTGCAAACTAAAAAAATCATCGTAAAGCGCATAAAAATCCTCCTTTGAATCATACTGTTTATATGAACAGTATTATTGAGCCTGAAATTTCTGGCAAGAAGAAGCGAAACGATTACGCCTAAAAATGTTGTCGGAGTGCTGAACTGATCCTGAGATGGTTGAACGTTGACCCGTTTAGAAGAGCTGCCATAGCATCCGAATTAACATGCAAGAAACGGCAGTCAGCTTTAGAAACATAGCCCTTTTACAACCCAGGGAGACTTGACGTACTTGGCAGATTTAAACTATATTTCCATTATTCTGGAAATTTGGTTTTAGGGCTCATGAACATACACAATGCTGCTGTTGCACTCAGAGAGCTGGGACACGTGACGCGACTGGGAATTTATCGTGAACTGGTTAAAGCCGGACCTGAGGGCCTGCCTGTGGGTGAAATACAGAAAAGACTGACCATTCCGGCTTCCACGCTCAGCCATCATCTTTCTGCGCTGATATCCGCTGGCCTCATAAGTCAGGAACGGCAGAGCCGTACCCTGTTCTGCAGGCCCTGCTATGCGAAGCTTGAGCAGCTGATGGCTTTTCTGACTGAAGAGTGTTGTGCCGGCGGCAGCGGGTGCAGCCTGTCCACCGCAATTACCCACAAAGAGAACCTGCTGTGAATAACGTCAATGATGCTCTGAACAATATCGATCCAACTCTCCTGGATGCGCCCCTTTCGGAAGAGAAATTAAAGGCCGAAGAGGTGGCGCATCCGCCCCGCATCCTGATGCTCTACGGCTCGCTGCGGGAGCGCTCTTACAGTCGACTCACTACAGAGGAGGCCGCCCGGCTGCTGACGGCCATGGGCGCGGAGGTGAAGATATTCAATCCGTCTGGCCTGCCGCTGCCGGATGACGCCCCGGAGACGCATCCGAAGGTCGCAGAGCTGCGCGAGCTGGTGCTCTGGTCAGAAGGGATGGTCTGGTGCTCTCCTGAGCGTCACGGTGCCATGACCGGCATCATGAAGACGCAGATTGACTGGATACCGCTGACGTCCGGGGCGGTCCGGCCCTCGCAGGGGAAAACCCTTGCGGTAATGCAGGTCAGCGGCGGCTCACAGTCGTTCAACGCCGTAAACCAGATGCGTATTCTCGGGCGCTGGATGAGGATGATCACTATCCCGAACCAGTCATCCGTGGCAAAAGCCTGGGCCGAGTTTGATGAGGACGGACGCATGAAGCCTTCTTCATATTACGACCGCATCGTGGACGTCATGGAGGAACTGATGAAGTTCACCCTGCTGACGCGCGGGCGAAGCGATTATCTGACCGACCGCTACAGCGAGAGGAAAGAGAGCGCCGCACAGCTCTCAGAGCGGGTCAACCAGCGCAGCATATAAAAAAGCCGGCATCTGCCGGCTTTTGTTTTTCACACTCGTTATATATGCCACCTGAGGAAAAATCAGTGGCTGACGCGGTGACCGTGCTCATCAATGACTGCTTCGCCGTCCTCTTTGGTAAATGCGCCCTGCTGCGCGTCCGGCAGTATGTCCAGAACTGCTTCGGAGGGGCGGCAGAGCTTTGTGCCGAGCGGTGTCACCACCACCGGGCGGTTAATGAGGATCGGATGAGCCAGCATGGCATCGAGCAGCTCGTCATCGCTGAACCGGTCTTCGGCAAGGCCGAGCTGCTCGTACGGTTCGGTATTTTTGCGCAGCAATGTACGCACGCTGATGCCCATGTCCGCAATCAGCTTTTTCAGCTCATCGCGCGACGGCGGTGTTTCCAGATACAGAATAACCGTGGGTTCGGTGCCGCTGTTGCGGATAAGCGCCAGGGTGTTGCGGGACGTCCCGCAGGCCGGGTTGTGATAAATGGTGATGTCAGTCATAAGCGGTACTCCATAAAGGCACTGCGCAGGCGCAGCGCCGGGGTTAAGGTTAAACAGACAGGCGCAGGGCCAGCGCGGCCAGCGTCACAAACAGTACCGGCAGGGTCATCACGATGCCCACGCGGAAGTAGTAGCCCCAGCTGACGGTAATGTTTTTCTGCGCCAGGACGTGCAGCCACAGCAGGGTAGCGAGGCTGCCGATAGGGGTGATTTTCGGGCCGAGGTCGCAGCCGATGATGTTGGCGTAAATCATCGCCTCCTTCACCACGCCCTCAGCAGTGCTGCCGTCAATCGAAAGCGCGCCAACCAGTACGGTAGGCATGTTGTTCATCACCGAGGAAAGCGCCGCCGTCAGAAAGCCGGTGCCGAGGGTTGCGCCCCAGACGCCGTGCTCTGCAAACCGGTTCAGGGCGGCAGAAATATAATCCGTCAGGCCGGCATTGCGCAGTCCGTATACCACCAGGTACATGCCGAGCGAGAAGATAACAATCTGCCAGGGCGCACCTTTCAGTACCTTGCCGGTATCAATCACGTGGCCTTTCCGGGCTACCAGCCAGAGAATAAACGCCGCCACCGCTGCCACCAGGCTGACCGGTACGCCAAGGGGTTCAAGAGCGAAAAAGCCGGCCAGCAGCAGAATGAGAACAATCCAGCCGGTTTTAAAGGTGTGCGCATCGCGAATGGCCTCACGCGGCGCCTTCAGCTTCGCCAGGTCGTAAGTGGCCGGGATGTCCCTGCGGAAAAACAGGTGCAGCATCACCAGCGTGGCGGCCACAGAGGCGATATTCACTGGCACCATCACCGAGGCATACTCGCTGAAACCCAGTTTAAAGAAGTCTGCCGTGACGATATTCACCAGATTTGACACGATGAGCGGCAGGCTGGAGGTATCGGCGATAAAGCCGGCCGCCATCACAAACGCCAGCGTGGCGCCGGGGCTGAAGCCCAGCGCCAGCAGCATGGCGATAACGATCGGCGTCAGAATGAGCGCGGCTCCGTCATTGGCAAACAGCGCCGCCACTGCCGCACCCAGCAGAACGATATAAGTGAACAGCAGCCGGCCCCTGCCGCCTCCCCAGCGGGAAACGTGCAGCGCGGCCCATTCAAAAAAGCCGGACTCATCGAGCAGCAGGCTGATAATGATGACCGCAATAAACGTGGCCGTGGCGTTCCAGACAATCTGCCAGACCACCGGTATATCCCCGATGTGTACCACGCCGGTCAGCAGCGCCAGCGCGGCGCCGATAACGGCACTCCAGCCAATGCTGAGCCCTTTCGGCTGCCAGATCACCAGTGTCAGGGTCAGGATAAAAATCGCACCTGCCAGAAACATACTCTCTCCTTCTTAAATATAACCGCCCGTTAAAGCGGGCTGATAAATGTATGCTGCAAAACACATGCGTTTTATCGAATGTATTTTGACAAAATTTTTACATGCAGACGGCCTTGCCGTTGGTTGTTGCGTTATCACGTTCGGCCTGCTGACTGAGATGCAAAATGTCGTCCCGCTGGCACAGATATGCCTGCTCAATGATCGCTGCTGCCCACGCAGGCATGTGTGGCGATAACCGGTAATGGATCCACTTGCCGTCACGTCGGTCGATAAGCAGTCCACTCTCTCTGAGCAGGGCCAGATGCCGTGATATTTTTGGCTGTGTTTCTTTCAGGATGTAGACAAGCTCGCAGACGCAAAGCTCGCCTTTTTCGCGCAACAGCAGTACCAGGCTGAGCCGGGTTTCGTCAGAAAGATTCTTAAAAAGTTGCAGGGGCAGAAGTGGCGGCATAATTTCTCCTTCGTTGCGGACAGCAATAAGTCTCGTCCTCTGCAGCCGAAAGGTCAATTTTATATTTATAAATTCATATATGTTATGGCGTGTTGACAGGCTGTTCTGTACAGCTGGATGAGGGCATAGCGGTTATTAACAGGAGAGTTCGGACCTGCCTGTGCAGGGTCTGACCGCCATGAAGATGGCAGCTTACCGGACGTGAACTTTTCACATAATAATGCCGCCATAGCGGTCGGCATTATCACCTGAGGTCACACGTTATTGCGCCCCAGCCTGGGGATGAGGCGCACGTAAACCAGTTCGCTGATCAGCTCAACCATGGTCTGAGCCACGATTACAGCCGGCAGGACGGGCACCGCGCCCGGAACTGCCAGCGCCAGCGGTAAAATGACCAGAGAGTTTCGGGTAGCGGCACTGAAGGCAATGGCTCTTCCTGCAGCAGGCTCCAGACGAAAAACCTTAGCCATGCCCCAGCCGCACAAAGGTGCTAACGCAGCAAACGCCACATAGACAGGCACTGCCTGAACAGCAACAGACCAGGCTTCACCCAGCTGCGGCAGCATGGCGGCCACAACGATGAAAAGAACTGACGTAGTTGCCGGAACGGGCAGCAGACCAAGACATTCGGAAGCCTTTTGCGCAAAATGACTTTTGCGGGCCATAAACTGGGTCAGAGCAGCAAGGATCAGGGGGACAGCGATAAGCCAGATGAATGCGTGAATAAAGGGTGCGGGCTGCACCAGTTCAGAGGCATTTTCGCCAAGAAATAAATGCAGGTATACCGGAAGCAACAGAATCTGCACGATAAGTAAGACCGGTGTGGAGGCCAGCAAAAGACGGGCATCAGCACGACCAAGTTGCGAAAATGTCACCACGTAATCTATGCAGGGAGTAAGCAGGACCAGAAGAACGCCGAGGATAAGCAACGGGTTTTGCGGAAGAAAGCTGACCAGTACTGCCACCAGAAGCGGCACTAAAAGGAAATTAGTCAGCAGGAGAGGCAGAATAAAACGCACCCTCGTGAATGCACCGCCAAGTTCAGCCACGGGCACCTGCAGAAAGGTGACATAGAGCATCGGGGCCAGGGCGGGGTTGATGGCACTTTCAAGGCGGGCTGTCCCCGGCAAAAGCATTGCTGAAAAACATCCGGCAGCCACTGCAACGAAGTAAATGGCAATCTGACTATGCTCCAGCCAGTCCCTGATCTGTCCTGCTTTATTTACTGTTTGCACAGGCTAAATCCTTTTGTGTTGGTTAATGTGAATGTAAAAGCGATGTTCAGACATTGTTTTCTGGCCCTGTAGGCATACCTGTACATTTAGAAAATAATTCGATGGCCTGATCGCAATAAAGGCAATGCCCCCTGACAGCAGTCGTGCATCAGGAAGGCGACTAAATCGGCCAGGTCTGTCCAGCAGGCGCTGTATATAACCGATTTGCCTTCGCGGCGACCGAAGATAAGGCCGGCGTGCTCGAGTTGTTTCAGGTGAAAGGACACTCTGGAGGGGGATGAGGCGTCAAGAGCAGCAGCAATGTCACCTGCGGACATGACACCTGCGCCTGACACAACAAGCATTCTGACTATTCTGAGCCGTGATTCATGTGCCAGCGCTGAGAAAGCAATAAGTGCTCTGGTTTGCTCCATTATAATTCTTCATTTCATGAGTATGTGAAATGAAGGGTGTTTTATTCTGGAAACTTTTACCAGAGGCTATACGATGCGGTTGAACCGCTGACGTCACTTTCCAGCGAGCAGGATCAGTCCCGCCAAAATACGCTACGAAACAGACGGAAACTGAATGCTGAGCGATATCACGCAGATTTTAACGGCAGAATACTCTCTGTTGTCTGAATGGCCGGGCATGGCGGAGTAGCATGACAAAAAAGCCTGTATCTTTAGCGCACCGCCCTGCCGGCAGCAGAAAAGCAGCATCAGTGTGAATGACTTCCGGCCAGGTGACCTGGAGTGATAACCGGCACAACAGCATCTGATTCTTCTGCCTGCTCAAGCTCGCGCAGAATACCGCAGTCCCGTGTTGGCCGGTTGGCATTGCAGTGGCTCCGGAGCTCATACAGCTGCTTTTCCAGCATATTCAGTTCCCGAATGCGGGCTTGTACATGATGAAGATGTTCGTTTATCAGCGCATTAACCGTACCGCAGTCTGCATCAGGCTGACTGCGCGCCTTTAGGAGCGCCCGGATTTCTTCATGGGTCATATCCAGCGCCCGGCAGCGCCGGATAAACATCAGCCTTTCCAGATGTGCACTGTTGTAATGTCGGTAGTTATTGGTCTGGTCACGGAATGCAGCCTGCAGCAGACCCTCATGTTCGTAATAGCGCACCGTTTCTACCGGACATCCGGCCTGTCGGGCCAGCTCGCCAATTTTCATAATTCATCTCACCTCAGCTTGACCCTGTAGTTACATTAAGGTCTTTAATGCCATTATACGTTACTAACGGGATAAAAAAATGAGTGACTGCTGCAGTAATAATAAATGTGGCTCAGCCGCAACCGGAGAGGAAACGGCTCCTGAAAATACCGCAACTTACCCGACAGAGGCCTCTGGTAAAGCGCTGCCAAAGACGGCTGAGGCCACACCGGCCTGCTGTAACTCCGGGAGCTGCTGCTCACCGGAAAGCCAGAGTCAGCCGCCCGAACGGGTTGCTAAGCGTGCCGGCAACGATGACGTTCAGACGCATCTGCGCATCATGCAGATGGACTGCCCGACGGAAGAGACGCTGCTCCGTAAAAAACTGGAAAAACTATCTGCTGTCCGGAATCTTGACTTTAATCTGATGCAGAGGGTGCTCACTGTGACCCATACGTCTCAGGCGCTGGAGCCGGTTCTGCAGGCGGTGCGCTCACTGGGTTTTAAGCCGGAACTGATTGATAAAATAGCCCAGCCTGAAGTCAGTAGCTGTTCAGGCCGCGAGGCGGAAAGCCTTTGCGGATCCTGTTGTTCGCCTGAACCTGCCACACTCAGTGAGCTGCAGACGCAGCAGGTGACAGCTGACGGGGTGCGTACCAGCATCCGGATCCTGCAGATGGACTGTCCGGTTGAAGAAGGCATGATCCGTAAAAAGCTGGATGGTATGGCTGCTGTAAAGGAACTGGATTTCAACCTTATGCAACGCGTCCTGACGGTGGTTCACTCACCGGATGCGCTGGAGCCGGTTCTGGCCGCCATTCGTTCGCTGGGTTTTGAACCTGAACTTCCTGACAGCAGTGGCCGGCACGCAGCCACCGAGGAAAGGAAAAAGCCCTGGTGGCCACTGGCGCTGGCCGGTGTGGCGGCAATCGCCGCCGAAGCCATGCACTGGATGGGCATGCCGGAGTGGCTGGAGGCCATACTGGCGCTGACAGCGGTGGTCTCCTGCGGGCTGACAACCTACAAAAAAGGCTGGATTGCCCTGCGCAACGGCAACCTGAATATTAACGCTCTGATGAGCATTGCTGTGACCGGTGCACTTGCGCTTGGACAGTGGCCGGAAGCCGCCATGGTGATGGTGCTGTTCACTATTGCGGAGCTGATCGAGGCCAAATCACTTAATCGGGCCCGCAATGCCATCGGTTCACTGATGAAACTGACACCGGATAAAGCCGCGGTTCAACAACCTGACGGCACCTGGAAGGAAACAGAAGCAAGGCTTGTTCCGCTGGGAAGCGTTATAAGGGTAAGACCTGGAGAGCGAATTGCTCTTGACGGTACATTTCTTTATGGCCGCTCAGAAATCAATCAGTCTTCAATTACCGGTGAAAGCCTGCCTGTTGATAAAAATGAAGGTGATCCGATATTTGCCGGTACGATTAACGGCTCAGGAGCGTTCGAGTATCGGGTCACTGCAGCAGCGAATGATACTGTGCTTGCGCGCATTATTCATGCTGTCGAAGAAGCCCAGGGAGAGAAGGCACCTATACAGAGATTCATTGACAAATTCTCTCGTATTTATACGCCGGTGGTTTTTCTGGTTGCCGCCGCGGTTGCTGTTATCCCGCCTCTTATCGAAGGGCAGGGCTGGCAGGAGTGGATTTATAAGGCGCTCGTCATGCTGGTGATCGCCTGCCCCTGTGCTCTGGTTATCTCAACGCCTGTGACTATTGTCAGTGGCCTGACTGCTGCTGCACGCAAAGGAATTCTGATTAAAGGCGGAGTTTATCTTGAGGAAGGCCGCCGTCTTAAGTGGCTTGCGATGGATAAAACCGGCACCATCACCACGGGTAAGGCGAAGCTGACAGATATCATCATCGACGAAACTATTCCTGAGTGGGAAGGACGGATACTGGCAGTAAGCCTTGCGGGATATTCCGCTCATCCTGTCTCGCAGGCGATAGTTTCTGCAGCACCGGTAGCGATGCTTTATGCAGTTGAGGATTTTGAAGATTTGCCGGGACGGGGAATACGGGGAAACATAAACGGTGAGGCATATTGCCTTGGAAATATCAGGCTGACACAGGATATCCCGGGCTTTTCGGAGGCTAATCAATCAACAATAGACAGTCTGGAAGCTCAGGGCAAAACTGTAGTTATACTCAGCAATTCAACCCAGGTAGTGGGTATATTCGCAGTGGCGGATACGGTCAGGGAAAGCAGCCTTGAAGCCGTAAAGGAATTACGTCGTCTTGGCGTTCGAACCATTATGTTGACCGGCGATAATGCTTATACGGCTAAAGCTATCGCTGCTCAGGTTGGTATAGATGAAGTCAGAGGTAATCAACTGCCTGAAGATAAGCTCCAGGTCATTGAATCATTACATACGCGGGGTTCCACGGGTATGGTTGGTGACGGCATTAATGACGCCCCTGCACTTGCCCGAGCTGATATTGGTTTTGCCATGGGTGCAATGGGAACGGATACTGCTATTGAAACTGCAGATGTTGCGCTCATGGACGATGACTTACGCAGGATCCCTGACTTTATTCGGTTGTCCAGGCAGACATACAGGATACTGATACAGAATATCATTCTGGCTATCGGAATAAAGGCAGTATTCCTTTTCCTGACCATTGCCGGATTAGGAACCATGTGGATGGCCGTTTTTGCTGATGTTGGGGCAAGCCTTCTGGTTGTGGCAAATGGGCTGCGGCTGTTGCGCAAATAGTGTGCTCAGCTGACGTGCGCCGGACATTCTGTTAACAGTTCAGATAAATGAGGTCTGGCTCAGTAAGCGATGCGTCACCAGCGCGATGTTTAAACGAAACCGGTTCATAAGGTGCTAACAGATGCGGTTCTTCTCTATTTTTTCAAGAGCCGCATTCAGCTTTTCCATATCGCTCTCTATAACCGCCTTTTCATCTACGGTCAGTGGAATTTCCTCCAGATAGCGTTTTATCGAAGCCTTACTCTCGAGTAGTAACCCTTTTGCACTTGATTTTGGCAGATTAAAATCACACCCGACGCATGCCATTCGATGAGGACAATTACTCCAGAAGGGATTGGCGCAATAAGAGTCACCAAGATCATAGTAAGTAGCTGGCCCTGAAAGAGTACTCGCCGCCGGATCATGGTCAATGAGCACGCTAATCATGTGCGCTACCCGGTCAGCTTTAACAAAAGAGGCCGCAAGCTGTGTCGGGCGTATGCGAATATAATGCATGGTGGACTGCGGCGAAGAGTGGCCTGACCATTGCATCAACTCGTATAACGACATGCCCTGAGGAACACAGGCCAGTGCAGTTAAGGCCGATGCGCGTCCCCTGTGGCTGGTAATAGCGCCCCGGCTGTCTTCCTGCGGCATTCCAGCCCGGGCACAGAGAACCGGTATAACAGTGCGGTTTATTATCTCTCTTCCCACGGGTTTGCCACGAAACTGAAACAGAAAATGGACCTTTTCACCGGTGCGTTCATCCGTCAGAGCTGCCTGCTCTTCAGGTCGTTCTGCCAGCCAGATATCGACATATTTTTTCACTGCAGCAGAAACTGGTTTAACAAAGGCTTTAGATGTCTTGCCGGCTGGCACGTTCAGGTAGCAAAGCGTCCCGGCAGGAATGCTACTGCCGTCGTCCCGGTTAATATTTTCCGCTTGTGGAATGATGCAGCCTGCGGTCAGGCGCATCAGCTCATTCTGACGCAGCCCTGCATGCGTCCAGATGACCGCCATAGCCTGAAGCATAGACAGGGGATAATGGATTTCACTCAACAAATCTTCCTGACGCAGATTCAGGCTTGCCCAGACCAGTTTCAGCCAGACCGGATCATCAATAACCCGGGGACTGACGCCCTGACGAAACAGCGGCGTATCAGGCGTTGAGAGATGGCGGGCCGGACTAAATTTAAGCCGTCCCCATCCCCAGTTATCGTAATCGATCATAAAGCGGCGAACGGCATACACAAAACCGGCGCGGGAGTTTGGCAGCATAGGTTCCCCGGAGCGTACAGATCGGCGGGCTCCTCGTTTTGTGCCCAGCGAAAGTTCATCAACCTTCATTCTTCCGACCGCAGCAATGAAGCTGGCGCAAATATCCATCGTCCAGTCTGACGGCTCGCGTATTTCCGGGTGCTCCCGGGCAAGCCACAGGCCGCAGCGGAGGATAAAGCTGTACTGACTCTCTCTGGAACGGGGACGAAGTACTGAGGTTTCCCTCCACCGCCGGCACCATGCTACCCAGGGCTGTGCGATGTTGTCCGTCGGTTTTTCGTGCCATTCCTGGTAATTGCGCATACGCACGGGGCTTTTAATGATGTCCAGTGCGGCAAGCGCATGCGAAACCCTGCCCACTGTCCTTGCGTTCCCGCGATCGTGGTACTTCTGTGCGCGCCACAGGAGATCGGTCGTGAAGCTTTCGAGCTGAGGATTACTGTTCATTATCATCAGTATGCCTAGCAGGGCTGACAGCTGATTTTTCTGGTTCTGCCGTTTGTATCCCAGTGAAACCAGAGTGTCCGTCAGCCGGTTGAGCTCCTGAGTAAAAAATTCCCGGCCATAGATGGCACTGGCGTACAGCGATGGCGCACCATGGTGCGGGAGGCTGAACGGTGAGGGAAATGGACCAAGGTGGAAGGCAAAGGCTGCAATAAGAGGTCTGCCTGAACGGTGCTGCTGGCACAGCGCCAGCCACTTTTCTGATTCCCACAGCCAGCAGGGTTGCCCTGTCCGGTGTATCTCCGCCAGAACGGTAGAAAGGATAATCCTGACGAGTCTGTCACTGGTGCCGCTGCGGTCTGCAATATCCTGAAGAGGTCGCAATAAAGATGACAGCGGACCTTGCTGGTTCAGAGCAGAGGAGCGTTTGTGCCCGGTGCTTAACGCCTCGCGCTCTTCAGTGCTTAACATATCTTTCAGCTGATAATCTGAACGACTGAAAGGGACATAATTATGAATGTCTGTTTCTGCTTTCATCACACTGCCCCGTCTGAAAGATAAGCCCTGCGATCTTCCGGTCGGTTTCAGCGACGGCAGCAGCCATGCGGGCAGCCATATCCGTTCCCGACAGATGGATATAAATTTGTGTGGTGCGTGGGTCCCTGTGCCCTGCATACGTAGCCAGTTCATGCAGTTTCCATCCGGCCCGCGCCAGGTGCGTCAGCCGGAGGTGACGAAAAGTATGCGTGGTGATGTCTGGCTGATCAGTTTCTTTCGCCCATTTCCGCACGGTTTTACTCCAGCTCCAGAACGAGAGAGGAGCACCGAAATTACGGTCAGAGGCGGAACGGAACAGAGCACCGCCTGACCAGCCTGCCAGCCGTAGCTGGCGAAAATGGTTTGCCAGTACCGGCGAAATATCGGCGCTATAACAGACCATTCTTTCCCGTCTGTTTTTCGTCGTCTCGGCGCGAATGCGGATCATGCGGTGAGCCAAATCAATGTCCTCAAGCCTCAGAGCTGTGACTTCCGTGCGCCGGAGCGCGCCATAATAAGCCAGAGCAAGCATCAGCCGGTCACGCAGAGACATGGCAGAAACGTGTTTCAGGAACCTGAGCCACTGTCCATCATCGGGAATAACGGGGAGGCGGGTGATACGGGAGATCAAGCCACGTCCGGTATAAATGGCGCCAGGAAAACCCGAACGGGGTAACGGGTTAAGGCTGCAAATATCCTGGTAAATCAGAAAGTCATACCAGAGGCGAAGAGCTGAAATGCGCAACTGGAGCGTGGCGCTGGCAACGGGCAACGGCATATCAGGGAGCTGAGGGCGGATATATCCTGTAATGTCTTCAAAGGAAGCCCTTTCAGGAGCAATATCGTGTATTTCACAGAAGGCAAAAAAATGTGTCAGGGCACTTCGATAGGCTTTAATGGTTGCGCTGGCTCTGCCTAAGTTCGAAAGAATTTTAAGCCACTGCTCAGTCAGCAGAAGTGCAGATGTGGAATGCATGGTGGTATTCACGGCCTTGCCCTTTCAGCTTATAACAACTGATTAAAGTTTATACCGATTATGTTGCATTCCACTTAACTTACTACAGCGCATAGTTTGAGCTGAACACGTGTATCTTTTCCGGATAGTCCTGCGTTTTTATCTGGAACCACGGTGCACCCATTTTTATGCCCAGAGCTTTTGCGCCAGCAGAGCGCGCAATAACGCAGC
>Ga0308160_10004447_pt1 | contig 15026 bp, 13 predicted proteins | sample PhyFR1_FD_201036 | JGI IMG/M metagenome (GOLD analysis project Ga0308160, IMG submission 201036) | Phyllosphere microbial communities from UC Gill Tract Community Farm, Albany, California, United States - DLSLF.R1 | ecosystem: Host-associated > Plants > Phyllosphere > Unclassified | place: USA...
ATCGCCGCGCCTAGGCTGCAGGTCAACCCGGACGGATGGAGTGGCATATGCGCGCAGTGTTCATCGGTGGCGTCGTCGACAACAGCGAAGTGGATCTGGAAGGCAGCCAACCGCCGCTGCACTATCCTGAAAACACCGGCACCGGACGCCCGCGCTACCGCCTGCACCAGCGCGGCGCGCGCGACGACGGCAGCGTCGTATACGCGGTCTATGCCGCGCCGGAATTGGGCGACACCGAGGTGGAGCGCGTGTTCAACGAGCGCGGCTACGCGCGCCGCTTCGGGGTGGAACCGGCGCCAGTGGAGCATTGAGGACGGCCGACAAAGCCAAGCCATGTCAAGCCATGTAAAGAAGCCGAAGGCAGTTGATGGCGAAAGCCATTGGCGGAAGGGGCATGCCACTATGCGGGCCGCCGCCCACCTGGTGTCCGTGCGCACAAAGGATGCCGTTGAGGCGTGCTGACCTTCCATGCGTCTTCCCCTTGGACGAAGGCTTCAGGCCAAGGCTTCACTTGCGCAATCAGTGATCCAATGCGCTTCCACAGCGTCGCGGGAATCTATTGGCGGCAAGCGGTGCGCAATTTTGCTATCGCAGATGCAGCGACCAAGCACTTTTCGTCCGCAATCCTTAGCGCGCCTGGGCTCCATGGCAATACAAGCCTCACCATCCGGCACTGCTCCGATTCGTCATCATCACGATGGAACTCACCAATCATGAAAAGTAACGCGGTATCTGCCTCACAAGGGCAGATACCGCGCGTCACGCGATCAGTTCATGATGCGTGCCTCATCGGCCCTTGAGCCGTCGCGAACGGCCTGCGCGAGCGCATCGGAGCCACGTTCGGCAATGATGACATTGTTGGCAGCGACCATGGCGATGAGAGAGCTACGATCGTCACGCGTATCGTTGCCGAAATAGCGTGAACTATCCATGCGCGTTTCCAGAGGTGTGCAGCAATGACCTTCGACCGTGTAAAAGCCGGTGCCTGGCTCGCCGTTCCGGGCATAATGTTCGATCCGCGGCGAGAAGCCGCCCACCGGTATACGGGCAGTAACCAGGTTCTTGATGAGGAAGACGAGCGGCCCTTCGATGGGCATGCCGTTCATGATGTAGTCCGACGAGCTGCCGCCGTACATCTTGTTGCGGATTTCGAAATACAGGAACCCCGAGGCGTGGTTATAGTCCCAGGCATACGCATTTACCCGGCCCTGACTATTATTTTTTTCGAGGTGGTTGTTGTCGACGATAGAGTCCAGGCTACCGGTGCCGATCACGGGCACGAACCGCACCCCTTGCGTCAGCCGACTGACCGCGGCAGGCGTCGTCAAGTTGGCGTTGAATTTCAGGACCGAACGGTCTTCGATCCGAAGCTTGCGGACCATCGCTGCCGTTTTCTGGATCGCACTCGCCGTCTTGATGTCGAAAATGTAGACGAGGTTGTTATTGTGCTGGTGCGCGTACCGCATCAAGGTTTCAAGCGGCACGAACGAGAAGGGTGTGACGTCCCCCAACGGATCGCGCAGCTTGAGCTTTTGCAGGGCGGCATCGTTCATCAGCGCGATCGAAGGATTGTTGCTCTCGTTTGCGGCCGAAACCTCATACGGATTGAACAACTTGCCATTGAAGCTGTAGTTGGTGACGCGGCCGATCTTGGTGTCGTGGATCGGCCACAAGGTGCCGTTGGTCGATTCCCGGACATCGATCTCGACCGCTTCGACGCCCTCATTCGCTGTCGCGCCGATCGAACAGCTCGAGTTTTCCGGGCAACCCTGATGGAAGGCGCCGCGGTGCTCGACAATAATATGCAGCCGGTTGTTTGCTACGCCCATTGCAGCGATGACTTTGGTGGGCGAATAGTTCTTGGCCATGACAGGCGAGGACAGGCTAGCCGCCGCAACAAGTGCAGCCATTAGGATCCTGGGTAGTAATCGCATGATCGTTATCCTTTGTGAGTGGTGAGGGGAGCGAGCGCGTCAGAATGGACGCGCAATGTATTGGGTGACGGACAGGTTGCCGACGTCGTCGGCATTGATCGTGGCCGTTCCCAATTTCGTCAGGCCGATCTCGACGTAGCTGCGGTCGAGAGGCCCCTTGACAAGCAGCGCGATGGCGGCCGGCCGATCGTGGATGACGGATGCGGCGAGCTGCGCCTCGACCGCGCAAACTCCGTCGGTACAGGTCACCGCCGTAATCGTCAGCCCGTCAACCACGCCATCCAGCCGCAGACGCAGCGCGGATTCGGTCGCGCTCGCCCATGGTTCGTCGCGGCGACTGCCGTTCAGGATGTCCAGAATGTCCTGGCGCTCCGGATCGGACAGCGTGTCGGGATCAGGCGGGGGTGCCACCGTCCACGGCGCGACGGCGCGCAGCGAACGCGAGCGCGGCGCCGATGTCGGTACCGAATTCGGCGTCGGCGTCGGTGCCGGCGCTATCGCTGCAACGCGGACCGCCGTCGGGCTTACCAACTGGGACGCGGCAACGCGCATTCCCACGGCCACGATCGCACCCGACAGCAGGAGGGCGACGGGGACGGCCGGCAAGGCGTGGCGCATCCAGGAACAGGCGGTCTGGCGCATGATCGGCTCCAGGGATCAATCGGCGGGTAGCGCGGACGGAGCCGCCGGCGGGGCGACCACGGATGATGGCGAGATGGCGGCGATCCGACGGCGGGTCTCAATATCGATATCGAGGTCCGGCAGGCCGGCATCGTCGCGGGCCACGGCGCCCGCATCGAGGGCACGCGCCGCCTGTTTGTCAGGCGTCGCGCACGAAATGCTGCTGGCAAGCAAGGCATTGGTCCATGCTGCGCTGAACGTGAACATGGAAACCATTGAAACCTCAGAAATTGATTACATACTGTACGAAAATAAAGTGACAATTTGAAGATGCCGGCAGGAAGGCGTGGCCCGCATTTCGCCAGGGCAAAGACGGTGCCGTGCATGACGCCGATACGTGCGCGGCTACCGTCAGGACGTCGCTCTGGTGCGGTGTCATGCGAGACGCTGATGCGCCATGCCGGGTGTCCGGCACCGCCGTGGTGCGCGGGCCGAGGTCGAATCCAGCGCGCCGCGCGCCGGCATCACTCCCGGCTCTGGTGTGCTGCGGCGAGCGCTGCGTTCGCCCTGCCACACCCGGTGGCAATCGCTCATCCAGATGTCATGGTCTGCCGCGATACTCCATTGCAAGTGCGCGCTGCAGCCGTGCGCAAGTCCGATGCGCGCCGGGGAGCAAGCTAGGGATGCACATCTTGGGAACGGCCTATCTGGGCGCGCATTTCGGCAAATGCCTCATGTGGCACGCCAGTGTCGTCCTGTTCGCGTTCTTCCTGACAGAAACATGCCATCTGACTCCGGCAGCGACAGGCGTTCTGTTGGCCTCCACACTCGCATTGAATGGCGTACTGGACCTGCTGCTGGGCCGTTGGCAGCATGCGCGCCTCGGCTCGGCGATGGACGCGGCACGTTTCCAGGCCGTCGGCGCGGCGATCGCAGCGGTGTTCTTTGCCCTCTTCTGCGCGTCCTCGCTGGTGCCCGAAGGGATACGGCCGGCCTGGGCGTTGACTACCCTGATCGGCTTTCGCTGCGTGTATCCGCTAGTGGATGTCGCCCAAAATGCGTTGATCGTGCTGGGTTCGAATACGCTGATCGAGCGCGAAGAAATCACCGTGCGCCGGATCTTTTTTTCCGCGCTGGCCCACGTCACGGTGTGCCTGGGCGTGGCGCCGCTACTGCTACACCTGTCGAAACACAGTGGTGCCGAGTTTGCTCTGGCCGGCATCGTGATCGCGCTGATCGTATTGGTCAGCGCCATGAGGCTGGGACGCTGCAGGGCCGAGGCCACCGCGACGCTACCGCCATCATGGCCGGATCGGCGGTCGAACGCGGCTCCCGAACTGCGCTTGCGGTTCTCGTCGATCATTGTGTTGACGGTGGTCGTCGGCTTCCTGGTCGCGGGCTTCCGCAAACTGGAACCATACATCTCCGCCTACGCGCAAGCTCCCGGAACGGCAGTGAATCTGTCCGCGGCGGTGGCGCTGGGCGTCCTTTTGGTGCAGCCACTGTGGCGGGTCCTACTGCGCTTATTGGGCGAACGCGGCGTTTTTGCCGTGGCCGGCGGCGCACTGCTCTGCGCTGGCGTATTGCTGCACAACCTGGCTGGCGGTAGCGCGTATGTCACCTATGCCGCAGGATTGCTGTCCGGTATCGGCTTCAGCGGCGTCGGCACAGCACTATGGCTCGGTGCCGCTGCAAAAACCAGCAAACGCACGGCTACCATGGATTACGGCGCGCTCACTTGCGCTTCTAAAACCGCGCAGGCGGCAGGCACGCTGGCGGTATGCCTTTTCCTTGAACAGTCCGATTACCGCAGCGCATTGGCCGTTCCGGACTCGGCCGCCGCGCTACTGATACCAGCGATTCCATTGACCGTCGGGTTGCTGTGCGCAGCGGCGTCCATTCCGCGGCTACGCGGACAGCAGATCGCTGAACAACAGCGTAGCCGCCCCTACTGGCGCCGTCGTCTCCGGAGGCAAACGGGAAGCACATAGGACCGGCGCGGGTGGCGCACGCAAGCGCCGCGGGACGACCAACTGCTCGTGCCAGCGAACCGTAGCAATGACACGTTCGGCAAGCGCGGCAGGCATCAGGCCGCCGAGCACGATCGCATCCACGTCCAGCGTATGGCGCAACGCCGAGAACAGGAACTGAAACGTGGGCGCATGTGCATGCAGCCAGTCTTGCACTCCCGGCTGATCCGGATCGAAGGCGCCCAGCATCTCCTTCAGCGAGGTAAACGCCGCGCCGCGCCGATTCACCGAGTGCAGCAGGCCGGCCAAATGCGGCACCGGCAAGCCGGCCGCATTGATCAGCCCCGCCAGTTCGCCGGCATTACCGAAGCGGCCGCGCAGCAACTGGCCGTCAATGACGATGCCGCCACCGAAACCCATTGAAAAATTGAGATAGCAAAAGCTGGGATGCTCATTGCCGAGGCCGAGCAGGTACTCGCCCATCGCGGCGGCACTGGCTACGTTTTCGATCTTCACCGGCGCGCGAAACCGTTGCTGGAACTCCGGACCGAAATCGCGTAACGCCCAATCTTCCAGTTCCGGACTCGGATTGACCGTGCCGTCGTCGACGAAGTATCCCGCGATAGCCACTCCAACACCGGCCAAGCGCTGCAGCGGGGCATCCTGCGCGGCCAACGCACGCAGCGCAAACCCATAGCAGCGTTCCAGAACCTGCACGCGGCCCAGACCGGCTACCGAAACGTCCGCACACGCGCGGATCTGGCCTGACAGGTCCACCAGCACTGCCTCTGCGCGGTCGGCCATCACCGACAAGCCCACGCTGAACACAGCGTCCGGCAGCAAATGGATCATCGCGCTTGGATGCCCGCGCCCCTCCGCCATAGCTTCGCCGACGCGGATGAGTCCCTCCTTTTCCAGTTCCTCGGTGGCGCGGAACACCGCCGTACCGGAGAGCCCTGTGTCGCGGATCAGCGCTGCGCGGGAAACCACCCAGCGCCGGCGGACGATTCCCAAAACCTGCCGCGCACGCAATGTGAGCGCTTTCTTGACCATCCAGCTGCATTCCTCGATGCATCAGCTTGAGCAACAGCATGATGCAATAAGTCGATTGTTGTCAAATTAATTTCATACGGCCTGTAATATATTTACCGTTTCTTCATTTAAGGCTCTCCGTATGTCTGCCCTCTCTCGTTTGGCCCAACCGCGGCTCAACGGCATCGCCTCCGCCTTGCTGCCCTTACTTGTCGCGATGAGTCAAGCGCATGCCTCCCCGCTTCCCCCCAATGCGGCCACGGCAAACGAAGCTGCTGCCGAAACGTCCCCACCGCCAGTGAACCTGGAGCAAATCCAGGTAACCGGTTTCCGCGCCGCGACCACCGCAGCGATGGATGCGAAGCGCGATAGCACCGTGGTGCTTGACGCGGTCAGCGACGACGACATAGGCAGCCTGCCCGACCTAAGCATCGTCGAATCGGCGCGCCGAATCGTCGGCCTCTCGACGGTGGCCGGCATGGATCCGACTCGCAACCGCGATCTGTACGAACGGGTGACCATCCGCGGCCTCGATCCGAAGTACAACCTGATCACCATCGACGGCGTACCGATGGCCAGCAGCGAAGTCGATGTGCGTGGCGCGCGCCTAGACCAATTGCCTTCGCCGATGGTCTCGCGCATCGAAGCGGTGAAGACCCTGACCGCACAGTACGATCCACACGGCCTCGGCGGCCAGGTGAATCTGGTAACCCGCAGTGCCTTCGATAAGCCCGACGGCTTCATCGTGGTCAACGGCGCGTTGGGCCGCAATTCCAGCGCCGGCGAGTTCGTGCAGGACGATCATCCACTGCAGAAAGCCAATGCCACCGCCTCCAAGGTGTTCGGCGACCGTGGCCAGCTCGGTGTGCTGGTTTCCCTAGACTGGCAGAAGCTCTGGTCGACTTCACACAGTCAACTGCCTGGCGATACTGCCGGCGCGGGCTGGGTGTACTACACCCCATCCGGGGCGGCCACGCCGTTCTCCAACCTGTCGCGCGACGGCGTGCTGTATCCGGTTCGTCCGCAGGGCTATTGGTTCGACGACGCGCGCAGCCGCAAAGGCATCAACGCGAAGCTGGAGTACCTGTTCGAGAACGGCGGGGAGATTTCCCTGTTCGGTGGCCACTACGAAGCTGTCGATGCGGAACTGCGCGCCGAACAGCTGGCCATACCCAGCACCGCACCGAACTACGTGAATGCCGAAAGCGGCAGCTATGCCGCCGCGCAATTCCAACAGGGCATCGTCTGGCAACCGCAGACACGCAACACCGACATCGCCACGTTGAAAGGCATTTTCCGGCCTACCGACGACATCAGTTGGGACGCCACCGCGTCGTGGTCCCGCGCCACTAGCGACATTCAACGGGACATGTACAAGTGGGCATCGGACGTGCGCCCCGGCTCCACCACGGCATTGAATTCGGCGGACTACCGTTTCGACTACACCATCCACGACGGCAAGGTACTCGCCACCTTTCCCAATCCGCGGCGCGCCACCGATCCGTCGTCCTATGACCTACTGTATCTGCGCAACATCGAGCGCACCTCCGCTTCCACGGTCGGCTACGTTGGCGCGAACCTGACGATCAATGCCGACGCGGACGACCAGGGTCTGGGCGCACGAACCGGGTTTGCCTACACAGACAGCAAAGTAACCAACGACCAGTCCTACCGGGAATGGTTTGCAAAGAATGCTGCCGGGCAAGCCGCAATCGGTGGCCTGTCAGGCTACACCTACCCCACCTCCTGGCCCAGCGACTTCATCAGCGGGGTGCCATTCTATGTCATCGACCAGAGCAAAGGAGCGGCGCTGATCGCCGGCCGCCCCCAGTTGCTGACTGAGTCCAACCGGGCCGCCGACAACTACACCAGCGACTTCGACGACCGGGAGAAGGTAACGGGCATCTACGCCGAGGGCGTGTTTCGCTCAGATCGCTTTTACGCTGTGGCTGGCGTGCGTTACGACGATACCAAGGTGGACGTCACCACGTGGCAAGTTCCTGACGCGTCCATGCCTTCCGCCTACGCACCGGCCCTACGCAAGGGCGGCTACGCCTATCTGCTGCCATCGGCGCTGGCCACCTGGAAGATCGGCGACGGCTCGCGCCTGACCGCATCCGCGGGCAAGACGATCGGCCGCCCTGACTATCTGCAATATGCTGCCACTACTACGTTCGGCATCACCAGCAGCGGTGGCCTGGCCATCAGCCGCGGCAATCCCGCGCTCAAGCCTCGCCAATCCACCAATCTCGATCTTTCGTACGAATGGTTCATGGACGATGGCGGGCTGTTCTCGGCAGCTGTGTTCGAAAAGCGAATTCGTGACGAGATCTTCACCGCCGTTCGCAGCCTTGGCCCGACCGAATACAACGGCATTGTCTATGACGATGTCAGCGAAAGCACACCGTTGAACTCCGGGCGCGGCAAGGTTCGTGGCCTGGAATTGAATTACGTCTCTGGCGAACTGGCATTCCTACCTGACTCGCTGCGCGGGCTGGGCCTGAGCACCAACCTGACCGTGCTGGACGGTGAATTCGATATTCCTTCCAGCCCAGCGGCCATTGCCAACGGCGCTGCCGCCAGTCGGCGCAGCAGCGGGTTGATGCAGCAGCCCGATTACATTGCCAATGCCACATTCTTCTATCGACGCGGCGGCTTCGAGGCGCGCGCCTCCTGGAACCGCATCGGCGAGGCATTGCAGTTGGTCAGCAGCGACACCGCCGAACGCGATCTGTATGCGCAGCCGCGCAGCCAGCTCGACTTGCAGATCAGCTATGAGATCGGCACGGCCTGGGACGTGATGCTGCAGGCGCAAAACCTCACCCGCGCACCCTTCGTCGTCCGCCAGGGACCGGGACAGACATTGGTCAATAACTACTTCCCTGTGGGTTCGACGCTATGGCTGGGCTTCAGTTGGCACCCGAGGGGAGGCACGCGATGATCCGGCGGGGCTTGCACAGCCGCACGGCATCGCCACGCCACGCATGGCGACGTCCGATCGCCGTCGCGCTGTGCCTCGGCCTATCGTTGAGCGCTGCGCATGCGGAAACCGACGATGCTCGCATCGCAGTGGTGGTGAAACTGGTCAAGGCCGATGGGCATGCCATGGCAAGAATCGCATTCGATGCGGCGTCCTGCGCTGCCTGCACTCCGATCACAGCCGATGGTTACAACGCCGACAATGCCAGGGAAACCGTGGTGGCACTGCGTGTCCCGCGCATGCGCATGCTGGAACTGAAATTCTTCGGCGAAGCGGACGCGGTCAAACGGGTGCGGGTGGAAGGCGGCGACGTGCCTTTTCACTACGCGCAGGGCCAGTGGGTGGTGCAACTTGCGCCGTTGGACGGTGACGCGATCACCGCCGCTGAATACGCGATGCACATCGTCGAACCCGGCATGGTCCTTCGGCTCGAGCACGCGGACCCATCGCGCCGTGCCGGCGCTTACCGGAGCGGCGAATTCCCCATCCGCCAGCGCCGCGCCGCGGACACACTGGAATTCGCACAGCGCGAAGTGGTGCGTGTTCTGGGACTCGGCGAACAGGTCGCACGCGACAACCTCGGCACGATCCAGATCATGGGCTTCGACACCAATGATCCGCACGGGCACCTGGACAACCCCCCGCATATGCACATGCATCTGCGCTGGCCACAGGACACCGGCACCCAGATCGGACACTTCTATCTGGATGCGGACGGGTTGTTGACCCGCAACGACATGGGAATCAAGGGCATCGATCGTCCAGCGCGCACCTATGGCAAAGGGGAGACCGCCACCACCATCGGACCGGACGAACGCGCAGTGTACGCGCACACCATCACCGCGCAGGGCTGGCTACAACTGGGCCGGCCGAAGCAAGCGCCATGCCTGATCCAACCGCTCGGCGAAGGCGGATTCGACAGCGGCGCACGCATCGCTTGCCCGGGCATGCCGCCGATCTCGCTGACGGTGCACAACGACCTTGTCGAAGGCAAGGTCACGGTGCGTACGGGAGACATCGAAGAGACCTATCGCTATGACGTGGACACAGGAGCGATGACGTCGCCGCAGCAGGTTCCGATGCCGGGACCGTCGGTGGAGACGCCAAGGCGCGGCGGCGTCAGATAAGTCGGGCTCCTGCGCCGTCGGCTCTCGGATGGAGGCGCATCCATCCGGGCACCGGCGAGATAGAGCATGCGCGAGAGACAGCGACCGTTGCGAGGAAGCCACGGCTGATTCGACGCGGCGAGGCCGCGCCAAACGCCGATGGCGGTGACGGCGCGGCGCGGGCGATTGCTGCAAGCAAGCGCAGACTGACACTGCCCGACACTTGACTGAGCGCTGGCGCTGACGGAGTGTCGAGCGGCCGCAGCACCGCGCGAGCGGCTTCCCATCGATGGCCGGCCTGCGGCCATATCCGACCAGCAGGCGGGCACGGCGCCATGGCGGCTACTTCCCGGCCTTCGGCGTCACCCGCCAGATCACGTTGCCGACATCGTCGGCCACCAGCAGCGCGCCGGGCTTGTCCACCGCCACGCCGACCGGGCGGCCCTGGGCCTTGCCTTCGGCATCGAGGAAGCCGGTCAGCACGTCCTGCGCCTTGCCGCTGGGCTTGCCGTTGGCGAAGGGCACATAGACCACCTTGTAGCCGGACGGCGGATCGCGGTTCCAGGAGCCGTGCTGGCCGATGAAGGCGCCGCCCTGGTAGGCCTGCGGCAACAACGCGCCTTCGTAGAAGGTCAGGCCCAGCGAGGCGGTATGCGCGCCCAGCGCGTAATCGGGCTTGATCGCGCTGGCCACCATCTCCGCGTTCTGCGGCTGCACGCGTTCGTCCACGTGCTGGCCGTAGTAGCTGTACGGCCAGCCGTAGAAGCCGCCTTCGCGCACCGAGGTCAGGTAGTCGGGCACCAGATCGCTGCCGATCTCGTCGCGTTCGTTGACCACCACCCACAGCGAGTCCGCGCCGGGCTGCCACGCCAGGCCCACCGGGTTGCGCAGGCCGCTGGCGAATACCCGGGTGGCGCCGCTGTGCGCGTCCACTTCCAGGATCGCGGCGCGATTGAGTTCGGCGTCCATGCCGTTCTCGGCGACGTTGCTGTTGGAGCCCACGCCGACGTAGAGCTTGTTGCCGTCGCGGCTGGCCAGCAGGCTCTTGGTCCAGTGATGGTTGATGCCGCCGGGCAGGTTGGCGACGAAGCTCGGCGCGGCGCTGATCTGGGTGTCGCCGTCCTTGTACGGGAAGCTGACCAACGCATCGGCATTGGCCACGTACAGGCGGTCGCCGACCAGGGCGATGCCGAACGGCGAATACAGCCCCTTGAGGAATTGCGTGCGCACCTCCGCCACGCCGTCGCCATCGGCATCGCGCAGCAAGGTGATGCGGTTGGCGCTGGGCACGGTGGAACCGGCCTTGGCCATCATCGCGCCCTGGATCTTGTCGCGCAGGCCGCTGCTCTCTTTTTCCGGCGCCGGCGGCGCGGCGGTCTCGGCCACCAGCACGTCGCCGTTGGGCAGCACGTACAGCCAGCGCGGATGGTCCAGGTCGCGGGCGAAGGCCTGCACCGCCAGGCCGGCGGCCGGCACCGGCGCGGCGCCTTCGGCCCAGCGCTTGACCTCGGCGACCTTCACCGTGGGGATCATGCGCTTGACCGGATCGGGCAGCACCGGATCGGGCCCCATCCCATCCTCGATGGAATGCTTGGCGGTATCGCCACAAGCGCTCAACGCGGCAGCGGACAGGAAACACAGTGCCCAACGGGCCGGGGACGAGGGAAGGCGCATCGCTGCTCAACTCTCCAGGGTGGCGACAGGACCACCGATGATGCACAGCGCGCGCTCGGCAAACGTGAAATAGATGTCAAATGCCGTTACGCGTCGCCCGCCGCGCTCATGAGGTCGGCGTCAATGGCTCGACCTCGCGGATCCGGTCCAGCCAGATGTAGTGCTGCTGCTCTGGATGCAGCAGGTCGTCCAGCCGCACTACGCCATTGATGCCTTCATGCTCCTCGTGATCGCGAAAGGTCTGCAAGGTGGGACGCACCGAGACCGTGCCGCTGACCTGGCTGCCATCGACCAAGCGCAGCAGCACCTGCGCCTGGTCCGGCAATTTCGGCAGCCATGCCTGCAATGCGGCGATGGCCTCGGGATCGGTGTGCACCGCGTCGGCGTACTTGCTCATGCGCATCTCCAGCGAGGGAAAACCCGCACGCTAGCGGCCATCGCGTGAATGCACGGGAAAAACGCCGCGGTTATTCCTGACGCGCGAAACGCACCGCGGACACCAACTGCGCCACGCTGTACGGCTTGGCCAGATGCTCCTGGAAACCGGATTGCAGGGCGCGCTGGCGATCGTCGTCGCGCGCCAGCGCGGTCACCGCCACCGCCGGCAACTCGGCCGCCTGCAGGCCCATGTTCTCGCGGATCGTGCGGATCAGGCCGTAGCCGTCCATGCCCGGCATGCCGATATCGGTGACCATCACGTCGATGCGGGTGTGGCCGCCATCGTCGAGCACCGCCAACGCCTCGCTGGCGGAACCGGCCGCGACCACCTCGGCGCCCTGCTCCTCCAGCAGCCGCCGCAGGTATTCGAGCATGTCCGGCTGGTCTTCCACCGCCAGCAGGCGCATGCCCTTCAGCGCATACGCTTCCACCACCTGCTCGGCCATCGCGAACGCGCGCACCTCGCGCAACGGCCGCTTGCCCGGCGTGTCGCGGTGCAACGGCAGGCGCACGGTGAACACCGCACCGCAGCCGCGGCCCTCGCTGGCTGCGCTGACCTGGCCGCCATGCATTTCCACCAGCTGCTGCACGATCGCCAGGCCCAGGCCGAGCCCGCCGTGCAGACGCGTGGTGGTGCCGTCGGCCTGGCGGAAACGGCCGAACAGGTGCGGCAGGAAATCCGCTGGAATGCCATCGCCGGAATCGCGCACCGCCACCGTCACGTGCTCGCCATCGGCATCGAGGTCGATCGCCAGTTCGATCCGCCCATGCGCCGGCGTGAACTTGATCGCGTTCGACAACAGGTTCCAGAACACCTGCTGCAGGCGCGTGGCATCGCCCAGCACCAGGCACGGCTGCGCCGGCTCGCGCAGGCTCAACGCCTGGTCCTTGCCTTCGGCCACCGGCTCCTGCGCACGCAGCGCCTCGCGCACCTGTTCGGTCAGGTCCAGCGTCTCGATTTCCAGCTGCACCTTGCCCAGCAGCATGCTGCTCAGGTCGAGCATGTCCGAGATCAGCCGTTGCTGCGCGCGCGCGCTGCTGGCGATCACCGACAAGCCCTTGTTGCTCGGATCGCCCGGCGGCAACCGCTGCAGCAGCAGGTCGCTCCAGCCCAGGATGGTGGTCAACGGGGTGCGCAGTTCGTGCGACAGCGTGGCCAGGAATTCGTCCTTCAGCCGCGCCATGCTCTCGGCGGCATTGCGCGCGCTGCGCTCCGATTCCAGCAACTGCTCGCGGGCCAGTTCGATGTCGCGGCGCTCGGTGACGTCCGGGCTGCTGCCGGCCAGGCCGATGAACTCGCCCTCGGCCGAATAGCGCGGCACCGCGGTCATCTCCACCCAGCGCCATGCGCCGTCGTGGCGGCGCGCGCGCACCAGCGCGCGCAGATTGCGTTGTTCGTCCAGCGCACTGCGCAGCTCGAAGGCGAACACGCCGGCGTCCTGCGGATGCAGCACATCGCCCCAGCCCGGCCGCGCCTCGTCGGCCTGCAGGTCGATGCCGAAGAATTCGGCGTAGGCGGTATTGGTGAAACGCAACTGGCCGGTGGCGTCCAGCACCCAGACCGGCATCGGCAGGCCTTCGGCGAGCGCACTGAAGCGCGCCTCGCTCTCGGCCAGGTCGCGCTCCACGCGCTTGCGTTCGGTGATGTCGAGGAACTGCACGGCGACCAGGTGCCGTTCCGGCGCACCGACGCGGAACGCATCCACCGCCCACCAGCGGCCCAGCGCGGATGCGTAGTTCTCGAACTTGGCCGAGCGCCCGCTCAGCGCGACCTCGCCATACACGCGGAACCAGTGGTCCTCGTGGGTCGGCGACAGCTCGCGCATGCGCCGGCCGATCACGTCGCGCATGCCGGTCTCGCGCTCGAACGCCGGATTGACCTCCAGGAACACGTAGTCGACCGCGCGTTGCGTGTCGTCGAACAGCACCTGCACCACGCAGAAACCGGAGTCGATCTTGTCGAAGATCTCGCGGTAGTTCAGGCCCGACACCTGCGGGGGCGACGTGGAGGAAGATTCGGTGCTGACATGCATGCGGGAATTTGCTCTGGAGACGGCCTGCGGTGGCAGAGGCGGCGACGCGCTCCGCGCCTGCGGCGCGATGACGATGGCTCAGGACCGGAAAATGCTCAGACCGGAACAGCGCGACGGACCCCGCATCTTGTTAAGCCGCTCCGCTGCCGTCAAGCCGGCCAGGCTGGCCGGTGCTGCAGCGACGCTGGGTCACCAGAGAAAAGCGACGACCAGCACGATCCCCAGCAGCGACAGCGCGATACCGGCGATGACGCCCCATTGGGTCAGCCGCGCGCTGCGCAGCGCCTGCTCTTCCAGCCAGCGTTCGGCTTCCTGCCGCCACGACGGCGGCGGCGACTGGTCCAGCATCTGCTGCACCCGCGCCACGCCGAGTTCGCGGCATTGCTGCCGGCACTGTTCCGGCGCGGTGACGTCGTCGGGCGAGATTGCATAGGACATGCGCGGTCTCCCTTTCTCTAGCCCAGCGTGAAACGCGGGCTGTCGCTGGCCAGTTCGTGCTCCACCGCCATCCGCGCCAGGCGCGTGTAATTGGCGCGCGGGCCGGCACCGCGGCCGACGATCAGGCCCAGATACTCCAGGCCGGTCCAGACCCGCGCCTTCCACTCGACCCCGCTCTCGGCCAGGACCAGGGTCAACGAATAGCGGAACGCCTGCCCCTGCGGACTGCGGTAGGCATAGATCGGCGGGAACTGCACCGCCACGTCCTGCTGCTCGCCCAGCGAGGCCAGGTAGCGGCGCAGTTCCTGGCGCACGTCTTCGCCCGGGTTCAGGCGCAGGTGGCGCGCGGCCGCATCCAGGTCCGCTTGCTGATCGACGAAACTGGCTGCGCCGCTCGCCGGGCTGTGCCCGTGCCGCTTGGCCCAGTCGATGAACTGCAGGCGGACGTCCGACGCTGCGTGGGCCTGGTGGAACAGCGGCATCTTCATGCGATCGATCCCCGAATCGTGTTCATGTGCGAATGTGCGCATGGTCGCGCGGGCGGCGTGAAGCACGCGGCGACGCAGCGTGAACCGCATGTCACATGCCAGGACCCATGAACCGGCGGAGAACGAGCGCGGCCGGTGGCCGCGTCGCGATTGCGGCGGCGCCCGCGCAGGCACACACTGGCATTGCCGTTTCCGTGGAGATCCGCGATGAAGATCCGATATGCCTGGACGGCGCTGGCCCTGGCCTGCCTGGTGGCAGGCGGCGCTTCCGCCGAAATCCGCAACGTCACCGATCCGCAGGCCGTGCGCAGC
>Ga0308160_10004448_pt1 | contig 15025 bp, 14 predicted proteins | sample PhyFR1_FD_201036 | JGI IMG/M metagenome (GOLD analysis project Ga0308160, IMG submission 201036) | Phyllosphere microbial communities from UC Gill Tract Community Farm, Albany, California, United States - DLSLF.R1 | ecosystem: Host-associated > Plants > Phyllosphere > Unclassified | place: USA...
TCGTGGATCGGGCGCGACACCAGGTCGCCGCGCATCGACGGGATGATGCAGAAGCTGCAGCGGTGGTTGCAGCCTTCCGAGATCTTCAGGTAGGCGTAGTGCTTGGGGGTCAGCTTGACGCCGTGGTCCGGCACCAGGTCGACGAAGGGATCGTGCGGCTTGGGCAGGTGGGTGTGCACCGACTCCATCACCTCGGCCACCGCGTGCGGACCGGTCACGGCCAGCACCTTCGGGTGCACCTTGGTGATGATGTCGTCGCCGGCGGCATCCTTCTTGGCGCCGAGGCAGCCGGTGACGATCACTTTACCGTTCTCGGCCAGCGCTTCGCCGATCGCATCCAGCGATTCCTGCACGGCGGCATCGATGAAGCCGCAGGTATTCACGATGACCAGGTCCGCGCCGGCATAGGACTTGGCGGTCTCGTAGCCTTCGGCGCGCAGCTGGGTCAGGATCTGCTCGGAATCGACCAGCGCCTTGGGGCAGCCGAGCGACACGAAACCGACCTTGGGCGCGGGTGCGCCGGGCGTGACGACGGCCGGCGGGATCGTGACCTCGGCCGAGGCCGTTGCCGGCTTGTCAAGGACGGCGACGTCGGCGTCGGCAGGGGTGGAAACGGGAAGCGGATTGCGGCGGAGTTCGGGCATGGAGTGCGAAGAAAAATTCTGGGCAATCCGCGATTTTACAGCAAGTGGACAGCGAAGGAGAACCGAGGGGCTAAAATGCCACTCCCGTCGCCCCTGCGAAGGCAGGGGCCCAATTTGACGTTGGCGAAACGCTACGAACTTGGGCCCCTGCCTTCGCAGGGGCGACGTGCTGGGACGCGGCCCAGGTAAAACGCTGGCAGCTCTCGCCCTTACTTCTTCTCCGGCGGCTGCGGCGCCACGAACGGGAATACCCCGAACATCGCCTTGCTCTGGTTCTGCATCTGCTCCTGCATCTGCAGGAACAGGTTCTTGCTCTGGTCGATGTAGTTGTTCATCATGCCCTGCATCATCGGACCCTGGATGTTCATGAACTGGGTCCACATCTCGGTATTCAGCGGCTTGCCTTCCAGGGCGCCGGTCGCCGAACCGACGAACTTGTTCTGGATGTCGGTAAAGGCCTGCACGTTCTTTTCCAGGTACGAGCCCATCATGCCCTGCATCGCGTGACCGTAGTAACGGATGATCTGGGACAGCACGCTGCTCGAGAACATCGGCACGCCATGCGCTTCCTCTTCCAGGATGATCTGCAGCAGGATGCTGCGGGTCAGGTCCTCGTTGCTCTTGGCATCGACCACCGTGAATTCGTCGGCATCGAGCACCAGCTGCTTGACATCGGACAGCGTGATGTAAGAGCTGGTCTGCGTGTCATACAGCCGGCGGTTCGGGTATTTCTTGATCAGGCGTTCGCTGCTTTTTTTTCCACTACTCATCTCATGTTCCATATAGTGCGCTGTGATTTGGCTCTGGCGCTTTCTTATGCGGCAGCCACGGGCGGACCCGTGGTGTCTCCGATTCCAAGAGGATACACCCCAAAAATACCACGTCGCGAACGCAGTTGCAGCAATTATTCATCGGGCAACTAAATTCTTCCGTGAGTAAGTTGCCCGATTTCACCATCAAACATCGGAAAGGCCGTCAGTCCGCGCGTGCCTTGACGTAGCGGCCCGGCGCCGCTTCGATCGCGGCGTAGCCGGCCCCGCCCGGCGCCGCCGGCGGATCGACTTCGGCGCCGCCGTTCTCCGCCAGGAATTTGGCCCATTCCGGCCACCAGCTGCCCTTCTTTTCGACGGCGCCGGCCAGCCACTCGTCCGCCGTCTTCGGGCGGCTCGCTCCCTTGCCGCTGCCGTCACCTTGACTGCCTTCGAACACCCAGTGGCTGCGCTTGTTCTTCGAAGCCGGATTGATCACCCCGGCGATGTGGCCGGATGCCCCCAGCACGAAACGGTTGGCCTTCGGCTTCTTCGGGTTCAGCAAGCCCATCGAGGCAAACGCGGCTTCCCAGGGCACGATGTGGTCTTCGCGTGAGCCATAGATGAAGACCGGACAATCGATCAGGCCGAGGTCGACCGGCACCCCGGACACCGTCAAGGCGCCGGGCACCTTCAGCTTGTTTTCCAGATAGGTATTGCGCAGGTACCAGCAATACATCGGCCCCGGCAGGTTGGTGCTGTCGGCATTCCAGTACAGCAGGTCGAATGCCGGCGGCGTCTTGCCCTTCAGGTAATTCTGCTGGACGTAGTTCCACACCAGGTCGTTCGGACGCAGCGACGAGAAGGTCGTGGCCAGGTCGCGCCCCGGCATCAGGCCGCCGCGCGCCAGCGTCTGTTCGCGCAGCGCGACCTGGGTCTCGTCGACGAACACGTCGAGCACGCCGGTGTCGGCAAAGTCGAGCAGCGTCGTGAACAGGCTCAGGCTGGCCGCCGGCTTGCGTCCGCGCGCGGCCTCGACCGCGAGCGCGGTGGCCGCGATGGTGCCGCCCACACAGAAGCCGAACACGTTGACGCGATCCTGGCCCGAGATGGCGCGCGTCACGCCCAGCGCTTCGATCGCGCCCTGTTCCACGTAGTCGTCCCAGGTGATGTTGCCCATCGTCTGGTCAGGGTTGCGCCACGACACCATGAACACCGTATTGCCCTGCTCCACCAGGTAGCGCACCAGCGAGTTTTCCGGCTGCAGGTCGAGGATATAGTACTTGTTGATGCACGGCGGCACCATCAGCAGCGGCACCGCATGCACGGTCGGCGTGGTCGGCGTGTACTGGATCAGCTGGAACAGCGCATTCTCGAACACCACGCTGCCCGGCGTCACGCCGACGTTGCGGCCGACTTCGAAGGCCGACTCGTCGGATTGCGAGATGCGGCCCTTCTGCATGTCGGCCAGCATGTTCTGCAAGCCCTTGGTCAGGCTTTCGCCATTGGTTTCGATAACTTTCTGCTGGGCTTCCGGGTTCGTCGCCAGGAAATTGGCCGGCGACAGGGCGTCGACCAGCTGCTGCACCGCGAAGCGGATCTTCTGCTTTTCACGCGCCGGCACTTCGACGGCTTCGGCCAGCGCCATCAGGAATTCGGCATTCAACAGGTAGGAGGCGGCGCTGAAGGCCGACATCGGGTTCGCGCTCCATTCCGGCGCCGAAAAGCGCTTGTCCTGCAGGCTCGGCGTCTTGCCGGTCATGACGTCCTGCCACAGGCGCGCCGCCTTTTGCAGGTAGTCGTTGCGCAGCGCATCCAGCTTGGCCGGCGCCAGGCTGGCGCCGAAATCGCCCATCAGGCGGGTCGCCAGGCCGGCCGGCGTGCCTCCGCCGTTCAAGGCACCGTTCATGGCCCCGCTCATCGCAGCCATTCCGGCTTCGGGCAGCTTCATCCAGGCTTGCCAGGCAGTGGGATCGGAAAACTGCGACATCCAGGAAGCGGCATCAGGCGTATTCATAGCGGTGTCCCTTGTTTTAGAATGAGTGATTGTCCAACGCGGAGAAGTCGATGTGGATCGTGGCCATAGGATGGATGTATGTAGTGACCCTGATGGCGGCGACCGAACCCAGCGTGGTTGGCGGCATGATGACTTTTCTCGGTTATGGCGTGCTGCCATTATCGCTCGTTTTATATCTCGGCGGAGTGCGCTTGCGGCGGCGTCCGCGAGCGGCGCCGCGCAGCGAGCCTGGGGCTGCGCCGGATGACGCCGATCCGCCGGGGCACTGACACGCAGCGGCGTCAGGCCCGGCGCTTTATTTGAGCCAGATCAAGCTCGCCTGACGGCCGGTGACGCGGTCGCGCCGGTAGGAATAGAACTGTGTCGCTTCGCTGTAGGTGCAGCAATCGCCCCCATGGACGCGGGTGACGCCGTCGCGCGCCAGCATCCGCCGCGCCAGCAGATAGATGTCTGCCAGGTATTTGCCCTCGCGCCCGGGATAGTCGCGGAAGGCGTCGGCCGCCGCGCCGGGCAGCGCAGCCTCGAAGGCGTCGCGTACGTCGGCCCCGACTTCGAAGGTGTCCGGACCGATGGCCGGCCCGAGCCAGGCCGTGATCTCGCCCGCCCCGGCAGCACGCATGGCGGCCACGGTGGCACCCAGCACGCCGCCGGCCAGGCCGCGCCAGCCGGCGTGGGCGGCGCCCACCACCTTGCCATCGAGGTCGGCAAACAGCACCGGCAGGCAATCGGCGGTGAGAATGGCGCAGACGATGCCGGCGCCGGCCGCGATGCTGGCGTCACCGGTCTGCACCGGCGCCCCGGGTCCGACCAGGCTGGCGTCGACCACGTCGGCGCCGTGCACCTGCGCGATCCAGGCCGGTTCGCCCGGCAGCAGCGCCCGCAGGCGGGCGCGGTTTTCCTCGACCGACTCCGGGACGTCGTCCACGTGGCGGCCGAGATTCAGGCCGCCGCCGCCCTGTCCGTCATCCCAAGGCGCCCCGCTGACCCCGCCCTTGCGGGTGGTCGCCAGCGCGCCGACGCCGGCGGGCAGGTCCGGCCAGTCGGGCCGGATCAGGCAGGCCTCGAGTCCGGCCATCAGACCGCTTCCGGCTCTTCGATGCTGGCGCGTTCGAGCAGCTCGGCGAAATCGTCGGCCAGCGGCACCACCCACTCCATGTGCTCGCCGGTGGCCGGGTGGCTCAGGCCAAGGCGCCGCGCCTGCAGCGCCTGGCGGTGGAAGAAAGGCATCAGGTGCGGCTTGCCGTACACGGTGTCGCCGACCAGCGCGTACCCCAGGTGCTGCATGTGGACGCGGATCTGGTGCGTACGGCCGGTTTCGAGGCGGCATTGCACCAGGCTCACCGGACGGCGATCCAGCTCGCCGGTTTCCAGCAATTCATAATGGGTAATGGCCGGCTTAGCCAGCGGCGCATTCGACACCGCCATCTTGATGCGGTCCTTAGGGTGGCGCGAAATGGGCGAATCGATGGTGCCGTGGTCGCGCGGCGTACCCCAAACCAGGGCGAAATACTCGCGCTTGACGGTACGCGCCGCCAGCTGGCGCACCAGGTCGGTCTGGGCTTCCAGGGTTTTACCGACCACCATCAGGCCGCTGGTATCCTTGTCCAGGCGGTGCACGATGCCGGCGCGCGGCACCGACACCAGCTGCGGGCAATGGTGCAGCAGGCCGTTCAGCAGCGTGCCCGACCAGTTGCCCGAGCCCGGGTGCACGACCAGGCCGGCCGGCTTGTTGATCACCATGATCGACTCGTCTTCGTAGACGATGTTCAGGTCCATCGCTTCCGCGGTGTAGGCGGTATCTTCCGGGGCCGGCTGCGGCACCACCACCACGGTTTCGTCGCCGTAGGCGGTGCCCTTGCCCTTGGCCGGCTTGCCGTCGACCAGGATGTGGCCTTCGTCGAACCATTGCTGCAGGCGGCTGCGCGAGAACTGCGGCACCAGGCCGGCGACCACCTTGTCGAGGCGCTGGCCGCAGTGTTCTTCGTTCAGTTGCAGGGTAATCGGTTCAGAATCGAAGCCGCCGGCTCCGGCGGGGAATTCGGCATCGAGTTCGTCGTCCAAGTCGGAGTCGATCATCATTTCAGCCGAATTCGGCGCAGCATTTAATATCACGTCAGTCCCATCAGCTATAATCAGCTGTTCGTTGATTCTGGGAACCGTGGCAAGTCCACAGTCCCGCTCGGTAAAAACTTCTTGCAAATAGCTATGCAAAAAAAATTGTCTGTATTGGTCATGACCTGTGCCCTGCTCAGTTTGTCCGGTTGCGGTCTGTTCAAGGACCGCGGTAACGACGAGAGCAAGAACGTGTCAGCATCGAAATTATACGCTGACGCGAAGGATGAAATGGCGGGCGGCCACTACGAGTCCGCGATCAAGCTGTACCAGCGCCTGGAATCCAACTACCCGTTCGGCACCTACGCTGCCCAGGCGCAGATGGAAATTGCCTACGCCCACTACAAGGCGCAGGATGCCGCCGAGGCGATGGCGGCCGTGGAGCGCTTCATCAAGCTGCACCCGAACCACCCGAACGTCGACTACATGTATTACTTGCGCGGCCTGATCAACTTCAACGACCAGATCGGCTTCCTCAGCTTCATCTACTCGCAGGACCCGACCGAGCGCGATCCGAAAGCCACGCGCGAAGCCTTCGCCGCCTTCAAGGAACTGGTCGACAAGTTCCCGAACAGCAAATATGCAGCCGATTCGATCGCGCGCATGAATTACCTGATCAACGCGATGGCGGCCTATGAAGTCCACGTCGCCAACTATTATTATCGCCGCGGCGCCTACCTGGCCGCCCTGAACCGCGCCCAGACCGCCGTGACCCAGTTCAGCGAAGCGACCGCGCGCGAAGAAGCGCTGTTCATCATGATCCGCAGCTACGACAAGCTGGGCATGTTCGACCTGCGCGACGACACCCAGCGCATCTTCCAGAAGAACTACCCGGACAGCCGCTTCCTGAACCCGAACGCCAGGGGCGATGCGGCGTGGTGGAAATTCTGGGCCAAGTCGGGTCCGAAGCCGTCGCCGAAAGACGTGGTGCAGTAAGCCGCCCTCGTTCTTAGAAAAAAAACAAAGCCCCGGTGCCGGCGACGGCCCCGGGGCTTTGTTCATGCGCGGGCGGTGCCACGCGCCCGGCCCTCAGGCCTCCTGGCGGCGCCGGAACACCCACTGCTTCTCCTTCGACGCCGCGGCATCGAAGGCATAGCCATCCACATCGAACGCTTTCAACTGCTCCGGATCGGTGATGCCGTTCTCGGCCGCGTAGCGCGCCATCATCCCGCGCGCGCGCTTGGCGAAGAAGGAGATGATCTTGTACTTGCCGTTCTTCCAGTCCTCGAACACCGGCGTGATCACCGGCACGTCCAGCAGCTTCGGCTTGACCGACTTGAAGTACTCTTCCGACGCCAGGTTGACCAGCGCTCCGGCGCCAGCCTCGGCCGCGTCGGCATTCAGCGCCTCGGTGACGCGTTCGCCCCAGAAAGCATACAGGTCCTTGCCGCGCGGGTTCTGCAGGCGGGTACCCATCTCCAGGCGGTAGGGGTGCATGCGGTCCAGCGGACGCAGCAGGCCGTACAGGCCGGACAGGATGCGCACGCGCGCCTGCGCGTAGTCGAGGCCGGCCGCATGCAGCGTGCGCACGTCGAGGCCGGTATAGACGTCGCCGTCGAAGGACATGATGGCCTGGCGCGCGGCGCCGTGGTCAGGGTGCCAGTCGGCGTAGCGGGTCACGTTCAGCACGGCGAGCTGGTCGGAGATGCTCATCAGCTCGCCGACCTGGGCCGGCGACCAGGGTTTCAGGACCCCGATCAGTTCGGCCGCGTGGTCGATGAAGCGCGGCGTGGTGGCATGGTGCGTGGTCGGCGGGGTGTCGAGGTCGAGGGATTTGGCGGGGGACAGGACGATCAGCATGGTGCGGAAACTGTGGAACGGCTCGGTAAAGGTACAATGCCGCACATGATACCTGCTCCAGCGAAACCCATCATTCTAGACACCAATGTTTGCCTCGACCTGTTCGTGTTCCACGACCCGCGCTGGGCGCCGCTGCTGGCGGCGCTCGAGAGCGGCGCCGTCCAGGCCGTGACCCGCGCCGACTGCCGCGACGAATACCGGATCGTGCTGCACTACCCTCACCTGCCGCTCGACGAGGCCTCGCGCCTGCATGCCGAAGCACGTTTCGATGCCTTGATCCGGGTAGTGGCACCGGATTCACGCGCACTCCGCCTGCCCGTCTGCAGCGACCGTGACGACCAGAAATTCCTGGAAATCGCGCGCGACGCCGGCGCCGCCATCCTCGTCACCAAGGACAAGGCGCTGCTCAAGCTGGCGCGCAAGGCGGCGCGCGAAGGCCTGTTCCGCATCATGACGCCGGAGACCTGGCACAAGACCGAAATGCCGGCCGCGCTACAATAGCCGCATCGACAAACTGCACCGTCCACCATGACCACTCCCGTCCTGCAATCGCGCCTGCCGGCCGTCGGCACCACCGTGTTCACCCTGATGTCCGCCCTCGCCACGGAGCATGGCGCAGTCAACCTCGGCCAGGGCTTCCCCGACTTCGGCTGCGACCCGACACTCCTCGACATGGTGAACGACGCCATGCGCGCCGGCCTGAACCAGTACCCGCCGATGGCCGGCGCCGCCCCGCTGCGCGAGGCCATCGCCGCCAAGATCGCCACGCTGTACGGCCACGCCTACGATGCCAACACCGAGATCACGGTCACCGCCGGCGCCACCCAGGGCATCATCACCGCGATCCTGTGCGCGGTGCATCCGGGTGACGAAGTGATCGTCATCGAACCGGCCTACGACAGCTACTGGCCTTCGATCCAGCTGGCCGGCGGCGTGCCGGTGACGGTGCAGATGCGCCTCGGCGAGGCAGGCTACAGCGTGCCCTGGGACCAGATCGCGGCCGCGGTCACGCCGCGCACCCGCATGATCGTGATTAACACGCCGCACAACCCGACCGGATCGATCCTGCGCGCGGCCGACCTCGACGCGCTGGCCGGCATCGTGGCCGGCACCGACATCCTGGTGCTGTCGGACGAGGTCTACGAGCACATGGTCTACGACGGCGAGCAGCATGCGTCGGTCAGCCGCCACCCGGTGCTGGCCGAGCGCGCCTTCGTCGTGTCCAGCTTCGGCAAGACCTACCACGTGACCGGCTGGAAGGTCGGCTACGTCGCCGCACCGGCGGGGCTGACGGCGGAATTCCGCAAGGTCCACCAGTACAACGTGTTCACGGTGAATACGCCGATGCAGCATGGGCTGGCCGGGTACATGCGCGATCCGGCGCCTTATGTCGAGCTGCCGGCGTTTTACCAGCGCAAGCGGGATCTGTTCCGGGCCGGGCTTGCGGGTTCGCGGTTTACGCTGCTGCCGGCCGACGGGACTTACTTCCAGTGCGTGCGCTATGAGGGCATTTCGGATCTCGGCGAGTCCGAGTTCGCGCAGTGGCTGACGCGCGAGATCAAGGTGGCGGCGATTCCGGTGTCGGCTTTCTACAGCACGCCGAAGGAATCGGGGATTGTGCGGTTCTGCTTTGCGAAGCAGGATGAGACTTTGAAGGTGGCGTTGGAACGGTTGGCGAAAGTGTAGGCCCACCACACTCGGTTACGCTTTCCAAAACCAAAACTGGCTAGATTGCTGTGCATGCGGAAAGCGATGCCGGTCCGGATTGATGTCGACGCGCCCATCAACCGCCATTGGCCACATGCAAAGTCTTAGAACCCAACCGTAGGGCCACAAGTAGTTTACTGGTCCAGATTCCCTTTAGCCGCCCATCACTGTGTGGGCTAACACAATATGCAGTCCCAGGGTGGCATAAGGTTCGCGACGAGAGTTCGTTGTATGAAGGTGTTTGACCACTGCTCGACTTCGACAGCAAACAGCGCCGCCATAATAGTACTTCGGATACGTCTGTAGAGTTTCGCTATCACTCCTAGCCAAACATACGAATGGACAACAGAAGGCGGCTACCTCACGTAAATGGCTAAGCTTGGAAAGGCAAGATTGCGTCAGGATGTTTCGGTTACTGCTTCAAAAAACGCTGAGACAGACACCGGTTTTCATAACATTCCACTCGCGTCTGGTGCTGGGTAGAGCAAAGGCGTTCGTCTTCTTACTTTATTCACCCATCATTGAATGTCTCAAGGGGCATGGCAACTTGCAGAGAAGTCATCGGTGAATCAATAGACCGCCAGCGAAACTTCATCTAATAGCTAAAATGCGTCAACTTGGAGAAACGTGACTTCGATCCCGTGGTCCTACTTGTGGTTGCGAAAGAAGCAGCTCAACAAACGATCCTCGTAAAAACGACGTAAATGTTTACGCCCTAGTGTCTTTTGCATTAACGAACGTTATACTTGGCCTGGTTACCAGGAATGAAATCGAGTGACACATTGACGGGCGCCGTAGTTCGCTAAGAAAATGAGTTCACCGACAAGCCGGCTATATAGGAAAGTATGATTACGCCGACGTCGTTTCTATCTATCGTTAGACGCGAGAAAGAACAAAGAATGCCACGATTATTTGCGGAATTTGACGTTAAGTTACCAGGACAGTGTCTTTACGCTTTCCCTGATGCGGCCGAAGTAACCTATAAACTTCCGGTTCAAGAATACGAAGTTGAAATTATCCTTCAGATGGAAAAAGGTTCAAACAACCGTGGACATGGCGATACAAACTGGATAGGAGCTCTCCGCACCCTCAAAGTAATAGCTAGTCGGGAAGAATCAGAATTTCCACCACCTGTCAATCCCGACAGTTCTGGAATACGAGATTATTCAATCCAATTTGAATATTTTTGGACTAGAATCGGCCTGTACGCTGCTGCTGCAAGAGAAATCACAAATCGGTTTATTCGTTATTTCCAATTTACACTAGGCACACCTCACCTCACAGAGTTTAAGAGTGGCGATCAAGCCTTTAGCAATGCGACGTGGAAAAATATTCTCGGCGAAGAAGTAGGAAAAGGCGCGACCATTGTTGTTTTTACCAGCGTGCCAGGTTTAAGCGGCGCTTTAAGATCTGATTGCCTTTCTCAAGAAAATTTAGATGATCTTGGTAAATTCCTTTTAAACCCACAAAATTTTTCGGTCGCCGAACAACTAATCGATAACGCCAGAAGCGCGTGGTTTGATGGCAACCTACAGCGAACAGTCTTAGAGCTTGCTATAGGCTGTGAAGTCATTGTCAAAAGGCGTTTTTTTTCTGAAGACTCTCCATCCGGAGCTGCCTTTGATTATTTGGAAGATAGGGCAAAAGTAAATATCAAGGTACTGGAGCTCATTGACGTGGTAGCGCATGCCGCCTTCGCAAAAAGTTTCAAGACATCGAATCTAAACGACTACCGCAACATCGACTACCTTTTTCGCTGCAGAAACAAAATTGCCCACCGTGGGATTCTTTCTTTAAGAACTGACTCAGCGGAAACAATTGTACCCGATAAAAATATGATTGCGGACTGGTTCAATTCGGTGATCAAATTAAGGGCGTGGCTTTATGCTTAACCCCAAGTAAGCGGTGCGGAAGACTTACCAGAGATACGTGATGACTTATAACTAAATTGCGGTAACTGATCAGCACTCAGGCTTCTTGCCAAGGCTTGTCTTGCGCAGTTATCTCGTTCGAAAGGATGTATTACCCGAACACTTGAACCTATCTGGCTTATTACTCAGCAGTGTCAAATGTGTAAAAATTCTTTAAAGACTTTGGTTAAAAGCCGCTTAATACTTCTCAGTGCTAGAGTAGTCCATTCGGAGTTTCCCAACACTTGCGAAATAAAATAAACTGAGGCACAAGCTGATATTCTTTAACCGTTACTCTTCCTATATCAGTAGCCAAGTTCCGCCTCTAGATGACTTTTGATCGTCTGCCTCTGCCGTTGCAGTTATTTAGAAATCAAATTGGCATTACCATTGGCATCTTATCGCGTTAGAAAATTTAACCACGATCGAACGCAGAAAATGAAATCGCAATAATCGCAGCTCCTTTTTGTTCAAAAGAGACTGAGTACATCGTTTGCATTGGATGCGCGGGCGATGCAGAAGCTAACGTATTGTGACCGACTTCTCTTGTACTCGACTCAGGGGCAACGATCTCACTTTCGATTGAATCAGGCGTTCGGTCGTATTCGAGAGAAGGTTCTACTCGAACATTTACCTCGGCAACGCGGCTTCCTATTCTACGTAAGGCGCGCAAAATTTCTTTACTCAAAACCTTCGTAAAGTCCCATGCGGCACTGCCGAGTATGCCTGCCAGAAATGTCCCCTGCATTATGTTTTGCTGTGTAAAGTCGTTGACTGAGGTGACGATGGTAAGTAGAACCGAACCATTGTCAACTCGAGTAACTTCCGACCTAACTCGGAGGGGCTCTTGGCTTTGAGGAGAATAGTCAAAATCAACTTCAATACCGGGCGCCTTATTTAAAGCACGATTGATTCCTGTTAATAAAACGCCGAGTTCCGCGATCGTCAGATTTTTAGACACACCGCCTTGCGCTGCACTAATTCGAATTTGAAAACTTGGTCCGTCCGCCATACTGTTGTCCCCCAGGGCTATCGAAAAATATTTTCATGAAGCAAGTGCACGAGACACATTTGGTTGTTGAATAATCTGTTCGCCGTCCATTCCCGCACACAAAATTGCCCACTGCCTAGTGCCGATCTCCACCTACTTCTCAGGATAACAGGTTTATTAACTGAAAAAATCACGGACTGTCACGATAATCGGCACAACAACATTGTGGTAATGCAGCTTGGATAAACATTTACTTAGGCCGATATCCGCTTAAGGAGCCTTTAACCTCAAGATCCGGTTCCGCAAAGGTTTACCCCGTTATAGTCGGATCAAACCTTTCTGAGCATGTGCCAGTAACTAGCTGGAGATAGGCAGGTTGTAACTCGACGGCAATTTTATCTGGCAAAATTGGCAAGAGGCGGCCGGGTCCTCGGTAACAGCCTCATTACCATTCCTCTCTAAGTTCGGTGTCTCAAACTTGAATCGTCCGAGGAAAAAATTTCTGACCAAGGTAATGCTACCAATCCTCGAAACCTCCACGCCGATTGTAGAGATATCTGATCCTTAGGTAAGTGCGCTTGTTGTCCACTCATGCCGACTGCAGACCGTTGCAATGTCCAAGCGTACGAGGTCATTGCTCTCGGAGCAGATAAAACGCTTTGCCTTCGTGACAGGGGCGAGCGGTAGGCGACGAGCTACGGCAAGAAGTCCCGGCTTCGCTAATACTCAGCGGCGGTTCCTAAATAGCGTACATACCGATGTACTCTATGTTAGAGACAACAAGCCTAACGCCCCAACTGCCGAATCTGCCGCTCAACAAACGCCTGCAGCTCGGCCGACAGCACCCCGCTCCCCTGCGCCTTCTGGAACGCCTCCAGCGCCTCGCTGTTACGCTTCTCGGCCTGCAGCGAAATCCCCATCCCCATCCACCACACACCATTGGCGGGCACGCTGCGCAGCGCCGCCTGGTACTCGGCCGCGGCTTCGCGATGGCGCTGCTGGCGCTGCAAGGCGCCAGCCAGGAAGGCGTGATAGTCCGGGTTGGCCCCGGCATACGGCAAGGTGCGGGTCAGGGTCTCGATGCCGTTGCCGCCGCGCTCGATTTGCAGGCGCGCCAGCAGCATCGCCAGCGCCGGCTGGCGCGGGTCCTGGGTCAGGCCGAGCTGCAGCTGGCGGATCGCGTCGTCGGGGCGCTTGGCTTCGATCAGCAGGCCGACCAGGGTCTGGCGCGCGGCTTCGTGGCCGGGGTCGATGCGCAGTGCGGACTCCAGGGAGGCGATGGTCTCGCCCATGCGGCCGTCCTGCATGCTGGACAGCGCGCGCCGGTATTCGGCTTCGGCACGCTGCGACACGCTCTGGTTGCGGCCCGATGCATTGCGGCTGTCGGCGATGGTCCCGGCAGGCGCAAAAGGCTTGCGCGCCAGGCGCGCTTCCAGTTCCTGGGTCAGGGCCCGGCGCACGGCGCGCGCTTCCTCGCTGTCCGGCTCGACCGGCGCCACCGACTGGTACGCCACCCGCGCCGGCACCGTGTCGGCGATGGCGGCCTTGTGCTTCGGCGCGGCGCTGTCGCGGCGGGCCTGCGGCGCCTCCGGTCTCACGGGACGGGCCTCTGCCTTGGCTGGCGCCGGCGGCTCGGACGCCGCCGCACGCGCCGCCACCACCGGTGCCGGTTCGGGCGCCGGCGCGGCAGGCGGTTCGGCAACCGGCGCCGATGCCGGCTCCGAAGCAGGCTCACCGGCCGGCAGCATGGTGATCGTGCTGGTCATCTGCGGCGGCGCCTTGGCCGCTGCAGGCGCAGGCACGGCAGCCGGCGCCGGTGTGGCCGCCACCGGCGCGCTCGCCACGCCGGGTGCATGCAGCTGCTGCCACCCGAACCACACCACCGCCACGGCGGCGAAAGCACCGCCCACGCCGGCCGCCAGCATGCGCTTGTTGACACCGTGGGGCTCGCGCGCCACCGGCTTGATTTGCGAAGGTAAGGCCTCGCCCGGCGCGGTACCGCGCGCGTCGAGATCCTGCAGCATCTTGTTAATCAGACTCATCGCTTACTCATCCCGAACGTTAGCGCAGCAGCGCCCAGGCCAGGCCCGCGGCCAGGCAGGTTGCGCCCGCACCCGCCGCCGCCATCCATGGGCGGACGCGGCGCGGGCTGGCCGCCAGCGTGTCGCGCGCGGCGGCGGTCACGTGCGCGCCCGCCACCTGCTGCCGGCCCTCGCCGTAGCTCAGCATCAGCGCCTTGTGCGCCAGGATGTTGGCCAGGCGCGGCACGCCGCCGCTGCTGCGGTACAGGCGGCCGATCGCGCCCTGCGTGAACAGGCGTGCGCCGCTCCAGCCGGCCACGCGCAGGCGGTGCGCCACATAATAATCGAGGTCGTCGCGGCTGAGCGGTCCGAGGTGGTAATGAAAGGTGATGCGCTGGGCCAGCTGGCGGATCGACTGCAGTTCCAGCTTGCGGTTCAGTTCCGGCTGGCCGAACAGCACGATCTGCAGCAGCTTGCGCTTTTCGGTTTCCAGGTTGGTCAGCAGGCGCAGCGCTTCCAGGCTTTCCACCGGAATCGCCTGCGCTTCGTCCAGGCACAGGATCACGTGCTTGCCCTGCCCCGCCAGCTGCAGGAGGCGGTCGGTGATCGCCTTCAGCATGCGGTGCTGGTCGACGTCGCGCTCGAGCTGCACTTCGAGCTCGTCGGCCAGCGCCAGCATCAGCGTGCGCGGCTCCAGGTACGGATTCGGGATGTAGGCGGTGACGAAGTCCGAGCCCAGCGTGGCCATGAACTTGCGGCACAACAGGGTCTTGCCGGTGCCGACTTCGCCGGTGATCTTGATGAAGCCCTCGCCGCCGCGCGCCGCCACCAGCAGCGTGTTCAGGGCTTCCTGCGAATGCGGGCTGCCGAAGAAGAAGCTGGTGTCCGGAGTGATCCCGAACGGGGCCTCGCGCAGGCCGAAGTGGGCCGTGTACATTACCGGATCCCTCGCGCGCGCGGATCGAGCTGCTCGATGCGGCGGTTGGCGTCGAGCAGGTCGTCGTTCCAGTTGTTGATGCCTTCGACGATGGTCGGCTTGATCAGCACCACCAGCTCGCGCTTCTGGTTGACGCG
>Ga0308160_10004450_pt1 | contig 15023 bp, 19 predicted proteins | sample PhyFR1_FD_201036 | JGI IMG/M metagenome (GOLD analysis project Ga0308160, IMG submission 201036) | Phyllosphere microbial communities from UC Gill Tract Community Farm, Albany, California, United States - DLSLF.R1 | ecosystem: Host-associated > Plants > Phyllosphere > Unclassified | place: USA...
CACCCATCTCGATAACACCATTCAACTCCTTGAATAGAGCATTTCGACCAGCTTCAATACCGAGTGTCTCGAAGACTTCGAAACAACTGTTGGAATACGTCTTGGTCGAGTCGACACCCTCAACAGCGAGGACTTCGCGTAAATTGATACCATCCGTTTCGAGGTACCATTCTTTGCCTTGATCGTATTCTCCAGCTTCGGAAATCAAGACAGTCTTGCCTTCAGTGATGAAGACACGTTGAATGCCTTTAATACCACCAAGCTCGACTTGATCAAGTAAGGTTCCCTCGATTCGCTTCAAGAACATGTCTTCGTCTCCCAAAATCTCTTCATCCTCCTTTTCTGCTACTACTCGAATTCGGATAATAAGCTTGGAAGCGTTATCTTCGGAATGAATGACGAAAACATCCTTGCCGACAGTGTTTGCGATAGCATTGACGATTTCAGCCATTTCGTGACCTCCTTCCAAAACTTTTGCTCGATCAAGCTCCAATCGGAGTAACCATGGCGAGTGTAGTTCCAGTCGAATATCTTCATCAGGAATAGCAAAGAAGGCATCGACAAAATCCTTGTCTTCTTCAATATCGGTCGAATCCAATTTAGGGTCGTAAAAGATTTCGACAGACGCAGTGATATCTCTCAAACAGGTATATGTCAATTGTCGCATAATCTTGTGTGCGTCTTCTTCTGTACGACTGTATTCGGGATGTAATCGGACTTCAAGAGCGGGCGTACGGATATTGACGGCGACGTTGATGATTTCCTTTAGACGGGGTACACCACCCGTGACGGACTTGGAAGCCACACCGGCATAATGGAACGTATTGAGCGTCATTTGCGTAGCGGGTTCTCCAATAGACTGAGCAGCGAGTGTACCGACCATTTCCGCGGGATCGGCAACGGCCTTGTTGAAGATTTGTTCAATCTCTCCAATAACCCAATCGAAAGCCTCCCTGTTCAAGTGGTATTCCTCCAATACACGTCGAGTAGCGAGATGTGACCGAACCAACATGCCAAACACTAGCGTAGCGTTATCCTGGTGCGAGCGTGACAGTTTATCGTCTCCACGAACAACCACTAGTCGGTCTAGTAATGCCTTTCGTTCCTTGATGAGGTAGGTCGGCTCGAGATCACTGGGTACACGATGATCGATATGGAAGACTTGCTGAGAGTTTTGCACGATTCGCTGAATGTTGGCTGGAAGGGGATGCGAGGGGTTACCATCGGTATAAACGTCTTTTCGAAGTAAAGCCCGATCTGCCTGAAGTTGCGTCCATTCTTCGTCAAACAATTGCTGAACCTCGTTGGAAGTGACGTCGATACCAGCTTGAAGCGTGTTCTTCTTGAATCCACTATTGGCGCCAATGACATCGACCTTGTACCGGCTCTCGAATCGTTTATGGGATAGTCGGATGATATCCAACGACTGTCTCTCCATAAAGGCACCATCCATTCCATCTTCTCCATACAAGAATTGAACGATATCACCATTCGAGTTCCTGACTGTACTGTCGTAGCCAATCTTCAAATCCTCCATGGCCTTGACCAACCGACGCTGGATATAACCTGTCTCGGCAGTCTTGACGGCAGTATCGATCAAACCCTCTCGACCTCCCATAGCATGGAACCAGAACTCCTGAGGTGTCAATCCACGTAGATACGAGTTTTCGACGAAACCTCTCGATTCAGGTCCATAATCGTCTTTGGAAAAGTGCGGTAATGTACGATGTTTGAATCCGAAATTTATACGTCTTCCTTCGACGAATTGTTGTCCGACAACACCAGACATTTGCGAGATATTGATAAAAGATCCCTTGGCTCCAGAGACGACCATCTGCTTGACATTGTTGTCGTCCTTCAAGTTTGTCTGTGCGGTTTTACCCGTCCAATCTCGAGCTTTGTTGAGTTCGGATGCGATTTCCTGCTCGACAGACTCTCGAATCGTCATTCCCGGTTTGGGCTTCATCTTGTTGGCTTCGGCTCGAGTCATTAAACCCTGTACGTTCTGCTTGGCTTCCACCATCTTGTTGGTGATTGCCGCCATGGTAGGAGCATCGAGGATGGTATCTCCAATACCGACACTGAAACCATAATGTAGCAGCCAGAAGTTTATAGTTCGTTGAGCGGCCGAAAAGAAGTCTCGACAGGCGACATGACCAAGTTCTCGGAAAATGATATGAATCAAACCGTTGTTGGCACTACCAGCGATATTCTTGACGATCGTTCCATGGATCAATTCTCCATTATCAATCAAGACATTCTCATCGGTGACATCCATTGGATCGGGCTTTTCATTATTCTTGTAGACAATGTTGATTCCTTTCGGTATACACATTGACAGCAACTGTTTACCGGTCCACAGTGGTTTAGGTTTCAAGATTGCAGGCGGTGGTATCGTTCCGTCCCATTCGGGAACCCATAGTAGGATGTTCTGAACAGCGTTCCAATCGCAAAAGTTGTCTCGAAGCGTGAACTTTCGAATACCACATAGGGTGTCTTGAACGATACCCATGACGGGCTTGTTTGCTTGAGGAGAGATAATCTGAAGTTTGAGCACCGTAATGAAACAGTGAAGACAAAGGATGTACCTGTCGGGGAACCCAAGCAATCTGACTCAACTCTGCCCTGGTCTCCTCGGATTGAGGTACGCTGCTGATCAGCTAAGTACAGTGTAGACGACTTGGAAAGAACGTACTGCAAATTCATTTCATCACCATCGAAATCGGCATTGTAGGGGGAAGTGCTAGTTGTCAGCATGTCCTGTCGGCCATATGTATGACCTACACTGAAAGATTTAAACGGAAAGCTATTGATCAGCTAGTGCACTACTGGTCGGTGTGGGAAGCTTACTAGAGTAGTCCATAAGCTTGATACGATGACTCATCATCGACATCTTGTGCAGAGATGGCTGTCGATTAAACAGAATGTAACTTTCATCAGCTAGTCCAAGGTTACGAACTCACTCTCCATCCTTCAAATGCCTCTCGACGATCCAACCGAATTGTAAACTGATGGGCTCTCCTCCTTTCCGGTATTTCAAATCGACTCGCTCCCCAGTATCCTTGACGTAGTATCGAGCACCGGGGTAGGTTGAGGGACCGTTGTTGACGAGAGTCTGGAGGTAGACGATGTTGTATGGTGTGACTGACAGTCAGCTTTTACACGATAAAGAGCAGAGATTAGCTTACCTCTCTCAGGATACGTCAAAGTCATGGCCACACTTTTAGGTACACCGACCTGATCCAACTGTAAATTGGGATCACCAGTAATGACTGTACGAGCTGAGAAATCGACTCGCTTTCCCATCAAATTTCCTCGCATACGTCCCTCCTTTCCCTTTAGCCTAGCTCGAATAGCTTTGATCGGACGACCAGATTTCTGTGTATCCTGCGGTAGACCGGCGATATCATTATCCATGTATGTCGCGACGTGGAATTGAAGGAGATCAAAGTGTTCAAGAACGACTCCGGGAGGTACACCTTCATCCTCAAGTCTTCGGACTGTTGCTGAAGCTTTCAGGATCTGAGCGAGCTTGTATGTCAAATCATCTTCACTCCGTAGAGCTCCTCCGTCGACTGAAATGGAAGGTCGGACAGCGGCGGGAGGGACGGGTAGGACAGTGAGGATCATCCAATCTGGACGTGCGTATTCGGCATTGAGACCCATGATGTGTAGATCGGTGGCGGGAATCTTCTTGAGGACATTGTAGATTTCTCCAGGTGTGATGGGTCGCTTCTCGAGCTCTCCAGCTTCCTGACAATTAGCATTAAGTGGTATGTGATGGAATGATGACTGACCTCTCCCTTTTCGGCTGGTGGTGGTCGAATCACCGCCGTCAATTTGAGGCCTTCCTTTCTCCACACAGGCTGCTCGTGACCACATCCACCGTGCCCTGGAGGCGCACCAGCTTCCCTGTTGAACTCTGCCTCATTGGTGTTATCTCCATTCTCGTCATCCAGCATATCTGGTTCACAGATCATCCGTTTCGAAGCAAGTGCCCAAATATTCTTGAGACGATGCTGGGGTTTGATACGACGAACAATCATTCCGACTTCTGGATTCCGCTGAGACGTTAGCTAAAGCCTTGTAAACGGGTTAATGCAACGGACCAGATCAACTTTGAGTTTTCCACAGCTGAAACAGATACACTCGAGGATCTTCTTGACCTTGACGAGGAAACCACCGTGAAACACTGGACGGGCGAGCTCAATATGACCGAAATGACCTGGACACTCGGCCATTCCTTCCTGACAAGTCTGACATTTGAAGTTTCGGTCGATAGCTGACAAGCGTTAACACAGGGTATGACCAATCACGGATGGGTATACTCACTTCCCATACGGGGATCCATGAGACCTCCAACCTTCTGCTTGCCATTCTCGTCCATCACTTCCGGATGTTCGATCTTGGCTACCGAGTACGCTTTCTGATAGTGTCAGCTGATGATTCTATATCCAATTTATATTCCAAGTAGTATCTGCATCCATATCTTCAAGCCTCTTGCTACGAGGGGGAAAATGAACACCCGGACGACACCGACAACGAATAGAAACAACACTTACAATCTCCTCCGGGCTCATTACACCAAATTGGATTTCCCGAATCTGCCTGACCGGCGCGGAGGAGTATGGGAACGAGATCGTCATGGTGGGCGAATCTGGTTGGTTTCTTCACTTGGCCGTGTCCTTCTCTCTATATATCTGTTCTCCAATTATCCAAATACTCTATAATCCAACCGATGGAACGTATGTCGCACTCTGAAACCGGTGGCGATGTTTTTGAATGTTTTCCTTTGACAGTCCCAATCGCCTTCCAAACAACCGATTCCTAGTCGTAAATCCTAATGGCGCTTCGTTTCTAGTACAGTCCGATCACTTGACGAATGAGTGAATGAAATGCGAGGCGATACGATTGAGCCAGAGATAGCGTGACTCGAGACGCGTTTTAATGTTTTGGTATCCCTTGTCCTTGTATGCAACCCGTCCTATTCGACAGTGACCAAATGTCGAATTGGTTGATCTATGAGCGATTGGGTATCGCTTGCTAGATTTACTACGCTTGATGTCCTTGTATGGGTGTCGAGTGTATGTACGGGTTGTATTAGGATTAAAGAGGTATGAGGTGAGTGAGTGAGGGTTAGAGTCAGGCAGTCAGCCTAGACCCAGGGTGTAAGAGTGACTGTAATCCGGTATAACACCGAATGTGGCACCTTGAATACGGTTACCTCATCACCCCACTCTACTACCTGGATCTCATACTCATATCGCTGTCGTCTAACATACTGGTACTACATACATTCAATCAAGAACCATACATATCGCTTAGGGTCATACAGTAAACAATCATAGAAGTAGACTCAGCAACACTTATCGAACCCAACACCCAATTCCCTTTGTCTTCCAACACACCGAGCCAACCGCCGCCGATTAGCAAGCGCCCAACATGTCGTGGCTAGGCTGGGGACCAGCTACATCTCCTCAGTTCGAGGAGCTCGTCGGTGAGTCATCTCATTGAGCTACCTCGGCAAGATTGTATGCATGAACTGACAACGCAGAGAAGTACTGTTCCCCACTCAACCTCCCTTACCCTCAATCCGAAGACATCGCTACAGCCCTAGAGGTTACCGACTTGATTCGGTCGAAAGCTGTCCAGCCCAAACCTGCTATGCAAAGTCTGAAGCGGAGGATTGCAAGTAAGAATGGGAGGGTACAGATGTACGCTATGGCGGTGAGTCAGCTACTCGCCTCTCCAAAGCTGAGCTGATGAATAGTTGGTGGATACATGCATCAAGAATGGTGGCGACCACTTCCTGGCCGAGATCGCGAGTCGAGAATTCATAGACGAGATGTCGGGAATCATGCAATCACCTGTAAGCTTATCTAACTTCAGTCAGTGGTCGGAACTGATGATTAGACGGTCAGTGCCGAAGTCAGAAACATGGCAATCAAAGACTTCCAGACATGGGCATTGTTGCTCGAACCGAAACCCGAGCTCAGACTCATTTCGGAGTCCTATCATTCACTTAAAGGCATGGCGAAAGTTCAGTTCCCGACACCCACCGACCAAACCGGCAAGGCTCTCCTCGACACGCGTGTCCCACCCGCCTGGGTCGACTCGGATGTCTGTATGCGCTGCCGAACAGCTTTCTCATTCACGAACCGTAAACACCATTGTCGGAACTGTGGGCAGGTCTTTGATCAACAATGTTCAAGTAAACTATCTGAAATCGAGTACTATGGAATTACAACTCCTGTGAGGGTATGCGATACATGTCATGAGAAGCTTCAAAAGAAACCACCCGTCATCAAGGCTCGCACGCGCCGGACTCGTCAGGATCTCGATGCGGATATCCAACGTGCCATCGAGCTCAGTTTGGCAGATGGCCAGCCGGACGGTCTTCGGAATATGGGTTCGGAACCACCATTAAGGAGACAAGGGGAGGGCCATGTAGAGGACGATGACGAGGAATTGAGGATGGCTATCGAGGCGAGTCTGAGGGAAAGTGAGATGGAACGCCCAAGTGCCCCGAATGGATTGGACGAGCCGGAATACAAACCTCTGCCCACTTTCGATTTGACGCCAAGGGAGACGGAAACGGTCTTGACGTTCTCGAATACTCTGGATCAGATGGCGGCATATGGAGAACGGGATCTTAGGCGGTTCCCATATGCCCATGTGCTATATGAGCAGGCGTACGCCGTCGGTGGAAAGCTACAGCGGAATGCAGAGGAGAAGCATACCAAGCAGCGTGAGTCGTATTGTCAACTGCGACCTGTCAGTGCTAATCAATAGAAATGCTAGCCGAGATGCAAGATAAGCTTTCACAAGCTGTTGGGTTATACGGTCACATCCTAGACGGTCAACAAGCATACTCTGCCCGCCGGATGCAAGAACAGCAACAACGGCAATACCAGCATCAGCAGTACATGCCCCCTCAGCAATACCAGCCATACGGATACGAGAATCGATTTGCCCCTCCAGCTCAGCAGAACGGTTATTCACCTTATCCTCAGCAGCAGTACCAACCTCCTACGGCTCAGCCGGCTGGTCCATCGATGTATCCCACGTTACCACAGGGTCAACCCATGTACACACCGCAAATCTATCAACCTCCTCAGCAACACCAACCACCACAGCATAACCAGTATCAGCACCAGCCACCTCAGCAGCAGGCCTACGGAAACAGTCCATACCCCCAACAACCTCTCGCTACCTCTCCAAATGCTCATCCCTCTCTACAACGCCAACGTTCAATAAATGCTGGACAGCCCCAACGTCAAGTATCAATGCCATACGCTCCGGAGCCACAGGGATATACCGTCCAACCTCATCAAACTGGTGAATCATCATACACGGCAACAGCACCTCCACCAGTAGATCTCGCTTCGCATCCATCAACTTCACCTCAAAGTACAACTGCCGCTCTCCCATCCGCTCCTCCAGGACTCGCATCTCCAGTACACCAGAATACACAAATGCCACCTATCGAGCAGCAATATTCCGCTCAACATGCGCCGCAGACACATGCCCAGGCCCAGCCGCAGCACCAATACTCCGCACAGCCACCACAGGCTCAGCAGCAACAGCAACAACAACATGTGTATTACGACCAATCCTTCCCTCAAGCTCCAGCTGCTGTTTTCCCCGATGCCCCCTCGGACGAGATTAGTAATAACCCAGGACATGTAGAAAAGAAGGAGGAACCAAAGGAGGCGCTCTTGATAGAGTTGTAGATCAATTAGGAAGGTAGGGGAGTATTAACGATTGACGATCTTTTTCGATATGCAACGAGTTCCGGTTATCTCCGACGAGTCATTGCGGCTTCAAGTACAGATCAATCCCAGATATCTAGCTTCACACCTTCCAAAGGACCTCAAATCGAGCTATGACTCGGTTAAGGTACCTCTTCCCCTCCTTTGGCCACGGCGAGGCAAGGACAAAACGCCACTTTGTATACTGACATTTACGTCGTGTTCAGAAGCAAAACCTAAAACGCCTTCACCCTCCATTCCCGACTCCCCGGGCAGGTCTGAGCCCTAAGCCAAATCGGCAACGTCGACGTTAATAAGGATAAGATCGCCGCTATCACGTCGAGGCAGACGCCACTGGGTATTCCTTCATTCAATCCCTGAGCGCGTATCTGTACACTGATGTCTCTTCCTTTCTTCCCTGACGGATAGGCCGCGTCTGATCAGCAAGATAAAAAAGGCGACGCGTGATGACAGTCGCGTCCAGTCTGTTACTGTATAAACAGGTGGTAATCGTGTCTTCCCTACCTTTTGATCCTTTCGACTTCATCCTATCTGACGTATAATATTCACACGGAACCTCCCATACTGCATAATCATATCCGACATGTCTCTCCATGAACCTGACGAGGAGACTCAATACCCGTTGATACTCGACTTCTTTTGGCCCGACTACCCCGACAGGATGCCAAGTGGGCCACAGACGCCCGACAACTTGGAGAGTAGGGAACAGACGCCAGTCATCATCGAGGTGGGACCTGCCGCTGACGTCTTGAGCTATAGAGCGGAAGAGAATCAGACGATGATTAAGGAAGAGGAGTGAGTCGTTGCTCTGTTCGCGTACTCTGCTGACAATGTACAGAATCGCTATTGTCCCGAATTCACGTAGCGATCAACAAAGCACATGCGCACGACGAGATCCACATCCAAGCCACGATGCGAGCAGCCACAAATCCGATCCTGCGCTCTATGTCCATCAACTTCTACCCGGGTCGATACTAGGGCGATCTGTTCCGGAGAACAGACAGTTCAGTAGTAGACCGCCAACCCCCTTGGTGGAAAGATCAAGGTCGATCTCACTCGCGCCATCGCTCGCTTCGACCATATTGACCGCGTTCACAGGGACTCCGGTGGTAATACAGGTGGAGAAGGAGATTTCGGGAAGGTCAAAGAGGAAGAGGAACGCGGTAGGTAGAAAAAGCGAGCAAAGGAGAACCCAAAATATGTTCGCACAGAAGAAATACAGGGACAAAAGACTGCATGCGGCAGAGTTGGTGAGTCATTACTGCAACTTCAGACCACCTATATACTGTACTAACCCTTAGATGTCTGAAAGTCTCGTTCAGATTCAAGTCGCTCTCGATCGCCTGGTCAGAGAATCTCCGGAAGGATGTCTGGACCGTATCCAATGCTTTATGAATGAATACAGGCTCGATATGGAAGGTGCGTCTCGGTCTCGGTCAGTGGTCAAGGCTGAATATCTCCAGCACTGGATCCAATTCTTCTTGCGAAACAGGATAAAGAGGTCCAAAGTCAGAATTTCTAGGTCAATGAAACGCAAGCGAGCTTTAGGGGCCGTAATCTTTCGGATTGGACCGATTAGTACCTGTCAACAATCAATCAGCTTCAATTACAAATCCAAATACCGCCATGTATATCATGCACGTTTCTTCAAGGCCCTTTGCATCTTGTTTGTTTCCCCATCCTTTACCGGCGGCGAGGACAATACGCCTCTACTGTGTGGCACCCTGCTTTCCACTTGTGTTCCGAAGCCTAAGTCCAAAGGTATGCCCCCCTCATCCCGGTAGTCCGGTGTAGTCCTTTCGCCCAACTAACGGATCAACAGATTTACACTTTTACGCTAATAACATGAGACGTGTTTATGGGAAAGAAATTAGGAACCATCAAGCCACATTGATATATTTGAATCGATCTTACGATCTTACTCTCTTTGGTATCTTTCGGTGTTCTCTCCTGGTCGATAAGGTAGATCTACTCGGGGCGAGAAGGAGAGATGACGGTGCTCGAGTAAGGGAGGGGTTTGTGGGTATATATACCGCTGATCTGGGTGGGTGTTTATCATGTCTTTCCTGTCTTTGTCGCCTGTTACCACCTATCCTACCTGCCTGTCCTATACTATAACATATAAATACCCTTATAGCTATCAATACAATCTACGATATGGTTTCTTACGACGATACAATCGAAGAGAAATCGCCTCTCGACTTCGACGACTACACCTTCAGCGGGCCAGAGGACGAATACAATACCGCACCATTTTGCGAGGGTCAGGAGACGTTGGTAGGATCAGATATGGATGTGGAGACTACTATGGTGCCAGGAATGGAATTGGACATTGAAGATCAAGGGGTAGCACCCTCTCAAGTGTGAGTAATCTCGCCTCCTTTGCGGTGTATGCTGAATGTCAGATTCGATATGGAACCCATGCTCGAAGCAGTCCATACTCCCATGCCCAGGCGATCTCCGAGTCCGGATTCCAGTGGTGAGGAATCTGAAGCTACCCTTTACAACCCGACTCCATCGCCTCGACTGCGATCCACTCGAGCAAGACCAGCAAGGAAAGATAGTCAAATGACTATGTTTAGTCGCTCGCCAACTCCACTGGTCAAGAGAGAAGCCTCGCCAGCGCCATCATCGTTCTCGGCAACTTCGTCAGTGGTCAAGGTGAAGGTAGAAAGGAATTATGCGGGACCAAAGAAACCGAGGAAGAGGAGCAGTAATGGAGGGAGAAAGGGTGAACCGAGGAGGTGCCAAAACATGATTGCCCAAAAGAAATACAGGGATAAGAAGGTCCACGCATCTGCTCTGGTGAGTTATCATCGTGATGACCAGTGAATCCGGGCTGACCCTCAGATGTCCGACACTATCGTCGATATCAAGGCTGTACTCAGATTCGCCTCTCCCCAGAGGCGTCTTGATCTCATATCAGCGTTCATGGGTGTCTATGTTGATTATAGATCTTGATCCGAATCTCGCTTCAAAGCAGGACCAAGCGGTCAAAGATCAAGCTTCACGGTATCAGTAGATGATCCTCGAAGTTCTCGCACCGGACACAACACAAGGATTTAATTAGCTGGACCGTTCAAGATCAGAGAATATAGAGGTAAATCATAATCACATACATACTATCTTGCCACTGTAAAATCCAATACCATACAGTACCATTAAGCCATATCATACATGAATATCTGTCGTCATGTAAAATTGTGCCCTATCTCCCATCAAAGAACCATTTACCATCCTTTGCATTTACCATCCTTTGCCGCCGGCGAGGACAAACCGTTCCTGCCTGCCTCGACTAGGTGTTTCAAACTCAATCTCCCAAAGGTATCATCCCTCTTCCATCCCGGTCCTCCGGTATGCTTCTTTCCCCACGCCTCCAGTATAGCCGTTGACGCTAACCGCAAAAGAGGGTCGGGGAGAGATCATCGTGGCCCTAATCATTCCACTCTGAGCCAACTTACTTAGTCTAGTATCTTTTCTTCCTCTCCTCTTCGGCAGGCTCGATGTGAGGGGGTAGGATGGAGAGGTGAAAAGCTCCAGGTGCTGTGACGGGTATATGTGCTGCTGACGAGAGTGGGACGAGCTCATGTCTTTCATATCTATCCCCTCTTGTTTTTCTGATCTCGATCCATCACTACTTGTACTACTCTTGGCGATACCTATACATATCATATTCGAACATCATGAGCTCCTACGACGATTACGCCGATGAATTTGATCCCTATTTCGGACATGATTTCACGAGGATGGACTCACCAGAGAGCGAATGGTCCCACCTCGAGACTGCCGCTGGTGATGAGGTCAATGAGGATATCGAGGTGGCAAGTGAGGGTGACTCTATGGCTCCTGGAGTGGACCTCGCCAAGTCTAGGGGAGCAAGTCCGTAAGTCAACCTCAGAGATCACAGCTGATGAACAGGATGTGCGTCAATCCCCTCCTGCTCAGGAGCTTTCGAGCGGCAAAGTCCAAGTCAGCCAGCCGCTACCCAAGTCCGGCATCCAGTAGTGAGGAGGAAGTCTCTTCCGAATATCTACCTTCTCCAATTACGATGCCGAGTCGAGCAGGTTCATCTTCAAAGAAAAGGCAAAGGGAGCTAGTCAGCCCCAGATCACCAACTCCCCTGGTCGATGTCGAGGAGTATTCGCCCTCGCAAAGTTCGTCGTCATCAGTGTTTGTCAAGAAGAGCAAGAATCCGGTGAAGGGAAACAAGAGAGGTGGAGGTAGGAAAGGGGAACCGAGGAGAGAGCAGAATATGGCTGCTCAGAAGAAGTATAGAGACAAGCGAGTAAATACTGCCCATTTGGTAAGTACACTCAAACTTATAGCATCTTCACTGATCAATAGATGGGCAAGTACATCATCAAAATCAGACGTATCCTCAAGAACAATAAATCTGTCACCCCCAAGAAATGCCTCGTGAAACTCACCTCTATTGTAGATGAATACCGAGAGATGGTCAAATGTAAGTCCCTCGAAGCTTTGGGTCTGACGCTGATTGATCAGCTCTCGATCCAAATTTGTCGATGAAGCAGGACCAAGCTGTTGACAATTCGTCTAATGAAGATGATGAGTAGTTCGGAGGATGAGGTCAGCTCTCATAGGAACAGTCTTAACGGAAATTAGCTGGAAATCAATCTTGTCGAGATGGAAAAGGTGGACTTGTTGATCGTTACTATATCATCATATCATTTTCATACCATATCATATACCATATGAATTGATCCAGAACCTCTATACAGTTAGTCGGTCCTAGAAGCAGAGAAGCACGAGACTTACTTTCTGAATCATAAATCCACATGCTCCGGGAACCACCCATACCGCCTCACATCAACTTTCTCTCCACCCCCACCAGCAAGGGTAACGACCTCAACACCCTCGCCTTCCAGTGCAGTCTTCTGCCTAGCCACTCCTTGTCCTTCGTCCCCTCTAGGCGAGATTATCCCTTTGGCTGAAATTACTCTCTTTCCCATCAGCTCTCTGCTCTCTATCACCTGCCTCGCTGCCTCGCTAGCTCGGGACTCACTTGCCATGGGATATCTGTTGTGGTTGGTAGCATCTTCATTGCATTTCCTACGTGTCTATCATCAGCTCCGACCGAGATAGAATCATACCTCGAGTAAGTCGGGTATCCGGCCAATTTAGCTATATGCCCTACAACATCAGAACTATTAGCAGGAAGTGGTAAACTGACCATAAGTAGTAACATGCCCAACTGGGATCATCCGAGCTATATCATAGGCCTTTGCAGTAAGATCAGCTACATCCCCCATTCTGCATCCCTCTCTTAATAAGATAACTCGGACAATTGAATCCTAGTTGATCTTCGGTGATCGAGAAATAGTCTAATTACGTAATATTTTTGTATTCACTCGATGATGGAATGACGATGGTCCATCGAAAAATAGGTTATCACTACTAATACCTCATTCAATTTATATATACCTATACAACAATGTTCAACTCAATCCGCCCAGCATTCAAGCAAGCTACTCGAGCTACTCGGACTTTCTCTAGCCAAAGTGCTGGCAAATCAAATGTCGTCCGTAATACCGCCATGGGAGCATCTGCTCTACTTGCCGTCACCTTCGCCTTGTCCCAGAAACAGGTAGTTCGAATGGACGATAGAGTCCCCAGGGAGAGTGTGCTGGATAGTCACTCTTTGAAAGAACCTCTACATAAACGTCCTGGTGAGTCAATCTCCTATCTTTAGCTCAATGATGTGCTGACTAATAGCCGGCGACAAGAAGCCTGCTGAGGGAAAGAAGGAGGCTACTCCCAGTCTGGTCCAGGAGAAACTAGACGAGGCAGAAGCAGACAAAGGGCCACAAGGAGCATTTAACGAGGAGACTGGAGAGATCAACTGGGATTGTCCTGTATGTCCCCTTCTCATCTTTCCTAGAACGAGTGGACTGTTGAACTAGGCTGACAAATAGTGCCTAGGTGGAATGGCGGACGGTCCATGTGGAGAACAGTTCAAAGCCGCTTTCTCATGTTTCGTGTACTCTGAAGCCGAGCCCAAGGGAATGGATTGCGTAGAGAAGTTCAAGGGAATGCAGGATTGTTTCAGGGAGCACCCAGAGATCTACGGAGAGGGTATGTCTACTTTCACACCTATCCCCCATATCTTCGTTCTGCTCGAGGATAGAATGCAGGAACTAGAAGCTGACACTCAGAAATCGACGACGAGGAGGAGAACAAAGAAGAACACTCGAGTTTCACCCACGACCACCCAGTACCCAAAGCACCCACAGATACTCCACCAGAGAACAACAAAGCCGTCGGTGTTGTCCCAAGAGAGTTCCCAACCAAGGGTGAGCTGCCTCTTCCTTCGGTACGAGGCAATGAGCTAATTAGTAGGCGAGACCAAGATCAAGCCTTCTTACCACTAGTGCACACTTCGATGATACGATTGTCATTTGTTGGGCAGATGGAAAAGCAGTAGTCTTGGAATTTACATTAGCATATAGAATGCATTGACATCCACTCAAAGTCGGATGAACGAATCAAGCGGCCCATTTGTCTAAACCTCTCCGACAGATGGGATCGGTCATAAATAAGGCTATCAAGCCAAACGGGCATAGCCATACTCAACAGTTGGAAGTGCAGTGCAAGGTAATACATTCAGCAAGAAATCTATCTATCTAAAATCATACAATTATAGCTACACCTCCGTACTCAATACAGCGCTAAAACAAGAAATCACTGAATAACAGTAATCAACGTAACCCAAGTCCTCAAGAAAAACCTATTTGCCATCCCGATAGCCTCCCCTCTCATTTTCTGCCAAGCACTAGCCCTATTAACATCCCATGACCACTCGTCTAGATCTTCTAGCATGACTGCTTGTGTTGGTGTGTACCCAACCTTGGCGGGGTTGTGGGTACATATCGGTCTTTCATGAGATGGAACGAGACATCGTCGGGGAGTACAGAATGTCAGGCGGTATGAGGAAATCGCGTTTTTCCTAGATCTGCAACTCGGCACCGATAACTAGTGGTGAGCGTCAATCCTACCAAAAAGGAGTGAAGGCTTACAGAGTGTTTCTCAATGCCATTGAATGGAACGGTAGCTTCTGTCTTGTGGGTTGAAAATGCCCAGACAAGGTACCTCCCTCCGCCATCTTGTTCTCCATCATCATCATGTTCATCATCATCTTCCTCTCCTTCATTATGTTGAGACCTCTCGCATATCTGCTCCACCTTGATAGAGGTCACACCGTGAAATCGAGCATAGAGGGCCATCTCGGATCGT
>Ga0308160_10004451_pt1 | contig 15023 bp, 16 predicted proteins | sample PhyFR1_FD_201036 | JGI IMG/M metagenome (GOLD analysis project Ga0308160, IMG submission 201036) | Phyllosphere microbial communities from UC Gill Tract Community Farm, Albany, California, United States - DLSLF.R1 | ecosystem: Host-associated > Plants > Phyllosphere > Unclassified | place: USA...
AGCAGACCCGCCAGCACTTCGTCACGACGTTCATCGAGCACCTGGACGGCGTCGACCTCGAGCGCAAGGAGACCGTCCGCATCCGCGACCGCTACGACGCGGCCGTCCCGACCGTCGTCGGCGCCGTCAGCCGCCGGGCGCCGGTCTTCGTCGAGGACGCGAAGTTCCTGCGGGCTCAGACCGATCGCCCCATCAAGTGGGCGCTCCCCGGCCCGATGACCATGATCGACACGCTCTCCGACCAGCACTACAAGAGCCGCGAGAAGCTGGCGTGGGAGTTCGCCACGATCCTCAACCAAGAGGCACGCGAACTGCAGGACGCCGGCGTCGACATCATCCAGTTCGACGAGCCCGCCTTCACCGTCTTCCACGACGAGGTGCAGGACTGGGGCGTGGCCGCGCTCGAGCGTGCAGCCGAGGGCCTGCGCGCCGAGACCGCCGTGCACATCTGTTACGGCTACGGCATCGAGGCGAACAACAAGTGGAAGGAGACCCTCGGCGCCGAGTGGCGGCAGTACGAGCAGTCCTTCCCGCTGCTGCAGCAGTCCTCGATCGACATCGTGTCGCTCGAGTGCATCCACTCCCACGTTCCCCTCGAGCTCGTCGAGCTGATCCGCGGCAAGAAGGTCATGCTCGGGGCGATCGACGTCGCGACCGAGACCGTGGAGACTCCGGAGGAGGTCGCGGAGGTGCTGCGTCGGGCGCTCGAGTTCGTCGATGCGGACAAGCTCATCCCCAGCTCCAACTGCGGGATGGCGCCCCTGGCGCGGGGTGCGGCGCTGGACAAGCTCGGCGCGCTGTCGGCTGGTGCGGACATCGTGCGGGCCGAGCTCGCCAGCGTCGCCGAGCCGGTATCGCGCTAGCGACTCGGCTGCACAGGACGGCGCGCCTCGACAACGGGGCGGGCCGTCCTTCGTGTCGCGTCCGGCAGGCGCCCTGGTCCCGGGCCGGACTGGAGGCGCGGCTCGGTTCCGGTGGTCAGGTCGCGGTCGTCACTCCTGACTGTCGAGGCTCATCTTCTCGAAGTCCCCCGCGATGCACTGTGAGCTGCCATCGATCGTGTACCCGCGGGGATCCGCACGGAAGTCGGAGGAGCTCACCGGACCACCCCTGCCCCGGACGCCGAGGATCGGGTCCTCGCCGCCGGTCTGGTACCGCTCGGTCGTGACCCCGAGCTCCTTCCAGTGCTGTTCCACCGCCTTGACGTCGGCCTTCGGATCTGCGCTGGCAGCGCGGACCTTGGCGTAGACGTACTGGACGCCGCCGACCCTGAGGCCGAGTCCGCACTTCCCCAGCCGTGGACCGTCGTTGGGTTCCCAACCGTCACCGACCACGTCGGTCGAACCCTCGACGAACGTGACGATCGACTGCTTCGCCCGCTCCGGGGTCTTCCCGAGCCCGGAGCTGCAGCCGGTGAGGACGGCTGCAGCGAGCAGCACTGCCCCCGCCGACCGGAGGACGATCGCAGCCTTCCGCCGAGTGGGCTTCATGCGGAGCTCCTTCCAGATCACTGCGCCTCAGCAACCTCCCCACGATCATGTCGTGAAGCGCTCGGGCTCGCCTCGCGATCTCTGCACAGCCAGGTCACGCCGGGGGCGTTGACTACGACCATGATCACCAAGAGCAAGATCCACGAGGTCGAGAACGCCACCGTCCGGGACCGCGACGGCGCATCGGTCGGCAAGGTCGCGCAGGTGTTCCCCTCCGACGAGGACGGCAGCGCTGCGTTCGTCAGCGTCGCCACCGGACTCCTCGGCGGAGCCACCGCGCTCGTCCCGGTCGAGGACGCCACGTTCGACGGCACGGACCTGCACGTCGGGTACGCGAAGAGCGCGATCAAGGGCGCACCCTCCCCCGGAGCCGGGAACACCTTGTCCGCCACCGAGGCGAACGCCGTCCGCAAACACTTCGGGCTGTCCCCCGCGGGCAAGGCGACCGGCGACATGGGCGACCCACACGAGAACCTCGACCAGGCCGGCACCGGTCCAGCTGGAGCAGACGACACCGAGGGTGCGGGCACGACGCCGCCGGCGTGAACGGTTGCCGGAAAGGCGACATCCCCCTGCGAGCGGACCCCGGCAACCCGGTCCACGTCACCCAGCGATTCGCGTGCCGAGCCCGCGTCAGCGTCGGCGTCTCACCGGACGATCCTCGAGCGGGCACCTGACGAGTCAGTGTCTGAGGAGTCCGACGACCAGCGTCACTGCTGCGATGAGGCCTCCGAGGAAGAATCCGCATCCGATGAACCGCGTCAGCTCCGGAGTGATCTGGCGTCCCCAGAACTCTCCTTCGACCTTCCGCGCAGAGTGTGCCATCGGGCCCGGGAAAAGCATGAGGGCACAGCCCCAGGCGATGCAGATCACCGCACCAACCGCAAGGAAGAGGACACCCACGTCCCTGACCGTACCGAATGACCGCCAAAGCTGAGTGCTCGGCGTTCCGACAAGGGATCCGTCAGCGGGCCGGCTTCCTTCGGAACGCCACCACCAACGCGGCGACACCGCATACGGCGATGATCGATCCCATCACGCCGAGGAACGCGCCGGAGTCGCTGAAGCCAACTATGGCCATCGCGATGCCCGCCACCAGCAGGACGACCTCGGCGATGACCAGAGTCGTCTTCGAACGTTGAGAAGCATTCGGGTTGCTCATCGGCTCAACTTAGCTCCTGGCGGCATTAACTGACCGTCTGGATAGACGATCGGTTACCGGACCATAACCGCGGGGCGTCACTCGTCGATGACGAGCTCGCGCCACCTCGGGGATGCTTCGCCAGCGTCGCGATAGCCGATCTCGATCCCGCCTCGGGAAGCGCGTGCACCGCACCGACATTGGCTGGGAGTCACGGCAGGTGGGAGGGCTCGTCGACTTCTCGATCGCCTGCTACCCCGGACCGGGCGGTGTCAGGACACGGTGGACGTCCGAACTGCCACTGGCCGAGCAGGCGGAACGACTCATCGAAGCGGGCTGTCGTATCTCCGGACGTGCCATCTCCGACCGCCCCGGCTACCCCGCTATCAGCAAGCGCGAGATGCCGTACCAGGTCGTCGCGTTCACCGAGCAGGAAGTTCACATGGCCGCGCTCGGGTTTGAACCCGACACGATCGGCTTCTCCGGCACCGAACTCATTCGACCCGCCGACCTCACAATCTTCCTCACCGCAGCCGCCGCCGGCTACACAGACCGCACCGACGACTTCATCACCGCGAACACGCTCCTGCGTGCCGACGTGCGCAACGACGACGATGCAGCGTCGTTGCAAGAGGTCCGAGACCGGCTGCAGTTTCTCGCCGACACCGGCTACGACCTCCGCCACGACCTGCGTGACTAAGTGATGCTCACTAGACGTGCGCTTGGGGCCGTTTGTGTTTCTCGTACTTCTCAGTGCTGGGGCGGATCCGACGAGCCCCTAGTCTGGGATTCCCCCGAGTGCATGCGGCTTTTCCCGTCGGCAGGAAATACCTGGTCAGCGGGCCCCTTGCAAGCGGCGGGAGCTGCAGCCATGGCCGCAATTGACGGCGGTCATCGTGTGCTGTGCAGCGACGTCTCCCCGCGGATAGGCATACGATCGCCGTCGCCATCGCGTCGTCCGAGGCATGCTCGGTCCTCTGGAGTCAGGTCCCGGGTGCAGGCATGAGGTGGAATGAGGACACTGAGGCTCTTCTCCCCGCGGGGTCAGGAGCATCCTCGCTGAAGGTCTACTGCTGCGCGAGCCGTACTGCCTCTGAGGCTGGCCGGTCGACTCTCCGGTCCACGAGGGTGAGTGTGATGTCTCCTGCGGTGAGTCGGTCGGTCCAGTACGACCCGTCGAGGATCTGCGGGTCCAGGCCGGTGACTTGGAGGAGTGAGGTGCCGTGGTGCGGGTAGCTGCGCTCGTTGTGCTCTTGGCGTGCCTTGTTGGCGTACGTGAAGTAGAAGCTCCGGCTCTGTTTGCTCTCCGAGTCAGCAGCAAGCGCCGCTGTGGTCGAACTCGAGCTGCTCTGATCCGTATGGAAGCGGACAGACATCGTCCAGAACGTCTGCTCGATCACCATGGCTCCAACGATCGGACCCCAGTTGCCTCCCTTGGGGATGCGGCTGTTCGCGTTCGGAGTCAATTTTGCCTGCCACGTGCCGTAGATGCGCGGACGCCCGGTGATCTTGCTGACTACGGGTATCTTCCACAGCCAGATGTCGAAAGCGACGACCGCGAAGCCGACGAGGGACGGGACGTAGGCGAGGAGCCGTCGGAGGTCATAGTCGAGGTTGAGGCCTGTGAGGAAGAGGACAGCTGCCCAGATGGCCGAGACGATGACCGCGATCCTGCGTGCGAACGGCGCGTTCGAGTTCATCAGACGTATCCGAGGTGCTTCAGGGTTCGGAACGCAAGGAAGAGCCCGTCCTCCGGGGTCCACTTCTTCTCACCTCGGAACAGCCACTTGAGCCCGTTCGGCTCCTCCCACTTCTCGGAGTCGAAGTCGTCTGCGTGAAGGTTGACGAGAAGGTAACCGAGCACGGCGTGGAAGCCGTCGGTGAGCTCGAGACCGCGGTTGATGATCGAGTCGGGCACGTTCCAGACGAGGCACTCCATGAAGTAGGAGGGAAGGCCCTCGATTTGGCCGTCGTCTGCGAGGAAGTTCTCGGCGTTCTTCAGCGCGCGCACGTACTTCTTGTAGCGCCCGCTGGTGCGTCCGTCTTTCGCGATTCCGTTGGCCCTCTGCTGTTCGGGGAAGTTGTTGATGGCTTCGCCGTCGGTGGAGAAGACCCGGCTTCCGATGTGGATGGCGCGACGGTCGGGGCTGTCGAACCGACGGAACTCGAACGATGGGACGACGTCGGTGCTCGGACGACTCCCGAGCACTTCGTCGATGGTGATGGCGACGTTGCCGCCGGTGTCCACATGGGCTGGTCCGTAGGCGTTCCTTAGGGCGGCGAGGACCTCGCTCCGCCATTCGTCCTTGTCGTCCCATCGGCCTCGATAGGGACTTGCGTTCGGGTCGGGTGAGGGTGCACCGCTACGCGGCAAGTACTCGTAGTAGTAGAGATCTCGGTTCTCCACCACGATGTCGACATCGCTGTCAGCGCGAACGTTGGTCCGGTTCGCGTAGGAGCCCTTCGGGTAGACCTTGATGACGTTCCGGTATCCATCGAACGCCGGGTGCGCGTCAATGGCAGCACGCACCATGCGTTCCGCGCGTTCCATGCGGATGTCCTCGGCCGAGCTCGATCGACTCATCCACCGCTCGAGCACCGCCTTCCGTTCATTGGGTCCCATGCCCTGACCTCCTGCTCTTCGTTCGCTGCTGTACTCCGCAGGTTAAAGGGCGGCTCCGACAGAGGCGACTACGCAGTCCACCGATTTGTTAGCGAAAGGCGGGCGTTCACGGCGATCGAACTCGAGGTTCCGGCTCCGTCACACGAGTGACCGGACGTCTGCCCGGCACTGGTCCGGAGTTCGGAACGGTGCGCACTGGATACTGTGAGCCGTGGTCGAATATCTCAGGTCGCATGACGTGTCCGTGCAGTACGTGTTCTGGCAGCGCGACCACCAGCAGGTGCGGGCGTTCCTTGTCCACACGAACGCGGGCATGTCGGACTGGTTCGACAGGCAGTGGGCTGCGGCGAACGACCGTGCGGACGAGATCTTCGACCCGGAGCGCCACGACGCCGGACTCGCCGCAGAACTTTTTGAGCAAGCGACTGACGTTTGGCCGGAGGACTTCTTCCTCCAGCTCTCATCGGCGGTCGTCAAGGACGCGGTGACCTTGTACGAACTGTTCCTGGAGTCACTGGCCGACGAGGTCCTGTCGAACTACGGTGTCCGGCTCGCAACCACTCAAGCCGAGAAGACGTGGCGGTGGGACGACTGCGTCGCGTTCTACGACTCCTACCTCGGCGTCGATGTCGCCACCGCCCGGATCCAGGCTGCGCGGTGGATCCGGCACAAAATGACACACCAGCGCTCCGAGATTCGGACACCTGCAGGCCGAATGGAGTTCGAGCAACACCTCGCAGCGATGCATCTCGACGACGTCAAGACAGACGGCAACTATATTGCGTTGGCCGACCACAAACCGTACTTCACCCATGGCGTCGAGCTAACCCAAGGACAGACACTCCGCATCCTCGACATCATCGCGGACGAAGTCGCCTCCGTCGCAGCCGCCGCGTTCCCCTTCACTCATGGGAATAGCAGCAGCATTCCCCTCCTCGCGCTTCGAGAGGGGGCGTCGATCCGAGTAAAGGGCTTCCCGGACAAGCTACTGCGGTTCTCCGACGGAGGTCCGGTCCCCCCGAGCTCGTGAGAGCACCGTGACGCCGCTGGAGCTTCGGTCGGTGTTGCACTCGCGCCGCCGATCCCGACCGGGATCGTGCGGGCGGCCCATGACGCCAAGCAAGAGGATCGGGGCAGTATGGGCGACGACAGTTGAAGCCACAGATCTTCGCCGGTGTGCTTATCGTGGCGCCTCCTCGCGATCTCGTCGGTGCGGGTTCGTATCCTGTCGTTGTGAGTCAACTTGGACGCTTTTCGCCGCTGCCCTCGGAACTTCGGCGACGGCGAGACCTGTCCGAGCGTGAGAACGAGATCGGAACCGAATGGCGTGACGATTGTCCCGTCGGGGTGGGACAGAAGGTCCTCGCGGTTCTGCAGGAGACGACGAACGCTGCACATCGAGTTCTCGTCCGCGCTGACCGCCATCGGCGTATCGGCGCCGCCGATGGCAGCTTCGACATCGACGCGTCTGACGTCCTCACCGGCGATGGCGACGATAACGACCGGTTGGATGTCGTCGCCGCCGTGCTGTACGCGGTCACCGCATTGGCCGAGGAGGATGAGGAGCCGGTTGAGGTCGAGGTCGGATGGAATCAGGAATGGGTTCCTCCGACGTACGATCCAGACGCGCTCGTGGAGACCGTCAACGACATCCTTCTCGGCTACCGCGTCGATTGGGCGTGGGACGCCGGCCGATTCCAGCAACGCGGTAATCATGTGCTGCACGCCGAAGTCGTGAAGCCCGCGTCAACCTTCCTAGATCTGAGCCCGAAGTTCGCTCGCGCCTCGGCCGGATTCGAAGCAGCCCTGACGCGGCTGTCGGAGAACAGACCAGCGGTTGCGATCACCGACGCGGCGACAGCAGTGCAGGAGTTCTTCCGCGCCCTCGGCGTTGAGGGACAAAGCATTTCGGACCAACTCAACGGCGCTGCGACCGCCGGGATCATCTCCCAAGCAGACAGGAAGCTCCTGAAACCCTTCATCGATTGGGTGAACGCGGACCGCTCGGCCCGTGGCAACGCGCACCAGTTCCGTGACGACGAGGTCACGAAGGCAGACGCTTGGCTGGCTATCCACGTCGCTGCAGCGCTCATGGTGCGTCTAGCCAACGAGGAACCGCGCAGCATCGAGCTCATGCGTGAGGAACGAGCGCGAGAGACGGCATTGCGTGCAGACGCCGAAGAGGTGGAGCGACTACGTCGGCAGCGCGAAACGGAATCACAGGTTGCCAGCCAGGAGTGGGCGCCTCCTAGCCGGTACGACGACGAAGTCCCGTTCTGACCCGGCGGTAACACTGGGCTCGCACCCTCGACCTGCGCGAAGGGGGCAGCCTCCGTCTCTGAGAGCGCAATGTGATTGAGCCTCGGAGGGATGTAAGAAAGAATTCCGGCACGCCGAATCCCTCCATTGTCACTTCCGATAGGGTGGGCGGCACACCTCTCCGAGGCAAATGTGACCATTTCGTCACCAAAATCGAAACGGCGCGCGCATCTTGCAGCCTGCGGCAGTCATGCACGCGGCCCTGTTCCTCGGCTTATGGGCGCCGATTTGGATCGGCTTCGAGGGCTGGGGCTCCGCTCACCCCTTGTTCTTCCTGGCGATTCTGGGGCGAACAGCGCTGTTCATCATTGGTGCAGTGTCGCTTTCCGCTTTGGGGCGTCGCGGACGACCAGTATCAGGCCGGGCGCTAGCGCATACTTGCGGCCGTGCTCGCATACCCGGTGCTACTAGCCGGCGTGGCATTCACTGGCGCCTGATCGCCGGGCGCCCACGAACGACGTCGCTTTCCTCCCGCGGAGTCGTCCTGCGCGGCCGAACGCAGCGATACACAGAAGGTGCAGGACGCTACCCGAACCTAGACGCTCGCCCAGTGCGACGGGCATCGACCTACGTCAGGGATACTTCGAGGATGGCGCCGACGTCCGAGACGGCAGCCGCTGCCGGCTGCGTCTCGGTGGGCGCCGAGTTCAACGGTCGGGATTTCGCGAACTCACGCTGCGCTCCTGAGACCTGTTCTGCGTCCGTGTCGCGAAGCGCCGCCGCGACGTTCGTGTCAACGCCGTGGAAGACGCGGACCCGAGAGTCGGCGACGCCGGGCACCTCGGCGACGAACTCTTCACCCACAAACGTCCGTCCGCCATAGTCGCGATGTGCGTCAGCATCCGAGGCGCCGTCCGTGGACGACCCGAAGCGCGGATACCACCGCCGCGCCACTGTGCGGAGGCCGGCGAACTGCGACAGAGACCCTAGCTCCACGTTCGCCGCAGCGGCGAAGAACGGCGCGGGGCTCACATCAATTCGTGGTGCCTGCAGATCGTAGTAGTGTTCGACGTTGCGCCACGACTCGACGGCGAGCTGGTCGCGGCGCCACTCCACAGGAGGCTCCACTGGGTCGATGGCATGAATCTCGACCCCGTCAGCGGCAGACACAGTCGAGACCGCAAGCCCTGTGATTGGTCGCCCACCAATCAGTAACCCGCCCAGTTGCGTCGCGGCCCGCCCGAGTTGCCGCGTCACCGTCGATCGGCTCACAGTTCCCTTCGACTCGAGCAGTTCGTAAACGGACACGCCGGACTGCTGTGGGTCCTCGTAGCGCAGAAGGTAGTCCGGTTGACGCTTCCCGGCCCGCTGCATCCCGGGCACCCACGCGTTGAATAGAGCACGGTCGACATCCATCACGCTGACCGGTCCGACCCCGGGAACTCGGGCCTGTACCCACTGTTTCGCGGCGAGAACAGCGAACCCGATGCCGATTTCTTCGGAGATCACCCGACGCTGGTTCGCGCCGACATCCGCAATCGCCCCACTGTCGAGGCGCAGCCGATTCGTCGACGGGTCCCAGTCGAACACCCCGAGGTAGCGCAGCACCGACCACCAGCTGGTGAAGGGCGCGAGTGAGCGTGGGGTCCGTAATGCCGTGCCGAGCGACAGCTCCAACAGCGCGTCCAATGGCCGCAGCGTCAGGTCTGTCGACAACGCAGGAACGTGGACGATACCCGCCTTCGTGGCGATCGTCGGATCCTTGCGCTGCAGTTGGGCTTGCGTCGCCCGCACGCGGGATGCGAGGCCCGGGGTGCTTACCGCGGCAACGTTCCCCGTCGACGCGACCACCTGCAGTGCGTTGAACAGAACCGACACGTTTCCCCCAACCGTTGCCCCCACCTTGGCAGACCTCCGCTAACAACAGCGACGCCCCAGCCGATCTACGAAAATCGCGTTGGGACGACTCGCCGACGTTCTCATGCCACATAGTGAGGACGCAGACAGGAGGTACGGAGACTTGCGACAGCACTTTCGACACCTTTGCCCGACCTCGGGCACAGTTCTCGGCGCATCCCGTGGTCAAGGAACGCGCACGAGAATCAGAATGCAGGACACGAGCAGGCCGATGAAAACATACGCACCCGCACCCAGGCCAGCGCGCGCACTCGACCATCCCGATCGAAGAACCGACGACCGCTCCGCCGAGACAACCGCGCACCGCCGAATACACCGAAGGGACTGCTGCAGGTTCGGTTGACTCCTGAGCGGTAGGAGCATGGGCTCCTGCTGGAAGGATGTGCGCCATGGTGAAGGCATATCCGGAGGAGTTCCGCCGTGATGTGATCGCGGTCGCCCGCAAGGGCGAGACATCGGTGCGGCAGGTCGCGAAGGACTTCGGCGTGTCCGACTCTTGCCAGGCCCGCTGGTTGCGGCACGCTGACCGCCACGACGGCAGCAGTGTTGCAGCGTCGCCGTCGGCGAAAGCAGTAGAGCAGGCGGAGCTGCGGGAAGCGCAAAAGCGTATCCGGCTCCTCGAGCAGGAGAACGAGATCCTCCGCCGGGCAGCGGCGTACTTCGCCCAGTCGCAACTCCCAAAATGATCTACCCGCTGGTCCTCGAACTCGCCGCCGACCGGATCCCGGTCGCGGTGGACTGCCGGGTGCTGGGCTTCTCGAAGCAGGCGTTCTATCGGTGGCGCGCCGACCCGGTTTCTCAGCGGGACTGGGAGGATGCGCACCTGACCAACGCAGCGATCGATGCGCATCAGGACGATCCGACGTTCGGGTACCGGTTCATCGCCGACGACCTTCATGCTGCCGGCCATCGAGCATCGGAACGGCGGGTGTGGCGGTTGTGCTCGCAGCAGCGGCTCTGGTCGCTGCACGCGAAGAAGCGTGGCCTGAATCGCAAGGCTGGGCCGCCGGTGCACGACGACCGGGTCCGACGAGCGTTCACAGCACCAGACCTGGACAGGCTGTGGCTGACCGACATCACCGAGCACCCGACAGGTGAGGGCAAGCTCTACCTCTGCGCGGTCAAGGACGCCTGCTCGCGGCGCATCGCCGGCTACTCGATCGGTGACCGGATGCGGTCCTCGCTCGCCGTCGCGGCCCTGCAGATGGCGGTACATCGCCGGAACCCGGCCGGGACGGTTGTCCACTCAGATCGGGGTAGTCAATTCCGGTCGAAGAAGTTCGTCCGCGCCCTCAGCGATGCCAGGCTCCTCGGATCGATGGGCCGAGTCGGCGCGTGCGCGGACAACGCGGCGATGGAATCGTTCTTCGCCCTGCTGCAGAAGAACGTCCTCAACCGGAAGCGGTGGTCCACCCGGGAGGAACTCCGGCTGGCGATCATCACCTGGATCGAGGGCACCTACCACCGGAAACGACGCCAGCGCAGTCTCGGGAAGTTGACCCCGATCGAGTACGAGACCATCATCAACCCACAGGCAGCACTCGCGCCCTAAACGAACAAGTCAACCGAACCTGCAGCAGTCCCGTCTGCAGAAGCGAAAGGAATCACTGCCGACGCTCGCGCTGGTGCCTCGAGCGTTCGCGGAGCATCTGGAGCTACCCTGTCTTGATCGTCGGCCCTGTCCGGATCACTGTCAGCAACTTCCACGGCGTCCCGTGTTCTGAGGAGTTCGAGGGCCCATGGCGACGGCGTCGCGCTCGTCAAGTGACTCAGGGTCGTTCCTCGCGAGTCTATGGGCTTGTGATGCTCCGAGATGTGCAGAAGGTGCTCTAGCTGGAAGTGCCGCTTTCTCATGGACAATACAGGGACTGCTGCTGAAAGCATTTGCTTCTCGTCGAGGCACAGGCTGATTCCGCCGGGTGTTTGAGCAGGGCCACGAAGCCACGGTTCCGTGGCTTCGTCACTGTACAACCCCGCCTGCGTGCGGCCTACCTGAGAACAACCGCCGAAGGCCCTACACGCGTAGTCCGCCCACGTCTGGGGCTGCGTTCTCTTCACGAACGGCGGTACAACATCGTTGTAGAGCAGCATGCCGGGGACGAGGTTGTGACCCCGAGCCCACTTGATCAGGTTCGAGTTCTGCGCTGGCTTCCACGCGCTGTACTTCCCCGAGGGTTTCAAGGCCTTTGCTTGGAGTAGCAGATTGAGCCACCTCCCCGGACTGATTTCGATCGACAGTTCGAGGTCTGCGCCGCTAGGAATCCGTACCGTCGATTTCGCCTTTGCCTTCGCTTTCGGCTTTGTCTTGTATCCGCCCTCAAGCGAACGTGTGTGCTGAATGGCCGAGACGCCTAGGTTCTGCCCCAGATAGCCGAGGTGGCGCAGAAGGTTGCTGGTGGTTGTTTCCTCTGGCTGCCTAGCCCCACGCGGTATCAGGTTCACATCTAGCTCGAGGACGTGCTCTCGAGCCTGCCTGGTGTTCAGCATCGCCAGGGACGACACGTTCCACAACAGTTCCTCCGAGCTGGTCGCAATCCTCATAGGACTGGACTCTAGTGGGGGTCGGTCACGGCTACACGCGGAGGGGCGCCTTCAACGGACGAAGGATTCCGCAGGAGCGGATCTACGGCGACCGCGGCTTGACCGGGGCCGACAGGGGAGCGGCGGGTGCCCAAGAGCTGTACAAGCCGGTCAGGGACACCAGGATGTCAGCAAGGACAAGATCGCATCGGGAAGGACGAGTTAGGACCAGAGTGCACACGACGAATGTCGGCCGCCTGCCAACCTGTCCGGGACCGGCGCGGCGACGCTCCCGCCACAGAGTCGGTGTCCGGCGCTACTGCCAGATTGCTTGTCCTGATGTGAGCGGATTCTCGATAGACGATGCCCTATCGGGACGGCCCGGAGCGCCGACGTGTCGCTTCACCGGGTAGCGCAACCACGTGATCGGCAGCAAACTAAGCCCTCATAGGAACGCTGTTCGGCGAGATACGTACGGCGGCCTAATCCGGACCATGGGAGAGGGAGCACCGTTGCCAAATGAGTTGAAACTTGGAACCCGCCGAACTGGCGATCTCATCGATTTCGATCCCGACACCCCAGAAGTGAAGGTCGTCCTCGACTGGTCCGAGCACGGCATCAGCGTCGAAGTGCCGTGGTCAGCGCCGGACGACTACTACGCGTCCTGGTTCCTCCGCGACGGTCTGCAGGGCCTTCCTGCCGTCAAAAAGCCGATCCCGAAGCGGCTGATGTTCGCCGACACACACGGAGCGCTCCAGCTGGTGCAGTGCTGGCCGCGAGGATTCCACTCAAACCTTGCCTCCGGCACAGGGCGAATGTGGGCCCGGTTCGCCGTCATGGACGTGCGCGATGACATCGACTTCCAGCACATCGACGGCATCCGCTCCGAAGTGTCCGGCCTGCGGGAATGGCTGAGAGTCAGCAGCGTCTCCGAGGAACTCGACCCGCCGTCGAAAACCATTACGGTCGTCGGTAAGCCAGCGGACGAGATCATCGTCGCCCCGAACCTCACGTTCGTCCCAACCTGGTCGACGGAGCGACCGGATGGGGAGGACTCGATCGTGCTCCGCGACTATGTGGCCTGCCAGACCATGTCCGCCACGCCGGCGGACTGGGACGACCTCGCGGAGACACACCACGGCATTCGGGACCTGCTCGTGCTCGCCCGATGGCGACCAGAAACGTGCACTGTGACGATGGTGACCAGGGACGACGATCCGATCGTTACTCTCGACGGCAAGGAACACGGCCGCCAGTGGCGGAACGTCGTTGTCGCAAGCCGCGAAGAATCGCCGGCGCCCGTCTCCGGGTACCGGCCGCACTTGATGGAATACGACGAGATCGGCGGGGCTAGTGGAGTCGCGCGGTGGCTGGAGCTGCGAGAAGAATTCAGCCGAGCACTGGACCCGATCATCACGGACCGATACCTGCAAAAGGTGCCCGCACTCACGCACCTCGCACAGGTCGGTCCAGGCCTTGAAGCGCTGGGGTACCTTCTGCTCAAGAATCGGGATGGAGTCGGAGCCGAGGCGGCGAAGAACTCACAGCTTCGGCAACGCTTGGACCGAATCGCAGCGGACGTTGACGCCGCAGTTCCATTCGATGCGGGCACTTGGGCGGAGACGATGACCCGCGCATACAACGGCATCAAGCACGCCAACAGGAGCCTCCCCGCCGAACTGGACCTGCTGAACCGCTGGCGGGAGTCCGTGGTCGCCGTTCGCGCATGGGTCGCGCTCGAGCTCGGCGCTGAGGCGGCAGCCGTGAAGCGACGACTTGAGCTCGATCCATCCGCCGGGGCCTTCGTGGCAAGGGACTGATGGCGACTGCCCGTTGAAGGATCGGTGACCGGACGCCTCGGACTCGATGGTCTCGACGACAAGGGAGCGCCCTCGCGGCCGACCCTGGGCACGCGCACAACGACTGCCAGTTCGACGAAGTGACCCTCACCCTCGATGGTGAGCTCTTCGTGGACCGCGGCCGACTGCTCCTGCTGGACGACCCGCAGGTTCGCGAGCTCGCCGAAGCGTGGGGTCCGGCCGACGTGCTGCTCGACCCGAACCCGCGCATGATCATCCCCACGCGCTACACGCTGCGGCGCGACCGATTAGACCCCAGCGACCGCGGGCTCACTAGAGCCCGCGGTCGTTGCCGTCTTCCCAACCGACACCCCCTGACGGCCGACAGGGCTATAGCAGCGCGCAACAAGCCGAAGCTACGGCTGGAGCCCGTCAACGCCGAGAGCGCGCACAAGCGAAAGAGCCAACGTCGGCAGTGGCGAACCGACGTCCGATGACTGCGTGCTAGCTGCAACAGTGTTGGCGCCAGATCAAGGAGTGCGGTTCGCCGTTCGCGCGCTCCGCGACTCCGTGTGTTGAGAGGCGATACCGGCGTTCATCCACGGCAGCCCTTCGACCTGTGCGCTTACTGGTAAGGCTGGTTCACCGATCGGCGATGCCGAAGTCACTCCTGCCCAGTACCCAGCTGGGAGTGGAGAACCGCCCCAAGCGACAATTCAAGCTTCGCGATCGTCGCCAAATCAGGCCACACACGACCCGCGATGATCCCGTCCAACGTCGAGTGATGCAGACCGGCGCCCTCAGCAACCGAGCGAATCGACCGGTCCGCCACCACTTCGATCAGACGTAGCACCCACAGTCGGGCGTACTCACCCAACGCGTCATCACTATGCGCCGAGGGCCAGGGGGACTGCGCTAGGTCCACCGGTCGGGCGCGAACAGTCCGGCCCACTCACCCGCCTCCAAATCCATCATCACCACGTGACGCGCAACAGCCCGGTCGGAGCCTCGATCGTGGAGAAACGGCTCACACAGGGAATCTGGCCAACTACGAACCGACTTGGCCAACCGACAGGAGGTGTGGCCAACTACGCAGACCCAAAGGCCAACTAGAAGGGGTGCGGGTCAAGCCAGCGGGGCGCCCCCACGAGTCAGACCAGGATCAGAAGTCCCAGTCCTCGTCCTCAGTGTTCACGGCCTTGCCGATGACGTACGACGAGCCGGAGCCCGAGAAGAAGTCGTGGTTCTCGTCCGCGTTCGGCGACAGGGCGGAG
>Ga0308160_10004452_pt1 | contig 15020 bp, 13 predicted proteins | sample PhyFR1_FD_201036 | JGI IMG/M metagenome (GOLD analysis project Ga0308160, IMG submission 201036) | Phyllosphere microbial communities from UC Gill Tract Community Farm, Albany, California, United States - DLSLF.R1 | ecosystem: Host-associated > Plants > Phyllosphere > Unclassified | place: USA...
GCAGCGCCTCCAGGTCGAGCGCCGCGACCCCGCCCCCGCCGAGGAACGCCGCCGCCGAGCGCACCGCGGTCGCGAGCGCCTCGTCGACGGGCGCCCCGCCGAGCAGGGCGACCGCGAGGGCGGAGGCTAGCCGGTCGCCGGCGCCGCACGGGTCGGCGGCGTCGACGGTCGGCGCTGGGACGTGCGCGGGCACGTCGCCGGCGCCCTCGGCGGCGAGCACGGCGCCCCGGCCGCCGAGCGTGACGGCGACGGAGCCGACGCCCCAGCGGTCGCGCAGCTCGGCCGCCGCCCGGCCGGCGGAGGCGACGTCGGCCACGGCCGAGCCGTGCAGCGCCGACGCCTCGCCCTGGTTCGGCGTGACCACCGTGCAGCCGGCGACCGGCGCGGACCCCGCGGGGTGCGGGTCCCAGACGACGGGCGTGCCGCGCTCGGCGACGGTGCGGAGTGCCTCGCGCAGCCGCTCGACGCCCGTGACGCCCCGGCCGTAGTCGGCGACGACGACCGCGTCGGCCGCGAGCACGGCGGCGAGCATCTCGTCGGTGACGAGCGGGGCGGGCGCGGGCCCGCACGCGTCGTCGACGCGCGCGATCGCGTGGCCCGCGTCGGTGCGCACGCGGGTCTTGGTCGGGGTGCCGGCGCGCAGGTCGCCGGCGACGACGGGCAGGTCGCCGAGGGCGCGACGCACCTCGTCGGCGCCGGCGTCGTCCGCGAGGGCCGTGACGAGATGCACGGGCACGCCGTCGAGCGCGAGCAGCGCGGCCACGAGCCCCGCACCTCCGGCCCGGGTGCTGCGGGTCGCGACGTCGAGCACGGGCACCGGCCCGTCCGGGCTGAGCCGCGTCGCGGAGCCCACCACGTCGACGTCGAGCAGGGTGTCGCCGACGACGACGACGACGCCGCTCACGCGCGGCCGCCGCGGTCGGGGCCGGTCGAGCCGGTGCGCGCCACCTCGGCGTCGAACACGAGGCAGAGGGAGTGCACCGCGATCAGCTGCGCCTCCTGCACGTTCGACGACGGGCCGGGCAGCGTGATCGCGTCGTCGCAGACCGACGACAGCGGGTTCGGCCCGGGGCCGGTCAGCGCCCAGGTGGTGACGCCGATCTCGTGCGCGGCCTCGGCGGCCTCGATCAGGTTCGTGCTGGCGCCGCTCGTCGAGAGCAGCACGAGCACGTCGCCCGCACGGCCGTGGCCGCGCACCTGGCGGGCGAAGACCTGGTCGAAGCCGTAGTCGTTGCCGATCGCGGTGACGGCGCTCGACTCGGCGTGCAGCGAGATCGCCGAGAAGGAGGGGCGGTCGGCGGCGAAGCGCCCGACGAACTCGCTCGTGAGGTGCTGCGCCTCGGCCGCCGAGCCGCCGTTGCCGGCCGCGAGCAGGCGGGCGCCGCCGCCGAGCCGGGCCGCGAGCTCGACGCCCCAGTCGCGCAGGTGCTCGGCCTCGTCGCCGAGGGCGCGCAGCACCGCGTCGAGGGTCACGAGGTGCTCGCGCACGAGCGCGGCGTGGTCGACGGGCGCCGCGACGGCGGGCGCAGGCGCGGGCGCGGGCGACGTCGACGTCGCAGGCGGCGCCGGCGGGGCGGGAGGCGCCGGAGGCGCGGGGGCGGGAGGCGCGTCGGTCGCCCGCGGCCCCGGGGCCGACGTGCCGGCGAGGTCGCGCTCGGCGCGCTCCGCCGGGCTCGTCGCCGTCCGGACGATCGTGAGCGGGCGGGTGCGGATGGTCGAGCTCACAGGGAGGCTCCCTTCGTCGTGGCGAGCTGGCGGCGGGCCTCCGCCGTCGAGCGGGCGATGGTCGAGCGGTAGCTCGCGGACGTGCCGGCCGCGATGCGGTCCCACGAGTAGCGGCTGCGGGCCCGGCGGCGGCCCTCCCGGCCGAGCTGGCGCGTGGCCTCGGGGGCGTCGAGCATCGTGGCCAGGGCGCTCGCGACGGCCTCGGGGTCGCGCGGCGGCACCAGCCGCCCGGTGACGCCGTCGACGACGGTGTCGATCAGGCCGCCGACCGAGGCCGCGACGACGGGCACGCCGCAGGCCATCGCCTCGAGCGGCACGATGCCGAAGGGCTCGTACCAGGGCGCGCAGACCAGGGCGTCGAGCGAGCGCAGCACGGCCGGCAGCTCGGGCTGCGCGACCTGGCCGCGGAAGTCGACGCGGTCGCGCACGCCGAGCTCGTCGGCGAGGGCCGAGAGGGCCCGGTAGGTCTCGTCGCCCGCGAGCTGGTCGCGCGGCGGGCCGCCGACGACGAGCAGTTCGACGTCGCGGCCCTCGTCGACGAGGCGGGCCAGGGCGCTGATCGCGGTGCCGTGGCCCTTGCGGGCGACCAGGCGGCCGACGGTGGCGATCCTCGTCGGCCGGCCCCGCGACTCCCGGGGGCCCTCCGGGGTGAAGAGGCCGGAGTCGACGCCGCAGGGCGCCACGTCGATCCGGTCGGCGGCGACGCCGATCGACCGGAGCTCGAACACCTCGTCGGAGCAGGTGGCGATCACCGTGTCGGCGCTGCGGCCCACCTGCGGCTCGAGCTCCGCGCGCTCGGCGGGGCTCGAGTCGAGCGTGCCCTGGTGACGGCGCTTGACGTGCCCGAGCGCGTGGAAGGTCTGCACGACCGGGATCGCCCGGCCGCCCCGGGCGTCGCGCACCGCGGGCCGGCGGGCCGCGTCGACGGCGGCGAGGCCGCTCATCCAGAAGTGGCCGTGCACGACGTCGGGGCGCGCGGCGAGCCAGGCGCGCTCGAGCCCGTCGGCGAGCGCCGGCACGAACGGCAGCAGCTCGTCCTTCGGCACGTGCTCGGCCGGCCCCGCCGTGACGTGCACGACGTCGACGCCCGACGGCATCGTCACCCGGTCGGGCAGCTCGGCGTCGTCGCGGCGGGTGAACACCGTGACCTCGTGCCCGCGGCGGACGAGCGCGGCCGACAGCTCGGCGACGTGCACGTTCTGGCCGCCGGCGTCGACGCCGCCGAGCACGGCCAGCGGGCTGGCGTGCTCCGAGACCATCGCGATCCTCATGCGGGAGTCCTCTCTCTCGGGGGCGGGGCCGCCCCGGTCGGCGGGCCGGCGTGCAGCGAGCCCGACGGCAGCGCGGCCGCGGCCCGGGGGCCCTCCGTCACCACCGCCTCCAGCACGGCGTCCCACTCGTCGAGGAACCGCCGCAGCCCGTAGCGCTCGAGCGCGTGTGCTCGGGCGACCTCGCCGGCCGCGCGGGCGGCGTCGGGGTCGGCCACGAGCCTGCGCGCGGCGCGGACGAGCAGGTCGAGGTCGGTCGAGACGGCCCCGGCGCCCGCGGGCACCGCCCGGTACGCCTCGGTCGTCGCGAGCGCGACCACGGGCATGCCGGCCTGCATCGCCTCGATCAGTGAGAGCCCGAGGCTCGTCCAGCGGATCGGGTGCAGGTACGCGCGGCAGCGGGCGAGCCGCCGGTGCAGCTGCCGGGTGGGCAGGTCGCCGACGACGGCCATCCGGTCGGGGCCGAGGCCGAGCGCGTCGGGCAGGCCGTCGGCGCCCATGCCGAAGACGTCGAGCGGGGCGGCCTCGGCGAACCGGGGCAGCAGATCGCTGCCGGTGACGCGCCAGCGCCGCACGGGCTCGTTGACGACGACGCCCAGCCGGGCGAACTCGCCGGTGTAGAGGGGGCCCGGGTCGACGACGCCGTGCTCGATCGTCACGGTCGGGGCGTCGCCGCAGTCCCAGAAGAGGGAGTTGAACGCCGTCACGTGGGCGACGAGCACGTCGTCGCGCCCGGCGAGCGGGTGCACCGAGTTCGGCACGGCCTCGCGCGGGGTGTTGTGCTCGACGAACACGGCGGGCACGCGGCCGGGGCCCGTGCCGAGCGGGCGGCCGAGCAGCCGCTCCGCCTCGGTGAGCTCCTCTGTGCGCTGCAGCACGACGAGGTCGACGTCGGCGTCGCGCAGGGAGCCGGGGTCGACCTCGCGCACGTCCTCGGGCCAGTCGCGACCGGCACGGCCGAGGCCCCACGCGCCTCCCTCGGGCGTCGTCGGCAGGAGGTACTCGTGGGCGCCGCGCACGAACGCGTCGGCCCAGCCGCCGTGCACGTGCCAGAGCAGGATCTTCATCGGACGGCCTCCACGGTGCGGGTCGGAGAGGTGCGGGTCGGGGAGGTGCTCGTCGGGGCGGTCGTGCGGGAGTCGCGGGCCGGGTCGTCGGCCCCGCTCCCGACCCGGCCGGGCCGCCCCACGAGCCCGGCCAGCGCGGCCACGACGTCGTCGGCGGAGACCCCGGTGAGGCAGGGGTGCCCGGCGACGGGGCACTCGCGGGCCCGGGTGTCGCGGCAGGCGGCGCCCTGGTCGCCGAGCAACGCGACCGGGACGCCGTACGGCGCCCAGCGGACGGCCGGCACGACGGGCGAGAAGAGGCTGACCACCGGGGTGCCGACCGCGGCGGAGAGGTGGGCGGGGCCCGTGTTGCCCGTCACCGTGGCCGCCGCGCCGGCGAGCAGGGCCGCCATCGTCGCCAGGTCGGTGCGGCCGCCGAGGTCGACGCCGTCGGCGCCGGCGACGCGGCGGGTCAGCTCGGCCTCGGCGGGCGAGCCCGTGACGAGCACCCGCCAGCCGGCGGCCGTGAGGGCCGTGACGGCCTCGGCGTTCCGCTCGGCCGACCACGCCCGCGCGGGCACGGCGGCCCCGGGGTGCACGACGACGTACGGGGCGTCGCCCGCGACGTCGCGGACGAGGGCGGCGGCCGCGCGGCGGACGTCGTCGTCGAGGTCGACGGCGAGGCGCCCGTCGTCGCCGGCGGGCAGGGCGAACCCGGCCGCCGCCGCGATGCCGAGGGCCCGCTCGGGCTCGGGCTGGTCGTCGTCGAGCGTCTCGCCGGGCCGCAGGCGGACGTCGAGCAGGCTGCCCGCGTAGTCGGTGCTGACGCCGGTGATCCGGCCGACGCCGGCGAGCCGCAGCAGCAGCGCGAGCGGCAGCGGCGACTGGTGGAACGAGGTGAGCACGACCGCCTCGTCGGGCCGCGCCTCGGCGACGAGGGCCGCGAGGTCGGCGACGTGCTCGGGGGTCGCGGCGGGCGCGGGGTCGACGATCCAGGGCGCGGCCCAGGTGAGCACGCGGTCGACGCCGGGCAGGAGGCGGCCGGCGGCGGCGCCCTGCGGGCCGCAGAGCAGGGTGACCTCGACGTCGGGCGCGGCCGCGACGGCCCGCACGGCGGGCCCGGAGACGAGCACGTCGCCGGCGCTGTCGAGGCGGGCGACGAGCACGCGGCGGGTCACGGGCGGGCCTCCGCCGGGGCGGGGGCGGGGGCCGACGTCGGCGCGGCCGGCCCCAGGCGCTCCGCGAGGTGCTCCAGGGCCAGGGCCACCGCCTCCCGCAGGCTCCCGGCGACGGCGCTGCCGTGCCCGGCGGCCGCGTCGGCGACCTCCTCGGGCAGGGTCACGGGGGTCGGCACGAGCACGCCGAACGCCCCGGCCGCGCGGGCGGCCCCGACGTCGGTGCCGATGTCGCCGACCACGACGCAGTCGGCGGGGTCGGCGCCGACCGCGGCCGCCGCCTCCCGCACGAGCCCCGCCGCCGGCTTGCGGCAGGCGCAGCCGGCGTCGACGGCGTGCGGGCAGACCGCCCAGACGTCGAACGGGCCGGCGAGCTCGTCGACCCGCGCGTCGACCGCGTCGACCTGCGCGCGGGTCAGCACGCCCTCGCCGATCGCCGACTGGTTGGTGACCACCCCGACGGCGCGGCCGGCCGCGCGGACCGCGGCCACCGCCTCCCGCGCCCCGTCGACGAGGCGCACCAGGGCCGGGTCGCCGTTCTGCGGCACGTCGACGACGAGCGTGCCGTCGCGGTCGAGGAGCACCGCGCCGACCCGTCCGGAGGCGCGGCTCGAGCTGGTCATGCCAGCGCCCTTCCCCCTCGCGGCTCCCCCCAAACGTGCGTGGTCGCCTTTCCTCCGTGCCCTCCTGCTGGTGCCCTCCTGCTCCGAGCGCAAGCCCTGGTCGTCGGGCCGCCCGCCGTGGCACGGTGGCCGCATGCGACGACTCCCCGAGCCCGACGGCACCCCCGAGTTCCTCGCGCTGCGCGCGCTGAAGCTCGGCGACCTGCTCGTGGCGGTGCCCGCCCTGCACGCGATCCGGCGCGAGCGGCCCGACCACCGCGTCGTGCTCGCCGTGCCCGGTTGGCTCGAGCCGATCGCCGACCTCGTCGGGGGGCTGGACGTGCTCTGGCCGACGCCCGGCCTCGACCACCCGCTCGGCATCGAGCCCGGCCGCCTCGACACGGTCATGAACCTGCACGGGAACGGCCCCGAGAGCCGCGGGGTGCTCGAGCAGCTGGAGGCGCGGGTGCGGCTCGGCCACGAGAGCCCCGGCTGGGCGGGCCCCGCGTGGGAGGACGGCGTGCTCGAGCGCCACCGCTGGGCCCGGCTCGCGACCGAGCACGGCATGCCCGCCGACCAGGACGACGTCCGGATCGACCGGCCCGCCGCTCCGAGCCCGGCACCGGGGGCCGTCGTCGTGCACGTGGGCGCGTTCTACGCGTCGCGGCACTGGCCGGTGGACCGCTTCGCGGCGGTCGTGCGGGCGTTCCGCGACGACGGCCACCGCGTCGTGCTGACCGGCAGCGCCGCCGAGCGGCCGCGCGCCCTCGAGGTCGCCGCGGCCGCGCACCTCGGCGACGACGAGGTGCGCGAGCACGTGCTCGCGGGCCGCATCGACCTCGCCGAGATGGCCGCCCTTGTGGCCGAGGCCGCCCTCGTCGTCAGCGTCGACACCGGGGCCGCGCACCTCGCCTCCGCCTACGGCACGCCCTCGGTCGTGCTCTTCGGGCCGGCGCCCGTCGAGGAGTGGGGGCCGCCCGAGGCCGGCCCGCACGTGGTGCTCACCGACGCGCGCCTCCGGGTGGGCGACACCTTCGGCGCCGAGCCCGACCCGGCGCTGCTCGCCGTCACCGCGACGGACGTCGTCGCGGCGGGCCGTGGCGTGCTGCGGGTCGTGCCCGCGGCCGTCGCTGCGCCGACCTCCGCCGGGGCCGACCGGTGAGCACCGAGGAGGACTTCTTCGCCTCGCTCGCCGCCGACCTCCAGTCCGAGCCCGACCTGCGGGTCACCGTGCAGCGCGCCGTCGGCTACGTGCGGGCCCTCACCCGGTGCGACGAGGTCTCGGTGCGGCTCGACCACGTCACGGACGACGGCACGCCCTTCGTCGCGGCGACCTCGGCGCGCGGCGAGCGGCTCGACGCCCTGCGCGACCGGCACGCCTCGCCGCGGCCGACGCTCCGCGCCGGGGCCGGGGCCGCTGCGACGGGCTCGAATCCGGGCGTAGGCGTAGGCGTAGACGTCGGCCCCGCCCCGGACGACGGAGGCGCGGTGCTCGTCGACGACACCGCCCGCGACCCCCGCTGGCCCGCCTGGTGCGCCGCGCTCGCCGCCGAGGGCGTCGGCACGACCCTCACCGTGGGCCTGGCGGCGCGGGGCGTCGACCTCGGCGTGCTGACGCTGAGCTCGGCGGCGGCCGGGTCGCTCCGCCGCCACGTCGGCGACGAGCCGCTCGGCCTCCTGCTCCGCCAGGTCGCGGTGGCGCTCGCCGACCTGAGGGCCGCGGCGGACCTCGAGTCCGTCCGCGAGGCCCGCACGGTGGTGGGCCAGGCGCAGGGCATCCTCATGGAGCGGTTCGACCTCGACGCCGACGCCGCCTTCTCGGTGCTGCGGCGCTGGTCGCAGCAGGGCAACGTCAAGCTGAGAGAGGTGGCCGCACGACTGGTCGAGACGCGGCAGGTGCCGGAGCAGCCGCGTCGGGCTCGTCCTCGCCCAGCTCCCGGCGCAGCCGCGCGAGCAGCTTCGTCAGCAGGCGGGACACCTGCATCTGCGTGACCCCGAGCACCCGGCCGATCTCGGCCTGGCTCATCTCCTCGACGAAGCGCAGCTGCACCAGCTGACGGTCGCGGCGCCCGAGGCCGGCGAGCAGGCGGCCCAGCTCGCACCGCGCCTCCGCCCGGGGCAGGAGGTCGTCGGCGGCGAGGGCGTCGCCGAGGCTCGTGCCGCGGCCCCCGCCCTCGGCGTCGCCGACGGGCACGTCGAGCGAGGTCGCCCAGCGGTCGCGGCGGGCCAGCAGGGCCTCGCGCACCTCGGCGACCGGCTGGCCGAGGTGGTCGGCGAGCTCGTCGTCGGTGGGCTCGCGGCCGAGCTCCTGCTCGAGGGAGGCGCGGGCCACGACGGCCGCGGCGCACAGCTCCTGCAGGCGGCGGGGCGGCCGCACCGACCACCCCGTGTCGCGGAGGTGCCGCTTGATCTCGCCCGACACGGTCGGCGCGGCGAAGGCGACGAAGTCCTCGCCCTTGCCGTGGTCGAAGCGGAGGGCGGCCTTGACCAGCCCCACGCAGGCGACCTGGCGGATGTCGGCCCACTCGTCGCCCGACGACGAGTAGCGGCGGGCCACGGCGTCGGCGACGTCGAGGTGGCGCTCGACGACGTGGGCGACGAGCCGGCGGCGGTCGCGCTCGTCGTGGGCGGTGCCCGCGCGGGCGGCCGCGGCGTAGAGCTCGAGCGTCTCGAGGCGGCGGCGCTCCTCGCGGGGCGTGCGGGCCGAGGAGGCGCGGTGGCCGTGGTCGCGCCCGGCCCGGGCCTCGGCGAGGGGCGTGACGGTGGCGGTGGCCGAGCGCTCGGCGGTCGCCGAGTGCTCGGTCGTCGTCGTGGTGGTGGGTCGGTCGGTGGTGGTCGTGTGCACGGCGTTCTGCCTCATCCCAGCTGAGGTGGGGCGGCTCCTTGCTCGGCCGCCGTCGTGGTGGGTCCGACCGAACCACGGCGTGCGACCACCCGTGCCCCCCTTGTCAGGGTCACGGGTCGTCGGTTACCTTCCCCGGCTCACCGAGCGTCGCTCAGGTCCTGGGGTACAACCGGGGCGCCTCCCCGGGGCCTCGGGCAGCCCGCCGGGTGCCCGCGTCAGCCGACCCCGTTGCCGCGCGCGCCGCGGCCGCTGGCGGGCTCCGCCTGCTCCTCCCAGAGGGCGAGCTGCGGGTGGGGGAAGAGCGCGATCGCGAGGGCGGCGCCGCCGTTGGCGAAGAAGACCAGCTGGTCCATCAGGGTGAGGCCGGTGTGCGCGGCGCCGTAGAGGTGCTGGTCGGTCAGGCCGGCGAAGCCCAGCACGAGCTGCGAGGCGGCGACGACGCCGAGCAGGATCCTGAAGGTGACCGGCGACACGTCCACCACCGCCGCCACGATCAGCAGGGCGGCCGAGCCGAGGTAGATCAGGTCGAGCGTGATGTCGACGCTGAAGATGCCGAGCAGGTGCTCGCCCTCGATGAACAGGCCGAGCAGCCCGTGGCCGCCGATGACCATCGCGAGCAGCAGGGCGAGGGACTTCGCCATGGTGGTGCCTCCTCCTGGGGCGGCGCTCGCCGCCCGTCGTGCGCACCCCGTACCCACTCGGCCGCGGATCATGCCTGCCCCGGGCGACGGCGTCCTGCCCGACGCGTGTCGGGGTACAGCGCGCCTCCGAGGGTGCCGAGTGCGCGGTCTCGCGGCGGAGTGCTGCTGCTTGGGTCGGGGCATGGGGAGAGCGGGGAGGCGACGGGGTGCGGGCGCGTCGGCGACCGCGGCGAGGCGGTTCGGCGTCCGGCCGCTCGGCGGGGCGCCGCTCGGCGGCGGGCCGACCGGCCGGGTGCCGCTGGGCGGGGTGCCGCTCGGCGCCGGGCCGACCGACCGCGCGCCGCTCGGCGTCGCGACGGCCGCGTACCTCGCGACCTGCGGCGTGGGGCTCGGGGTGCGCACGGGGGTGCTGCGCACCGAGCGCGTCCGCGGGGTCCACCACGCGCTCTTCGTCGTGACCGCCGTCTCCGCCGCCGCCGCCGTCCTCGCGCTCGGCGTCGCGGGTCACCGGCCCGCCGCCGTGTCGCTGCTCGCCTCGGCCGTGCCGTTCGCCGCCCTGACCCGGAACTCGCCGCGCACCGGCCCGCACGCCCGCCTCGCGCTCGCCGCCGCGCCCGCCTACGTCGCAGCCTGGCTCCTGCGCGGCGCGCCCCGCGCCTCCGCCCGCTCCCTGCGCGGCCTGCCCCGCGCCTCCGCCCGTTCTGCCTCCTCCAACAGCAAATGCCGACCAGGCGGCTCAGAACAACGGATCTTCCGGTCACCAGAGCGGGCCGCGGGCCCCCACGGTCGGCATGTGCTGCACGTCGGCCCCGTGCGAGGCGACTCCGGGGGTGCGCCCCGCGTCTCCGCTCGTTCCCTGCGCGGCGTGCCCCGCGCCTCCGCTCGGCAGGCGGGCTGATGGACTTCGTCGAGGCCGTCCGTCGCCGCCGCACCACCAACGGCCACTTCACGAGCGAGCCGGTCAGCGCGGCCGACCAGCGCCTCCTGATGGAGCTCGCCGGTCGTGCCCCGAGCCAGCTGAACAGCCAGCCGTGGCGGTTCGTCCTGGTGGAGTCGCGGGAGACCATCGAGGAGGTCGCGCGGATCAGCGGCGAGAGCATGACCGAGTCGATGTCGGACGGTACGTTCTTCGAGCGCTACAAGCCGTTCTTCCGGTTCAGCCGCGCCGAGATGGAGCGTCGCCGCGACGGCATGCTCTTCGACAAGCTGCCCGCGCCGCTGCGTCCGTTCACGGGGCAGGTGTTCACGAAGCGCGGCCAGGTGCTGATGAACGCGCTCCGGGTGCCGCAGACGCTCGGCGCCGAGAACCGCGCCCTCGTCGCCGGCTCGCCGCTGCTGCTCGGCGCGATGCTCGACCGGTCGACCTACCGGCCCGACTCGCTGACGTCGTTCTACTCGACCTTCAGCCTCGGGGCCGCGATGGAGAACCTCTGGCTGGCGACCGGCACGCTGGGGCTCGGCATCCAGTTCGTGTCGTTCCCGATGGAGCGGCCCGAGCGCTGGGCGCAGGTCGAGCGGCTGCTGGCGGTGCCCGACGACCTCGAGCTGATGACGGTGTACCGGATCGGCCACGTGCCTCCCGAGCGGGTGCGCCCGGCGATCGACTGGGTCAGCGACGAGCGGCGGCGGATCTCGCAGTACGTGTTCCGCGAGGACTGCCGCACGCCGCAGACGGGCTGGGACGAGCCGCCCGAGGTGTGACCGCCGCGGTCACGAACCGCGTCCTCGCCCGCGGACCACGCCGCGGCGTGGTTCCGCTGCGAGAACGTGGTTCGTCACGGTGCGGCGGGCGGCGGGCGGCTGCCCCGCGCGCACGAGAGCGGCGCCGCCCTCGTCGGGGCGACGCCGCTCTGGCGTGGTGGGGCGGTGCCGCCGACTACTTGTCGGTCGACTCCGAGTCCTTGTCGTCGTCGACGAGCCCGGCCTTCTTGCCGTCGGGGAGCTCCTCGGTGTACTTCGCCTGCTCGTCGGTGATCTCGGTGGATCCGTCGGGGGCGGTGGACGGGGTGGTGTCGTCGGTTGCGCTCATGCCCCCGACGATACGCCCGCGGCCGCGCGAGCGACCTGATCCGCGCCCGCGCCCGAGTCCGAGGCTGTGCGGTGGATCGGAGGAATGCGAGAGGGATCCGTCGTCGAGGAGCCGGGTGGCGCGGCTCCGGCCTCGTCATCCGGCGGATCACGCTCAAATTTGAGAAGAGAGCGCGAGAGCAGGGTCACGGCGGTGGACGCAGGGAGGCGCGGTGCCGGTCAGACCGACACCGCGCCTCCCGCAGTCCCGCAGCCGTAGCCGCAGCCGCCCCGCGGCTACGCCGCGCTCGCGACCTCCGCCGCGACGGGGCGGGCGACGAGCTCGCCGTCGCCTCCGACGCTGACCAGCACACTCCCGCCGGCCGCGACAGCGCCGGAGACCATCAGGTCGGCGAGCCGGTCGTCGACCTCACGCTGGATCGTGCGGCGCAGCGGCCGGGCGCCGAACTCGGGCTCGTAGCCGTGGTCGACGATCCAGTCGGTGGCGGCGTCGTCGACCTCGACCGCGATGCCCTGGGCCTCGAGGCGACGCGAGGTCGCCCCGAGCAGCAGGCGCACGATGTCGCGCAGCTGCGCCCGGTCGAGCTTGCGGAAGAGCACGATCTCGTCGATGCGGTTGAGGAACTCGGGCCGCATCGCCTCCCGCAACTTTCCCATGACGCGGTCGCGCAGCGCCTTCTCCGACCCGAAGCCGTTCCCGGCCGCGGGGTCGGAGCCGACGGGCCCGGCCGGCGTGAAGCCGAGGGCTCCGCCGCGCGACGCGAGGAACTCCGAGCCGAGGTTCGACGTCATCACGACGACCGTGTTGCGGAAGTCGACCGTACGGCCCTGGCCGTCGGTCAGCCGCCCGTCGTCGAGCACCTGCAGCAGCAGGTTGAACACGTCGGGGTGCGCCTTCTCGATCTCGTCGAGCAGGATCACCGAGTACGGGTTCCGCCGCACGCGCTCGGTCAGCTGGCCGGCCTCGTCGTAGCCGACGTAGCCGGGAGGGGAGCCGACCAGGCGGCTCACCGTGTGGCGCTCGCCGTACTCGCTCATGTCGAGCCGGATCATCGCGCCCTCGTCGCCGAAGAGCGACTCGGCCAGGGCCTTCGCCAGCTCGGTCTTGCCGACGCCGGTCGGCCCGAGGAAGAGGAACGACCCGGTCGGGCGGGCGGGGTCGCCGAGGCCCGTCCGGCTGCGCCGCACCGACCTGGCGATCGCGGTGACCGCGTCGTCCTGGCCGACCACCCGGGCGTGCAGCTCCTGCTCGAGCAGGGCGAGCCGCGAGCGGTCGCCGTCGGTGAGGCGAGCGACCGGGATGCCCGTGGCGCGCGCGACCATCTCGGCGACGTCCGCCGCGGTGATCTCCGTGCCGACCGCCTCCGTGCCGACCGTCGCCGTGCTGTCGGCGTGACCGCTCCCGACCGCCGCGGCCAGCGACTCCTGCACGGCCTCGATCTCGTCGCGCAGGTGCGACGCCTCCTCGTAGCGCTCCGCGGAGACCGCGGCGTGCTTCGACGACTCGAGCTCGGCGAGCCGGGCCTGGAGCGCCGCGGTGTCGACCCGGCCGCCGAGGCGCAGGCGACGACGGGCGCCGGCCTGGTCGATCAGGTCGATCGCCTTGTCGGGCAGGAACCTGTCGCTGACGTAGCGCGCCGACAGCTCGACGGCCGCGCGCAGGGCCTCGGGCGCGTACGCGACGCCGTGGTGCTCCTCGTAGCGCGGGGCGAGCCCGGTGAGGATGAGCACGGCGTCGTCGACGCTCGGCTCGGGCACCGTGACGGGCTGGAAGCGGCGCTCGAGGGCGGCGTCCTTCTCGATCGTGCGGTACTCCTTCAGCGTCGTCGCGCCGATGAGGTGCAGCTCGCCGCGGGCGAGGCGGGGCTTGAGGATGTTCCCGGCGTCCATGGTGCCGTCGCCGTTGCCGCCGGCCCCGACGACCGTGTGGATCTCGTCGAGGAAGACGATCAGCTCGCCCTGGTGGGCGGCGATCTCGTCGACGACCGTCGTGAGGCGCTCCTCGAAGTCGCCGCGGTAGCGGGTGCCGCTGACCATGCCGGCCAGGTCGAGCGTGACGACGCGCTTGCCCTGCAGCAGCTCGGGCACGTCGCCGTCGACGATGCGCTGGGCGAGGCCCTCGACGATCGCGGTCTTGCCGACGCCGGGCTCGCCGATCAGCACCGGGTTGTTCTTCGTGCGGCGCAGCAGGATCTCGACGGTCTGCTCGACCTCGTCGGCCCGGCCGATCACCGGGTCGATCTCGCCGCGACGGGCGCGGGCCGTGAGGTCGCTGCCGTACTGGTCGAGGGTGGGCGTGCCGGAGTCGCGGGCCGGGTCGCCGGCACCGGTCGCGTCGGTGCCCGTGCCGGCTCCGCTCCCGGCCGCGCCTGCGGCGCCTCCCGCGGTCGACCCGCCCGTCGGCGACCCGTCGCGGACGAACGCCTGGAGCGCCTGCGGGGTGATGCCCGCGGCGGCGAGCAGCTGCCCGCTGACCGACTGCTGGTCGACGACCAGCGAGAAGAAGACGTGCTCGGGGTCGACGTAGGTCGAGCCGAACGCGCGGGCGGCCTGTGCGGCCTGGAGCAGGACGCGCTGGGCGGCCGGGGTGAGGGCGACGGTGCTGGGGGTGTCGGACGAGGGGCCGGGGAGGCGGCTGTCGACGGCTCGGAGCAGGGCGTCGCGGTCGACGCCCGCGTGGCGGACGACGTCGGCGGCGGGCGACTCGTCGAGGAGCACCCGCAGGACGTGCAGGGAGTCGACCTCGGCGTGGCCACGGCTGGTGGCGAACTCGCCGGCCCGGGTGACGAGCCCGTGGGCGGCGCTGCTGAGCAGGCGCGAGATGTCGACGGGGCGTCCGGTCTGACCCGACCGGGCGCCGTTCATGAGGCGGGCGAGGAACTCGTCGAACGAGCCGCCGTCGCCGGAGCCGAACTGTGCAGGCATGGGACCTCCTGGGGAAACTTGAGTGGCTGCGACTCAAGTCAACGCAGGGAGGCGTCGGTCATTCCCGGTCTGCGGAAAAAGTTGAGCGGATCCGACTCAACTCGCCACGTCGGGTCGCCGGGTGGCTCACCTCGCCGCCCCCGCGCCTCCGGCCCCTCCGCCCTCTCGCCCACTCGGTGTCGCAAATGCCGACCATCAGCGCTGCTATACGGGGTTTTCCCCCTGTTGCGACCCGACCGAGCCTGCGACGGTCGGCATTTGCGACAGAGAGCGGGTCAGGAGCCGGTGCGGGCGCCGGCGAGGTGCTCGTCCGTGGCGCCGTCGGGCCCGGCGGCGGCCTCGGCGCCGCTGGTGTGAGCGCTCGCCTTGCCCTGGTCGTCGCCCTCGTCGCCCTCGGCGTCGGCGCCCGGCGCGTTCGCGAACTCGGCGCCGTAGCTCTCGCTGTCGAGGTCGGGGATGTCGAGCATCTCCTGCGGCCAGGCCGGCCGGGAGGGCTGGAGGCGCAGCGTCGCCTCCTCGAGGTCGCGGATGACGTCCTCGTCGACGGGCTCGTCCTGGCTGTTCTCGACCGGGGTGGAGAACACCTGGCTCGCCGGGCCGATGAGCAGGTGCGCGTAGGCCTTGCTGCCGCCCTCGGTCACGACGGGCACCGACACGATGTCGGAGGTGTCGGCCTCGGCCAGCGCCCTCGCGTAGCGGAGCACGGCCTTGCAGGTGCGGTCACCGACCAGCATGTAGCTGCCGGAGTAGTGGAGTCGTCTCATG
>Ga0308160_10004453_pt1 | contig 15019 bp, 8 predicted proteins | sample PhyFR1_FD_201036 | JGI IMG/M metagenome (GOLD analysis project Ga0308160, IMG submission 201036) | Phyllosphere microbial communities from UC Gill Tract Community Farm, Albany, California, United States - DLSLF.R1 | ecosystem: Host-associated > Plants > Phyllosphere > Unclassified | place: USA...
CAAGAGCGAACAGCGACTCGGTCGGCCACACGGTCGGCTGATAGCGCTTCTCTATGGCGTGGAGCTTGCGCTGGAGGATCGCTACGAGAAAGTTGCCGTCACCGGCGGCGGGCTCGAAGAACGTTTTGTCAACGAAGTTCGGCCCGGTCTCGAGCTCCGGACGGACGAGGTCGAGCATCTGGTTGACCATGCGACGCGGCGTGAACACTTCGCCGTGCGCTTTGACCCGGCGCCGCGACTTGATGAGTCGCTCGGCGGTTGTCGTTGATGTCATGAGTCTTTTCATCGAAGGAATGGCACAGCCGTCGTACATCAGAGACTTTACGGCCAGGGAGCGTCCCTCACCCTCCGACACGCATTTAGCAGCGCGTCGTCGTCATCGAAGTTGTGCGGCGGAATGAAGACGCCGCGAGGTGTTGCGTCGACGCCATACATGGAGCACGCGCTCCAGCGACGAGCCGTCTGGGCACGCGGGGATTCGGGGCCCGGCTAACCGGTATCGAGCGCCGGTGTCCCCGCTGGTTCAAGCACGCCTCGGACATGGCGCAATCCGTCGAGCCCAGCGGCGATCCCGTTCGCTTGCAGGTCAAGCCGCTGCAAAACATCGATGTGCTCGGTGCACTCATTGACGGAGTAGCAGCATTATCCTTCGCTCCGGTTCGGTGGCCTTCAACGTCCAGTCGTGCAACCCGCTTGGAAAGCTGGCGGCTGTGCACCAAAAGCACGGCGATGTCGCCAAATGCATGGGCCTCACGTGTGAAGTTCGAGATCAAGAAAACCAGGAATCTCCTCCTCCTGCGCGGATCCACGTACAGGTGCCCCACCAAAATGGACTGGGATTAGCTCCCTACCCTGATGGACGGTAATCCGTGGACGCGGCGGCGGGATATGGGAAAGCGGATCTGACAAGGGCTGCTACCTGTGAAGGCGAAGAGTAAAACCCTTCGCATTCTTCGAGCTCGACGCACGCACAGACATCGTCACCAATTTCCACGGCACTCCGTTCTAAATCACCTAAAACTAATGATCGGCCAAAGACTCTCCCGACTTTGTCGGACGATAAAGTAGGGTCCACACCACATTAAGGAGACCCGTGAAGGCCGTTGACTCCCACCTGCTTACGCTGCTGAAGGCGAGTAGTCAGTTCATTGTTCCGATCTACCAGCGGCTCTACTCCTGGCAGGAAGCGGAGTGCGCTCAGCTGTGGGCCGATATTTTGCGAGCAGGGTCGAGTCCGGAACTCGGGTCGCACTTCACGGGCTCGATCGTATACGTGGCCAGGGACCAAGCCACTAACACCTCTGCTGAGCCGGATCTGATCATCGACGGCCAGCAGCGGGTGACGACTGTAACACTAATCCTTGCCGCCCTGGCTGCCCGGCTGGAGGCACTTCCGGATGATCAGCGCGAGCCCTGGGACGGTTTCTCTCCGCGGAAGATCCGGAACCGTTACCTGCTGAACGATGACGAGGAAGGCGAACGCCAGTTCAAGCTGATCCTGTCGCAAAGCGACAGGGCGGCACTGATCGCGATCCTTCAGCAAGCGGAGCCGGCCACCGACATGGCCACTCGCGTGATCGAGAACTACGCGTACTTCCGGCGGAAACTTGACGACCCGAGGCTCGACCTGTCCGTCGTCTGCCGTGGCCTCGACAAGCTCGTTGTCGTCGATGTAAAGCTCGAGCGGGGAGTGGATAACCCGCAGCTCGTCTTTGAGGCCATGAACTCGACCGGGAAAAAGCTGTCCCAGGCCGACCTGATCCGCAACTACGTGCTCATGGACCTGCCCCCCAAACAGCAGGAGAAGGTCTACACGGCCTATTGGCGTCCGATGGAGCTCGAGTTCGCTGGTGCGGACGAGAGCCAGTTCGACGAGTTCGTCCGCCATTACCTGACCATCAAGGCGGGAGAGATACCTCGGCTGAACGACATCTACGACGCCTTTAAAGATCACGCAACGGCTTTCACCAGCGCGGACGAGACGATCGAGTCTCTCGTCATCGAGCTGCGACAGTACGCCCGCCGGTACTGCGCGATGGCGGTGGGCAAGGAGACGGATCCGAAGCTGCGGCGAGCCTTCAAAGACCTCGACCAAATCAAGGCCGACGTCGTCTATCCCTTCCTGCTCGACGTCTACACCGATTACGAGCTCGGAACGCTCACTCGAGACGGCGTGCTCCAGATTGTTGATTTGGTTACCTCATACATCTTCCGCCGGGCGGTCTGCCGCATCCCGACAAGCTCGCTGAACAAGACCTTCGCCGGTTTCAGCTCAGCGGTACGCAAGGACCGTTATCTCGAAAGCGTCAAGGCACACTTCCTCAGCCTCAAGAGTTACCGCAGATTCCCGGCCGACGCCGAGTTCATTTCCGATCTCAAGTCCAGTGACCTGTACAACTTCCGCCGACGCTCTTACTTTCTGCGTATGCTGGAGAACTATGGCCGCAAGGAGCACGTTACGATCGAGGATTACACGATCGAGCACATCATGCCGCAGAACGAGAACCTCTCGGATGAATGGCAAGCAGCTCTTGGGGATGACTGGCAGGACGTGCAACTGAATTACCTGCACACCCTCGGAAATCTGACGCTCACGGGCTACAACTCGGAGTATTCGGACCACGCGTTCGCAAAGAAGCGCGACATGGAGGGAGGGTTCAAGGACAGCCCGCTCCGGCTTAGCAAGGGACTTGGGCAACTCGAAACGTGGAACACCAGCGAGATCCAAAAGCGCGCTGCCCGGCTGGCGGAAGATGCGCTCAAGATCTGGTCCCTGCCGGACCTGCCGGCCGAAACCATCATGGAGTTCGAGGGACGGCGAGCAGAGTCAGATTTCTCCATTGAAGACCACCCGCATCTTCTCCGGCAGCCTCGGCGGGCCCTGTTCGAGAAGTTCAGTGCCGAAGTTCTGGCCCTGGATCCAGGCATCACTCAGCAATTCCTCAAGCTCTACGTCGCTTACAAGGCTGAGACCAACTTCGTCGACGTCGTTCCGCAGAAGGCCCGGCTGAGGTTGTTCCTCAACATCCCTATCGAGGCGCTCCGCGATGAACGGGGCCTTGCCTGTGACGTCAGCAGCAAGGGGCACTGGGGCAATGGCCCGACCGAGGTAAGCCTGGACGAGGATACCGACCTCGTCTACATCATCGGCTTGATCCGTCAGGCTTTCGAGTTCCAAATGGGTGGAGAGTAGGCAGAGCTGGACGCACTTGCGCGCTGATAGGAGTTTGTCCTGCGGCTGCACCTAAATGTGCAGCTCCAGGCGCGCGAAGCGTCGAGTCAATCGCCGTGAATCAATGCCAGAGGCTCGCTGCGGGGCCTTTACCTCGCGCACGTTGACCGGATGCTCGAGGCATCAGTCGGCGGGGGTCCAGCTCCGCAGCCAGCAGGCACCCGGGGAGGTTACGGCAGGGTAGCTTTGGTCGCTGGCTGATGACATTCGGGGCTCCTTGTCGATCAAACCGGCGCATGTGCTCGCAAAGTATCCGGACGGCTCCCACGAGGATCTCCTGATGAGCAGCCGCTTCGCCGTGCGCTACAGCAACGCCAAAACGGACGACGGCGACAGCAACCGTATGCCCGAAGTCCCCAGGGCCTTCAACAGTCCGTTCTGGCAGTTCGTTCTGGCGTCGACGTCCGTGGACCAGGAGGGCATCGACTTCCACTGGTGGGCCCACTCGGTCATCCACTGGAACGTGCCAGGCAACCCCGTTGATTTTGAACAACGCGAGGGCCGGGTGCACCGGCATCTGGGACATGCGGTGCGGAAAAATGTGGCCGAAGCGTACAGTGCCGAGGTGCTGAAGCCCGGGGTGACCGATCCGTGGGAGTCGCTGTCCGACGTTGCCGCGCACCCCCAAGATTCCAACACGGAGTTCGCCCCGCACTGGATCCATCCCGGAGCACACAAGATCGAGCGCCGGCTCTTGGATCACCCCTTGAGCCGCGACGTGCCCGGAACAATGCACATGCTTGCCGGGCTAGCAAAGTACCGTCTGACGCTTGACCAGGCTCGCCAGGATGACTTGCTGGGATTGATCAAGGAAGGGAAGAAGATTCGGCCGCTGAATTTGCGGCCGTGGGCCTAGGGCTACGACAGTGACAGCTGGCTCCTGCCACCAAACTCGGCTCAGTCCGGCCGTGCACGGTTCAGTGCCGCAGACAATAAACGGTCGAAACTGTCGGTCCCGTAGTCAGGCGGTCTTACAGTCCAGGTCAGCCGGGTCTTGAGTACGGTCTTTGGAGGCTTTTTTTGGTAACCATTCCCCGTCCTCACCGTCCGCACTAGCTTGCCCTCAGGCCCAGGAATCTCGTGCGCGGGCGCAGACGCTGACTCGTCCACGACCGTTTCCCTCACTACGCCCAGTTCGATCCCCGGCACACCATTCACAAGGACCGGAGCGGGCTGCCCCTTCTTCACGAAAGCTTTGAAGCTCTCTACAGTGAAATGGTCATCAGCCCGACCAGTAATCTCGCGAACGGCCTCGTTCAATTTGGCTGTCTTCGTCTTCAGGAACTTCGTATTCGCCGACGAAACACCCCAGATACCAAGAATGCCCAGTCCGATCGGAAGACCGAGGAAAAGAATGCCGAGACCAATGCTACCGAGCCCAGGAAAGAGTCCAGCCACAACAACGCACAGAATGAGACTGAGCAGACTGGCTGCTACTAGCATTGCGCAGCCATCCTGCACAGGCTTACCGGTCCAATCCTTTGATGTGAAGCAGTCCAAGTCATACTGATTCGGTTCAAGTTGTTTCATCTAAGCCTCCTTAACCTCTATCAGCGCCTCCGCTAATATGACGGCCTGCCGAGCCTCCTTGAGGTCGTCACGCAGCCCGGGGTCCGGGGCGAATGCGTTCACGACCTCTGGTGTACCCGCGAGGTTGGCTATCACGTCGTCAAGGTTGCGGCGCTCTTGAGAAAGTATCCTGGATGAAGTCAGCTTCATCTTGCTTCGGTCAAGGTCTGAAAGCAGATTGTTGAGCTCGCTGCGGCGCCCGCGCAGCGAGGATAGCCTCTCTTGAATGCGTTCCGTCCGGGCTCGAAAACCTGACTCCATTTTCAGAGCGGTGTCGTGAAGTTCTTCCAGGAGCGCTCGTCCTTTCGAACCCTCGGAGTATGAAGCAATCAATGTCTCGACCTGCATTCGACGTGCTTCCCAGGCCATCAAGCCTGCGCTGTTTTGCTCAAGCAAAATGTGCAGTATCTCCGTGGTCTTATCTTGCGACGCACGTCGCTCCATAAGTTTTTCCATAGCGGTTTCGAGACGCTCTATGAATTGGCCGTAGTTGTCATTCAGTGCAGCCATTGCACTTTTTCAGTTGTCATGAATTGAATTCCATTCGTGTTTTGGATCGTTGGACTGCGACCGCACGCGCTGACGCTGACACCTGAACATGCCAAGACTCCCAAGCGGCGCCCTTCAGCGCAGTCCCGTCCTCAGCTTCAGGAGTCGTCACTGGGCCACCGCAGCCGCAATAGCAAACACATCCGCCGGCATCGGCCGGTGCAGCTTCCAGGTGATCGCAATCGGCTTCTGCCCCACGTGCTGCACATAATCCACTTGGCCGAGACACGTGTACGGAACAGTCTGGCCGGTCTCGTCCTCTGAGGTGTCCCGGGTGAAGATCAGGGTCTTCGAGCCGTACGACGCCCGGTCCAGGTAACGCCTGCCCGTCGGACTCGCGGGCGAGGTGGCGTTCTGCGATTCCCAGTGGAAGAGCTCCGGGCTGATGGCATAGTCCTTGTACATCGTCGTGGCCGAGTGCTTCTTGTCGTCCTTGTTGAGCGTGACAAAGAAGGCGTCCGTGGACGTCGCAGGGCACCAGGCCACGCCCTCGCGGTGCTGCACGTTCTTGCCGAGCTCCAGCGAACCATATTGCAGGGCCGCCAGGATCTCTTCGCGGCGGTAGGTGGCGTGCGAGAGCAGCGGCACGTGCTGCAGCCCCACCCCCAAGCCCTTCCAAGAATGCTTGGACGCGGCCACTCCGAGCCTCACAACCTGGCGGATCTCGTTGCAGACAAACTGGTAGCCACGTAAGTGGTCCAGGCCGGCGTCGTACGACGGGAACCCGCCGCCGTCGTCCCACAGCGTGTAGAACAGCATGCGCGCGAACGTCTGTTCCCGAATGCCAAGCTTTGCATAGCGGGGCGCGTCGGGGCCGACCAGCATCGAGTACGCCGCCGCGCGTTCCTGATCGTCCACGTGGATCAGCGCGGCCATCCGGCCCAGGAGCTTCTTCTCGTCGGCGTCGGAGAGCTCCTGAATCCTTCCGCTCAGCACCGTCTCCATCGGCGAGAACCCGTCGATCAGGCCGGCCTGGCGCAGGTAGCCGGTCCACGAATCCCGGGTGGACCGGTAGATCGACTTCAGGTCGTTTCCGGACCGCTCCAGGTAAGCCTCCAATTCGGTCTCCGCGTACGAGGCAATGTCCCGGACCAGTTGGGCGCGGTTGAACCGCAGCTGGGCCTTGATGTTGTCCAGCACCACCTTCTGCGCCACCCGGTCCAGCACGATCTGCGAGCCCGAGGGCAGGTATGGGAACTCGGCCTCGACAGCCTTTTCCAGCTCCTTGCGCCCGTAGCCGGTGAGCGCCCGGTAGCGCAGGTCGAAGCGGAACTCCCGGTGCTGCTGGCCGATGAAGTCCATGACGGTCAGCACCGCCTTGCCCTCGGCTCGGCGCAGCCCGCGCCCCAGCTGCTGGAGGAAGATCGTGGCGCTCTGCGTGGGCCGGAGCATCAGGATGGTGTCCACCTGCGGCAGGTCCAAGCCTTCGTTGAAGAGGTCCACGGCGAAGATGCAGTTAATCTCGCGCGCGGCGAGACGGTTCAGCGCCGCCGCACGGTCGGCGTCGTCGGTGCTCCCGTCGACGGCGACGGAGGCGATGCCGGCGCGGTTGAAGACCTCGGCCATGTAGTAGGCGTGCTGGACCGAGACGCAGAAGCCGATGGCCCGCATCTGCTCGGTGCTGGTGACTTTGTCGCGGAGTTCGCGGATAACCTTGGCGGCGCGGGCGTCGTTGCCGGTGTAGAGATTGTTCAGCTGCGCAGTGTCGTAGTCGCCGCGCTTCCATTCCAGTTGGCTGAGGTCGACGTCGTCCGAGACGCCGAAGTAGTGGAAGGGCACGAGCAGATCGGCGTCCAGGGCGTCCCAGAGGCGCAGTTCGCTGGCGGTGCGGCCGTCGAAGAACTGCTGGGCGACGTCGACGCCGTCGCCGCGTTCCGGTGTCGCGGTCAGGCCGAGGAGCTGCTGCGGCTGCAGGTGGTCCAGCAGCCGGCGGTAGGTGGGCGCCATGGCGTGGTGGAATTCGTCGATGACGACGACGTCGAAGAAGTCCGGTTCCAGCTTGTCGATGCCGAGGGAGGACAGCGACTGGACGGAGGCGAAGATGTGCTTCCACTGCCGTGGTTTGTGCTCGCCGACGTAGAGTTCGCCGAAGGCGCCATCCTGCATGACGTCGCGGTAGGTGCGCATGGCCTGCTTGAGGATTTCCTGGCGGTGGGCAACGAAGAGCAGCTTGAGGCCCTTTCCTCCTGCTTCGCAAAGACGCTTGTAGTCCAGGGCGGCGATGACGGTTTTGCCGGTGCCGGTGGCGGCGACCAGGAGGTTGTGGTTGAAGCCCTTGAGTCGCTCGGCTTCGAGGTCTTCGAGCATCTCCTCCTGGTGAAGGAAAGGTTGAAGCTCGAGGCCGGTGGCCGCCCCGGGGATTGCGGTCCGCCGGCCCCCGTTGCGTTCGAGCGCGGCGTCCAGCTTTTCACCGTCGCGTTCCGGGTCATAGCTCTGGAAGGCGCGTTGTTCCCAGTAGCTGTCGAACGTGACCTCGAACTTCTGGAGCAGGGTGGGTGTGCCGACGGAGCTGAGCCGGACATTCCATTCCAGGCCGTCCAGGAGCGCGGCCTGGCTGAGGTTTGAGCTGCCGACGTAGGCAGTGTCGAAGCCCGAGTTGCGGCGGAACAGCCAGGCCTTGGCGTGCAGACGGGTGGCCTGGGTTTCGTAGTTGATCTTCACTTCGGCGCCGTAGCGGTTGACGAGTTCGTCGATGGCGCGGCGCTCCGTGGCGCCCATGTACGTGGTGGTGATGACCCGGAGTTTGGCACCACGCTCTTTGAGTTGTTGCAGAGCTGGTTCGAGCAGCCTTAGACCCGTCCAGCGGACGAAGGCGCAGAGCAGGTCCACCGTGTTGGCGGACTCGATCTCGGTTCTCAGCTCTGCGGCGAGGTTGGGATCGTCCTTGCTGTTCGTCAGGAGGGCGGAGTCGCTCAGCCTGGTGGTGGGTCGGCGGAGATTGCGGCGCTTGAGCTTGTCCGGGCGGTGGAGGGACTGAAGCTGGGTGGGGCCAGGCGCGATGCGGTCTTCGGTGTTCAGCTCCTGGAGGAGCTTGTTGGCGAGGGCTACTCGGTCGGTTGGCTTGGCTGCGGAGAGGGCTCGGCGGACGGCGTCGGCTACGTGGCGGGAGAGGATGTCCGGGGAGTCTTCGTCTTCGATTTCTGCGAAGACTGGCTGGAGCTCTTGCTCTTGGCTCAGATGGTCACCGAGGACATCCGTGTTGAGAAGTTCGTACAAGCCCTCGGGCAGCTGCTCCGCTGCCAATCCCCCAAAGAAATTAGTCACTGCGCCAGGGTATGTTCTTCGCTCGCTAACTCCAATTGTGCAACCGGCCAGGGACCCATTGGTCCCGGGAAGCCGCCAAACCCAGCCCTCATAGCTTGCCGCCCCGAGCATGATCGACGGCGGGAGGAAAGTGATCGTATCCGGTACCGAGCCTCTAAATGTTTCCATGCCGGGTCAGTGAAGAAGACGGCTCTCGATAAAGCCATCTTTCATCAGAAATCTCTATCAGGCGCTCAAAACGAAACTCCATGGGCGGCATCTGAGGAGGAAGGGGATGCTCCACAGAGATTCTGGCCAAGCGACATCCTTCTGCGAGGTCCCGTTTGCAGTCTGTAACGGAACTGGGCATCGAGAACCCCCGGTCGGTCACTAGCTCCTCCGCTTCATTGAGCCAGTGCTGCTTTTCGCGAGCCATGTGCGGCGATGAAATCATCACAATAGCGGCCAAAGCTTTTACATATGTGCTCTGTTCGGAAGTCTCGACCAGACGACGGAAAGCGAGAAGCAAACACGAAAGTGCTGAGGCGATCTTGGCTGTTTCCAATTTCCCAAGAAGTTCCGTGTCCTGGAGCGCAACTGCAGCCAGCGTTGCATTTCTCGCCCAGTTGCCCAAAAGGCCCTCGGAAACTCCCCACTCAGTGAATAGCGCGCGTGCGGAACTGCTGTCATCAGCGGTTCTCATCATCCTGAGACTATCTTCGCCCACTTTTGAGGCAGCCAGGGGATCGCCGGCACGGCGTATGGCCGCTGCAAGACTCGTTCTGTATGTCAGACGGTTGGGTTCAACTTCGACAGCCGCTTCGGCAGCCACAACGGCGAGTTCGGGATCGTGGATGTGGCCCGACAGGTACGCCAGCTTCCGATACTCTTTGCTGAACGCCGAGCGCCGCGCTACTCGAATCGCGCTCTGTACAACCCTCCTCGTAACATCAGCCATGTCGACCCCGGCGTATGTCGCCGAACTGCAAATAATTTCAGCTATCAACCTGTGCCGGATAGTGATGCGCTGGTCCGAAACCGACAGGGCTGCCTCTTCGCCCAAGCCGGGGAGCACGTCGGCATGAAGCTGCGCGAGGGAGATTCCCAAACATTCGGAGAGAACACCGAAGTTGAGTTCGTACACCCCACTCGCGTGTGGCAGCGCGATGATAGCGAGTACGTCTGCCAGAGTGGCTCCCTCCGACGTGACGGCGTGGTTTCCGGCCCTATCAAGCATGTCCTGTATATGGCTTTCGAGACCTGAACCCAATCTTGTGACTAGCAGTGCCCCCAAGAACGCGCCCTCACTTCTAAACCTGGGATCAGACGCTGCCAGGACAAGCTGCGAAATACGTTGCTCGGTATTTTGCAGTTTCGCCAGTTCCCCGAGCGCTGCAGGACCGATATCCTCCCACGATTGGACGATCGCTGCGGCATCAGGCCGACTCATGCCCTTGACAACAAAGGACCGATAGGCGACATAGCGATTCCACACGAAAGAAGCACCGCCATTAATTCGCCAATCCGAATCGCGGCTAGCGACTAACAAATGGATATTACCGCGCCCTTCCTGGTTAAGGCGATCGACGAGGCCTTTAACGCGGTCCAGGTAACCATAGGCATCATCGATTACGAGCAAGTATGGACGCGTATCGGGCAAAGCCAGTATTTCTTGAATTCCCCCATAGTGAGAGTCTTGCTGATAAAGAACTTGAACTTCTGGTGACGAGCGTCGTATCTGCAAGACGATCTGCATGAGAGCAGTTGACTTGCCCTCACCTGCGGGGCCAATTATCGTGGTCAGACTTGGTAGTTTCTTCCGAAGAGCGGTGTAAAGATAGTTTGAAACCGAAGCCACAATATCGCGTTTAGGGACAAATGGGTTTTCGGCATCATGCCACGAAGGCAGCCGTCCGTCAAAGAACGAAACTGCAGACTCAATGGCATTACTAGGGACTGACGTTGATTGCTCTATTATTGACGACCACCCGAGCAGAGTGCCACGCCCGTCCCCCATTCGCTGCCCGGCCGGCGGTTGCGTGACATCAATTAGTTCGTTCTCAAGCGCAGGAAATAGTTTATTGCAATCGATGCTTTCGTAAAAAGAAACGTTTCCGGCGGCCTTAGTGAGCTCCTCAAACAGGTTATTACTCTTGCGTGAGTCTTCGAAATCAGCACCTTGTTCGAACGCACACCAGAGGATATCAAGCTCACTCGCTCTTTGCTCCCGGATGAGCTGGGCTATTTGCTGGGTGACCACGTCAGCCCAACCGGCGTATCCCACGACGAGAAATGTGTACTTCCTCAGCAGCTCCCGGATTCCCGCAGCCAAGGCCGGGCGGTCCACGGTTAGCTGATCGTTCATACTGAGCGTGTTGGACTCGCGCCAATAGCCATGGATATGCAGCACGACCGGGTCGTCTATGACACTTGTGGTTCTCAAGAACGTACTGTCATCGTTCACAATCAGCGGTGTCGCACTACGTCCCGCCTTGCGAATAGCGACTTCGCAGAGAGGGTCAAAATTCGTTGTAATGATCGGTCCACGGAGCTCTCTTGGAAGCCCCGCCCATAGGCGTCCCATGGACTCAACGCCCGGGGGCAGCGACCAGCCGTCGATGTTCGACTCAAACGTGGCAAGGTCGCTCGGAGCCGTGTGTGCGCGTTCATCAGATGAGCCTTGGTACGCGGCCAACGTCGATAGGGCTATAACCCGGTCTCGATGAGCCGGCGGCCGCCTTAAGCTCAAGAAGTTAAATGCCTCTTGGTATTTTTCCGCAGCCGATTCGAAGCCTCTAAGCCGAACGTCAAGGTCAAGTTGTTCTGCAGGTTGGAGGCTAGCCCGAATAGAGTTAATGATCTTGTTTACAGAAGGCACCGAAGGGACGGTCAGTCCCGACCCACAGAGGATGGCCAGGGGCCGAGCATCTGCTGATGTCGTAACATAGTGGATTCGAGCCACCAGATCGTTCAACTGCCCGAAAATCAACTTTTTCCGCCCCCTAGATTGCCACAGAGCCCACGCGTGGAAATAGATGGCGCGTCTGTGAATTTGTAGCAAATGTATCAGTGATCGCAGCAGGCTGGCTGCTTCCACCTGCTCCCGGCCACGGTGGCGTCCTGTTGATTTAGTGCCCTCGATCTTCCGTCGGGCAACCAGTCACGGAAGTGTATTCGGGAATGGCGCACTGTCCGCTCCAGAACAGAACTGAAATAACGGCCGTTGATCCTGCGCGAACTACAGCGAGCCGGCGGCCTACGACACCACCCGCCGCCCAGCCGATTTCACGCTCGCCCTGGCCAACCCGCAAACAAGACGGGAGGGCGCGCCCGGCAAAAGTCGGACGCGCCCTCCGCGTGCACCCCGGCCCCCCATGCGGGTCCGAAGCACGCGATCTAGTCGACGAGCGCCGGCTCCTTGGCTCGGTCCGCGGACTCCTCAACCGCCACAGCCTTCCGGTTCCGCTGATTCATCCAGTTCGCCACCGCCAGCAGCGCCACCAGCGTGAACGTGCTCAGCAGCTGCGGACGGGAATCCTCGCCGATGAATCCCACCGTGAAGATCGCCGCGAGGATCACCAGACCAAACACGGTGAGCGCCGGGAAGCCGGGCATCCGCAGGGGAAGCTCGGTGCCCGCACGGTCGGCGCGGAGGCGCAGGGCCAGCTGGGCCAGGAGGGCGGACGTCCACACCAGCAGGCAGGTCGAGCCCACGATGTTGAGCAGGACGGGCAGAACCATTTCCGGGAAAGCCAGCTCCAGCACCACGGTGACGATGCCGAAGGCGACGCTGGCCAGGACGGCAACCACCGGAACCCGGGCCTTGGACACCGAGGCGAGCCGGCGCGGCGCTTCGCCGCGTTCCGCGAGGGAGTACGCCATCCGGGACGCGCCGTAGAGGTTGGCGTTCAGCGCCGAGAGCAGCGCGGCGACGGCCACCAGGGTGATGGCGGTGGCGGCACCGGGCATGCCGGCGGCGTCCAGTACCGCGGCGAACGGGCTCTTCAGCCCGTCCGATCCGACGGGGACCACGGCCGCGATAATGAAGATGGCACCGATGTAGAACACCAGGATGCGCCAGAGCACGGTCCGGACGGCCTTCTTCACGCTGCGGGCCGGCTCGGCCGTCTCGGCGGCAGCCACGGACACAATCTCGGTGCCGCCGAACGCGAAGGCCACGACGAACAGCGCCGTCGCGATCCCGGCGAAGCCGCTGGGTGCGAAACCCTCCCCCATGAAGTTGGACAGGCCTGGCGACTGCACGCCCGGCAGCCAGCCGAAGAGCAGTGCGAAGCCCACCAGCAGGAACCCGATGATCGCCGCCACCTTGAGCAGGGCGAACCAGAACTCGAACTCGCCGAAGTTCTTCACGCTGGTCAGGTTCACGGCCGTGAGCACCACGATGAAAACGAAGGCCATCAGCCACACCGGCAGGGCCGGGAAGATGGTCGCCAGCAGGCCGGCCGCACCGAGCGCCTCGGCCGCGATGACCACCACCAGCTGGATCCACCACAGCCAGCCGACGGTGGCACCGGCCACCGGCCCGTAGGCCTTGGCGGTGTAGACGGAGAAGGCGCCGCTGTCCGGGTTGGCGGCGGCCATCTCGCCGAGCGCCCACATCACCAGGATGATCAGGGTGCCGGCCACGAGGTAGGAGATCAGCACCGCCGGGCCGGCGGCCTGGATGCCGGCGCCGGAGCCGATGAACAGGCCCGCGCCGATCGCGCTGCCCAGGCCCATCATGGTGAGCTGCCGGGGTTTTAGGGCCGCGCCGAGCGCGCGGGCAGACGTCTTTGTCTGTTGTTCCATGGGGATTCCTCTGGTTGTAGACGGAACGGAGTTAGGGGGGTGGTGTAAGTCAGGTGTCAGCCGGCGTGGGCGGCCAGGAGCCGGAGCACGCGGCTGTTGGCGGCGGGGTCGGCCACGGTGATGCGCACGCCGTCGCCCTGGTACCCGCGCACCAGGATGTCGGCGCGGTCGAACGCGTCCACCAGCGCCTCCCGGAGGCTGTCATCGGCCCGGATCCACAGGAAGTTGCCCTGGCTGGGCTGCAGTTTCCAGCCCTGCGCTTCCAGCTGCGCGGCCATCCGTGCGCGCTCGGCCTTGACGGCCGCCACCCGGGATTCCATCTCGTCCCCGGCATCCAGCGACGCGATCGCGGCCTTCTGGGCCAGCGCGCTCACCGAGAAGGGAAGGGCGGTGCGGCGCAGTCCCTCGGCGATGGCGGGCGCGGCCACCGCGTAGCCCACGCGCAGGCCGGCGAGGCCGTAGGCCTTCGAGAAGGTGCGCAGGATGCAGACATTCGGGTACCGGCGGTAGAGCGCCAGGGAATCGGGGCCGCTGCCCGCTTCGGCGTACTCCACGTAGGCCTCGTCGACCACCACGAGGATGTCGGAACGGACGGACCGCAGGAACGCTTCGATGCGCTCGTGGCTGATCGGCACGCCGGTGGGGTTGTTGGGGGTGCAGAGCAGGATCACCTTGGTGCGGTCGGTGACGGCCGCGGCCATGGCCTCCAGGTCGTGGCCCTCGGCGTCGTCCAGCGGGATGCGGACCGTCCGGGCGCCGGCCAGCTCAACCAGGATCGGGTACGCCTCGAAGGAGCGCCAGGCGAAGATGACTTCATCGCCGGCGTCGCACAGGCCGCTGATGATCTGCTGGAGGACGCCCACGCTGCCGGGCCCCACCGCGATCTCCCCGGCGGTGACACCCAGGTGCCGTGCCAGCCGTTCGCGGAGTTCGACGGCGGCGCTGTCCGGGTAGCGGTTCATGGTGCCGGCCGCTGCGGTCACCGCTGCGGCGGCCGCGGGAAGGGGCTCGTAGTGGCTTTCATTGCTGGCGAGGGCCGCGATGTTCAGGCCGGCGCTCCGGCGTCCCGGGACGTAGGCCGGAAGTCCGGCCACCGCGCCACGAAGGGCGGGAAGTGCTGTGTCCGGGGCGGTCAGGAGCTGATCAGGGGTCATGAGGACCGATCATGATTGTGACCCGCCACACAATGCAAGATACCCTCATGCCACTGGGACTTCTGCTCAACTTCGACTGACTGCGGTGAAAATATGACCAACTCAAGCCCGCGAACCCTGGATTCCCTCGACGGCAGGATCATCCTGTCCATGGACAAGGATCCCGAAGCCAGCGCCCTGGCACTGTCGCGGACGCTCAACGTCGCACGGAACACCGTCCACGCCCGGCTGGCGCGGCTGGAGCGCAGCGGCGCCCTCCGGTCCTTCAGCCGCAGGCTGGACCCCGCCGCTCTGGGCTATGAGCTCATGGCCTTCCTCTCCCTGTCCATCAGCCAGACGCGCACCGGCGCGGTGGAGGATGGCCTCGCCGCCATCCCGGAGGTCATCGAGGTGCACGCCACCACCGGCGATGCGGACCTCATGGCCAAGGTGGTGGCCCGCGGCACGGCCGACCTCTACCGCA
>Ga0308160_10004454_pt1 | contig 15019 bp, 16 predicted proteins | sample PhyFR1_FD_201036 | JGI IMG/M metagenome (GOLD analysis project Ga0308160, IMG submission 201036) | Phyllosphere microbial communities from UC Gill Tract Community Farm, Albany, California, United States - DLSLF.R1 | ecosystem: Host-associated > Plants > Phyllosphere > Unclassified | place: USA...
CGGTTCGACCGCCTCACGGTGGCGTACGGCGGATCCGGGACGGCGCAGGACCTCATCCCCGGTACCGCCGCGGTCGCCGCACTCGGCGGGGTGAGACTGCGGATCGCATCGTTCGCCGTCCGCCCGGATGCCGAACTCGGAATCCTCGCCGGCGCGGGCGGTCGCGCGGAGGATCCCGTCCTCGTCGAATGGGAGGAGCGGATCCGCGGCCATGCGGCGACGGTGCTCGGCGAGATCGCCGGTCCCGCTCCGACGGTCGACGGGTTCACGGTCGGCGTCGGCGCCTCCTGGGCGGCGGCGATCGACGACGTCGGCTGGACCGACGGCGACCTGCTGGTGGTCGGATCCAGCTCCCTCAATCCGCTGACGCGGGTCTTCCTCGGCTCGCACGGCACGAAGATCGTCCGCAACGCGGGTGTGCCCGTGCTGGTGGTGCCGCGGACGGCCGCCTGGGGCTGATCTCCCGGCGGCGGCCGGTCAGGCGTCCGGATCCGACGCGCGGGCCCTCGCCACGACGATCCCGCGCTGCGAGGTCGGGAACCGCTGCAGCATCGCCCGCAGCTCCGCGGCGTCGACATCGGCGCCGAAGGCCTCCGCGCCGGGCTCGAGCATGATGCCGCTCGCGAGACCACCGGCGACCACGGGATCGAACCCGAGGTCGTCGACCAGCCGGGCCACCCGCGCCAGATCCTCCGGATCCTCCCCGGCGATCGCGATCGCCTTGCGGCCGGGCGCGCCCGCGGGTCGGGTCTCGTCCTCGAGGTCCTGATAGCCCATGTGGTTGAAGGCCTTCACGACCCGGGATCCGGACAGGAACCGCTGCACGGTCTCGCTCGTGGACGAGCGCGGATCGTCGAGGTCGCCGCGGAGCCCGTCACCCCACCAGTAGTTCATGGCGTCGATCACGAGCGTGCCTTGCAGCAGCTCGGCCGGCAGGGTGCTGTGCCGGCTGAGCGGCAGGGCCAGGAGCACGGCGTCGGCCTCGCGTGCGAGCTCCGCCACGTCGACCGCGGTCGCGCCGAGGGCTCGCGCCGCACGCGCGATCCGGGCCGGATCCGAAGACGCCGCGAGCAGCACCCGATAGCCGGCCGAGACCGCGAGCCGGGCGAGCACGCTGCCGACCCGGCCGGCACCGATGATGCCGAGCGTCTCGATCCGGGATGCCTCGTCCGCCACGGCGCCATCGTATCCAGGCCGCTGTCGGTCGCCGAGCGCGTATCGGGACCGCGTCAGCCGAGCCGCAGCTCCTCGGGTTCCAGCACCAGGTCGATCAGGGCGCCGCTGCGCAGCACGACCATCTCCATCCGCCGCCCGATCGCGCCTTCGACCATGACCCGCTGCAACCCGGTCGGGTCGAAGACCGCGGTGCCGTCGATCGAGAGCACGATGTCGCCGGGCCGGGCGCCGGCGACGGCCGCGGGGCTGCCGGGGACGGTCGAGATCACCTGCATGCCGGTCGGGGATCCGACCTTGGCGGCGGCCTCGGGCGTCAGCGCGACCTTCGCGCCGGCCACGCCCAGCCAGGCCCGCCGCACGCGTCCGGCGGTCGCGAGCGTGTCGATGATCGACAGGGTCGTCGCGTTGATCGGCACGGCGAGCCCGAGTCCGATGCCCGCGACCGCGGTGTTCACCCCGACGAGCCTGCCCGCGCTGTCGGCCAGCGCTCCCCCGCTGTTGCCGGGGTTCAGCGCGGCGTCGGTCTGGATCACCTCGTCGATCACGCGCCCCGACGCGGTCGGCAGCGAGCGGCCGAGCGCGGAGACGATCCCCGCGGTCACGCTGCCCGCGAGTCCCAGCGGGTTCCCGAGCGCGACGACCAGCTGCCCGACCCTGAGGCGCGCGGCGTCGCCGAGCGGGACCGGATCGGGAATCGGCCCCTGGGCCCGCAGCACGGCCAGATCCGACAGCACGTCGGATCCGACCACCCGGGCCTGGGCGGAGGTGCCGTCGGTGAACGCGAGGCCGACCTCGCGCGCGCCGGCCACGACGTGCGCGCTCGTCAGCAGCAGTCCCTCGCGGAACACCGAGGCGCTCCCGGCCCCGGCTCCGCCGTCGGTGCGCACGCTCACGGCGGCGACCGAGGGCAGCACCGTCTCCGCGACGCGCACGACCGTCGCCGAGTAGGCGTCGAGGGCTTCGCTGTCGTCCATGACCAGCAGTCTCCGCCCGCGCCGCAGGCCCGAGGGCGCCGTTCGCCCAGGGCTGACGAGGCGTCGGACGCTCAGTCCTCCGGTGCCGGATCGAGATCCAGGTGCCGGCGCAGGGCCGCGGTGAGATCGTCGACCCCGTCGAGCTGCGCAGGCGTGAGGGCGTCGAGGAACAGCTCCCGCACGGCGCGCAGATGGGGGACGGATCCGGACCGGAACGCCGCCGCGCCCGCGTCGGTGGCGATCACGTCGATGCCGTGCACGTCGTCGGCACAGGCCTGGCGTCGGATCAGCCCGCGCTTCTCCATCCGGCCGAGATGGTGGGAGAGCCTGCTGCGCTCCCACCCGATCGATTCGGCCAGCTCCGAGGACCGCACCGTGCGGCGGTCGGCCTCGGTCAGGGCGAGGAGCACCTGGTAGTCGCCCGACGACAGGTCCGACTCGCTCTGCAGCCGACTCGCCAGACGGGCGCGCAGCACCTCGGCGGTCTCGATGTAGTTCCGCCAGATGCGGAGCTGTTCCCGCGTCGGCGTGTGGCGGTGCCTGTCGTCGCTCATCTCGCTTCGCCTCCTTCGGTGGGAATTGACACGTCAAGTCTATTGTTGCAGAGTTGACACGTCAATCCGGAGGGACCGGTACGGCGGGAGAGGTCGTGATCGACATGGCAGGACTCGAGTTCGGGCTGAACTCCTTCGGCGACGTCGCGACGGACGGCGGACGCGTGCTGTCGGATGCCGAGACGCTGCGGCTGATGGTCGAGGAGGCGCAGCTCGCCGAGTCGGTGGGTCTTGACGTCTTCAGCGTCGGCGAGCACTACCGGGAGGGCATGGTCGACTCGGCCACGCCCGTCCTGCTGGCGGCGGCGGCGCAGGCGACATCGACGATCCGCCTCGGCACCTCGGTGACGGTGCTTTCGACCCAGGATCCGGTCCGGCTGTACCAGCAGTTCGCCACGGTCGACGGACTCTCCGGCGGGCGGGCCCAGCTGGTGCTCGGTCGCGCCTCGGCGATCGAGTCGTTCCCCCTCTTCGGCTACGACATCGCCGACTACGAGGACATCTTCGAGGAGAAGCTGGATCTGTTCCTCCGGCTCATGCGGGAGGACCGCGTCACCTGGTCGGGGACCTATCGCAGCCCGCTCGACGCGGTCCGCCTGCATCCGCGCATGCCCGAGGGCGGCATCCCCGCCTGGATCGGGATCGGCGGCAGCCCCGACTCCGTGGTCCGCGCGGCCCGGCACGGGCTGCCGCTGATGATGGCGATCATCGGCGGACGGCCCGAGCGCTTCGCCGGCCACGCGGAGCTGTACCTGAGGGCGCTGGCGCAGTTCGGGCAGCCGGAGTTGCCGATCGCCCAGCATTCCCTCGGCTTCATCGCAGACACCGATGACGAGGCGAAGAACGTGCACTGGAAGCGCTGGCAGCCGGTGGTGAAGCAGGTCAGCGAAGAGCGCGGGTTCTACCCGCCCACCGCCGAACGCTACGCGGAAGAGGTCGACACGGGGGCACTCTACGTCGGATCCCCCGAGACCGTCGCCCGGAAGATCGCCGGCATCGTGCGGGCGAACCACCTGTCCCGGTTCGACCTGAAGTACGACGTGCTGCACCTGGATCGGCAGGCCCGGGCCCGCAGCATCCGCCTGTTCGGCGAACAGGTGGCGCCGAGGGTCCGCGAGCTGCTCGCGGACGACGCCGACGACTGGCGGCTCACGGGGCGTACCCCGGCGCAGATCGTCAGGGGCGGCAAGGCCGTCCACGCATGAACCCGGACCACGACACCCACAAGGAGAGCATCATGAACGACTTCGAGGGCCTGGAGTTCGGCCTCGACACCTTCGGGGATCTGCCGCGCGACGACAGCGGCGAGATCACCACCTACGGCGCGGCGATCCGCGCGACCCTCGACGAGGCGATCCTCGCCGACGACATCGGCGTCGACGCCTTCGCCGTCGGCGAGCACCACCGGCCGGAATTCGCGATCTCCACGCCGGAGACCGTGCTCGCGGGCATCGCCACGGCGACCGAGCGGATCCGGCTCGGATCCGGCGTGACGGTGCTGTCCTCGGACGACCCGGTGCGGGTGTTCCAGCGCTTCGCGACGGTCGATGCGCTCTCGAACGGGCGCGCCGAGGTGATCCTCGGGCGGGGATCGTTCACGGAGTCCTTCCCGCTGTTCGGGTACGACCTGAAGGACTACGAACTGCTCTTCGAGGAGAAGATCGACCTGTTCAGCCACCTTCTGGACGAGAAGCCGGTCACCTGGGCGGGCACCACGCGGGCTGCGCTGCACGAGGCCGACGTGTTCCCGAAGACCGATTCGGGGCGCCTGCGCACCTGGGTCGGCGTCGGCGGCACCCCGCAGTCGGTGCTGCGCACCGCCCAGTACGGATTCCGGCTCATGCTCGCGATCATCGGCGGAGCGCCCGCCCGGTTCGCGCCCTACGTGGACCTGTACCGCCGCGCGACCGAGCAGCTCGGCACGCCCGCCCTCCCGGTCGGCATGCACTCCCCCGGCTTCATCGCCGCCACCGACGAGGAGGCCAAGGAGCTCTTCTACCCCGGCTACAAGGTGATCCGCGACCGGATCGGGGCCCTCCGCGGCTGGCCGCCGCTGCAGCGCCGCGAGTTCGAGGCGGATGTCGAGGGCGGTTCGCTCTACGTCGGATCCGTGGAGACCGTGGCGCGCAAGATGGCCGCCGCGATCCGCACCCTCGACGTCGGGAGGTTCGACCTCATCTACACCGCCGGCGGTGCGATGCGGGCGAGCGACCGGATGAAGACCGTCGAGCTCTTCGGGACGAAGGTCGTCCCGATGGTCCGAGACCTGCTCGCCGAGGCGCCGACGAGCGCGCCTCGGGCCGGCGCCGCATTCGGACTCTGAGAAGGGAGCACCATGAACGACAGCATCCGCACGATCGGCATACTCGGGGCCGGCAAGGTCGGCACCGTGCTCGCCCGGCTCGCCCTGGCAGCCGGCTACCGCGTGCTCATCTCCGGATCCGGCGATCCGCAGCGGATCGCGCTCACGATCGAGGTGCTCGCCCCCGGCGCCGTGGCACGGCGGCCGCAGGACGTGGCCCGCGAGGCGGACCTCGTGATCCTGGCCCTGCCGCTCGGGAAGTACCGGCGCCTCCCCGTCGAGGAGCTGCACGGCGCCCTCGTGATCGACGCGATGAACTACTGGTGGGAGACCGACGGGATCCGCGACGACCTCGACGATCCGCGCAGCTCGACCAGTGAGATCGTGCAGGAGTTCCTCGCCGACTCCCGGGTCGTGAAGGCCTTGAACCACATGGGTTACCACGACCTCGAGGAGGAGGCGCGGCCCTCGGGGGCCCCGGGGCGCAAGGCGATCGCGATCGCCGGCGATCACGAGGACGACCTCGCGCGCGTCGCCGAGCTCATCGACCGCCTCGGGTTCGACCCCGTCGTCACCGGAGCACTCGCCACCGGCGCCGTGCTCCAGCCGGGCCACCCGACCTTCGGCGCCGATCTGCCCGCCGACGAGCTGCGCGCGCTGATCGACGCCGCCGCCGCGGACCGCGCGCTCTCCGCGCCCGCCGCCTGACGCCCCCACGGCCACGCGCGGGCTCGACCTCGAGGGCTTCGCCGACGACGATCCGGCGCGCGGGATCGTCACCCGCCCGCGGGGCGCCTCCACGCGATCAACCGGGCCGTGCTGCGCTGCCGGATCTCTCCGGACTGGTTGACGGTCCGGTGGGACACGACGAGGGTCGCGCGGTCGGGCCGCGACGTCGACCAGACGATGTCGTCGATGACGGCCTCGACGTGCAGGCGATCACCCGGGACGGTGGCGCTCGGCCAGCCGATCTCCCCACCGGCGCCGACGATCCCGGTCGCGACGGGGAATGCCTCGACCAGCAGCCGCATCGTCACCGCGGCCGTATGCCAGCCGCTGGCGACCAGCTGATCGAAGAACGTCCCGACCGCGGCGACGGAATCGACATGGAACGGCTGAGGGTCGTATCGCGAGGCGAACTCGACGATCGCCTCCGCGGTGATCTCCGCCTCCTCGGACCGGAAGGTCTGGCCGATATGGAGGTCTTCGGCCCACAGACCGTCCGGCCGGGTCGTCGCAGGAGCTGAGTCTGACATGGAGTTCATCCTGCCCCTACCTCGGGCCGGCGAGGAAGTCGTCGACGAGTTCGGGGCTGAGAGGCGCCTCGGGAACGGCGCCGGATCTCGTGACCTTGGGCCATCCGCACGCGCTGCACGCGGTGGTCTCGGGCGCGGACGACCTCGATTCCGAGGTGCGCCGCGCCTCGGTGAAGCTCAGCGGATCGGGCGGCCTCAGCGGATCGGACGGTCTCAGCGGATCGGACGGCCTCAGCGGATCGGACGGTCTCAGCGGATCGGACGCTCGATGCGCGCCCGGGCCTCGCGTTCGACGAGGACGGGCACGAAGTCGCGCACCCTGGCCTGCTCGAACGTGCGCTGCGCATCTCGGACCGCGCCGTCGATCTCGATCTCCGCGGTCTGCGGGAACCTCGCCTGGAGACGTTCGATGACGTCGGAGATGGCCTTGTCCTCGTCGGACGGTTCTCGGGTCATGGCGCCATCGTCGGCTTCCGCCCGCACCCGTGTCAAGCGAGGCGGGGGATCCACAGCCAGTTGGCGGCCGGTTCATTCCGCGTCGTCCCCGTCAGCGGAGCCCAGGGGGTGCGCTGACGGGGACGACTCGGAACAGCGGGACGATGCTGGCGCGCGATCGGGCTCCGGGCATAGGTTCGTCTCGTGCCATCCTTGGAAGCCCTCATCGCCTTCGCCCTCACCTCCGTGGTCCTGATCGCCATCCCGGGGCCGAGCGTGCTGTTCGTCATCGGACGCTCGCTCGCGTGGGGCCGCAGCGCGGGGCTGTGGACCGTGCTGGGCAATGAGCTCGGCAGCCTCGTCCCGATCGGGGCCGTGGCATTCGGCGTGGGAGCCATCGTCGCGCAGTCGGTGGCCCTCTTCACCGTGATCAAGGTGCTCGGCGCGCTCTATCTCGCCTATCTCGGCATCCAGGCCATCCGCCACCGGCGCGACGGCATCGGCGATGCGTCCGAGGCGAGCCCGCGTCGGGTGTCGCCGCTCGTGATGCTGCGGCAGGGTTTCATCGTCGGGGCGACGAACCCCAAGACCATCGTCTTCTTCGTCGCCGCCCTGCCTCAGTTCGTGGACTTCCACGCCGGCGCCGTGCCGGTGCAGATGATGATCCTCGGCCTGGTCTTCACCGTCATCGCATTCGCGTGCGACGCGACCTGGGCGCTCCTCGCCGGGTCGGCGCGCGCCTGGTTCGCGAAGTCTCCCCGCCGGCTCGCCGCGGTCCGCGGCACCGGCGGCGGCATGATGATCGGCCTCGGCGGAGTGCTGCTGCTCGCGGACAACAAGTCCTAGCCGGACGCCGTCGGCGACGGATCCGTCTCGCGAGGAGGTGAGCCCTTCATCGCCACGCTCGCGCGGCACCTGATCGAGGCGTCGAAGCCGCGGTAGGACGTCGCGTCGTCGGAACCGGGAGCGCCGGAGGCTTCTCGGCACAGCGTGCTGCCGACACCACTAATCTCGTCTGAGGAGAGGATCCCCCGGCATGGCAGCAGACGAGCGCTCATCGCGCGTGAACGCCTCGCGCCGTCAGAGTCGCGCTCGCGTGATCACGCTCGCACGGATCATGCTGCCGACCTGGGACGGGTCGCTCCCCGCGCTGACCGCGGAGCTCCGTCGCGAGGCCGGCCTCGGCGAAGGCACCTTCCGCACGCTCTTCCCGAGCGACCGGGACCTCCTGCACGCCGTCGACCACGAGTTGCTCGAGGAATGCGCCCAGCGCGTCCGGTCCGCCGCCGAATCCTTCGATCCGGACGATCACCCCGGCCAGTCGGCGGAGGTCGCGATCTCCGCCGTGCTCGCCCGCGCACGGCCGCTCGACTGGAGCTCGCTGACGATCCGGCTGCGGGAGCGACAGCTCGCCGCGTCGACGGGTGCGCGCAGCGAAGACGTGATCGAGTCGGAGCGGGCGTTCCTGCCCGCTCTCCTGGAGGCGTTCGAGCTGCTGCTCTCGCGCATCGGCCGCCGTTTCGAGTGGCAGCCGGCCCTCGGCGTGCGCGTCGTGATCCTGACGTACGAGCGGTCGTTCGAGTCCTGGATCCTGTCCGGCGGCAACGAGAAGTCGTTCCCGGAGTCCAGCTACGTGCGGCACACGCTTCCCGCACTGCTGCTCGGGGTGAGCAGCCCGGTGGAACAGCCGTGAGCGGACACCCCGGAGCGGCTCACCGCTGAAGCAGGCTCGACCGGGCTGAGCGGCGCCACGGCATCACAGCAGGCGCAGATCCGCCTCGATGGCGTCCTGCGCCTCTCGCAGCAGCGGGAGGTGGCGGTCCCGCAGCTCCTCCAGCGAGTCGCGGGTGGCGCTGGTCGACACGTTCACCGCTGCGACCACACTGCCGTCGCGCCCGTGCACGGGCACCGCGACCGAGCGCAGGCCGATCTCCAGCTCTCCGTCGACGAGCGCCCACCCCTGCTCCTTGACGCGTCGGAGTTCGGCGAGGAGATCGTCCGTGTCCACGATCGTGCGTCCGGTCAGGGCACGGGGCGGATCCTGCGCCAGGACGGACGCGACGGCTTCCTCCGGGAGGGACGCGAGCAGCACCCGTCCCATGCTCGTCGCGTGGGCGGGGAACCGGGTGCCGATGGTGATCCCCACCGTCATGATGCGGCGGGTGGGTACGCGCGCGACGTACACGATCTCCGTGCCGGCGAGGACCGCCGCCGACACCGACTCCTGGACGGCGCGGGACAGCCGTTCCAGATGCGGCTGCATCGTCTCCGGCAGCGACAGGGCGGACAGATAGCTGAACCCCAGCTCCAGCACGCGCGGGGTGAGGGCGAAGATCCGGCCGCTCGCGCGCACATAGCCGAGGGCCTCCAGCGTGCGCAGGAACCTCCGGGCCGCGGCGGGAGGCATGTCCGTGCGCCGTGCGACCTCGCTCAGTGCGAGCTCGGGGTGCTCCGCATCGAACGCGCGGATCACTGCGAGGCCGCGCGCCAGCGACTGCACGAAATCCGGATCGCTTCTCTGGTCCGCCACAACGGTCCTCTCCGATGACATGGCGGCGTGCGGGGATCGTGCGCAGCCTGCGGATCACGCTACACGAGGCGCTGCGACGACCTCGTTCCCGCCCTGATCCACGGAGTGCGTGCGCGATGGCCTCGCTCGGCCGCCGTCAGCGCTCGATCACGACCGCCAGTCCCTGACCGACGCCGATGCAGATCGCCGCCACCGCGACTCCCCCGCCGCGCCGGGCGAGCTCCTGCGCCGCGTGACCGATGATCCGTCCTCCGGACGCCCCCAGCGGATGGCCGATCGCGATCGCTCCGCCGTGGACGTTCATCCGATCGGGGTCGAGGTCGGGCCAGCCCTTGAGGCACGCGAGGGACTGCGAGGCAAACGCCTCGTTCAGCTCGACGAGATCGACGTCCGCCCAGGAGCGGCCCGCGCGGGCGAGCGCCTTGTTCGCCGCCTCGATCGGAGCGATGGGGAACACGTCGGGGTCGACGCCGTGGACAGCACGGCCGGTGATCCGCGCGAGCGGCTCGGCATCCAGCACCCCTTCGGCGCCGAGCAGCACGGCGGACGCGCCGTCGTTGATCGGAGAGGAGTTCCCCGCCGTCACGGTGCCCTCGCCGTCCCGGGCGAACAGCGCCTTCAGCCCGGCGAGCTTCTCGACGGTGCTGCCGTCGCGGATGCCCTCGTCGCGGGCGAGTTCGTTGCCCGGCACCTGCACGATCTCGGCGTCGTAGCGGCCCTCCGTCCAGGCCTGCGCAGCGAGCTCGTGCGACCGCACCGAGAACGCGTCCTGCTGCTCCCGCGTGATGCCCCATTCCCGGGCGATCTTCTCGGCAGATTCGCCGTTCGAGATCGTCCATGGCCGCGGCAGGGCGGGGTTGGTCATGCGCCAGCCGATCGAGGTGTTCCACATCGTCTGATCGCCCACCGCGGGCCACGGCTTCGCCGACTTCTCGACGACGAACGGCGCCCGCGACATGGACTCCACCCCGCCGGCCAGGATCAGCTCGGCATCCCCCGACTCGATCGCGCGCGCCCCCTGGATCACGGCCTCGACCGAGGAGGCGCAGAGCCGATTCACGGTCGTGCCCGTCACCGAGGTCGGGAAGCCGGCGAGCAGCGCACCCATCCGGGCCACGTTGCGGTTGTCCTCGCCCGCCTGGTTCGCGTCGCCGAAGATCACGTCGGCGATGCGCGCGGGATCCACCCCGGCACGATCGAGGATCGCGCGCATCACCACCGCGGCGAGGTCATCGGGGCGCACGCCGGAGAGCGCTCCGCCGGCCCGCCCGAACGGCGTGCGCACGGCGTCATAGATGTAGGTGCCGGTCATGAGCGCGCTCCTTCGGCTGCGGTCGCGCCCGTGGTCGCGTCGATCAGATCCAGTCCGGTCAGCGCGCGCAGGCCGGCGACGGTGTTGTCGCCGAAGAGGTCTCGCACGGCGAAGCCCGCCGACGTCACCTCGAACACGGCGTGGTCGGTGTACACCCGCGAGACGCAGCCGACGCCGGTGAGCGGATAGGTGCACTCCGCGACGAGCTTCGGCTCCCCCTGCTTCGTCAGCAGGTCGGTCATCACGTAGACGTCCCTCGCACCTATCGCGAGGTCCATGGCGCCGCCGACGGCGGGGATCGCCCCGGGCGCCCCCGTGGACCAGTTCGCCAGGTCGCCGTTCTCCGCGACCTGGAACGCACCGAGCACGCAGACGTCCAGGTGCCCGCCGCGCATCATCCCGAAGGAGTCCGCGTGGTGGAAGTAGGCGGCGCCGGCGACCGCGGTCACGGCCTGTTTGCCGGCGTTGATGAGATCCGGATCCACCTTGCCGACCTCCGGCGCCGGGCCCATGCCGAGCATTCCGTTCTCGGTGTGCAGGATGATCTCCTCATCCTGCGGAAGGTAGTCGGCCACCAGCGTCGGGGCCCCGATGCCGAGGTTCACGATCGATCCCTCGGGGATGTCGGCCGCGATCCGCGCGGCGAGCTCCTCCCGGCTGATCCGCGTGGTCATCACGCTGTTCCTCTCTGCTGTCCTGACGCGTCCTGCAGCGCGGTGCCCTCCAGGCCCACGCCGCCCACGAACTCCCCGTCGCGGAGCCACTGCCGCTCGCCCACCGCGACCACGCGATCGACGAAGATGCCGGGCGTCACGACCCGCTCGGGATCGAGCGCCCCCAGGTCGACGAACTCGTCGACCTGCACGATCGTGCTCGCGGCGGCCGTCGCCATGATCGGCCCGAAGTTGCGCGCGGTCTCGCGGTAGACGAGGTTGCCCCAGCGGTCGGCACTGCGCGCGCTGATCAGCGCGACATCGGCGCGGATCGGATACTCGAGCGCATAGGTGCGGCCGTCGATCTCGCGCGTCTCCTTACCCTCGGCCAGGAGTGTGCCGACGCCGGTCGGGGTGAAGAAGGCGCCGATGCCGGCGCCGGCCGCGCGGATCCGCTCGGCAAGGTTGCCCTGAGGCACGAGCTCGAGCTCGATGACGCCCTCGCGGTAGAGCCCGTCGAACACCCAGGAATCCGATTGCCGCGGGAACGAGCAGATGATCCTCCGCACGCGGCGCTCGGCGAGCAGCGCCGCGAGCCCCGTGTCCCCGTTGCCCGCGTTGTTGCTGACGATGGTCAGATCCGCCGCACCCTGCGCGATGAGCGCGTCGATCAGTTCGACCGGCTGCCCGGCGCGCCCGAACCCGCCGATCATCACCGTGGCGCCGTCGGAGATGCCTGCGACGGCGTCTTCGACGGTCTGGACCCTCTTGTCGATCATCTTCGATCTCCTGATTTCGCTGTGCGAACCGTCGTTCGCTTATCGAAGCATACAGCAGGGCACGGCGCCCCGACAGGGCGGTCGCATGAGGTCCTTCGGTCCCGGAAGAGTGCGTCAGCGCCGCAACGCGGCGGGGCGGAGCAGACCGAGATCCTCGATGAGGTCTCCGAGTGCACGGTCGAGCTCTGCGCCAGCCTGCGCGATCTTGTTGACGCCGAAGCCGCCGAGCCCGGCGCTGGGCACCTCGAAGCTCAGCGTCGTGCCCGGTGCCTTCGACGTGTGCATCTCGATGCGCAGGGGCGAGGAGAGCATGGTGCCCGGATCGTGGCGGAACAGCCGCGCGGCGATCCCGTGGTGCGCGATCAGCCACACCACGCTGCGGGCATCGCTGCCCGCATGCTCCATGAGCGCGTCGGGACGCGAGGTCCACACCCGGACGAACCCGCTCGGCGACTCCCACTGCAGCCCGCGCACAAACCCCGCCCAGTCGCCGCCGCGCAGTTCGGCCAGCGCCTGCTCATCGGACAGCGCGGGGACCGCCTCTTCGAAGGCCGCGCGCAGCGCGTCGAACTGCGCGTTCGTCTCGAGCCGGATCCGTCGTCCCACGTGCTCGAAGACCGTCTCGTCCGCGTCGTAGCTCACCGGATCATCCTCTCGCAAGGACCTCGCCAGGACAGGGATGTCGGAGCCCCGTCCGACACTGGCCCCATGCGAAACAGAGATGCGGCCACGGACTCTCTGCCCGCTGAGGGTGCCGACCGGGGCGCCTGGATCACCGTGCAGGGAGCTCGCACGAACAATCTGCGCGGCGTGACCGTGCGGGTGCCCAAGCACCGGCTGACGGTGTTCACGGGGGTGTCGGGATCGGGGAAGTCGTCGCTCGCGTTCGACACGATCGCCGCGGAGGCCGAGCGCCTGGCCTCGGAGAGCTACCCCGTCTTCGTGCGCAACCGGCTGGCGCAGCATCCGCCGGCCGATGTGGACCGGCTGGACGGCCTGACGTTCACGACGATCGTGGATCAGCGACGCTTCACCGGCAATGCCCGCTCGACCGTCGGCACGGCCAGCGACATCGCGCCGCTGCTTCGCCTGCTGTTCTCCCGCGTCGGGGAGCCGTCCGCCGGCTTCTCCCCCGCATACTCGTTCAACGATCCGAGCGGGATGTGCCCGCGGTGCGAGGGCGTCGGCACCGTCGACGACATCGACCTCGACCGGCTGATCGACCTGACGCGAAGTCTGCGCGACGGAGCCGTGCTGTTCCCGACGTTCGCCCCCGGCACCTACCGATGGAAGAGACTCGTCCACTCGGGCCTGGTCGATCCCGATCTGCCGCTCGCCGAGGTGCCTCCCGAGCGCCTGGACGAGCTGATCAACGCCGAGGGATTGCGGCTGCCGGATCCGGATCCGGAGTATCCGAAGTCAGGGGTCTTCGACGGAATACTGCCCCGCCTGCGGAAGTCGTATCTGCGCAAGCGCCCTTCCCGGCTCACCGGCGAGGAGCGCGACGCGCTCGACCACGTCGTCACGCACCGCACCTGCCCGGCCTGCGCGGGCGCCCGCCTGAACGACGCCGCCAGGGCGAGTCTGATCGACGGGCGCTCGATCGCCGATTGGACCGCGATGCCGATCGGCGACCTGCGCCGGATCGTGGCCGACGTGAGCGCCGCTCCCGTGGCACCCCTGCTCGACGCGATCACGGGACGCCTCGACGCCCTCGATGCCGTGGGCCTCGGCTACCTCAGCCTCGACCGCGACTCCGGATCGCTCTCGGGCGGGGAGGCGCAGCGGGTCAAGATCGTGCGCCACCTCGGCAGTGCGCTCAGCGACGTGAGCTACGTGTTCGATGAGCCGAGCACAGGGTTGCACCCGCACGACGTGCACCGTCTTCTCGAACTGCTCGCCAAGCTCCGAGACGCCCACAACACCGTGCTCGTCGTCGAGCACCATCCGAGCGTGATCGCCGCGGCGGACCATGTCATCGATCTCGGCCCCGGCAGCGGCGCCGACGGCGGAACGGTCCAGTACGAGGGGCCGGCCGACGGACTCGCGCGTTCCGGCACCGAGACGGGGCGCGTCCTCGGCGCCCCGCTCCGCATCCGCGAGCACGTGAGGACCGCGCACGGGTCCGTGACGATCAGCCGGGCGCGTGCGCACAACCTGCGCGACGTCACCGTCGACGTGCCGCTCGGCGTGCTGACCGTGGCCTCGGGCGTGGCGGGCTCGGGCAAATCCAGCCTGCTGGCGCTCGAACTGCCGCGCCAGCACCCGGAGTTCCACGTCGTCGATCAGGCGCCGCTGCGCGGCAGCGTCCGCTCGACGCCGCTGACGGTGCTCGGCATCGCCGAGCCCGTGCGCACCGCGTTCAGCGTCGCCACCGGCCTGCCCCCGTCCTGGTTCAGCGCCAACGGCCGCGGAGCCTGCCCCGTCTGCAAGGGCAAGGGGTTCATCGTCACCGATCTGGCGTTCCTGGACGACGTGCGGACGACCTGCGACGCGTGCGGCGGGACGCGGTTCACCCCCCGCGCACTCGCCGCGACGCTTCTGGGCCATTCCATCGCCGATGTCCTCGCGATGAACGCGAGGGAGACCGCCGCCGTCTTCGCGGCACATCAGGACATCGTCGGACCGCTCGACGGGATGGATCGCGTCGGTCTGGGCTATCTCTCGATCGGGCAGAGCGTCGACACCCTCTCGGGCGGCGAGCGCCAGAGGCTCCTGCTCGCCCGCCATCTCAGCGAGAGCGCCGACCCCGCCACCCTGAGGATCGTGCTGGACGAGCCGACCGCGGGACTGCACGGAGCCGATGTCGACCGCCTGCTCACGCTGTTCGACGACATCGTCGACGCCGGCGGCACGATCGTGGCGATCGAGCACAACCTCCGCGTGATCGCCCACGCGGATCACGTGATCGACGTCGGACCGGGCGCGGGCTCGGACGGCGGAACGGTCGTGTTCCAGGGCGACCCGCGCAGCCTGATCCGCGCAGAAGGCTCCCTCACCGGCCGCTACCTCGATCGCGCCTCGCAGTGACGACCGACCCGCCGAATG
>Ga0308160_10004455_pt1 | contig 15014 bp, 21 predicted proteins | sample PhyFR1_FD_201036 | JGI IMG/M metagenome (GOLD analysis project Ga0308160, IMG submission 201036) | Phyllosphere microbial communities from UC Gill Tract Community Farm, Albany, California, United States - DLSLF.R1 | ecosystem: Host-associated > Plants > Phyllosphere > Unclassified | place: USA...
GGGTGCAAACTGGTCTGCTTATGCAGTGAACAAAGCTGAAGAGGAACGAGAGAGGGCGACATTCCACCATTTCGACCGACTTGCCGAGACACATCCAGAATTGGTCATAAGGACGCCGTTCCTCTATGTCGCAAGTCAAGATCTGTACGGTCAGGGGTGGTGGAAGGACTTGGTCCGTAATGTAAGTCAGAAATCATCACTTGGCTTCTGTGAGGGTTGATGATCAGTACCGTCGTGTTGACAAATCTGATCTACCCTCTGGTTGGAATCACGGTCTCGCATGGGAAGCATTCACTCTAAATGCTCCCCTCTACCTCAATTATATCGCTGATAAACTAAAATCCCACGGGGTCCCTTTCATCCGCCAAAGAGTCTCGGCACTGGACGAAGCGTACGATATACCAGGAATAGGTCCAGTCGACCTGGTAATCAATGCTACCGGTCTCGGCTCGCAGACATTGATCGGTGTCGAAGATCCTAAAGTGTTTCCAGCAAGGGGCCAGACTGTTTTGGTGAAGGCTCCGAATGTCAAGACGAATTATGGATGTCGAGATACAAACTTCCTACCTAAGGGTGAATCGATGTATCTCATCCCTCGCCCCTCTGAGGGACATGTCATTTTAGGAGGAACATTCCTACCCAACGTATACTCGACACTACCAGATATGGAAACCGCCGAGAAGATCTTGAAGAATGCCTATAAACTGTGTCCGGCCTTGAGTAACGGGCAAGGGTGGGAGAAGATTGAGGTGATTAAACATAATGTCGGATTGAGACCTTGTAGGGAAGGTGGAGCTAGGATCGAATTGGAAGAGAGGGTGACTGGCGAAGGGAAGTTGTTGCCTGCTAGTGTCAGGGGGACAAGGAGGAAGGTCGGGGTGGTTCACGCATATGGGATTGGGCCTGCTGGGTGAGTCTTCTTCTCTGGCTTCTGCCAGACTAATGAGTAGGTACCAAGCAAGTGCTGGAATTGGGAAAGAAGCCGCAGATCTGGCAATGGGGTATCTTGCAAAGAAGGGAAAGGTCTCGTCTAAACTATGAGCTTGCATATGTATATCCTTCCTCTCCGTCTCGAACGACTATCCCTTCCTATCCCGCCACCTCATCCACAAGTCTATCATCAGTCTGGCCCCAAGCACTCACGAAAGAACTCACTTATGCCCAGCCTGCTGAACCCCCTCCTCAACCTTCTCAGCACCCCTCTCAACAAGAGCCAAGACTTTCTGATTCTCCCTCTCGGCATATATATCCCAACAATGAATAGCTAATAGACCAATCATGATATCTCGATAAAGTCGATACATGTTTAAGGAGATTGTAGTATCGAGTAACCATTCTTGGAGGAATGTTGCGGTTGATATGGTGAGAGCTAGGATTACTGCGCGCATATTGGTTTGCTGATCTGGTGATAATTGGTTTCTGGATAATCTGGTGGTTGATTGATCAGTAGAGACACGATGGCCATTTGGTCCACGAGTCTTGCTAGAAGGCGTGTTGCTGCGTCATTGTGTGTGTGTGTCTCTGGCACCTCAGACGAGATTTCCCTACTTCCTTCCGCAGGTCTCCAATTGCGCCCATTCTCACCAAAGCAATATAAATCCGCGCCTTGATCTGTAAGGTCAACAGAGAACGAGAGCTACTTCCTGCAGGACCAATAACGACATGATACAGTTCATAGGGCTCAGATGGTGCAGACTCAGCACCTCAGCCAAAGCCACGTGGGAATCGCGACGCGTCGCGAAATGAAAGATCAACAACCTCAAATTACACTCAACCTTGTACATATACTAATCATCATGCCCCCACGCCGGTCAGCAAGAGCAGTAAGCTCAACATCGCGTATACCATCCGAATCGCCAGCTCCATCAGAGGCGGCTTCAGCAGCTAGCGAAGAGGAGGAAGTACCCGCCACTGTCAAGCCGACACGGAGGACTTCGAAAGCTAAAGCTGCCCCTGTACCTGCTCCTGCACCTACTCGTCGAAGTCGGCGGATAACTCAAGATTCTCTGGCATTAGAAGAGGAACAGGAGGAGGAGACACCGGTGAAGCCCACGAGGAAGGGGAAGCCTGTGAAAGTGAAGGAGGAACCTGTTGAGGTCGAGGAGGAAGGGGAGACGCCGAGGGTGGCTAGGGAGTCTACGCCGATGGGCGGTCATGCCGCTTCGGAGGACGTGGAGCCTACGCCTGTGCCCAAGAAGGCCTCTCGACCGGCACCACGCGCTACTCTCGATGTGTTCAACAGTACCGCTCCCACTCAGGCTGATGACGATGAGATGGAAGAGGCGACACCGATGCCTAATCGTATACGACCCGCCCCAGCTGTTGAGGAAGAGGAGGAAGACGAAGAAGAAGAAGAGGAAGAGGACTTCACCCAGCATTTGCCCCAAGGACACCTCGCCAGTACCGCTAAACCAAGATACAAGAAACCCCAAACCCTCCAACCGCCATCCCCAACCCCTATATCTGAACATTCGGATTACAAGACCGCCGCTCAATCCTCCCCAGGTTCATTCGGTACAGCTACCGATGCTTCCCCCTCCACACCTGGGCCTCAGATCCCACAAGCTATCCCACTCCCTATGCCGGAAATGCCTGCTGGTCCTAGTAAACCTAAACCAAGGTTAACGATTCATAAGCTGGTCTTGGTCAACTTCAAATCTTATGCAGGACGACAGGAAATTGGACCTTTCCACAAGAGTTTCAGTGCAATCGTTGGACCTAATGGAAGTGGGAAAAGTAATACGATTGATGCTCTGCTTTTCGTGTTTGGTTATAGGGCTAGTAAGATGAGGCAGGGGAAATTATCTGAATTGATCCATAATTCAGCTGGGAAGGAGGGATTGGAGAGCTGTTCAGTGGAAGTCTGGTTCAGGGAGATCGTTGATGAGGTGAGTTCGCGTGCTCATCAATTACGTTGCGGTCCTGACGTTTAGGCTGGTGTTGATAATTTCCGACTGGTCCCCGACTCCTCTTTGATCGTCACACGTACGGCGTTCCGAAACAATTCGTCCAAATACTCGATCAATGACCATACGAGTACATTCACCGAGGTCACGACGTTGTTGAAGGCCAAGGGGATTGATTTGGATCACAACCGTTTCCTCATTCTTCAGGTACGATATCACTTCCAGACATGAGCTGACAACCAGGGAGAAGTCGAGTCTATCGCTCTCATGAAGGCAAAAGCCCAGAACGAGCACGAAGACGGTCTACTGGAATATTTAGAAGACATCATCGGCACGACGAAATACAAACAGCCAATCGACGATGCCAACAAAGAAGTCGAAGAGTTGAACGATCAGCGAGCGGAAAAGGTCAACAGGTTACGAGTGGTTGAACGGGAGAAAAGCGCCTTGGAGGATAAGAAGAAGGATGCCGAGGATTATCTGAGGGATTCGAATGAGCTCACGAGAAAGAAGAGTCTGCTTTGGCAATTCCATATGCTCACTGCGTCTTCCAATTTGGAAATTACCGCCAAGGCTATCGTACGTTCTCATTCTGTATTACGCTGACCTACAGGATAATCTTGACAAGAGCCTGCTTGAGGAGCAACAAAAGAATGCTGGTCAGCTTGCCGAGATTGAAGATCTCCAAAAGCTATACGACGAGAAAGTGGCCGCCTTTGCCGTAAGTGAACATGCTGGACTCAGCTGACGGATTAGGAAGTCAAGAAATTGACAGATGGCTTGGTCAAGGATTCCAAGAAATTCGAGAAGGAACAAGTGGCCTTGGCGGAGAAGAAGAAACATCTCGTAACTAAGCAGAAGAAGTTCAAGAAATCGATCACAGACGTATGTCTACTTCACCAGGCAGAGCTGATGATAGGATGGACATTCTCGCTCTGAAGCTAGTGCATCTTTTGACAACCTCGAGAGTGAACTGGAAGTCAACCGAAAGAAGGTTGCAGACTTGGAGAAGAAGCTCGAAGCTGAGGAAGCTGAATTGGAACAAGTCCGAGATAGCTTAAAAGGTGTGTTTACTTACAAGGTGATCGCTGACAAATAGACAAGACAGACGAGTTTACAGTCCAAATTGATGCCAAGCAGAGGGAACTTGAACCATGGACAGCTAACATCAACGAAAAGCAATCCCTGGTCGATGTCGCTACTTCTGAACGTGATGCTCTTGCTCAGAAGGCGACTGGAATGCAGACTGCGCTGGAAGAGGCTCGGGCATCGCTTGCAGCTCTAAAGGAAGGAGATGGGTCCAAGCAGCAGGAATCGAATGATCTAAAGCGTGAGGCAGCCAAGATCCAGAAGGAACTGTCTGCCAAGGAGGCCAATGTAGAGGTGTGTACCTATGGTATTATTGTCCAATTGACACCACTTACATCCAGTCACTTGCCGGTCGTGGTGAGGCTCTACGCGCCAAGGTCTCGAACTCGCGTCATAAAGTCGATGAAGCCAAATCATCACTTGCCGCCGATAAATCAGAGAACGCAGTGCTTGCTTCTTTGAACAAGCTCAAGGCTCAGGGTCGTATCAAGGGGTTCCATGTGAGTACAGCTGTCATGACCGGGACTGCAGCTGATGTCAGGGACGTCTGGGAGACCTCGGTGTCATTGACGACAAGTACGATGTTGCGGTTACTACCGCTTGTGGAGCCCTCAACAACCTCGTGGTCGATACCGTTGAGCAAGGTCAAGCTTGTATTGAACACCTACGAAAAGGAAATGTTGGTCGAGCATCATTTATGGTTCTCGAGAAATTACCTCCTCGTGATCTTGGTCGTATTGAGACTCCCGAGAATGTTCACCGACTGTTCGATCTCATCAAACCCAAAGATCCACGCTTCGCTACTGCATTCTACAAGGGGCTTTTTAACACCCTCGTGGCTGACGATATGACACAAGCTCAACGAATTGGATATGGCAAGAAACGATGGCGTGTAGTCACGCTTGCTGGTCAGCTCATTGATCCTTCCGGAACAATGTCGGGTGGTGGTACACGAGTCCAGAGAGGTGGTATGAGTTCCAAATTCGTCCCTGAACGAATGGAGCCCGAAGTCGTTGCTCGTTACGAGAATGATTTGGCCTCTGCGGAGCAGGAATGGCAGGCATGGCAGATGGAAAAGAAGACCGCAGAGGCGGAGCTAGTGCAATTACGCAAACGATTACCCGAAATTGAGATTGCCCTGGAGAAGATCGAATTGGACGTCTCGACCGCCAACAAGCGTATCAAGGAGGGGGAGAAACATCTTGCCGAGCTACAGTATGTTCAAAAGTGGGAATGAGGCTAACTTTTAGGTCACAGAGCAAGCCTGACGCCAACGACGAGAAACGGATCCAGGCTCTCGAGGTGGAAATCGCCAAGAACACCAAAGAAGTCGCTTCATTACGTGAAAAGTCGTCTGGAATCAGCAACCAAATCAAGGAGCTACAGAACAAGATTCTAGAAGTTGGAGGTGTCAAACTCCGAGCTATCCAGTCGAAGTTCTCCACCACCAAAGGCCTACTCGACCTCGCCAATGACGCCATCACCAAAGCTGAAGTCGGACAGGCGAAAGCCAAGCATGATGTCGAGAAACTGAAAAAGGCTATCGACAGTACTACACAGAAACTCGAGGAGGTTGAGGAGGAATTGGCAGTCGTCGGAGCTGATTTGGAAGCTAGTGAGCGTGATCTGAGGATGATCAAGGAGAAGGTCCAGGAAGCTCAGGATGCTTCGGCAGACGAGCACGAGGGTTTACAAGCTAGTAAAGCTGAGCTTGACGAGAAATTGACCGATAGCAATGCCTTCAGGAAACTCGAGGTGGGTTCAACGAGTTGAGCTTGGGTCATTTGCTGACTGGTAGATGGACATTAAGCAGAAGATCGAGGATAATCACCGCCTGCAAAAGGATAGTAAAGACAAGCTCAAGCACTGGCAAAAGAGACATGATGAGCTTGAGTTGACCTATATCGAGTACGTTATCGATGGTGGGCGTGGCTAACATCAGTGAGGACGACGAAGATGAAGCAGATGGCGACGAAACTGTTCTTCAAGAAACCCCGGCCGAAGGTGATGCACCCGTAGGAGACGCCGATGGTGAAGCCGACGCCGAGGCCCCGGCTACTCCGAAACGTAAAGGACCTCGTAACGATACAACCGAGCTAGTCGAGTACTCTCCCGATGAACTTCGCTCTGTCGATAAGAACCTCTTGACGGCCGAAATCACTCAGCTCGAAGAAGATATATCAAAAGCTAGGCCCAACTTGACAATCCTCAACGAATTTAGGAAAAGAGAAGCCGAGTTCCTGGAACGAGCCAGAGATTTGGATGCCGTCAATACTCAGCGGGATGCTGCTAAGCAGAGGTATGATGATCTGAGGAAGGTCAGATTGGACGAATTCATGGCTGGTTTCTCGGCTATTAGTGCCAAATTGAAGGAAATGTATCAGGTATGTCGGGTCACTAGCCAGTGGTGCCGATGCTCATGAATAGATGATCACGATGGGTGGTAATGCCGAGATCGAATTGATCGATAGTATGGACCCATTCTCTGAAGGTCAGTCAACCTGACAGACATGATAAAGACCGATACTGACTACGTAGGTGTTGTCCTGTCGATCATGCCCCCCAAGAAGAGTTGGCGAGCAATCGCGAACTTGTCGGGAGGTGAGAAGACACTAGCATCTCTAGCACTAGTGTTCGCCCTACACGTCTTCAAGCCGACACCACTCTACTTTATGGTATGTTCACTCCTGATTATCAAGCTAACGGCCAGGACGAGATAGATGCTGCGCTCGACTTCAAGAACGTCTCGATTGTCGCTAACTATATCCAATCAAAAACTCAGGCTGCTCAGTTGTACGTACCATTCTCACTACGGTGAGCGGAGACTGACTTTCAGTATCGTCATTTCACTGCGTAATGATATGTTTGAATTGGCCCATCGTCTGGTCGGGATCTACAAGACCTCGAATGTGAGTGATCGCAAGCTGAGGTGATCAATACTGATGTTTAGTGTACGAAGAGTATTGCAATCGATAATAAGGATCTGAGGACGCAAGCTGTGCCTCGACCAATTGCCGGTCCAAAGAGTAGTGTACCGCCCACACCGCGCCCGGACGATGCACAGCGCCGGTCAACGATATTAGAGGAAGACAGGCGACAAGGTACAGCATCCGTCTCTGCATAGATACCTTGGTGGACGAGCAGATTGTTGTATAATATGTAATTGGACACTTGGGGCTGTATTGAGAGGTATGCATATGCTTTCTAGATCTATGCCCACTCTTTGGGATTACGTAGTACATCCATTAATTTGCCTTCTTCCGTACCTTCTTCTCCCATTGTTGACATGTATTCCCATCTAGCTGTTTCTGGTAGACTATCGTCAGCTCCCACAGAGTAACGATACTCACCTCATCAAGATACTTTCAATCCTGGCACCTGGTGTTGCCAAGCCAAACTTCGTTCCCCTATCATGAACCAAGTTGAACTCAACGTATCGTCCTCTTCTCAGTAATTGCCACCTTCTCTCTTGTTCCGTCCAGCTCCTTGCCATGTTCTTCTTGACAATTGGAATGTAGCTGGGCAAAAACGCCGAGCTTGACGATTTAACGAATTTGAACAACTCATTCTGATCAGGGTTCGTACCGCCATTGATCTCGGAAGTTGTCGTCAAGTCGTCGAAGAAGATACCACCGACTCCTCGGGACTCTTTACGGTGAGTAACGTAGAAGTACTCGTCGCACCATTTCTTGAATTTAGGCCAGTATGCCGAATTGTGCTCGTCACATGCGTTCCTCAACGTTTGATGGAAATGCTTGACGTCCTCTTCGACAAGGTAGGAGGGAGTCAGATCGGATCCACCGCCAAACCACCACGCGACCGGTTCTCTGGTGACGGGGTCTTCTACTTCGAAGTATCGGTAATTTAGGTGGACAGTAGGGACATGAGGGTTCCAGGGGTGAATAACGATCGAAAGGCCCGTAGCGAAGAATGGAACGGGATGGTCGGAGATGGGTAAACTCGAGTGATCCGCTCGCATTGCCTGTTGACCTCTTACTGGGAGATTACCGTGAACGATGGAAACGTTTACACCTGCTTTCTCGAATACTCGGCCATTAGTCAAGACGCAGGAAGAACCTTCACCACCTTCAGGTCGAAGCCAGGCATCTCGATGGAAAGTTGGTGGTGTTGGGGATGATGAGGATGGGAGGATCTTCGAGAACAGCGGCTGTGTCGATTCAGGTTGGACTGGATTGAAAGGTGGAGCATTTGCTTCAATCTCTTCGAGAGTGTTAACAATATGATCCTGTAGGTTCTTGACCCATGTTGCCATTCGTATACGCATTGGGTTCTGGTATCAGCATCTTCCATTATATCCAGACGTACCTTTGGATCATCCGCTTCAATTGCATTTTGAGGTAACCAGGGCGCTCCGTGTGTCTCGGTAACAGTGACAGCAGGTGCACCATCGCATTTGACGTCCTTCCTCAACCATCCCCTATCGTTTACAAAGGCAATGACGAAGCCAGTACCTACACCAGTCAAGGCTGCTTTGACCAGTCCATCTCGGTATCGATTTGGATTTGAGTTTGGTGTGGGTTCGGTGGCATAATGGCGGACTAGCGTCAGCTCCTTATCGGGGACCACTCACTGTTCGAGGGCTTGACGAGCCTCGGTCTGGCTTCTGGCCTGAGACGCGCGGCAGATCTCAGAACTCTCGTCGACATGTTATTGGGCGTCTTACTAGTTATTCTGGTCTGTACTTGGTGGAGATATAGAGCAGTACGACTGACGACTGAATTTACGAATCTACTCGGCTGCGGCACAGAAGCACGGCTAAACCCGGAATTGGAGCCCCAGATTCATACTAATGAGCCAACATTTACAAAGATCGATCTATAACTATATCAGACAACTAACAAGTATCGACAGGATGTTCAGCGCAGCAGTCAGGGTACTAGCTAGAGCAGCTACTATACAGCTGGAAGAAGCTGCTGCTGCTCATCCCCGTGCACCCGCTAGGACACTGTTGAAGGGGAAGGAACGGGCACTTCCGATCCGTCGCGATATCCGACCCGAGCCTGCTGTCGTGAAATCGGACCTAGGAGTTCATGCTGGAACAGAGGGATTTGGCGAGAAAGAGAATGAAATTTCTCAGAAGGAGACGGGAGGAATGGGAGCTGGGCACGGGATGGAGGAACATCTGGCATCGATTGTGGATGAGATACCTCAGAAAAACGAAAGCTCGGCAGGGCCATCGCGTATATTTCGACTTCGTCCAGAGACTATATCTCAAATCCCGCCAGAACAGAAGTCTTCGATACAGCCTCCATCGGAGTTTCCGACACCACAAGAACGTGACAAGCTAGAAGTTGATGCTGCCAAATCCATCCCAACTCCTCAGCCATCAATGCCGCCTAGACCGACACCCGCTCCTGCCAGAGTATCACCAGTGGAGGACAGCCCCCTCATCCAGGCAGAACTGCCAATCACGGACCAGCTGCACGAAATCCTTGAATCGAAGGCGGACGAACCCCATTTAGAAACGAAACCAGCGGAACAGCCTCTGCCTGCTGCAACTGAGCCAGTGGACGAACCTGTTGTGTCACCTCCTCCGGAGCCCGTCGCAAGCTCGTCTGCTGATCCAGTACCGCTTAGGGCTGAAGAAGTGGAATCTGGGGATATACCCTCGACTACCAACGAAGCGCCTCTCCCAGTCGCTGACAAGGCGGAGGATGTGGGTTCCCCCCACGCAGCCAGGACCATTTCACTGACATCTCAGACACCTGTAGTGATGCGTGCTTCGAAGGTCCCATCGTCAAGGATTGGACGTTTGTTCCACTATGGATGTAAGTTCGCTGTTCTCCGCGACGGTCTACACTGACTGTCAGCTCTTGCGGCATCGATGGGTTGGGGAGCAGCTTCAGAGGGTCTGAGAAGGTCTACTGGAGGGACACCCTCGGGCAGTAGTGTGTTCATGAGTGATGCCAATATCCGTCGGCTTGTCTCTACTCTCGGTAGAATGCGAGGGGCTGCATTGAAGCTTGGACAGTTTATGAGTATACAAGGTAGGTGATAACCGACATCTTCATGACGTCAAAGAGGCTAACGTTCAGATAATCATATGCTACCTCCTGAGATCGAGAAAGTCCTGCAGCAAGTCCAGGCCCATGCCAACTACATGCCCGATTGGCAGATGGAGGTAAGTCAAGCGAAGTGAGTAAAGCTGACAAGGTAGAAAGTCATGTCTACAGAATTCGGACCAGACTGGCAGAAAATGTTCGCTTCTTTCGACAGGGTACCTATCGCATCAGCTTCAATCGGTCAAGTCCACAAAGCAACAATGGCCTCTACAGGTCTTCCCGTAGCAGTCAAAATCCAATTCCCTGGCATCGCCTCCTCAATCTCGTCTGATTTATCGAATCTATCAATCCTACTTCGGTCTTCAGCTTTACTACCCAAAGGACTGTACTTGCAGAACACGATAGCGGTCATGAAGCGAGAATTGGAGGATGAATGTGATTATATCAGGGAAGCTGAATCTGGAAGGAGATTCAGTACTTTATTGAAAGACTATGATTTCTTCCGGGTACCTACTGTGGTGGATGAGGCCAGCTCCAGTAAAGTCCTCACTGCGGAATGGATGGAAGGCAAAGCCTTGAGTCGTATCAAGGGTTTATCACAACAAGACCGTGATCTAGTAAGCTTAATACCCTCAATTGCGAATACTTGTTAACGGATAGATCGGAGAGAACATTCTCCGCCTATGTCTACTTGAACTATTCGAATTCCGGTTCATGCAGACCGACCCCAATTGGGCTAATTTCCTATACGATCCATCAGCGAAGAAACTTGGTTTGATCGATTTCGGAGCTTCAAGGGAATATACCAAAGAGTTTATGGATGGTTGGTATAGGTTATTAATGAGTGCCGTTAAAGGTGACAGGGAGACTATGAAGGATGAAAGTGAGAAATTGGGTTATCTCACTGGAGAGGAGAACGAGGTGAGTCTCCTTTCGCATTCTTGATGATAGCTGATTGTTAGATGATGGTCAAAGCACACCTTGATTCAATGGCTCTTGTCGCTAGTACGTCTATAACATCTCAGCGAGACGTAAGCTAATAGCTAGGCCCATTCTGCCACAAAGGCCCATACGCTTTCGCTCAACAGACAATCACTTCTTCCGTCCGAGCATTGATTCCAATTATGCTTGCTCATCGACTCACCCCTCCGCCGCAGGAGACATATAGTCTCAACAGGAAGCTCAGCGGAGCTTTCTTGATGTGTGCCAAACTCGAGGCTCATGTGGATTGTAATAAGCTCTGGGAAGAGGTTGTGGGGAATTACAAGCAGGGATGAGATCAGAGATCAGAAGCCTATATTGAAAAGCAGAAGAGAATGTAGTGCCGATATATACACTGCATGCAGGTGATGAATATGAAGAACCACTACCTCGTAACTTGTCCAACTCTATCCTACGCGGGTGTTCTTCTCTGACCCATTGCACCACCCTGGAAACCCCTACCGCGACCTCGACCTCGGTAATTACCTCCTGTTCTTCCACCTCCACGTCTCTGACCCTGTGCTCCACCCTCTCCGCCCTCCTTGGACCTATCCGTCTGCTGACCCTGACCGAGCTTTTGGTCTAGCGCCTTTTCATTCGACTCGACCAAAGAGTTGACTCGGTCGGCGAGTTGTAGTGATAATCGCTGAACCTCTGTCTGCTCAACTCGGGAGAATACAATGACCTGATCCTTCTGGTCTAGGGAAGCTTGTAGCTCATCGTTGTAGATCATACGCGAGATAATCGAGGTGACGGTGGTAACGGGTAGGGAGAATGCCTCGGAGAGATGTGAGAATGCGATGGAAACGTAATGGGGAGAGTTGGTGAATAGGTATGTTCGAAGACCCTCGATCTGGACCTTCTTTGATAGCATCTCCTTGATCTCGTTGCTGTTGTCGAACAGGTTCCAGATCTTGGCAGATAACAGTAGATCCTTTGATCGCTCCCAATCACCAGCCTGTAGTGCTCGAGCAGCCTTGATGACGTGATCACGACTGTTTTCTGGCAGACCATCGAATGCTGACCTCTCGGCCATGTCGAGTTGACGCTTGAAAGCCTTGCTAGCAATTCGCCGTCTCTGCTCCTCGGTATCGACGCTGGCCATCAAGGGGATCTCGACGAGCATACATGAAGTAAGGTAGGCGGCTTCGAGGAGTTCGTGGTTGATGTGCATGTGGAAAGGTAGCAAGCGACGCTTCTCGAGGAGTTCCTGTTCGGGAGAGAGTTGCTGGTTGTATCGCTGGATCTGTTGACCCAACAATTCACGGTATCGTTGTGTCGAGATCATGTCGGCCAAAATGGTTTGGCACTCGGCAATGTAACCACATCGGAAAGCGGCTAGACCAACCTGAACGACAGCTCGATTGTAAAGGATCTGAGTGGTGACATCGGCCTGCTGGACGGCTTCCTGCATATGAGACATGAGAAGCTGATCTCGAGCTTGGTGGTATCGAGCGTGCATGGCGTGGTGGTAGATGTGCATGAGGATTGCTCGTGCTCGGAGAAGAGGTGCTTCGGAAGAGTAGACGTAGGTGGCGAGTCGGTGGACGAGAACGGAGGAAGAAGGGATCTCGCCGCCGATGGGGGAGACGGTAGATTGGAGACCAGCGCATCCGGCCTGAGCGGACTTTTCAAAGAGCTGGATGAAGACGTCGGGTCGAGAGTAGACGTGTTCAAGACGACGGATGACGATTCGGGCAACAGCATCGGTCGAGTTCTCTCGCTCAAAGAGGCACTGGGCCTTGACGAGGGTGGTGTATAGGGGCTGAGCCTGCTTGAGTCGGTCAATGTATTCGACACCTCGCTCGTGGGGGTCGGTGTGTTGTAGGGTTTTTGTGAACTACCATCAGCTTGGTCGCAGACGGGGACAGATAGCTCACCTCGTTGTCAATGTTCTCGAAGACACCAATCAAGCTTCCTGGTAGAGCGACTCGGTCGTTGGAGTTGGAAGGTTCCCTCTCGGCCATATCGTTGTACTCTTCAGTCATGACCTCCTGAATGACGTATCCACGGTTCTCGAGCAGAATGCTGATCAACTCGTCGTACTCCTGTCGACATGCGACCCAAGAGTCCTGAGGCATGGTGATGAGGTTCTGAGAGTAGTCGAGACGAGCGGCAATGAGAGCAAGGTAGACTCGGATCTTCTGGTACGTTGTGCCGGAAACCTCGAGGAGCTTTTGAAGAGTTCGGATGGTCTCGGCTCGGTCGGTGTTCTGGATGATTAGCTTCTACCCTTGACTTAGTGAAGATGACCCACTTTACGACCTCGCTGTTCGGCAATCTCTTTCAAGGTAGCCAAAACATCCTGGGCGGTGAAAGTCCTGACTCGTCCACCTCGTCCAACAGTGGAGAAGTTCTCGTCCTGTCCATCTACAGGCTCCTGTCCAGCGGCAGCTGGTGTCCTTCTTGGGGCTTTTGGCACAACTGGGGCGACATTTGCCTTTTCGTATGCTGAAGCGTATGCGGCTGGGTCCTGTGACGTCAGATAAGTCCACACTCAAAAAAGGCTAGCCGTACCTCTTTGAATGTGTGGAGAACCAGCTCGAACTCCTTGTTCTTCTTCTTGATAGTCTGCTTCAATCCAGTGACAGCCTTTGCCTTGGCTCCAGTCATCTTTTTCGTGGCGCTCTTCTCGGCGGCAACAGTCTTGGTGACACCGGCATCGAGGTCGACGATGGTTTGTAGGAATTGAGGAGGAATGTGACCGGCAGGAGGAATAGGGGATGAGACCATGGAGGTCTGATGACGGGTGATGAATCGGAGTAGCTTCTCAAGTTCTGGCTGATCAGCATTTGCTTCTGACTACATGAGAGGACTTACCACTGGCAGCAACAACCCAGTCATTGGCGGCACCTTCTCCCTTGGTAGCATTCTTGATGTTCTGAATGGCAGCATCCATCTCGACGAAACGCTTGTCCTTTGCTGAAAGCACAACCGTCTTGTCTCCCTCATCACTATCCTCGTCACTAGAGTCGGCGCCCATCAAGAACTGGTCTGCTTTTCCCTTCTTCACGACATTAGCATTGCACTCAAGTTCATACTAGAAGACATACAGTTTTCTTTGGCGCATCATCATCACTATCATCATCATCACTCTCGTCCTCGTCACTGCTGTCGTCTCCATCACTCCTCAAGAACTGGCTTGCTCGTCCAGTTGGCCTGGCAATTCGGGCATCCTGCTCCTCTCCCTCCTCTCCGGATAGAATGGACTCCTCGGATTCGGATCCTGAGGAATCAGAGTCGGAGTCTGATCCTAGTCGCGCAAAGAACGACATTTTGGTGGTATTGTTGGATTGATTATGGGTTTATTTGCTTTGAATTCGTGGTTTGTTGGTAGATGATAGTTGTATCGATATCCACTGTGTATATCGTGTACTAGTATATATAGTATACTATATGATTCGAGTCGATTCAACAAAGACTACCAACTATACACCTTGAACAATTAGAATACTGACACATGAAGAGACGCGAGTTAACCTTTGAAATTATAATCCCGATTAAACACCGAGTAAAGTGGCAGATCGTCACATCACTCTGCTCTATCAACTACGTCTACCATCTATCTATCTACCTGCTGTATCCAGCATGAAACACCTATCAACAAGCTACCTCTTGATGCTGCTTGATCCACTTGAGATCGGAGAGTATGGAGCAGAGGAAAGCTCATCTCTATCTACAGTGACTTCTGCGGCCATGCCAGGCTGAACCCAAGCTGGATTATAACTAGGCGGAACCGAACCGGCTGTTCCGGCATCCGTCTCCTGCCTCACCTGATGATCAAGAATGGGAGATTGTTGAGGGGTCTTCGAGTATGCGTGGCAATCGGGCTGAGAGCTGGAATTATCGAATGGCGAAGGCAACAACTGGTAGCTGGAGCTTTCCGAATTGCCAGGAGATAGGGGTTGGTATCGCGTGGGGCTGAGCGAGGACATTGGATATGCTGATTGGTCCGAATTGCTATGCTGGAGGCTGGGTTGGATCAGACCGGCAGCGCCTGTGGTATCAGCTTGTG
>Ga0308160_10004456_pt1 | contig 15014 bp, 14 predicted proteins | sample PhyFR1_FD_201036 | JGI IMG/M metagenome (GOLD analysis project Ga0308160, IMG submission 201036) | Phyllosphere microbial communities from UC Gill Tract Community Farm, Albany, California, United States - DLSLF.R1 | ecosystem: Host-associated > Plants > Phyllosphere > Unclassified | place: USA...
GAAAACCTGGAGGTATTCTCTCAGCGCTTTGAAGAAACTGTTGCTGCAACCATTACAGATGATATGCTGTGCCCGGAAATTCAGATAGACACCGAAATAAATCTGGATCAGATTACCGCAAAGTTTCAGCGAATCATTGCACAGATGGCACCTTTTGGCCCGGCTAATATGGCGCCTGTATTTGTGAGCCATGGTTTGCAGATGGTGGGCCGGGCATTTATTGTAGGGGAAAGTCACCTGAAGTTAACGGTCAAACAAAATAATTCGGCAGTGGTTGACTGTATTGGTTTTGGTCTCGCGGAATATGAGCGCCTTTTGGTGCCGGGGCAAACGTTTTCCATGTGTTACACCGTTGAAGATAACGTGTGGAAGGATCAACATCGCATACAGTTGAATATTAAGGCCATCAACACTGATCAATAAAGATAAATGATACTAAGAGCAGAGAATTTAGTTAAAAAATATAAACAAAGAACCGTTGTTAACGACGTGTCTTTCAGTGTAAGTCAGGGTGAAATTGTAGGGCTTCTTGGTCCAAATGGTGCAGGAAAAACTACCTCTTTTTATATGATTGTTGGCCTGATTAAACCCAATGAAGGCCGCATATTCCTGGAAGATGAAGACATCACCAAAGATGCCATGTACCGTAGGGCACAAAAAGGTATTGGCTATCTCGCTCAGGAGGCATCTGTTTTCAGGAAGCTATCAGTGGAAGATAACATCATGGCTATTCTGGAGATGACACCCATGAATAAAGAAGAACGTCATGAAAAGCTGGAAGAATTAATCAATGAATTCAGTTTACATAAAGTACGTAAAAACAGGGGCGACTTATTATCCGGCGGTGAAAGAAGACGTACTGAAATTGCAAGGGCACTGGCCGCTAATCCCAATTTTATCCTGCTGGATGAACCTTTTGCCGGAGTGGATCCCATCGCGGTAGAAGAAATTCAAACCATTGTGGCACGGTTAAAAGAAAAAAATATTGGTATATTAATTACCGACCATAACGTACAGGAAACCTTATCCATTACCGACAGGGCTTATCTACTATTTGAAGGTAAGATTCTTGAATCGGGCACACCAGAGGTGCTTGCCGCCAATGAAATGGTGAAGAAGGTTTACCTGGGTTCTAACTTTGTGCTACGAAAAAAAACACTATAAAATAACTGAATATAAGTATGGCGATTGTTAACTCAATTTTTACCTGGTACATGAAAAAGCGCGTTCACCAGATTGAGCTTTTTATGAAATATCCTTTGGATGTCCAGGAAGAATGGTTTCATGAATTAATATCAACGGCTTCTGACACAGAATGGGGCCGCCTTTATGACTACAATTCCATAGATACCCAGGAACAATTTAAAAACCGGGTGCCCATACAAACGTATGAAACGCTGAAGCCTTACATCGAACGTATGCTTAAAGGTGAACAGAATATTTTATGGCCATCTGAGATCAAGTGGTTTGCAAAATCTTCCGGAACAACCAGCGACCGTAGTAAGTTTATACCGGTATCGGAAGAATCGTTACATGAATGCCACTATAAAGGTGGTAAAGACATGCTCTCCATTTTTTGTGATAACCGTCCAAATAATCAAATCCTTACGGGCAAAGGCCTGGTGCTTGGCGGCAGCCATCAGATCAATCAACTCAACGAAAATTCGTTTTATGGAGATCTTTCCGCAGTATTGATTAAAAACCTACCCATGTGGGCGGAATATTACCGTACACCTGATATCTCGATTGCCCTGATGGACAATTATGAAGAAAAGATTGATCGTATGGCGGAAGCCACAATCAAAGAAAACGTAACCAACATCTCTGGTGTGCCAACCTGGACTATTGTGCTTGCTAAAAAAGTACTTGAAGTGACCGGCAAAAGCAACCTTCTGGAGGTATGGCCTAATTTAGAGTTGTATTTTCATGGTGCAGTTAATTTCAAACCTTACAGAGATCAGTTCAGGGAATTGATTCCATGCGACCACATGTATTACCTGGAAACTTATAACGCCTCTGAGGGCTTCTTTGGCATACAGGATCAGGTACAGTCCGATGAATTACTGCTGATGCTGGATTATGGTATATATTATGAATTTCTTCCCCTGGAATGTATAGATCAGGAAAGCCCGAAAACTTTGTCGCTCGATGAAGTGGAACTGCATAAGAATTACGCCATCATCATTTCTACAAATGGTGGATTATGGCGTTATATGATTGGCGATACCGTGCAATTCACTTCCATCTACCCTTTCCGGATTCGGATTACTGGCAGGACCAAACATTTCATCAATGCCTTTGGAGAGGAAGTAATTATTGACAACGCTGAGCGGGCAATCAGCGAAGCCTGTAAGGCAACTGCTGCAAAATTTACGGATTATACGGCTTGTCCGATTTATTTCAAGGGTTCAGAGGTTGGCGGACACGAATGGATCATCGAATTTGACCAGCAACCCGACAATTTTGAGCACTTTGTAGATATTTTGGATGCAACTTTAAGAGAAGTGAACTCAGATTATGATGCAAAGCGTTTTAAAGATATGGCATTGCGCAAACCGAAGGTTCATAATGCACCCAAAGAAACATTCTATAAGTGGTTGAAAGCTAAAGGAAAACTAGGTGGACAACATAAAGTCCCACGCCTTGCCAACGACAGAAAGTATGTAGAAGAGATACTTGAAGTCATAAAAACGCAATAATGTGTTTATTACGCTAATTTATTTCAGTATTAAACGCAAATAAGTTTCGATTAATAGGATTATACGCAATTAATAAATAAATTTGTGTTGTTAACTACTTAATAATGGCTAATATTACAGAAGGTTACAGCTGAATTAAGGCAAACATAACAAGTATTAAACACACAAATTTACAAGGCAATGGTAATTGAAAACCTAAAAGAATCCGCACAAACGATCACATTAAATGGTGTTGAATATGCTTTCAATATCAATGAAATCGAAAGTTTCATGAATGAATGTGAATTATTCATGTCTACCGGTCATAATGAGTTTGATACGATGACACAAATTATCGCTGATCAGCTTATCGATAATGCAACTGCCAATACTTCTGTTCCTGAGCTAAGAGCCCAACTTAAGTTTCTAAGAGAAGTGTCTTTTTTGCTAAGAAGCATGTTAAGACCAGTTGAAAACACAAAAGAATACTAATAATTATTAGCGGGTGTTAATCCTTGTTTGACATAAAGTCAAGCAACAGTTGATTGTACTTTTCTAATAAGTCGATATACTTATCCTTCCAGTAGGTGGAATTAAGCTGTTCATTTTCATCCTGGAGGAAATGGTTGTACTTGCTCAACTCATCCCTTGGATAAAGACTTGGAAATTCAGTAGAAAAGTCATGGTTGATGACGTTTCCTATCCTAAAGATAATTTCAGACTTCAAATGTTTTTGATTGAACCAGTTGTAGACAGATCTTCTGTTTACATTGGTTAACCGAGCCAGTTCACTGATGCTGTATCCCTTTCGGCGAATTATACGTTCAACAACTTGGCCATAATGCAAATCCATATATTCTTAAAATCAAGTGAGCTTCAATGTGAAAATTAGCGGCAACCCTGGTGTTCGTTAACTGAAAAGAAAGTAATTTCGCAGATAAGCGACCCTAAAGTTGTTCCTATTAAGAACTAATGTAAATCTAAACTTGCTGAAAACAGCCACAGCAGTCAATTTGTGTAGGTTTTTGTAAAAGAGTGTGTAAAAAAACGAGCCTTTCTCCCGTAACTGCTTTACAACTTACTGCTCGACCTAAATACACGAAAAATTGTCCCCAAAAATTGCACTCAAATAGCCTCCTTATTGCAGTTTAGATCATGGCTATTTTAAATAAGTCAACATCTTACTCAAACTTTCCTATTAACTTCACAAACCCCTACACATAAAATCAACTTAAGCGATTTCTGCTTATTGTGGCGTGTAATTTATTCTAAGATGGATTAACAAGAGACCAGTTAAGGAACAATTCCTTACGCTCAAAAACATCAGAATAACATGCAAAACCGCTACAACTACTTATTCCGACTCACTATGGCCATAAGTGATTTAGCTATAGTTAATTTTGCCATCTTTGTTTCCAGCTATTTTAGCCGCCCTTTAGGACTGCATTTTGAACATCTGGACTTCAGTTTACTCATTACACTGGGTTGGTTTTTACTGGCCAAGATGCTCGACCTTTATAATAGGAAAACGATAGAACAAAAGATTCTATTTCTCACGACATTTAAATGCATCTGCCTGCACCTGATATTTTTTCTACTATATAATACAGCGAAGAACTTTAGTTTTAGCTGGTTATTTACCTTCACTTATTATTTCTCCTTGTCGCTGCTTTTACTACTCAACCGGTATTTTGCAGCACTCATCTTTCCTATCCTCAGCAGAACATTCAAGATGACTGCACCCGTAGCGCTTTTAGGGGTAAATCCAACAAGTATTCAACTGGCTGATTATTTTAAAAAACATGAGCGGGAATATAGCTTCGCTGGTTTTTTAAACAATAAAGGTTTTTATAGCCATACCGGCGAAATGATCAGTAGTTTTAAAGAACAAATCCGCAAAGCCGTTAATACCGGTATTAATGAAATTTACATATCCCTCTCTCCCGATCGGATCAATGACATTGGAAGCCTGGTAGAAGAAGCTAAAAACCAATGTATCCGTTTAAAGTTTGTGCCAGATTACAGCCAGATTTTAAATAAATCAGCCAGTTTATCCAACATGAACGACTTTCAGGTTATCAATCTAACGGGATCATGTGTACATGAAGATATGGATGACCGCGTTATCAAGCGCCTCTTTGATATCGTATTCAGTCTTTTCGTTATCATATTCCTTTTGAGTTGGCTCTGCCCCATTCTTGCCCTGCTGATCAGGCTGGAAAGCCCTGGACCAGTGATCTTTAAACAAGGCAGAAGCGGGAGGAACAACGTTAACTTTTCTTGCTATAAATTTCGCAGCATGCGAGTAAACAAAGACAGCCACCTTAAACAAGCGAGTAAGGATGATAACAGGATCACCAGAATAGGGAGAATTCTCCGGAAGACAAGTCTTGACGAGTTGCCTCAGTTTTTCAACGTGCTTATGGGCAACATGAGTGTAGTTGGTCCAAGACCACATATGTTAAAACATACCGAACATTATCGTGAAGTCGTAGATCAATATATGGTGCGGCACTATATGAAGCCCGGGATTACCGGTTGGGCGCAGGTAAATGGCTTTAGAGGCGAAACAAATGAACTAGAACTTATGGAAAAGCGTGTGGAACACGACATCTGGTACCTGGAAAACTGGTCGGCCTTATTGGATGTTAAAATCGTGGTATTAACCGTGATCAATATTTTTAAGGGCGAAAAGAATGCCTATTAAAAAAGGGCAGGTTCATTAAGAATCATCCCTTTGTGGTATATATGGTTTATTTGAATGTGCTATTTACTTAAACTAGCCTCCAGAAAGCCCCTATAGGCATCCTTAGGATTATAATTGCGGTCAAATAATAGAGGATAGTCATGGTCATAATTTGCATATCCCTTATTGAAAAAGGAATCTTTATCGCCCAGGCCCCAGGTTGTAATTCCAAATTGTAAATTCTTCGGCACCGATTTCATGTACCCTTGTACAATTTCTTTAACTTTTTCACCTTGTGCCTTTTCCAATGCTTTGGTTAATACGAAGGTTTTTGGCTGTCCGTATTTCAGGGATACATCAAATTCCGAAACATGGATCAGTAAACCCTTACTGGCAGCAAGCGCCATATTGGTTTTTATTTTATTCACGTCAATGCGCAAAACAGTATGTAGTTGGAAACCCATACCATCTATTTTGATGCCCTGTTGCTTCGCTTCAGCAATAATGGCCATGATTTTATTCATCTTTTTGCCACCAAACTCCTGCCCATAATCGTTATAAAATAGCTTTACAGTAGGATCAACTTCCTGGGCATATTTGAATGCTTTCAGAATATATCCAGCGCCAAGCTTTCTTAACCAGATGTTATCTTTTAAGGTACCATCATCAGCAACGGCCTCATTTACCACATCCCATGAACTCACTTTGCCTCTAAAATGAGTCAAAAGTGTGCTGATGTGATTTTTTAATATCCGGTCGAACTCCTGGGCATCCCCCTTGTCATTCAGCAGCCAGCTGGGCATGGTAGAATCTTTTGCCCAAATCAGGCAATGACCATGAACCGCCATATTATTCTGCTGGGCAAAGCTTACAATGGCATCAGCCTTATTAAAAGTGTATTTGTTCTTTTCAGGGTGGGTAGATTTAAATTTAAAATTGCTTTCTGCACCAATGCGGGAGAATTCCTTTTTAACAATATTGGCATAAACACCCTCTTCAAGACGCTCTTTAACCACAGCAACACCAATTGGAAAATCAAAAGAACTTTTTAAGGATGAAGCCGTTTGATTGCCCGGGGTATTACTGGTTTCTTTAGCAGGCGTAGAAGGCTGTGGAGTAGCAGGCTGCTGAGTTGTAGGCTGCTGAGTTTGGCCGGCATTACCAGCATTCGGATCCTCACCTTTATTTTCATCCTGTGCAGGCTCTTCGTCCGACTCTGAACTTTCATTTTCTGGCGATGTTATAACCTTTTGCGTATTTGTATCATTCTGCGGCGTTAAATCTTCTTCAGCAGAGGTTTTACAAGCACTAAGGCTCGCAGTAAGCAGGACAAGTGATAAAACAAAGCATCTCAAGCGCAAAATGTTCTGGAATGTGGGGCCGGTAAACCTCATGTTGTTTTTATAGGGAGATAAATAACTAATTGCCAATGCAATATTACGCAGTTTACTGCGCCAAATACTATTTTTTTTGAAAATTTTACAGTATTAAGCACTTACGGCTAAGTATTTGCATACCCAGCTCGCCATTTTTTACACTAAGTTAATTTTGCTTTTTTTAGCGATTATAAAAATCAAACTGATTGTAAATCCTTTATTAATAAACTTACAGTTAACACTTCCCACCTTAGAATGATAAATGAGGTCTTCATTTCTTTTGCATTAATCAATTAACCAGTCAGTTACCTAATATAAATCCCAAAACTCCCAAAGACATATTTAGAATTCAGCCATAGCAAATCACACTTAGGCCACAGCGCGTAAAAGGCAAAAAAAGAAAGTTTTCACCAGAAACCATGGCATAAATAGGCATTCCGAGAGAAATTTTTAATGAGGAACGTGAAAATTACGTTGACAAAACGCGTAAAACCTCAACAGGGTTGCGTAAAATTGGGGAAATTACGCTTCATACTTCTCTTTATTAAGCTCATTATAGTGAACCTCCACAAAATATGTGAATCTGTAATTCTTTTAGAGAATATGACTACCCGGATCGTGGGATGATTATTGGAAAATGGAACTATCGACATGCTCAGAAAAACGACCCTTTGGCCATTCACCGCTATACCCATAAAAACACCTGCAGGTTTGGAGTCGAAGTTTAAACGACTTGCATCCAATCTTCAGCTGTCACAACAAGATCTATATTAAATTCATATCAATAACCCATACGTATACCCATACCACAAAACAATATTCATAAAAGTTCCAAACCTATCCAACCGTCAGCTGCAAACTATAGTTATAGCAACAACCTGCTAGTCAATACATTTTCCCTCTTCAAACTGTTTGTTATAAAACCATCTCCACGCCTTAAACTTAACCTTACGTTTCATGATCAGGTCGTTTATCAGACCAAAGAATATATTGGCATTTTATTTCTCCAAGCTGCTAATAACCAGGCAAAACACCAACCAATGCCATAAATACGCTACGCTTGCAGGCCAAATAACAGGAAATAATACGGAAGTTAGAAAGTATGGAACTGATCTAAGCAATGGATAAATGTAATTTATTATAGCAATAACCCAATAACCAACAATTTAAGCGTGCAGGGTAAAGTTTAGATAAGCGTATTAGATTTCAGCTTCAAATGGTTTTGTGCCTGCTTCTGAAATTCATCCGGTGTTTGTGAGGTTTGTTTTTTAAAGAACCGGCTGAAGTATGGGCGGTCATAAAACCCCAGTTCAAAGGCTATTTCCTTAATGGTGTGTTCACTATGTATAATTAGCCGTTTGGCCTCCAGGATAATACGATCATGAATAATCTGCGTACCTGTTTTGTTTAATTTGTCTTTAAGAATTTGGTTTAACCGCTTCGAGCTGATGTCGAGTTTGCCCGCATAGAAGTCAATATTTCTAACCTGCAAATAGTTACCCTCTAACAACATTAAAAATTCATACACCCTTTTCTGCTGAATGTCGTGCGCCGTAAACTCTTGCTCTTTAACCTTGATTAATTTCAAAAGAAATACTTTTAGCAAAGTTTTTAAGATCACCAGGTCTCCAGACGACTTCTCGTATTCACCAATCAATAAATTATAAATGCCACTCAAATCATCTGCGGCAACCTTATCCAAACGTAGGCAGGAAAATTCGCCTTGCACGTTAAAAATTTTAAAAATGTCCAGTAAAAACTCCTTATCCTCTTCTTCCAGGATTTCTCTTTTGAAAGATATCAACGATCCGTTTTTGCCTGCTTTGTTTAATTGATGTACCCGATACGGTGGAATTAGATAAACCCAATCGCCTTTAACTTCAAAATCAGTCGACTTTAAAGCATGTAACGGATCCTCATTCTTTAACCATACGATCTCAAAGAAATCCTTTCTTCCGGGATCATTCAAATAACTCGGCGGACAATTGCTCAAATTTCTGATGTAGATCATCGCACGCTCCAGCCGGCTTTCCTTATTGTCAGTAGTCATGTTGTAAAGATAAACACACAGTAATCAAGATGGTGGACATTCGGATAATTTAGGTGGACTATTCTGAAATCAACGTAATTAACTGTCTTTTTAATGACCTAACAGTGATCTTATTTCCAGATAGTCCCCCTAATCTGGCAAATTGTATAACTGTTGCAGCTGATATGGACGATACTTTTGTGGCAGAAATAAAATTTAAAATGGAATCGACAAACCAACGTCATGAAGACACCCCTGATGCTATCGAAATGAATTTAATGAAAGTATTACAGGAGCATACAATCCTGGCCGGGAAGATTGATTACCGCAATTTTGGAGAACTGGTTAAGCACATAAAACAAGCCTCGGCTATTTTCCTGATCGCTTCTGGCCGTTCAGGCTTTTCCATGCGTTCGGTGGCGATGCGCATGATGCACCTGGGATTACGTGTATATTTTGTGGGCGAAACCACCACCCCAGCCATTAAACAAGGAGACCTGTTATGGGCCGCCTCAGGATCCGGTACAACCAGCACGATCCTGAAAGCTGCTGAAAAGGCCAAACTGGTGGGTGCACAGGTAATTGCAATGACAACCAATACAACCTCAACGCTGGCTGTAATGGCTGATATACACATCCTGATACCCGCAGCAGAAAAAGAAGATCACAATGGTGCTAAATCCAAACAATATGCCGGAAGCCTTTTTGAACAGGCGCTGCTCTTAATAGGCGATGCAGTATTTATGGAATTATGGAAACTTGACGGTACCCCTGCCGAACAGCTATGGAAGCGCCATGCAAACATGGAATAATTAATTATCAATAGCATGATCCAATTTCATAACCAAATCAATAATAGAGTTTAATAAATAATACAATTCAAAATAATAAAATGGCAAAATTACAAGTAGCAATAGACTTATTGACAACAGCGGAAGCATTAGCGCTTGCCGCAAAAGTTGCACCTTACGTAGACATTATCGAGCTCGGCACCCCGCTAATCAAAAACATGGGATCTACCGTGATTACCGCGATGAAAAATGCACATCCGGATAAATTGATATTCGCTGATTTAAAGACCGCTGATGCTGGAGAACTGGAAGCTGATATTGCGTTTAAAGCAGGTGCAGATTTAGTTACTGTTATGGGTGCCGCTGGTAATGCTACAATTATCGGTGCAGTTAAAGCAGCCAAAGCACATGGCAAAGGTATAGTAGTAGACACGATCGGTTACCCAGACCGCGTTAAACGTGCGCGGGAAGTCACTGAATTGGGTGTTGAATTTGTGGAATTGCATGCCGGATTAGATGAGCAATGGACAGCTGGTTATAGTATACAGGTACTAATCGATGAGGCAGCAAGCGCTGGTGTACCGGTTTCTATCGCAGGGGGTGTAAATCTGACCAACATTGCCGCTGTTATTAAAGCGGGTGCACAGGTAGCAGTTGCAGGCGCAGCCATTTATGGTGCAGAAGATCCTGCAGCAGCGGCAAAAGCATTGCGAGAAGCTATAGACGCGGTATAATAACAATACCACAAGGGCAAATTTGTAACATCAAACCGCTTTGTTGAGCATACAAAGCCCTATAGCTATTTATTAAAGCAAAAAAGAAGGGCAAGCGACCGTAAATACGTGCTTGCCCTTTTTGGCTCCCGAAGCTGGGCTCGAACCAGCGACCCTCTGATTAACAGTCAGATGCTCTAACCAGCTGAGCTATTCGGGAAGCTGATCTTTCCTTTCAGAACAACTTTGCATTGCTGCAATGTCCTTCGTTTTGGGTGTGCAATATTAGGACTTTTATGTTATTAAAACAAAGAGATATTTGACAATTTTCTTTTTTCCTAAATAACCGGCAAGTTAAACCTCAACTCTTTGGCCGAAATCAGCTGCAGCCCGCTGAGCATCAGCACATCACGCCCACTGCGCCATCATAGGCAGTATACCATTAATAAACAACCTAAAATTTATGGAACAAAAAAAAGCCTTGCATTTCTGCAAGGCTTTGGCTCCCGAAGCTGGGCTCGAACCAGCGACCCTCTGATTAACAGTCAGATGCTCTAACCAGCTGAGCTATTCGGGAAGCTGGACTTTATTCCCGCACGTTTTAAACTTGTTATAGAAACAACAGGTCTCGTTCGTTTTGGGAATGCAATATTAGGGCTTTTAAATTATTTATGCAATCTTTGCGAAGAAAAAAATTATAAAAAATACTAAATAATTCATATGAGCCTGATAATCATAGGTACTGTTGCATTCGATGCGATTGAAACACCCTTCGGAAAAACAGATAAAATCGTAGGTGGCGCCGCTACTTACGCCAGCTTAGCTGCTTCTTACTTTTATAACAAGGTTAAAATCGTTGGCGTTGTTGGTGATGACTTCCTTGAAAAAGACATCAAAATCTTCAACAACCACGGCATTGATACAGAAGGCTTACAAATTAAAGCTGGAGAAAAATCATTCTTCTGGGCAGGAAAATACCACAATGATATGAACAGCCGCGATACACTGGTGACTGAACTTAACGTCCTTGCGGATTTTGATCCGATTATCCCAGAGAGCTACCAGGACGCAGAATACCTGATGTTAGGTAACCTTACTCCACAAGTACAACAAACTGTCATCAAGCGCTTAAAAAACCGCCCAAAACTGATTGTGTTAGATACCATGAACTTTTGGATGGACGTAGGCATGGATGATTTGCTGGAAACCATTGCCATGGTTGATGTATTAACAATAAATGATGCGGAAGCGCGTCAGCTTTCCGGCGAATATTCATTAGTTAAAGCGGCGAAAAAAATTCTTGAAATGGGACCGAAATACCTGATCATCAAAAAAGGTGAACACGGCGCATTGTTATTCCATGAAAATCAGATTTTCTCTGCCCCTGCCCTGCCACTTGCTGAGGTATTTGACCCAACAGGTGCTGGTGATACTTTCGCTGGCGGATTTATCGGCTACCTTGCTAAAGTTGGCACCATCAATTTTAATAACATGAAAAATGCAATTATTTATGGATCTGCCCTTGCGTCTTTTTGCGTGGAGAAATTCGGTACCGAACGTATTCTTAACTTAAGTGAAGAAGAAGTTGCAGCTCGCATTCAACAGTTTGTAAACTTAAGCGCATTCACCATCGAAGCTTAATACCTTAAATCCCTGAAGGCCAAACAATGCCCTCAGGGATTTAATATACCGATCACCTCAAACTTCTCGAAAACCGAATGCGTGTGTGGTGCATCTTTCAACTCATCGGTCAGATCCTGTCCGGCCCAATGTTCGTAGTGCTTACCATTTCGCCAAAGCCTACTCCCGGTAACATCATAAATTTTCCCTTCAAACGCCACCCAGATCTGGGGTTTGTCCTGCCCGTTTCTCAGGGCCAGCTGCTGTTTGGTATATGTTATCATACCAGCTTATATTTCTTCCTGAACACTTCAAAAAGCAAAATACCGATCAGCACCATATTGAACAGGTAAAAGTAACTTTCAAATGGAATAAATATTAAGTTGAAACTGATCGTTTTGGCATCCGTATAGCGGATGTTGCCTTGGTAATGATAAGCTACAGAAACCGCAAAAAAAACCATTACAGATACCAGGTATGCCCGGTAAAAACGATACATAAATCGAATCTTGTTCTTGTATTCCACAAAAAGCAAGGTCAGGATCATGAGTATAAACGTAAACATCGGGTACCACTTGTTGTAAGCAAAGAAGATCATCGCAATACAAAGCCCCATCAGGATGTTACTAAGTGCCAGACTATATTTTTCATAGATCTGCGCAGGATAACGTTGATTCAAGTAGTTGTAAATTGCAATTCCGGCAAAAGGGAATACAAAACTTGAAAAGATGACCTCAACAGGAATGCCTGCTCCATCGTCGGCGATAAAAGCTTCCAGATTATAATCTACTACTGCGGCACGCTTCAGCAACAAGGCAGCAGCCGTAAATATAAAGCCAGTGCCGACTACTGCAGTTAACATTGCTTTCCATTGAAAGCCGGTCTTAGTTATACGTACGGAAATCAAGGAAATTACAAGTACAGCGGATAATAATAGGAAGTAACTATTCATTCAGTTCTAAGAATTAAGCCCAAAAATAGAATTTATTCGGACTAAGCCCATTATCCCCCGACAAAAAGCCGGCAAACTAAATCCTAACTCGGATTAATTCCAGTATATCGAGCTCTGCAAATAACATTGACCATGTTTGATCATATCGCAATTCAAATGCTGAAAAGCAACAGATCAAATCCAGATAAAACACAGGCATTTCCTGAAGTTCATGTGCGTTTCATCTGGGTTTGATCTGGGTTTGATCTGAGTTTGATACTACTTCTTCGCACCGTAAATCAGTTTATGCCAAAAGCAAATCCCATGTAAAAACAAAAGGCTGTTCAATTTCATGAACAGCCTTAAGCATTTGTATCTGGAGCGTATTACACGACTTCCGTACCGAGAATATCTTTAGAATAAGTTTTTAAGTATTTTTTCAGAATCTGACGGGCAACATGGATTCTTGTTTTAACCGTTCCAATCGGGATGTTTAAGATTTCCGCAATTTCATGATACTTATAACCTTCAAAATACTTTATAAAAGGCACATAATACTCTGGCTGTAAAGTTGCCAGTGCTTTATTGATATCGCCGATGATAAATTTACTGTCGCTTGTATTCTTGCTTGCACTATAGTGCAGGTTAGAAGAAGAAATTTCTTCTGATTGTGTGATTAAGGAATTAGTTTTAACCAGTCGCCTGTAATTATTGATAAAGGTGTTCTTCATGATCGTGAATAACCAACCTTTAAGATTTGTTCCCTCTTTAAATTTGCTGTAATAAGTAACGGCCTTTAGCATGGTGTCCTGCACCAAATCGTTGGCATCTTCTACATCTTTAGTAAAATTTAAAGCGAATGACTGAAGGGAACCGGCATGGTTGTTTAGCTGAAGATTAAATTCATTTTTTGTCATAATCATTTAAGTTTTAAAGGTTTAAATGCAAAAAACAAACATTGGTTTTTTATTGTGGCTCACCTGGTTTGTTTAATCTTACACTACCAAAGCTTATACAACATATGTACCAAAAGAATTTCCTCAAAAGTAATCAAGTAGTTATCTGTGGCAGATCGAAAGAAATACCTATGGATTAAAGTATATTAACCTCCCTTTCCAGCCAAACACCAAACTTTTTGGCGACTGTCTGAATGATCTGTTCCGAAAAATCATACACTTCCTTGCCAGTGGCTGTCCCATGATTAACAAGCACCAGAGCCTGATTTTTCCAGGTACCGGTATTACCAACCACTTTACCCTTAAATCCACACTGTTCAATAAGCCAGCCAGCGGCCAGCTTTACTTGATTATCCCCTACCGGGAAGTGCACAATCTCAGGAAATTGCGCATGAATGGCTTCAAACGCTTCCTTGCTGATCACCGGATTTTTGAAAAAGCTACCCGCATTTCCAATGGTTGATGGATCCGGCAGTTTACTTACCCGGATTTCCGAAACTACCTTTGCAACGTCTGCAATGGTTGGGTTATCTATATGACGATGCTGCAGCTCCTGTTGGATGGCGCCATAATTTAACTGGAGTTTAGGGATTCTGCTTAAGCGGTAGTTTACGGCTGTAATGATATATTGCCCTTTAAGCGAAGATTTAAATACACTTTCGCGGTAGCCAAAACCGCAATCTGCATAATTAAAGATTCTTCTTTCGCCGCTTTCAATGTGCAGGGCAACACAGGATTCAAATACATCTTTTAGTTCAACCCCATAAGCGCCAATATTCTGCACCGGAGATGCGCCCACAGTGCCCGGAATGAGGCTTAAATTTTCAATACCAGCATAACCTTTGTCCACGCAGTCATTAACCAGGTATTTCCAGGATACACCAGCACCCGCAGTAACGATTACGGTGTCGTCCTTTTCCATGGCTTCGATGCCCTGGATGTTAATCCGGATCACCAAACCCTCGAAATCCTTAGTAAACAAGACATTACTACCACCACCAAGAACCAACAATGGTTTAGACTGGCAGAATCCGGATTTCAACAAACTTTTTAAGGATTGCTCCGAAGTGATTTCTACAAACCATTTTGCAGAAACATCGATACCAAATGTATTAAAAGGGGCTAAGGATACGTTTTCTTGAATAACTGGAATCATTTACTGGCTATTGTGCTTGCTGCAAAAGTAATTGTAATGGACAGTAATAAATATGATTTATTAAATAATTAAATTTAT
>Ga0308160_10004457_pt1 | contig 15008 bp, 9 predicted proteins | sample PhyFR1_FD_201036 | JGI IMG/M metagenome (GOLD analysis project Ga0308160, IMG submission 201036) | Phyllosphere microbial communities from UC Gill Tract Community Farm, Albany, California, United States - DLSLF.R1 | ecosystem: Host-associated > Plants > Phyllosphere > Unclassified | place: USA...
ACATTGGCCCAGGCACGGGTAACGCCCGCGTCCTGGTGCTTTTCCATGAAGCGGTCGACCGGCTTGTCCAGCAGCGTGCTGGCCAGCACGGCGCTGCCGGCGAACAGCGAGCCCTTGGCCCACTGCGGCAGGGTCGGCGATTTCGAGACCGATTGCTCCAGGCGCCAGCGGAATTCCGGCCAGGGATTGGTCAGCGGCCGCACCGGCGGATTTACCGCCGGCAGCTTGCGTTCATCCGCCCGTTCGGCGAAATTGCCCAGGCCATCGTAGGTGTTCAGGTCGCGCCGCGGCTGCTCGACCATGTCGTACAGGTCGCCCGGGCTGGCCACCATCTGGCCGACGTCGCGCGTCCATGGCGCGATGCCGACGCTAGCGGTGGTTTGCGAATCAAAGGGCAGCATGATGTTCAGCGGCACCGACAGGAAAACACCTTTGTCGTTGTAAGGACTTGATGGCTTACCTGGACTCGTAATGTCGTTGCCGTTGGTTTTGGTGTACCAGGCACCGATCTCGACGCCCGATGGGAAACGCCGCTTGAATTCGAAGCGCACGCCTTCGTCGCGCGCCAGGAAACGCCCGACACGGGCAGTGGCGGTGACGTCGTAGGGCAGGCGATAGTGCAGCGCGCCCAGTGCGGTGACGGTCTGGTAGTCGCGCTTGTCGAACCACCCCTTGACGCCGCGCTGCTGCAGCGCATCGGCGGTCAGGTCGGCCGCCCAGCGGCTGTCCTTTGGCAGGTAGAGGACCTGGCCGCCGAAGCCGCGGTACATCTCTTCATAGAAACCGGCAGATACCCGCGTATAGACGCGCTCGGCCGGGTTCTGGTACTTGTTGAGCAACAGCCGGTTCAACTTGAAACGCCCGCCGCGCTTGTACTCCGCGATGTCGGTGCGCACATGGGGCAGCAGGCTGTTGGAAGCCTGCGTGACGTCGGACACGTTTTCCAACACGTCCAGCTTGAGGTCGCCGTTCAGGTACAGCCCTTCCCCCAGGCGCTTGTCATAATTCGCGGCCGCCCACAGCTCGTAGCGCAATGCGCCGCTCGGGTCATTGAAGAAGAAAGACACCTTGGGGACGACTTTGAAGCGGTTGGCTTCGCGGTCCTCGGAACTGACCTGCACGATGTTGCCGTCGCGGCCGACCTGGACCCCGAGGTCGCCCTCCCCTTGAATGGACGCCAGCATGCCGTGCTGGTCTTCGCTGGTGCGGTCAGCCGGCGTTGCATAGCGCACCACGACAGTCTGCAGGAAGGCATCGCGATTCACCAGGCCGGTGAAGTAATCGGTGAGCTTTTGCAGGTCAAGGAACTCGTAGGTCGCAATCGGCTGTTCCAGTCGGGTATAGGTCACCTGGATCGCGCGCGTTCCCTCCGGCGCAAATGCCAGGGCCGTGCGGGTGGCGCGGCCGACCGCACGGCCGACGTTCGAAATCCGATTGTTCGTGAGATTAAGCTTGAGGCGGCTGCCGTCCAGCTCGACGCGGACATTCTTGAAATCCTGTTTGACCAGCGCGGCAACCAGGGCAGCGCCCGGGGCCGGGTTATCCTGCCACTGCGCGGCCGAGACGCGCGGTGGCGCGTCCTTGGGCTGGAAGGGTGCGGGCTCCAGGAATTTGGGAATAAACTCGCGCTCCGAAAACGGAATGGTCAGGTAGGCATTGGCACTGTAATGGTCACGGTGCCACGCGACCTGCGCACCCAGCCAGCCCCAACGGTACTCGACGCCGACCGCCGGCCCGTTCTTGCGTTGGGCCGCACCAGTCTGCTGCGCCAGGTGGTCTTTCATATAGTCGTTGGCGTCGTATTCCGCCACCAATGCCCAGCGCGGCGCCGACAGCGGCGCCCAACGCACCCCGGCGAACACGCCTTTTGGGCGCTTGTTACCGTAGCCGATGCTGGCTTCCATATTGCCGGCCTTGCCGAAGGTCTTAGAGGCAACCACGTACTGGCCCTTGAACAACTCGGTACCCAGCAGGTCGGTTGCGCCTACGGAAATGGCCGGCAACGTCGCGGTTTCGTCACGCAGCCTCAACTTGACGTCGGCAACCTTGTCCTTGTAACGGCCATAGCCAGCGCCATAGCGCGGATCAGTCGTGACAAACGGCGGTATTCCTGTAATGGACACATAGCGCCCGGTTACTTGGAGAAACGGCAGCAGAGTCGTAGTAGCCCAGACGCTTCCGTAAGGACTGTCATAGCTGTAACCTGTCGTTAACGTGCCGTCGAATTCGGTCCATGCACTTGGCATGTTGATATACCCAGACTGCCCGTTTACACCAGGGGTTGCTGCGAATGCATTCGCCACGCTTAGCATAAGACAACTGAACTTAAGAGTATGTTTGAAAGCGTTAGTTAACACGTAAGAAAAGCCAGACGATCCTGGCACATGAGGGGAAAATAGCCGCGCACGCACGGCCCCTTAACTGGAGCTCAAATTGACTGTCGATTTTACAAATGCGTCTCAATTGTCTTTATAGAGCAAACCGATGCAATAGATAATTAATTTTTTCATCATCAAACTTTTGCACCGTTTTCTCATTAGGATCAACAAGAATCACACGGGATGCTAACCGCGCAGCGAATATATCGTCATGGTGATCAGTAAAGAATGTAGAAAATTCTGCACTGTATTGCCTTAGCATTTCTTCAATCGCATCTGCTTTATTCTCCCGAATCCGCTCGATATAAACATCGTCTATATATTCGGATGCAATAACCAAATCGAATTTTAGAAACCCTTTAAGATATTGAGCATAGTTCCACGGCGCCGCGGTCGCTAAAACCCTACACTCATCCTTATCGTTATAGGACGCGCTTAATTCACTTAAACGCTGATTACACTGATTAGCTAGACGCCTTGCAAACTTCTCGTTCTTTTTAGCTGATAATCCCGCAGCAATATTTATGACACCTTGCTTCAACTGATAGTGATCTAGCCTTCTAGCCTTCCGCAATCCAAGCAACCATAGCAAAGAGAACGCTTTGATAAATCTCCCGCTTAAAACAAAGGATTTAAACAAGAATATTACATAGCTATGAAAGCTGTTTCCTTTTAAAATCGTTCCATCCAAATCGAATATGTTAATTGACTTTTTATGCATCTTCTGACCAAGGAAAACGAACCAAGACATCCTTGTATAAAACAAGATCTGGCGCCAATATTGGCTGGGAAAATGTCTGCACAATGCTTGCAAACACTATTGTGGCAGTTGGGTTAATAGCAATGATAGCGTCTCTAACTGCTACTAGCGAGGAACCGGTATCAACTGCATCATCTATTAAGCAAATTATTTTCCCGTGAACAATTTTAGCTCGCTCGGAATCTGAAATTTCGACATTTCGATTATTCGCAGCTTTTTCCGATTTGTAGCGCATCTCCCTAAAAAAATGCTCACCCAGCCGTAAAACGTTATTGACTTTACGTGGGAATAACTTAAGCAAACTTTTAAGCCGCGATTTTTTTTTGATCTTACTTCCACTTCGGGCTGCGCGTACAAAAGCACATTGAACTGCATCTAACTTAAGGAAATTCATGCGTCGGAGAATGTAGCCGCCACCACTCTCAATCCCGATGAGCAGATCCGGCGAATAACTACGATGTATCTCATTAAAAAGAGAAACACACGCCAAGTCGAAATCTCGGCCTAAACAGTCGATAACATTTGATACCAATTTACTGTCCTTACTGTACAGGTTGACAAGCGACTTTCTTCCGCCAGTTTACCCCGTGCCTTATTCCACGAAGTATCGCCTTTGCTTTTTCTACGCGTCCCACCTCAAATGTGACAGTACGTGCAGAATCCATTATCCAAATCAGTGCATCAGTGACTACATACGCCTTTTCATACGCAAAGTATTTTTTCCAGACAATAAATCTGTTGCGCGTCTGGAGATATTTCCTGCTGCTATTGTAATTCGTGGCAGAAAACGCGAATGAACCTTCTTTTCGGTTTCCGATACCATGAACAACTGTTATTGAGGGAATACATAACACTTTTGAATTTGCTGCACGGACAGCCAGACAAAAATCAACATCGATCATGTCAACGGCTAGATCTTCGTCATAAAGCAAAGAAAGCGGGATTTTCTGCAAGTCCAACAATGAACAGCTATTAATTATAAATAAGCATTCCGTGATGTTCGTAGCTTCATCCGGCCACAACGAATTCATAAATCGGTTAGGCACGCTTAAGCGAACTGGATGGCCCGTACTAGTATTCACATGCCGTGGTCCAATAATCGCCCAGTCGTTCCGATTTAACAAAAGTGCTGCATTTTTAAGACGACCGCAAAAGTCAGACTCAACTTCGGTGTCTTGGTCAAAGACAAAGAAATAACGTTTATCCGCAGTACGAGCCTTAGCCATCGCAATGTTAATTGCACCAGCTAATCCACCTTTATTGAAATTTCTCTCAAATACTATATTTCTCGCAGAAAAACTGAAATCTACTAGTTCTGGCGTGTTATCAATAACGTACAAAACCTCAACTTGCTCGGCGAGCGTATTAATTCGACAAATAACTTTTTCGTCGGGGCGAAAGGTGACAATGACTGCTGCGCTTTTCTCTACCATAGTACAATCCTTCTGAAGCAAAACTCTATTCCAAGAGAAATCGCCAATGACAAATCTCGACCTAATCTTGCCAGCTACCAGCAGTCAAAATTATGACTAGCTGCTTAACAGGAAAATTTTTGCTATCTGTTTATCAAAACTTTATGTTGTAATGAATATAAGATAAGGAATTAATCTACGCGATAATTCTTTGTATTATAAAGGGCCCAGGCGATTCACAAGGCCATGTGCAAGGCCTAATAGAGTTCTGGAAAGATGTGTTAATCGCCTTTCGCGTACGGCCAGCGGATAGATAAATGCCCACCGTATCGCCTTAACTGCAAATTCCACCTTTTGCGCCATCGATAGAGATCGGGAATACAGTGATAATGCTAATGTATTCCTAACCATATAATAATGACGAATCGGACTACGTAACACGAACGTCTTGCCCCTCACATGAATCGAAACATCTCCGAGAGTATGAGTTATACACACTTCGGCAGCTACGAGGATCCTCATCTTGTGTATTCTTTTCGCGCGCCAACACCACTCGAGGTCTACCATATCGATAAAAAGGTTTTCATTCATTAAGCCGACTTTTTTTATTGCCGAACTTGGAATTACTGTTCCTGAAGCAATAATCTCATCGACCTCGTTGATGCCTTTCTCTGCAGCAAATGTCTGCTTAAACGGCGCGTATCTGACGAGAAGTTGTGGAGTACCTTGATTTGTATCCACATACAGTGGTCCAAGCGCAGCCAAATTTTTTTCGTCCGAAATTGATAATAAAACGCGGCCCATCTTTTCCACGTAATCCGTCGGATAGGTAGTATCTTGATCACTCAACCATATAAAGTCGAACCCGTCTTTTAACGCGGAAGCGATGCCAAGATTCTGTGCCTTTGCGATGCCAAGATTTTCTCCCAAAGGCATAAAGTCGACCCCCGGCATCGAACGTATTTCGCGCTCGAACTCGAGTATATTAGCTGAACCATTATCGACGAGTATTACCTTAACCCCGTTGAAAAGCACACTCGAAATCGTTTCAAGAATTCTATGACGCGATGGATTATAAGTTACTATAATACAACATGTGTTATTTTGATTCACCCCGGCCTCTCTGTCGTCTTACGCGGTTACTTCATTGGTATTGTTGATGATAAATAAAAATTCATTTACCAGAGCTCTCACCGATTTCGAGTAAGCAAAGTTGAAATAAGCCACTCATAAGAACTCAATACAATAAAAATAATCAGATAGTACTGGAAATAAATGGATAAATAGTTCGATCCGAAGAAAAAAAAGATCGAAAAGAAAACAAAGGGATAGAATACAATCCCGAATACTCTACCACTTATAAAGGAACGCCATGTAATTCCCGAAAATATCCCAAACAAAAGAAAATATATCGGAGCAAACATGCCAATAGAATCAAATGTATATCCGTACACCGTTAGCCAAATAAAGTCGGCATTTAGACCTACTTTGCCAACACTATTAAACTCACTTGTCCATACGTCGTTTCCACTCATTGGAACGGCACCGCTCACGAGGCGCCACAAGCTTAAAATCGGGTCGGGAATAACATATACTCCGGTTCCAGAAAAGTCGAATAACAGTTTTCCTTGTAACTGCATTGCAAGTCTATTATAGGAAACTGGACCATATCCCAGCACCGAGGAATATACCTCATTAAGATCCTCACTGCCCCGAAGAAATGAAAAGATGCCAAATATTACGACTACAGATACGAGAAGTAAAAAATAATTACGTATCGAAACTTTTAAATGGCGACTAACAGGAATTTTATCGTACTGACGAAGCTTTGCATATATTACATACAATCCCAGAATGACTGGCAAAATCAGATATCGCGCGGCATTGACAAATGCGATTGTGAGAACAAGAAAAACCGCTAATCCGATGGTACAAGATAGAATACTGATACTCTCATTTTTCAATTCCAGTCGTCGATAATATGCCCATAACACTATCGGAATTGCATAATGAATGATTGTCGTGAATTTAATCTCGTTATCAATCAACATTTGCTTAGCGATGTTCGCCTGACCGCTTACCGTCAATAAGAGGTAACCTGGAAAATTTCCCGCAAGATATGCGATGAAAATGATAAGCACGGCAATCGTAACAAACAATACTGGGAATATTCGCGTATGCTGCACTGATTGCGAGACCGGTTTCTTAGCAATGATTTTCTGAGAAGATTTCGAACCGATCCAGATTCCTACATACAAAAATATATTACATAGAAACACGAAAAAAAACACGACCCAATTGTATTGGACATAATTTTCTTCAAATAATACTTGGCGCCATGTATCTGCCGGAAAGAAAAACGCGAACAGATATATGGCAACTGGAAATATGCTGGCTGCATATGGGTTTATCGCGTAGTACTTCATCTAAGTTCTACCCTAAGTGGCGCCGAGCAAAAATAATCAGCAGAGACATGTCAACGAACGTACGTGTCGTCCAAGCCATGGCCACTCCAACCAGGCCATACTGGTTGGTAAAAAGATATATAAGTCCGATATAAACCGGGAGTTCTAACATATGGAACTTAGCGGTAACGTCTGCACGACCGGTCGCTTGTATATATGCAAATGGGACAGTTGCAAGTGCATTAAAGAGCAGTCCTAATGATAATATTTGCATAATTTGATAACTTTGAGCAGCGAAACTTACTCCGAGCCAAAGTACCAGAAGTTTTTCCCCAAAAAATAGAGCGATTAAAGGAGCGGGGAGCATCATCGCTGCTATAGCGAAAAGTGTCTTTCTATAACGACGCCGCACGGTTTCACGGTGCGCTTCCCAGTCCGTCGCAAACGACGCAAACATTACTCCCGTCAACGCTAAAGGCAGATATAAGAGTTTCGAGATTAGGTCAGCAGGCGTGGTGTAATAAGCTACTACCGATGCGCTCAGCGCGGAGGCAATATAAAACCGGTCGAAGTAGACCATAAGTGGGCTTATGATATTCGACAGTGTGACCCAGCCGCCGTATTGAAATAAACTACGAAACTCTTTCGATTCGATAGCCCAGCCGGCATATTTTTTGGTAGATCGTAAAACAATCAATGCAGTTGCAGCGAGCGAGCAAAAACGTACGGCAAATAACGAAAAGAAAATCACGTCTAAATCGGTGGAATATGATGCAGATACGACAGGCGCACAAAAGGTAAGCGTGCTAATCAGCGCACGAAGCCCGCCTGAAATACCGAAGTTCTGCTGTCCCTCTAAGACCCCTGTGAGACTAGTCGATGCAAGAACTAGCGGTATGGTCGCCGCGATCCAGATAAAACCCCTTTTGAGTTGTGGTCCAATGCCTGGAGATACGTTCAAAAATTTGTAAGCAAGCCACTCTGAACTCACCAAGATCAATGCTGCGCCGACTAACCCGAGAATAGTGGCAGTTAGAGTAGTTATCCAAACGATGCTTTTCAGATTTTTCGTAGCATTTCGCCCAATGCGCTCCGCTACTTTTTGCGTCAACGCTCGGCCAAGCCCCATATCGAGGATTCCGAAATACCCGACCACCATCCAAGCCATTGTTAAAATACCGAACTTTTCCACACCTATGGCGCGAATAAGGTAAGGCGTAACTACTAAACCGACAGCTAGCGGTATAGCGGTGCTTACAACGTTGTATGCGATTTTTGTTTTAAGCTTTGACATGCTAACACTGGCAGTTGTTATTAACAGCGGACAGCGAAGCCGTCTTCCGCGAAAACTCTTGAAAATTAATTTAGATAAGTGAGGTTCTAATGTGCACTACGAGAGTCGGTATCCACAAATCATTGTAGTTGTAATATTTTAGGCAGCTCTACCGACAGCAATAGGCCAGGCGGCATATTCATTGACTACTTGAACAAATCAAGTGGCCTTTGGCAGCCACTAGTAAGCGCCATCATTTCGGAATACCACACGTAGAGTCTTGAAAAGTATGACAATATCAGTAAACAAAGACCAATTTTTCACATACCATGCATCCAGATAAACCCTAGTATCATAAGAAACATCATTTCTGCCGCTGATTTGCCAAAGCCCCGTCACTCCAGGTTTCGCTTCGAGATAATATTCAACCTGATTCCCATAACGACTTAATTCGGCGCTCACGACTGGCCGTGGTCCTACGAGGCTCATTTCGCCACGTAAAACATTCCATAATTGCGGCAATTCATCAAGGCTAGTCTTACGCAAAAACTTTCCGATTGGCGTTACTCTGGGATCATCTTTGAGCTTGAAATCCCGTTCCCATTCGGCTCGTGCGCTCGCACTTTGTGTCAACAAATCACGCAACAATACGTCAGCATTAGGCGCCATTGTCCTAAATTTGTAACAGGGGAATGGTTTGTTATACTGACCCTGACGAATATGGCCATAAAATATCGGCCCACCAGACGATGCAACGCGCAAAGCGATCCATAATAACAATGGTGATGCTAATACCAAAACAGTCAGAGAAACTAAAATGTCGAAAATCCGCTTGGTAATTCTTGGGAAAGTACGAGCCAAATTATTTCGGACCGTTAATAAAAGAACCTCATGCGCAAAGAAGTGGTTAACTTCCATCCCATAAAGAGGCAGGCCCCGCAGCGATGGGACAATCTGAATTGTCCGACTACGACGCCCAAGTTCCTGAATCATGTCCTGATACGCGTCAATGCCGCCCTGCTCTAGCGCCAAGACAACATGCGGATTGCCCAACCTTTGAAGGATCAAATCCGGCTTGTCACCTAAAGCTATACATGGAGTAGGCGAACCAGAATTGCCACTTACTGCTTCGCGCATGTTTGTACCATTACCGGGGATAAGGAACGCTAATAGCGAAAAACCCATTAGTTTCTCGCCTTCGAAAGCGAGCGCAGTCTCCCTAGCGTTTTCACCCCATCCGACGATCACCATTGGGCGAATCCAGCCGCCCATGCGAATCAATGCAAGCTTCGAAATCGTCCGCATTCCTAATACCAATACAGGTGCGAGTACCCACGTCATCATGAGTTCTCCACGTGAGAACTGCCATTTACCGAAGAAGACGATTGCCGCATCGACCACGGCCAAAAGTGCACTCACGGTAAGTACTTCGCGAACTTCATTAGAATATGGTCGGCGCTTTGTATAATGCCCTTTTGCCCAATAGACACTAACCGTTATCAACATCAAGATGGCAAAGCACTTAATTCGAATCGAGTTTTGTGGGTTCCACCATTCTACATTTTCGATCGTATGAGAATAGTCACGAATAGCGAACAAGAAGCAAGCGCTTAGCGAAAACGAGATACTCAACGCCACTAAATCGGTGAGCATAAGTATCCACTTCTCGACTACGCGGCTAGCAAACCACTTAATTTCAGATTGTTTTTCCATTAGGAAAGAGTCGATCGGTTTCATTATCACACGGTGAATACTAGAAGATTTCAATAATAATTCCGCTACAAAGTCTGGACTACTGATGATTAGTCATCCAGACGGCACACTAGCGTTAACGAAGCTTCAAGTAAGATTTGAACTCTGCCCACTGGGCCGCACCCTCGGGCCGCTGCAACATCCGGTACTTCGCATCACGAATGAATGCGATAGCGAACGCGGCAAATAATGCGAAGACGGTTGAAAGAATTACGATCAGAGCTCGTTTAGGCTTAAATTTCCGTTCTGGAACCACTGCGGGATCGAGAACCTGGATAATAGATGGATCTTTTGCTTCATCTAGGCGCGCGACCTCATATTGTTTTGCCAAGAGTTCGTAAAGCATTTGATAATATTTAACGTCTCGCAAGAGCTTTATGTTTTCAAGGCCCTCTTTACTATTAGATCTATCTGGGAGAGAACCTGCACGACCTTCGCGACCGTATTCGAGTTTCGAAAGCTCACCTTTGAGACTATTCAGTTCCTCTTCAACCCTACGGAAAGACGGATTTTGCTCAGTTACAAACGAACGCATGGAATTCAATTGAATTTCCTTTGCGGAAATTTGTGCTCTTAAACGTCCAACAGTTTCAACAATTGTGCGGCTCTCGACGTCCACGCTAATAACCCCGCGCGTGTCCAAGCCTTTTTTAAGCGCTACCTCAGCCGCAGCTAAGTTGTTTTTCGACTGCTCTAACTGACGCTCAAAGAAAAGACGGCGCTGGCTAGCTTCGGTTACTGCTACTACGCGAGTTAGCTTAGTTAATTCGCTAACGTACGCGTTCGCTATCTTCGCTGCGCGTTCCCTGTCTTTATCTTCTACGTCGATGGTAATTAAGCCGTCCTTTCCCGCACTGATTGCGGTATTTTCCTCCAACAATTTTCGCGTTTTATCGATATATTCAGTGTCATAGACTTTCTTCAAATCGAATTGAGAAATTATATGATCTGATATGGTTCTACTTTTTAACAGGCCAATGTAGAGGTCGCTTGGATTTTTTATACCAGCAACGCCAGCCGCAAGACCTGCGGCAGCGCCTCCCAACTGGGACAAAAGCGCAGCCGCACCTGATTGGGATTGTTGCGGCGGCAAAAGCTTAGTGGTTGCTTGATACACATTAGGCATGATTAAGCTAATTGCTGTAGCAAGTAAGGCTACGATCGCAGGAAGGCCCGCAATCAGCTTCTTTTGCCTCGCAACCGTAATCATCAAGTCTAAATAACTGGTATTTAGTTCTTCCGTATCGCGCTTCGATTCTGTCAGGCCGGTCGGCACTTGGTCCATATCTCTAATCATTTGTATCTTAAAGGGTCGACCCTTCATTAATTAGTCACGCAACGTCTTGATTGCCGCAGCACCTAAACCAAGGTTCGCTAAAATCTGCGTCCAATCACGCGCACCTTTTGTGAACGCGCTCCAAAAAGTCGTTTTATCCAACAACTCGGGAACCACAATGGTGTCACCTGGCATAACCTCAAGACCGCCGATCTTACCGAAGAACCAACCCGCCGAATCGTATGAAACTACTGTCCCGTCAACACGAAGCACGAAGACATGCTCAAGATCTGCATCGGTTGTCGTACCAGCGAGTTTCAAGTAATCCTTGACACGGCTATTGGGGCGCCACAATGGAGATGCCTCTGCGTTGACTGCACCGAACACATGGACGAATGCTGGCTTTGCTGGAATTACAAGACGATCGCCATTTTGTAAACTTACTTGAGGTAGGCGTGTAAAAGAGCGCTCAGCGGGTTCTAGACCAAATGCAATACGGCCAGTTGGCTGCAGCCTGCGGAAGCGCGCGATACGTTCTTCTGCCAGACGGCGCTCCGCTTCAAGCGCCGCAGCTGCTGCTGCTGCATCAGCTGAGGCCAACGCTCGCATGTTTGCCATTTGACTCGACTGCTCGCTGCGCACTTGAGCTTCGAGCCGATCAGCGGCTCGCTGAAGATTCGTCTGCTGTTCCTTACGGACCTCTTCACGATAGAAGCCAGTTCCAAACAAATATGCGTTTGGAGTTGGGCCTCCTGCCTTAGCCAAAAGGGTTTGTAAGGTATCGTTGGCTGTCATTTGATAAACGCCAGGAACCTGCACTTCCCCCTCGACGCGCACGAACACTTGTCGCTTTGCCATCGGCACAGCTACGTCGTCCTGCGAAAAAATTGTTACTGTATCTCCCGGCTGGAGCACGACGTTATCTGGTCCGTTAGGATTCGAGAAAATATTGCCTAGGTGGAAAGGGATCAGTTTTACGGTGAGATCCGTGCGGTTTACGCGTTCGATTACGGCGTAATCCCAGTTAATCTGATCTACCAATCCTCCAATACTCGCAGCAATAGATTCTGCCTGAACGGTAGTGTCGCGGTCCTCCTCAGTGCTTCCATCCCTTGAATTTCGGTTAAAAACCGCGTTTCGACCGTTCAAGCGATCGCTCTCTTGCATGCTCTCATTAGCGGCAATCACGCTATTTTGTCGCCGCGTCGATTTACGACTAATAAGGTATTCTCGGTTAGGAATCAGGTCGCTCACCCGCATACCTTCCCTAAATGATGCTCGCACTGCCTGATCTACGTTACCTCGTAGCACTACAGCATTTGAAAAGTTTGGCGTGATTGACGTAATGTTCAGAACATCGCCATTTTTTAGCGTCCGCTTGAGCCCTGCTCCGCTCAAGGCGAATTCTTCGACGCTGCGTGGGCTATTCCGCGCCGAATCGATTCGCTCGAGGAAAGCGCGACGAGGATCTGCCACTACGGGTAGTCCGCCGGCAATATCTAAAAGTGATTCGACGGTATCGTTTCCGCTCTTCAGCTCGAAAACGGCTGGAACATTCACTTTTCCTGTCAGCGCGACAAAGCCCCCAGCCGAGGGGATATAAATAGTGTCGCCATCTTGTAGCTTGATGTCAGCCGACTTATCGCCTTTGGCAATGAAGGCATACAGGTCCAGCTCGGCCGCCACCTTACCGCCGCGCTTGACTTGTACGTGACGCATACTTCCGTTGGCGTTCGGCCCGCCACTGGCGAACAGCGCGGTCACCAGCGTTGAAAGGCTCGACACGGTATAGGTGCCTGGGCGGTTCGCCTGACCGACCACGTACACGGTCATTGCGCGTAGCTGGCCAAAGGTCACATTGACGGTCACGCCCTTGTACATTCGACCGACTGCTGCGCGGATGACATTCTGGGCTTCCGAGGCCTTGACGCCGGCCAGCGCGACATTGCCGATCGTTGGAATCGCCACGTTACCATTGCGGTCGATGGTAGCGCGGTAATCGATATCGATCGTACCCCAACCGCGGATCATCAATTCATCGCCAGGACCCAGCGGATATTCGGACGGAACCGGTGTGTTCGACACCGGGGCGAAGGTCGAAGGGGTGTTCGCAAAAAACTCCGATCCGAAAATCGGCAGCATTTTTCCGGTATTGTCAGCAACAAATTTCTGGAATTCGCTTGGTTCCTTTTCTGCCTCGAAGTCGCGGTCGAAGTCACGATTATTCAACGAACGGTTACCTAATTCGCGTCCATTCGAGCTACGACCGCTCAAGTCGCGGCCTTGCCGCATGCTCGGCATTTGACGCCGCGACTGCGTGCCTTGGGCATTACCCGATGCGTTGTTGCGGATGTAACGCTCATCCAGCTCGTCGGCTTGGTTGTTGGTGATGCTCAGCCTGCGCTGCGGGCTCGGCGAGGCCATGCCTTCGCCCGCCGCTGAGCTGGACCTGCTGGACGACGTCTCCTGATTGAACAAGTCGGACCTGTTGATACTATTCACGTCCTGAGCGGACGCAGCAACGGAGGTGGCAGCCAGCGCGACGGCCGCAAAATTCTTGTTGAATTTGAACATTTGATGGGGACGGTGGAGCGAAGACGCTTGTAGAGTAACGCAGCATTTTACCCGACAGCAATGAGATGTGGAAATCGTTTGTTGCTAGTGTGACCATAGATTGCCTGGGTAACATCGTCGTTTCAGCATATAAGCCACAGTCGGGTAAGTCTATTTCACATGTTCCAGAAAACCGCAAGGCAGCTTGTCTTTCTTGTTCGATATATTGTCCTTGGAATGTATTTATTCGTGGTTTTTGGTGAGAATCCGGACAACCGTCGATGTTCAGAATAAATAACACCGATTTGCGGCAGGGTGATCAAACAATTAACGAAGGAGTCGCTGTGATAACAGGTTTTAGTATCAAAGCCATGCATCATGCAATTCTGCTCACTCTTTTTCTCGTTTTTCAAATCCCGCTGGCGCAAGCCGCCGACAACCTTCTTACCACCCAGCGCGAAGCCGAAGCCCGCGCCGCCATCGCCGAAGCCGAGCGCGCCGAACTCCTGGCGCGCTTGCCGCCCGCCACCTCGAAACCCCTGTCCGGCACAGTCGACCTGCGCCAGTTCGGCGCCGCCGGCCTGGTCAAGGCCTTCGACCTGGCGCGCCAGCTGGCGTTTGAGGTCTGCGCCATCCTTCCCGCCGACCGCAAGACCGCCGTGTACGAGGCCACCACCACCCAGGGCATCCTGGCGGCGCGACTGGTGCAGGATGCCATCGACCGCTTTGGCGACGATCTCGGCAAGCAGAACAAGGTGCTGCAGCAGCTGATCGACAGCCATACGCCGCAGGGCACCCAGCTTGGCGGCATCGCCTTTGCGGCGCTGGCGGCGGTGCCGGCCACCTTGCGCGCGGCGGCCGACCTGTCGGCGCTGTTCAAGAGCGATGTCGGCGTCCAGGGCATCGCTTATGGCGAAGGCGCGCGTAGCCTGTTCGTCACTTCGCTGGCACGCCACTGCCCGGACAAGCTGGCCGGGCTGGGTGCCGGTTACCTGGGCGAGCTGGACGTCAAGCCCTACGACAGCCTGCTGGCCAGGGTGCGCAACCTGGCGGCCCAGCGCGGCGAGCTGGGCAACCGGATCGCGCTGGTGCAGAAGCTGGCGGATGCCGCCAAGGGCGACGAGAAAAAGGAATTGGCGGCGCTGGCGGCGGCTGGCGGCGCGCTGCTGAAGAGCGTCGATGCCTTCGTCGATTCGCTG
>Ga0308160_10004458_pt1 | contig 15006 bp, 12 predicted proteins | sample PhyFR1_FD_201036 | JGI IMG/M metagenome (GOLD analysis project Ga0308160, IMG submission 201036) | Phyllosphere microbial communities from UC Gill Tract Community Farm, Albany, California, United States - DLSLF.R1 | ecosystem: Host-associated > Plants > Phyllosphere > Unclassified | place: USA...
TTCACTCCCTCGATGCCATTACCTTCGCCTAGTGGGTATCCCAACGGCGGAGGTGGAGGAGGAGGACAAGGAGGATTTGGTCCACCACCAGGACATCATGGACATCCTCATCATCAATCATTTGGAGGGAATGGAATGCATATCGGAAATCAGAATGGAGGAGGAATGGGGATGGGGCATGGGCAAGGTGGAGGATTTGGAATGGGCATGTTTGGTGGTGGAAGTCCACCTAGAAATGGAGGGGATGGGCAAATGCTCATGACTCCTTTATGGCAGCAGCAAATCGCCAAAGCCGACGTAAGCGTTTACTTCTGCTTCTCAAACGCGTACTGACGTTCAGCAATGCCGTCAAAACAGCTCAGCACATCATCGTGCGAGAACGGCAGCAGTCAGCTCGCGCTCAGCCAACAAAGCCGCAATCACCATATCCGATCCCAACCGCCCCGCATCCTCCGCCTCAAATGTGAATGGCGCACACAAGAAGACTTTATCCGTCATGTCAACTACAGACCGTTCAGTGACGCCAGATTTTGCCGATGGGAAACAACCTGCAATCAGTCATGGTGCAGATCCAGCAAATCCAGCTCAGGCGCCAGTACCTACAACAGAAGATGTCCCGTGGGAACAGTGGTCTGGACTGGATCTAGGTGGAATTAGGATCAAGAACCTCTCGCCTGCCATGTTTAGCTTTTCACACATTACATCACTCTACATCAATCACAATGTCCTCACGAGTCTACCCGCCGCCATCTCCAACCTTCGACAACTTACCGTTCTGGACGCTACGGCAAACGAGCTCACTTCGGTTCCGCCAGAATTGGGAATGTTGTCGAGACTCAAGGAACTGTTCTTGTTCGACAATCACTTGACGACACTACCAGCCGAGCTTGGAACACTGTACAAGCTGGAAATGTTGGGTGTAGAGGGCAATCCGCTAGAAGACCGATTCAGAAAGATTTTGGCAGAAGAAGGAACAACGGCACTCATACATCATTTGAGAGATAATTGTCCAGCTGGACCACAACCCCCAGAACGACAATGGATCGAAGTCGAGCCAGTCACGACCTCGCCATCAGAAGGACACCAGGAATCATTCACTACATTGACATACAATATCCTTTGTGATTCCTTCGCACCACCCTCGTCATACAACTATACCCCACTCTGGGCCCTTGATTGGAACTACCGGAAACATACGATATTGCAGGAGATTATCAATGCTTCAGCTGATATCGTTGGGTTGCAAGAGATTGATGCTGGACAGTACAGGGAATTCTTCTATCCCCAGCTCAAGACTCAGGGTTACGAGGGATGCCATTATGCCAGGACAAGGGCAAGGACCATGTCGGGCAAGGAAGCGGATGCCGTTGATGGATGTGCTATCTTCTGGAAGAGTGATCGGTAAGTTAATTTATACTACACGAAGCAGACGGAACTGACAATCAGATTCTCACTTGTCGAAACGCAAGTCATCGAGTTCAACCGAATCGCGCTCTCCAAAGAGCACATGAGGACAGACGACATGTTTAACCGTGTTGCCTCAAGGGACAACATCGCCGTCGTCGCTTCACTCGAATTCATCGCTTCTGGTGCTCGTCTATTGGTTGTCAATGGTCACATTTACTGGGATCATCACTACCGAGACGTCAAGGTCATTCAAATTGGAATGCTCATGGAAGAAGTCGAGCAGATTGCCGAAAGGTTCTCGCGTCTACCCGCCCGTCCGCCAAACGAGGCCGATCTGAAACTCGGTCGACCACCACCAAAGTACGACCCTGCGCTCAAGGGTACAGATATCCCCCTCGTCATGTGTGTCGATACCAACTCGCATGCTGATTCGGCCGTTTACGAACTCTTGACAACCGGAGAAATCGCCCACAACCACGAAGACTTCATGGACCACATTTACGGCGAGTACACGCGGCGAGGACTTAAACATCGCTTGAACCTCAGGAGTGCGGCTTCGAGCTTTGGTGAAATGAAAATGACCAATTTCACACCTACCTTCGTGGCTGCGATCGATTACATCTTTTACACCCCCGCCGCGTTAAAGGTCACCAGTGTGCTTGGCGATGTCGACAAGGCCTATCTCGACAAGACTGTTGGATTCCCCAATGCCCATTTCCCCTCCGAGTATGTCACACCTGCTTGTCTGCTTGGAATTCTTGCTGACATCTAGCCATATTCCTATCTTTGCCCAATTCCAGGTCAAAGGCAAAGCCGATATCCCAGACCAAGTAGTCACCCGGGCTTATCACCGATAAATCCCCTTCTCTCGTCTCCTAGTTGTGTGTTTGTGTGTCGAAAAGTGTACTTTTGGAGTTGGAAGAGCAAGGAAGGCGTTCATGACTATCACTATCTATCACTATATCCAACTGTGTTTAAATCCAATCCGACAATATTCTATTCTATTCTATTTTAACCACCACCCACGACCAATCATTATTTTACCTCAATCCAATTATATCATGGGGTTAATTTCTTTCTTGATCGAATGTAGAAGTATGGTTAGAAAGGCAGTGAATGTAGTAGTAGTAGTAGTAGGAGTGTAGTATGCATGAGCACAATGAATGATTCCAGTAGAGTGGGGCTACGATTGATATTCAGGGTAGTAGTGTGTGTTTACTTCCGTTGGTACTAGTACTACTGTCTTAGCGTCTAGTAGTGTCAATTAACACCTAGTACTAGCTTATCGATCATCTATACTTAATCCATAATTCATCTATTTATTATGGAGGCTCGTAATGGGTCTACAACAGCTCAGTATCCTACTCCACAAACAGAAATACCTAGTGGTAATGTTGTAAATCATCCAGGAGAACAGGAAGCAGACTGGGAATCAGTGGGAAACACAGACGAGCTCGAAAGACGAAGACGGTCATCACCCGCTAGTCCCGGATCACCTCGAGCTAGATACGGTCCCACAAGCCCAACACAGGCTGAACGAGAACGACGCCGACATCCATCTAGATTGAAAGCAGGACCAAGCAGTCCTAGATCACCTCCTATGGACAGTTCGCCAAGACAACGCGCAAAGACGGCAGATGCAGCAAGTGCCAATCGATCAAAAATGTCACCTCTTGCCAAACGATTGGGAGACGATCATGATGCTTTTCTTGCTTCAAACACATACCCTGAAGTAGTGGATTTCAGTATGGAAGGAATGCAGATGGGTGTATCTATGGATGATATTCTGGATCCCTCGGCTGCGCCAAGAAGACATGGAAGTACGACTGGACAACAAGCTGGGGCAAATATAGCACCTTGGTTAATGGACGATTCGACTCTTCCTCCTTCACCTAATGAAGCCCCTTCACCCTCTCAAGGCACGTCGAGTAATCCCTTTAGCCAAGGCAATCAGGCCAATAATTCCTCCATGCCAACACTACATCGTCTTCAATCCGACAGATCCATGAAGACAACCGCCAGCCGCAACGGTTCACAACCATGCATCAATGTACTTCCGACTCCTCAGCAGGGCTCGCCCGAGATCAGATCACGCCAAGGGTCAGGAGACAGTATACAAACTCTAGCTGCTGCACCGCAGAAACCGCAAAAACAACCGGAACATCATTTACCTGGAGGTGGGCGACATAGTATTGTTGGTGGAAGAAATGGACGTTTCGGCAGTACGGCTTCAAGTGTTACTTCTGGTAATGGAGAAAAGAAAAAGGGGGGATTCCTTGGCGGACTGCTCAAGAGGAAAGGAACTGGGATGTCTCTCGGTTTGTTTATCACAGCGTGTACAATGGACCGGAGCTGATTGATAGGCCCACTGAACGACTTGAACCCACTTGCCGAAGCTCATCGTGCATCACAATCAGGATCTTCTTCGAACCGTGTACCCTCCTCCAATTCATTTGGGTCGATGTCCCAAGAAGCGAACTCGCCACAAGGAGAAGGTCCGCGAACTCAAGCTATTGATCATAGCCGATACTTCTCCACCGAGACGGATGGCATGATCTCGCCACTTGCCGAAATACCTGAACCAGATTTCAAACTTGGATTAACAGAGTTTGCACTCGACATGAACCTCGATGACATGACTGGCATCATTGATCATAGCTTGGCGGTAACGGATCCAACCACGAACTCATCTACGGCTCCCCCAACTCGAAATCCGACGATGGCAAGTACCGCTTTACCAGACACACCTACTGGGTCGTCTGGATCTTCTGGATGGGGCCTTCAAGACGCTCTTCAGGAGACGATTCATCGTTCCGAGGGATCTTCGTCAACTTCGAGCTCGCAGCCTTCTGATAGTCGTGACCGCCATCGTGAATCCATTAATCCAGCGACGAATCCTTTTACTAAGCAGAATCCATTCGCTGAGCGCTCTTCCAATGGATCGGACGAAGTCAAGCCAAGCTCTCCCTCATCGCTCCATACCTACTCGCCAAAGCACTCTGGACCTTCGACCAATCAACCTCGACGACCTTCACAATTGCGTAATGTAAAGATGGGGTCGGTTGATTCAAACGTATCTGCAAGTTCCTCGGCTCAAGGAAGATCGTTGCAACCCATGTGGTCTACAAGTTCGAATAACAATCAACCTACCGTATTCCACGATCCTTTCAAACCCTCGATGCCTACAATCTCAACACCTCCTCGCATTCACCACGAAACAATGGAATCACAAGATCCCATGACGACGCCACAGCCGAACGTGTCTGATACTGGTCTTCTAGCTCCGGCGATTGTCGGTGCGGGACCCGCATGGGCAGCACCAGAATCATGGGGTGTGGAAGGCGACGAAGAAGAGATTCACGATGGAGCATCCTCGTCGTCATCTGTTGAGGGAGAAGAGGAATGGCCGGTAAATGGAAGCCCCCCCTCGCCGGAACCTGGTATGGAAAGACGTCTGTCTCTTATGATACCGTCTTTGGATGGTAGGAAACCACCTCCGTTCGGATTCAAGTCGAAAGGCTTTAATGGTACTTCAGATCGACCTGGATCATCATCAAGGGGTCAGAGAAGTAAGACGAGAGATGGTCGACCTTCGACTTCGGCGAGGACTGCTACCTCGAATCGACCAGGGACGTCGGGGAGTGCCCAGGCTGCTGTACCTGTACGTCTTTTCTGCCATTTTGCTTGACTGAAGTCGCTGACACTCAGCACATGATACGAATATACCGGGCGGATGGTAATTACTCGATACATACTTTCCCTTTGCTGAGTACGACCGCCGATATCATCAATGCCTTGTCTGGGGCGAACGATGCTCCTCCAGGTGCGAAGCGACTTACGACTACCAACAAGCTGTATCTTCGAGAGCGAGGTCAAGGTAGGTCTTACTCCCTGTGAAATGGTCAAAACTAACGACGCAGACCGTATGCTGTCATCATCGGAGAAACCGTTGAATATCCAAAGTCGTCGTCTGCAGCAAGCCGGATTTACAGAAGCTGAACATATTGAAGAGCTCGGAAAAGAAGATCTGGCAACACTGTGCAGGTTCATCTACCAGACACCCGCCCTACCTGTGATTGATCCTGAGGAAGAAAGTTCATACGATTCATTCGAGTTTATCGATATCGCGGGCAGAGATCTCCAGACGATACCCATTTTCCTCCATCTTCACGCACACAACATCATTATCCTCAATGTCTCGCGGAACCCTATGACGGATTTGCCGCTTGATTTCATTCAGGCTTGTTCTAGTCTGAAGGAGATTCGGATGACCAATATGGCTCTCAAGCGGGTTCCACCGAGTATACGTCACAGCTCGACGCTGTCTAGACTTGACATATCGTCAAACAGGATCGCCGACCTCGAATCGGTGCCCTTGCACGAGATCACGACCCTACTTTCGCTCAAGGTACAGAACAACAAGCTCAGTTCGATCCCTAGCTATTTCGTGCAGATGAAAGCCCTCAAGTACCTCAACATTTCCAATAACAAGTTCGAAACATTCCCAGCTGTCGTTTCCGAGATGAGTAACTTGGTCGACCTCGATATATCATTCAACAATATCGCAGAATTGCCTTCTGAAATGTCAAATTTGAAATCCCTCGAGAGGTTGCTGGCATACGGTAACGATCTTACGACTTTCCCCGAGTCATTCTCAACCCTGGCGAATCTGCGGGTACTGGACGTCCGCCGAAACAAGTTGACGGACTTGACTTCGGTCTATGCTTTGCCGAATCTGGCTACTTTGCAGGCCGACTACAATAATCTCGTCACACTCGACGCTCAGATCGGGGCCAAGGTCCGACAGTTTAGTGTTCCCCATAATTCCGTCACTCGATTCACTCTGGCGCCGTTACCAAACATGCAAGCAGTCACGTACGCCCTGACACACCTCAATTTGTCTCATGGAAAGATCTCGACATTGGCGGACGAAGCTTTATCTGGGCTGGTCAACTTGGTCGACCTCAAGCTGGATTTTAATCAATTCACCCGACTCCCATCCACCTTGGGTAAACTCGTCAATCTCGAAGTATTCTCCTGTACCGACAATCTTATCGATACCTTCCCAGTCGGATTTGGGCGCATGCCTAAATTACACACCGTCAATTGTCACAACAATAACCTGAGAGAAATCCCGGGGGATCTATGGCATTGCGGCTCTCTCCGATCTTCGAACTTCAGTTCCAACTTGCTCAACTCATTACCCATGGTCCCCGAAGAAGCAGACAACAAGGAAACGAATAGAAATGCCCTTCCAGCTGCCGCTTACTCGGTCGAAAAGATCTACCTGGGAGACAATCAATTGTCGAGCGATGTCTTTCACCTTCTCGCACTGTTGCCCAGTGTCAAGGTCATCAATCTCAGTTTCAACGATATTTACGAGATCCCGGCGTACACCCTTAGTCGGCTGGACAAATTGGAAGCGTTGTACCTATCGGGCAACAAATTGACTAGTCTTCCCTCGGAGGACTTGGTGAGATTGCAGAGTCTCAAGACACTACATCTGAATGGAAATAGACTGCAGACTCTTCCTTCCGAGTTGGGAGCTATCAAGTCACTCCTACATCTGGATGTGGGTAGCAATGTGCTCAAATACAACATTGCCAACTGGCCTTATGATTGGAATTGGTAAGTGTACCTGGCTGGTGTATGGGTTCCAAGCTGATATGTAGGAATTGGAATACCGGTCTACGATACCTGAATCTCTCGGGGAACAAGCGATTGGAGATCAAGCCAACCAGTGCTCAAGATATCTCGCACGCCTCGAGTCTCCGTAAAGAGCTGTCCGACTTTACCGCCCTTACCGATCTTCGAGTTCTCGGTCTCATGGACGTCACTTTGCGTATACCCTCGTTGCCCGACGAATCTGATACCAAGCGAGTACGAACTTCGTTTTCCGACATCAACAACATGGCGTACGGTATTTCGGATTTGTTGGGTTATGACCACTTGTCAATGTTTGACATGGTCGTACCCAATTTCAGAGGAAACGACAACGAGTGTATCTTTGGAATGTTTGGTGGTCCGGCACCTACTCAACCTTCTGGCAAAGTCGCTCGTTTCCTGCAAGAAACACTCGCTAGTGCTCTATCGGAACAACTTGAAAAGCTCGAAGATTACGAGAGTGTAACCGATGCCATGCGTCGATCATTCTTGTTTTCGAATCGACAAGCCTTCGACTACCTTACTACCGTCGCGCAGGAACGTAAACGATCGGCCGCGAGTGCCAATTCTATCGATGAAATGTTCAAAGCTTGGTCCCCTGGTCCTACCTCACTGTTCAAGACGGGTGCTTCTGGTGCGGTAGTCTACCTAGTCGACAAGACTTTGTATTGTGCCAATGCTGGACAGGCTCTCGTCGTCATTTCCAGAAAAGGAGAGGCAGAATTGTTGTCCAAGAACCACCTCAGTACCGACCGAGAAGAGACTGCCAGGATCCGACGGGCCGAAGCTTGGGTATCGACAAAGGGATACATCAATGACGAAAAGGAAATGGATATATCTCGAGCTTTCGGATACTGGCATCAAGCGCCTGCTGTCAATGCCTCGCCCGAGATACGAGTTCGAACATTGACGGAAACCGATGAATTTGTTATTATCGGAAACAGTGCTCTATGGGCTTGCTGCTCTTATCAAACTGCTGTCGATATCGCCCGTACCGAAAAGGACGATCCAATGATGGCCGCTCAGAAGTTACGTGATTTCGCCATTTCCTACGGTGCCGAAGGATCTGTCATGGTCATGGTCGTCAACGTCTCCGACTTGTTCCATGGCAGAGGAGGTGGAAACCGGGCTCGAGGTGTTGGCTCGGGACCACAGATCATGCCTGATTTAGCTGCTGCCGATGAGCACACGTTCATGCGTGCCGTTCGACGACGATATGAAGAGGTTGGAGATAGAACTCTTAACCGATTACAGCAAGAAATTGAACCTCCGCAAGGTCAGATCGCAATTGTCTTTACGGATATCGTCAATTCGACACATCTCTGGGACACCAACGCGAGTATGCCGACCGCTATCAAGATGCACCATAATCTCATGCGTCGACAATTACGCCTGGATGGTGGCTACGAAGTAAAGACTGAAGGAGATTCATTTATGGTCTCTTTCCAGACTGTTACCGCTGCTATACTGTGGGCATTCAATTGTCAAATCGGTCTATTGCGGGAGGAGTGGCCACGAGAATTACTCGAATGTCCAGATGGAAACGTCGTCCACGACTCGAATGGAAATATCGTCGAGCGAGGTCTTCGAGTTAGGATGGGTATACATTGGGGTGCACCCCAATGTGAACGTGATCCAATCACTAGGAGGATGGATTACTATGGTCCTATGGTCAATCGAGCGGCTAGGATTAATGCTAGTGCCGATGGTGGTCAGTTGATGGCTAGTCAGGATGTTATTTACGAGATTGAGTTGTTGAGGGATTACCTCGATAGTCTCGATGATGAGGGACTGACGGACTTGCCCGCTGAGCTAAAGAGGGAGGTCCAGGAGATTAGGCGGGTCGGGATCGAGATTAGGGATATGGGAGAGAGGAAACTCAAGGGTCTTGAAGGTGAGTAAAACGCACTTGAGCTTCATTATGATGCTAATGAGTAGTTCCCGAAAAGCTGCACTTGCTCTATCCCAAAGCCCTGGTCGGTCGATTGGAGATTTCAAACGATATCAGAGCCAATGTCGAGGTCAACGCTCAGAAATTCCACTCGGCATCCCGATCAATCGATATCGAGCAAGTCAAGGAACTATCGGCCCTGGTCTTGCGCCTTGAAGCATTATCCGCGGTCCAACATAATCCCCCTGCCCCTTCACCATCGGATCCTACTTCACCAAAACTAGGTTCAGCTCGATTGGCAGTAACCACCTCGTCCCAGCAGGTTCCGCAGGTAACGAGACCGCCATCGTTCCTCGGCCCATGTATTCGGGAGGATATGACGGATGAAGAATTGACATTGATTATCGAGAGTTTGACCACGAGAGCAGAGAACACAATGTCGACTTTGGTATGTCCCATCTACGAGGAAATAGCGGGGCTGACTTGCAGTATTTCAAACACCTTGGTGGATTCTCTTCGGTCTTGGCTGCTCTTGAACAGGCGACAAGGACGGATCCGAGGTTGATCGTTCATGCTTTGGCATTGATGAATGGTGCGATGTAAATGAAGGGGAGTTGAGGGTAGTGGTTGTACGATTTCACGAAAGGACTTTGTATTGTATCATAAAAAGATATCATCGCATGTATTTTGCATTTCCGACAATTATATCCTATCCTTTGGATGAGGGTCATTGATCGAGGCGGGATGTATGCGAACACATGTTTGCACAGCAGATGTTGATTCCACCTTCAGTAGAAAAGGCATATATGCACTTGGTCACACTCACTCGGACTTCAAGCTTTGCAGGACAGGTCAGAGACGGCGCTTGCAGGCAAGATACGGTGCATTCATAATATCATCAAGATCATCAAATATAATTCCAGGAGACCTCAGCTCCAAACTTAGGCAGTAGCAGCAGGAACCGCATACTTGGCTCTAGCCATTTTCATCCTCCTGTCACAATCCTCCAGAGTCCGATGGAACCCCATCAGAACTTCGTCCAACACTTCCCTCGTCCCTTTCTCCCCTTTCAACCCCCTTTGAACCTGGCTCCGCTCCCATTGCTCAATGGCCACTTTTGCCCTTTCTTCCATAGCTTTCCTCTCCTCCCATGTCATTAATGTACTTTTCAATCCTTTGATCTGGCGAGTTGTAGATGTCTGCACAGATTGATTGAGGTGTACTGATTCTGAGAGGTTTTTCAGATCCGAGACGAGGGATCTGTTTTCAGAGATGATTTCTTGGATTGTATCGGCTACTACTGATGTCTCGGGATCGTGGGCTGTTATGAATGATTCGTCGGGGTTGAGTGGTGTATCGTCATGGTCGAAGGATGATTCTTTAGTGATGATATCTAGTGATGGTTCATCGTTGACGGTGATTAAGGGGGTGGTGGTCTCGCGATCAATTGGTCCAAGGACATCAAGGAGACCGCTTATGAGTTCAGGTGTGGGTGGTGTTGAAGCGAAATCTTTTCGTATAGTCGATAATTCCTTCGTCTGCTCTTCGCTCGCTTTGCTCGACTTTTCCACAGCTTCAAGGTAGCTTCCCAGAACCCCGTCCTTCCCTCTTGTACCTATGCTATCGGCGGTACTTGGTCTGCTTCGGTTTAGGGAGTGGTTCAGGGCTGAATCCGTAGTCCCGACTGGTTTAGGTTCGGGCTTGACCTGAGACTCGGGCTCGATCTGTTTAAGGGAATTGACAAAGCGGGCGATATCGTCCACTTGATCTTGGATAGCGGCAATCATATCCTCCTCCATTTTTGGCGTAGGTAATCCAGCTCCATTGATTGAAAATAGCGAATCCCTACTTCGATCCCCATCCGTTTCTAGATCCGGTACAGAATCCCCCTCTTCTCCCCCACTAGAATCCAGTTCCAGACTATCATCTTGGCCGATTTGATAGAGTGATTGATCTACCTCATAGCCAGAGTCTAAAGCGGATAAACGACCTGGTGAAGCGGTAGCAGTGTAATAAGTTGATGTTGCTGAAGTACGAGCTCGGCGGGGTGTTGTGTGGTTCTTTGAAGAGCTCTTAGCGAGCTTGATATTCGGTGTAGGAGGTGATGGGGATAGGTAATGATTGTTGGTTGTCTCATTTAAAGCTGAAGGGTCGTTATCGTTTCCGCTATCATGATCGAGAAAATTGTGATTAAGCTCGAGGTCAAGTTCAAGTTCATCTGCCAAACTCAATCCCAACCCCGCATTGGAAGGACCATCGTCAAAATGAGGATCCAATTCCATCTCTCCTCCTAATTCATCCGCTAGACTCATGGCCATCGTGTGACGTGTTCGTTATTGAAGTGCGATAGGGCTGAGCGTAAAAAGTATTGTCTCGGATAGAATTCGTCAAGGTCGTTTTCGTTTAGCGTGAAGTATGGATAGTCTTGTATTGACAAGAAGATCAACGGTTCATTAGAGTAGATCTAGTGGTCGTTATGGATGAACTGAGACATGAGCTCTGGCCCATATGGAACAAGACAAACAAAGCTAATGAAAAGGTGAAACACAAAGGATCATCCGAGAAGTGTCATCTCAAGATACCCCACTCCGTCAAGTGGGGTTGTGCAGCTCATAATCTGTTTTATGCCATGTAAATGCATATGCTATGCCTAAGTTGGATACGAGTAATCTCCTTGTTCAAATTTAACCCTCTTGCCCTCGCCCATGCACCTATAAGGTAACATCCAAAGTGCCGCGTTTCCCCTCCCATCCACCCCATCAGCCTTTTCCAACTCGTAGCTCGCCTGATGCCATCCCCTTGGTTTCCATCTCGATTGAGTCCAAAGATCCCTGAAAACCACAGTTCCCATACAAAGGGTCGTCATTCCCTCTGCTGCGCCTCTTGCGAATGACCCTACTGAAACGATTGTGAACGGTTTCGAAAGCTGAGCGACTTTTGCGACGGGTAATTTACGGTGTTGGAGGAACGACGGTAGGATTTTGGCTTGGCGCGACTCAGGCTGCTCGAGTGAGATATAGTATTCGGAAAGAAATTGAGTGCAAGCTGCCGAAAGTGATTTGTGGAATCCAGTCATATTTTGTCGTTGTCGAGGCGTTTCGTCGTCCAGAGATTCAGGAAACACCTTGACTTTGAGGTTCTTCAAGCAGCCCTCTTTCCCATGATATCGACTCCCTTCAAAGAAATCCCCTTCTTCAAGTCCCAGCATTCGCCTCATTCTCCTCTGCTCCAGTCCATCCCCTACTACCATATCACTACCCAACGCCTCCTTGATATGGGTGACAGCATCTTGCGTTGCCCAGAATTCCACCTCTTCCCCCAAACTATCCAATGTATCGCGTATCTCTTCGATCAACGGTCTCTCGATCTCATCCAAGATCCCTTTGACCAATTCCCTAGAATTCTGACTTTGCCCTCTCCAGCTTCCAGCTCCCTCATTCCCTTGTCGACCTTCTCGGCCTTGGACCAAGAATCCCTCTGGTCTAAAGAATCTTCGTTTCGCTTCCTCCTCATCGGCGGGTAATGGGTGATGTAGTAGATCACTACATATACCCAGTAATGCCGTCGGGTCGAGGTTGACTTTTCTTGCCGGTCTCAACTTTTTGTTTTTCCATACCGTCGAAGGAAGCTCGAGAGGCGTATCATCCAAATCCCCAAAGACAAGATTGACACCCTTTTTGCGGATAGCCTTGAATGTAGCGGGTATACGATCATCATCGTAACCTCCCTCTGGGAACTCTTGCATCCGAGCCAGCCGGATCGTGAGGTGGGGTATAGATGCCCCGGGGGGTCTTTCGCAGGATTCCATGAGTGCTAGGAGATTATCGACTAGCTCAATGATCGAGTTTGTGAGCGAAGCCTTGCGTTCGGAAGGGCCAACACTCTCGTCGACATCAGAGTCCGAATCGTAATCCGAGTTGATATATGAATCCTGTTCACGGAATTCGGCCAAGAGGTTGGAAGGTTTCTTGCTATTCCATTAGCTTCCACCTCTAAAACGAGTCGCATTAGCTTACCTATAGATCCTGATCCATTCCTGTCCACCAGCAGCGATAATATCTACAAACCCCTCATCTTGACCCCTTGCTTTCTCCTTCTCCTTACCCTTCCTACCCTGTGACTTATTCTTGACCCCATTCGCCTGTCGATCCTCGGCAACAGCCTGACTATGCATCATTATCTTGACAGCTGCGATCGGTGCGGGAGCTAGTAAGAGCTGCTTGACGAAGGTAATATAGCCTAGGACATTTGGTAATGGATCTTCCTTTGGTGATACCTGAGATTCGAGTGACTGATATCAGCATTACCTCTATCTGATATGAACTCACAGCTTCAAGGAGCGACATCTGGGTTGACATAGAGTCAATGAACTTCCTCATGCCTAGCGGATCACCACTCGTCCATGGTGTATTACGATTATCGATAACGGGTGGATGAAATCCGAAAAGGTCTGAGCAACTTGGTATCCCGTCCGGCGTTGGCGTTTCGACAATGGGAGCCAGAAGGTCTATTGTCTCCCTCAGCCGTCTGATGGCTTCTTCCAGATGGGGGGTGAAGTCTGTCTCCATCCTGGCTATCTGTACAGGAAAGAGTCAGACGATTGAAATGACTGAACGAGTTGAAGATGGATCATCAAAGTGGAGGTGCAGCTGAATCAAGAACTATCATACATTCATTCATGCTACAAGTACTATTGACGGGTTGCTATGCGAATGACCGATATCCGGAGGCCTATAATACATATTGGGGACTCTCTCTCTCTCACTCAGCCTCGAATCAAGTATCAATGGTAAATTCCCATCGTCGCTGGTTGTTAGCTCGGACCAGGAGTTGTTAATGAGGACGTACCTCCATGTAGCCGCGGAGAGTGTCGTCCAGCAGGATATCATGTCGCTTCTGGACATACGCCTGGATCGTGAGTTGAGACCAAAGTAAGAGACAAGAGACTGACCGATTCATTGGTGATATCCTGCCGCAGTTTAGCCAGAGATTGGTTCTCAATAGGCTGCTCCAATAGGAAACTGAGGTTCTCGACTGCCCTCTCCAGGTCTCTCTGATTATCTTCAAAGAGCTCCGTCGTGTTGTTTCGCTTCAGGCTACTAGTCAGTTGCTGTCTTCACGATTCGACGTAACTTACTAGAACGCCATACAATACGACCATTTGAGTGTGATCCTTGCTTTCACAACGACATCAACGGCCTGCTTGGCGAATTGGACCTCGATCCAAGAAAGGTTACCCGAACTCTGCATCTGTTCCATCTTCTTTTCGGTATTCTTGTAAAATTCGGCATCCAGCTTGGCTGAATTATCGTGATTTGCCCACCGGTTAAAGAACTATTTGTCAGTATCTACCTCGATGGCGAGACTTACATGTAGGTACCGTTCCAGACTTGCTCGACTTCTCGCTTGGGCGTCACGAGCGTTGACTCCGGATTTTTCGTCAAATCGATTACACTGGTACCAAGCGTTACCATGATCTGACCAAGGGCCCATACAAACCCAGCAGAACTCCCATTTACATTTCTTGCATGTCATATGGCTATCCTGTCAGCTGTTTCTTACGACCGAAAGGATTAATGAACTTACTTGCATCCACCGGCCTTCTCGATGGTAGAGCTACATTTCTCGCATTCCTTGGTATTGGCATTCAACCAGTTTGCAGTTTCCGAGTCGTCTGCGCATTTCTTCTCCCACTGCTTGACGACTTTACAGAGAACCGGTCGATGGGTATCGGCATAACCGCAACCGAAACACAATTGGCGCTCGCATTTGCACTCGACAATAGGGACGATTTGGTTCAACATCCGTGCTGGAGCTTGGGAGCATTCGATAATATATTCGCAGTTCCTGTGAGGGCACCAACGGAGGTTCGAGGCGTCAGAGACGAACGACGCGTTGAGCAGGGTGTGATACCTATCATCAGTCTCGTTCTGACTGCCGCGAGAAGCTACTCACTTTTTGGAGATCTCTGGGCTGACAAATCGGTCAACGATTTCACCCTTGATGATCCTATCACATCCGCTCTCCATACATTGTATCTTGCT
>Ga0308160_10004461_pt1 | contig 15003 bp, 11 predicted proteins | sample PhyFR1_FD_201036 | JGI IMG/M metagenome (GOLD analysis project Ga0308160, IMG submission 201036) | Phyllosphere microbial communities from UC Gill Tract Community Farm, Albany, California, United States - DLSLF.R1 | ecosystem: Host-associated > Plants > Phyllosphere > Unclassified | place: USA...
ACAATGCCGACAGGGCGGCGGTAAATGTATGCAGCCGGTGTGCTTGATTCGCACGTCACCGCAGCTTCTGCGGCAACAACCGCTCATGCGGCGCTGCTTAAACCGTGAAAGTTTAGCACAGGCGGGGTGCGGCTGCACTCTTAGATGCCTGATTGGCCATACGGATGAGCGGGGTATCCGGAGAGCGTGGCAAGCCTGCCAACGTTGCCTCACCTCGCCGCCGAGGGCTGGCCCGGCTCAGGAAAAATCGTTGCGGAAGAAGCAGTTCTGGCCGTCGCGGTCGAGGCAGATCTGGGAATCGCTGTCGATAGTGGCGGCCCAGACGGCGTTGCCGGCCTCGGGCTCGGTGCCGTGCCAGACGATGCCGGAGAACGACACCGACAGGGCCGGGCCGACCTCTTCGCGCCAGGAGCCGCGGATTTCGTCGGTGTTGCGGCCGGGGCCGCTGGTCTGCAGGACGTAGTCGCCGCCGGGGCGCACGTCGAGGACGACCGACATCTCGGCGGTGCTGAGGACGTAGACGCCGGTGGGGGTGACGGGTGGCTGGGCACAGCCAGCAAGGGTGGCGGTGAGTCCGAGTGCGAGCAGCGCTTTCATGCTTGTCCTTCTTGTTCGCGTGGGTTGCGGCAAGCGCCGCGAGCTCGGCCGCCGGAATGCGGCGGCGTGCAAGTACCAGCGCGCAGCACCATCCGTCGTTGAGGAATATGCCAGGCATATCAACGAATGGCGCTCCGCGCTGGCGCCTGCGGAGCGCCTGACAAAAACTCCATGGCGGCGTTGCGTCGTCTTGCCGTACAGGCGTACTGTCTTCGACGACGCGCCTTGCCCTGGAGCTTTTGTCAGGCGCTCTTTTGTTAATACTAGAAATAAGGCGGACTAGAACTCGTCTTCGTCCTCGGGCGCACCCTTGAGTGCTTCGCGCACGGCGCTGCTGGAGAAGCCGCGCGCCATCAGGAAGCGCATTTGCTTGCTGCGCCCGGCCGCGTCTTGCGCCACGGTGCCGAACTTGCGGCGCCAGACTTCGACGGCGCGCGCCTTTTCGCTCGAGGCAAGCCCGGACTTGAGCTCGGCCAGGGCTTCGCCGTTCACGCCGTGGCTTTGCAGCTCGGCCATGACCCGGCTATTGCCATAGCGGGAGGCTTTTCGGTGAATCAGGGATTCGGCGAAACGCTCCTGCGACAGCCAGTTGTTCTTTTCGAGGAAATCGAGGAGGGCTTCGACATCGTCGCCCTCCTCGGCATGGCGCGCCAGCTTGCGCCCCAGCTCGAGCCGGCTGTGCTCCCTCATGGAGAGGAAGCGCAGGGCCCGGGCCTTCAGGCTCAGCGGTGGCGCGCGCATGGCACCAACGGTTGCAGACTACACATCCAGCTTGTTCCGGAATTATTCCGAAACGGCTTTCTGCTTTGCCTTGTCGTCGTCGCCGGCAGGGGCGGCGGCAACCGGCGGCAGTTCGCGCACGCCCAGGGCGGCACGGACCTTGTTTTCGACTTCGCGGGCCAGTGCCGGACGGTCTTTCAGGTACTGGCGTGCGTTATCCTTACCCTGGCCAATGCGTTCGCCGCCGTAGCTGTACCAGGAACCCGACTTCTCGACGATCTTGTTGTCGGCGCCCAGATCGAGGATTTCGCCTTCGCGCGAGGTGCCTTCTCCGTAGAGGATGTCGAAGTGGGCTTCCTTGAACGGTGGCGCGATCTTGTTCTTGACGACCTTGACCTTGGTTTCGTTACCGATCACCTCGTCGCCCGATTTGATCGAACCGGTACGGCGGATGTCCAGGCGCACCGAGGCGTAGAACTTCAGCGCGTTACCGCCGGTCGTGGTTTCCGGGCTGCCGAACATGACGCCGATCTTCATACGGATCTGGTTGATGAAGATGACCAGGGTGTTCGTACGGTTGATCGAGCCGGTGAGCTTACGCAGCGCCTGCGACATCAGGCGGGCTTGCAGGCCCGGCAGCGAGTCGCCCATGTCGCCTTCGATCTCGGCGCGCGGGGTCAGTGCCGCCACCGAGTCGATGACCACCAGGTCGACCGAACCCGAACGCACCAGGGCGTCGGTGATTTCCAGGGCCTGTTCGCCGGTGTCGGGCTGCGAGATCAGCAGCTCGTCGAGCTTGATGCCCAGCTTTTGCGCATAGGTGACGTCGAGCGCGTGCTCGGCATCGATGAATGCACAGGTGCCGCCGAGCTTTTGCATCTGGGCGATGGTCTGCAGGGTCAGCGTGGTTTTACCCGACGATTCCGGACCGTAGATTTCCACGATACGGCCGCGCGGCAGGCCACCGACGCCGAGGGCGATGTCCAGGCCCAGCGAGCCGGTGGACACGGTTTGCACTTCCTCGACCGGCGCATTGGCGTCCATGCGCATGACCGAGCCCTTGCCGAACTGCTTTTCGATTTGCGCGAGGGCGGCAGCCAGCGCCTTGCCTTTTTCGGAGGCATTTACTGCGGATTTTTTGTCGTCCATAATTTTCTTTCAGTCTTGGAGGTAACCAAGGTGTGGGCGCCGTCGCGCGTTTCAATAGCTAGTACTGTATAAAAATCCAGTGGTTTTGGCAAGCGAAAAAATGAAATGTCGGTTTGAGAAAACTCGCATTGTTGCGCCAAATCAAACACAATGAAGGCGGCACCGGGGTTTAATCGAAAAACAAGGTACAACCATGCGAATTCTACTTGCAGAAGATGATAGCGTACTCGCAGATGGGCTGACGCGCTCACTGCGCCAGTCCGGCTACGCGATCGATTGCGTGCGCAACGGCGCCGATGCCGATACCGCCCTCTCCACCCAGGAATTCGACCTCCTCATCCTCGACCTTGGCCTGCCGCGCATGTCCGGCCTGGAAGTGCTGCGCCGCCTGCGTGCCCGCTCTTCCCTGCTGCCGGTGCTGATCCTTACCGCCGCCGACTCGGTCGAGCAGCGCGTCGAGGGCCTGGACCTGGGCGCCGACGACTACATGGCCAAGCCGTTTGCCCTGTCCGAGCTGGAAGCACGCGTGCGCGCCCTCACCCGGCGCGGCGCCGGCGGCGGCCCGGCCGTGATCCGCCACGGCCCGCTGGTGTACGACCAGGTCGGCCGCAGCGCCTACATCAACGAGCAGATGCTCGACTTGTCGGCGCGCGAACTCGGCCTGCTCGAAATCCTGCTGGCGCGCACCGGGCGCCTGGTCTCGAAGGAACAACTGGTCGACCACCTGTGCGAATGGGGCGAGGAAGTCTCGAACAACGCCATCGAGGTCTACGTGCACCGCCTGCGCAAGAAGATCGAGGTCGGCGGCGTGCGCATCGCCACCGTGCGCGGGCTCGGCTATTGCCTGGAAAAATATTCCGAGGCCGCCCGCGCAGGCGCCGCTACGGGTGCAGGCGCGGAGCAGGCCGCCGAGCAGAAGTGACGCCTACGTGATCAAGCGCCCGTGAACGACCGCGACGCCGGCCTCGTGCCGCCCGACAGCGCCTTGCCGGCAGGGCTGGACGAGCCCCTGCCGGAACCGCTGTACACGCCGCCGAATCCCGAAACCGAGGCCAGCATCCAGCATTCGCTGTTCGGCGAAATCCTCGACTGGATGCTGGCGCCGCTGCTGCTGCTGTGGCCGATGAGCATCGCCATCACCTACCTGGTGGCGAAATCCATCGCCAACCAGCCCTTCGACCATGCACTGGAAGACCGGGTCACGGTGCTGGCCCAGCAGGTGCGCGAGGTCGACGGCGCCATCGCCAGCCGCCTGCCCGGCAGCGCGCGCGACATCCTGCGCGCCGACGACGTCGACAGCGTGTATTTCCAGGTGCTCGATGCCGCCGGCCGGCACGTCGACGGCGACCGCGAGCTGCCGCGCCCGCGCGAAGACGAGGGCGACAAGGACGGCGCGGTGCACTTTCGCAGCGACGCCGTGCACGGCACCCCGGTGCGCGTGGCCTATTTGTATGTAAACCTCGATCCCTTCCACCAGGCCGACGCCGCCGCCACCGCCGACGAGCCGGCCGCGCGCAAGGCCCTGGTGCAGGTGGCCGAGACCCTGGATAAACGCGCCCTGCTCGCCAACGAAATCATCAAGGGCGTGATCCTGCCCCAGTTCATCATCCTGCCGGTGATCCTGGCCCTGGTCTGGTTTGCCCTCTCGCGCGGACTGTCGCCGCTGGCCGAGCTGCAGGAACGCATCCGCGCCCGGCCCTCGGACGACCTGTCGCCCATCGATTCGCGCCAGGTGCCGGAAGAAATTTCTCCTTTGGTCGGGTCGCTCAACGACATGCTCGGCCGCCTGGCCCAGACCATCGACATGCAAAAGCGTTTCATCGCCGACGCCGCGCACCAGATGAAGACGCCGCTGGCCGGCATGCGCATGCAGTCCGAACTGGCGCTGCGCCAGCTCGACCCGGACGAGATCCACCGGTCGCTGGAACAATTGGCAAAGAGTTCGGAATCGGCCACGCGCCTGGTGAACCAGTTGCTGGCCCTGGCGCGCGCGGAAAACCAGCCGCATGCCGGCCTGGCCTTCGAGGAAATCGAGCTCGGCGCGCTGGCGGTGAGCGTGGTGCAGGACTGGGTGCAGGCCTCGTTCGCCCACGACATCGACCTCGGCTACGAACCGCACGATGCGCCGGTGCTCATTGCCGGCAACGCCATGATGCTGCGCGAGCTGCTGTCGAATTTGATCGACAACGCCCTGCGCTACACCCCGGGCGGCGGCAGCGTGACGGTGCGCGTGCGCGGTGGCGACAGGGGCGGCGAAGCGCTGCTGGAGGTCGAGGACACCGGCCCCGGCATCGCCCCCGCCGAGCGCGCCCATGTGTTCGAGCGCTTCTACCGCATCCTCGGCAACAGCGCCAGCGGCAGCGGCCTCGGCCTGGCGATCGTGCGCGAGATCGCCGGCCAGCACAATGCCGAGGTCGATATCTTCAACAACCCGCGCAGCCATTCGAAAAAATTCCCGGGCAGCCTGTTCCGGCTGACCTTCCCGCCACCCGCCAGCGACCCCATCGATGCCGCCTGAATCCGCGCCGCCCTCCGACCTCGACCTGCGCCGCCAGCGCCTGCTGCTGGCCGAGCGCGCCCTGCACTGGCGCCGCACGCGGCGCATGACCGCCATCCTGATGGGGCTATGGTTGCTCACCGGCTTTTGCACCGTGTACTTTGCGCGCGAGCTGGCGCGGATCACGGTGTTCGGCTGGCCGCTCTCGTTCTACATGGCGGCCCAGGGCGCCTCGCTGGTCTGCCTGGCCATCATCGGCTTCTACGCCTGGCGCATGCGCCGCCTCGACGCTGCTTACTCGCGTGCGCTGGAGCAATCCGCGTGACGGCCAACAAGCGCTATTTCCGCCGCCTGTCCGGCTACTACGCCTGGTTCTGCGTCTGCTTCGCCGGCTTCCTGCTGGCCCTGACAGTGCTGGAAAAGGAAGGCATGCCGCGCCTCTGGATCGGCCACCTGTTCATGTTCGCCACCATCGTGCTGTACGCCACCATCGGCGTGGTCAGCCGCACCTCGAACGTGACCGAATACTATGTCGCCGGGCGGCGCGTGCCGGCCTTGTTCAATGGCATGGCCACCGCCGCCGACTGGATCTCGGCGGCCAGCTTCATCAGCCTGGCCGGCGGCCTGTACTTGTACGGTTTCGATGCCCTGGCCTACATCATGGGCTGGACCGGGGGCTATTGCTTGGTGGCCTTGCTGATCGCGCCCTATTTGCGCAAGTTCGGCCAGTACACGATTCCCGACTACCTGGCGGCGCGCTATGGCGGCGGCGCGGGCGGGCGCGGCGGGCCGGTACGGGCGCTGGCGGTAGGCGCCACCATCATCGTCTCCTTTGTCTACGTGGTGGCGCAAATCTACGCGGTGGGATTGATCGCCTCGCGCTTTACCGGGGTCGATTTCTCGGTCGGGATTTTCCTGGGCCTGGCCAGCATCCTGGTCTGTTCCTTCCTGGGCGGCATGCGCGGCATTACCTGGACGCAAGTGGCGCAGTACATCATCATCCTGGTCGCCTTTTTGATTCCCACCATGTGGCTGTCGGTCAAGCATGCCGACAACCCGCTGCCGCAGGTGGCCTACGGCTCGGTGCTGCCGAAGCTGGCCCAGCGCGAAGCCCAGCTGGCGGCCGACCCGCGTGAGGAAGCGGTGCGCGCCCAGTTCCGGCGACAGGCCGACGACTACGCTGCGCGCCTGGCGGCCTTGCCCGGCTCCTGGGAACAGGGCCGGCTCGAGGCCCAGCGCCGCCTAGACGCGGCGCGCCTGCGCAACGGCTCGCTGGCCGACGTACGCAATGCCGAGCGCGCCCTGGCCGCCTACCCGAAGACCATCGACGATGCCGACACCCTGTGGCGGGCCCAGCGCGCCCGCCTGCTGGCGCGGGCCCAGCCACCGCAGCCGCATGCCGCGCCCTTCCCCGGCGCCACCGAGGCCGAATCGAATGCACGCCGCAACAATTTCCTGGCCCTGGTGTTCTGCCTGATGTTCGGCACCGCCGCGTTACCCCATATTTTGATGCGTTCCTACACCACGCCCTCGGTGCACGAAGCACGCGGCTCGGTGTTCTGGACCCTGTTCTTCATTTTGCTGATTTATTTGAGCATCCCGGCGCTGGCGGTGCTGGCGAAATACGACATCTATACGAGCCTGGTCGGCAGCGACTTCCGCTCCTTGCCGACCTGGATTTCTTATTGGGCGAATGTCGACAAGGTCAATCCGCTGATCAGCGTCATCGACATCAATGGCGACGGCCTGGTGCAGCTGGCGGAAATCGCCATCGATGGCGACGTGCTGGTATTGGCCACGCCGGAAATCGGCGGCCTGCCCTATGTGATTTCCGGCCTGGTAGCGGCCGGCGGCCTGGCGGCAGCCCTGTCCACGGCCGACGGCCTGCTGCTGGCGATCTCGAACGCCCTCTCGCACGATGTGTACTACAAGATCGTCGACCCGAATGCGTCCACGCAAAAGCGCGTCACGATCTCGAAGCTGCTGCTGCTGGCCGTGGCTTTCATTGCCGCCTATGCCGCCTCGCAAAAGCCAGCCGACATCCTGTCGCTGGTGGGCGCAGCCTTTTCGCTGGCGGCCTCGACCCTGTTCGCACCGCTGGTGCTGGGCGTGTTCTGGAAACGGGGTAATCACGCCGGGGCCATAGCCGGCATGGTCATCGGCTTCTTGACCTGTCTCTACTATATGTTGCGCACCAACCCGATGCTGGGGGGTCGTATGGATGCGGCCTGGTTCGATATCGCGCCGATGTCGGCTGGCATCTTCGGCGTGCCGGCGGGCATTGCGGCGGTGGTGCTGGTCAGCCTGCTCACCGCGCCGCCCAGCCGCGCCAGCGACGGCCTGGTCGACTATATCCGGGCGCCGGAGTAAGCTGGAGAGCAACCGTTACAAGGCTTTTTTCCGCAGTCCACTTTGGAAGGAGTGTGTATGCCGTCAGGGAAAATTCTTGTTGCACAGGGAGGCGGGCCGACCGCCGTCATCAACCAGTCGCTGGCCGGGGTGGTGCTCGAGGCGCGCCGCTTTCCACACGTCACCCGCGTCTACGGCGCCCTGCACGGCGTGCGCGGCATCGTCGACGAAGACTTCCTCGACCTGACCCAGGAAACCAGCCACAACCTCGAGCTGGTGGCGGCCACGCCCTCCTCGGCCCTGGGCTCCACCCGCGACAAGCCCGACGCCGCCTATTGCGCGCGCATCTTCGCCGTCCTGCGCGCCCACGACATCGAACACTTCTTCTACATCGGCGGCAACGACTCGGCCGACACGGTGCGCATCGTCAGCCAGGCAGCGCGCCAGGCCGGCTACCCGCTGCGCTGCATCCACATTCCTAAGACCATCGACAACGACCTGGCCGGCAGCGACCACACGCCCGGCTTTCCCTCGGCGGCGCGCTTCGTGGCCCAGGCCTTTGCCGGCGCCAACCTCGACAATGCCGCCCTGCCCGGCGTCTACGTCGGCGTGGTGATGGGGCGCCACGGGGGCTTCCTCACCGCCGCGGCCGCGCTCGGCAAAAAATTTCCCGACGACGGCCCGCACCTGATCTACCTGCCCGAGCGCGTCTTCGACATCGAAGCCTTCCTGGCCGACGTCAAGGCCACCTGGGAGCGCCACGGACGCTGCGTGATCGCGGTCTCGGAAGGCATCCACGATGCCTCGGGCGCACCGATCGCCACCCTGCTGGCGAAGGAAGTCGAGCGCGACCAGCACGGCAACGTGCAGCTGTCCGGCAACGGCGCCCTGGCCGATTTGCTGTGCGATGCAATCAAGGCCAGGCTCGGCATCAAGCGCGTGCGCGGCGACACCTTCGGCTACCTGCAGCGCTCCTTCATCGGCTGCGTGTCCGACGTCGATGCGCGCGAGGCGCGCGAGGTCGGCGAAAAGGCGGTGCAGTTCGCCATGTGGGGCGAGCGCGACGGCTCGGTGGCAATCCGCCGCACCGGCGCTTATTCGGTCGACTACGAGCTATTGCCGCTGGACGCGGTGGCCGGCAAGACGCGCACCATGGACGACGCCTTCATCAGCGACAGTGGCACCGACGTGACCGACGCCTTCTGGCGCTACCTGCGCCCGCTGCTGGGTGCGACTATGCCGGATGCCTTCCGTTTGCGCGGGGCGCGCGTGGCCAAGGTCTTGCAGCGTTAGCCGTGGGAATTGGTGAGCTTTCGCGCTTGCCGATTTGTTATGCTCCACGGCAAAAGCCTGCTGCAAGCATGGCGAATAACGCTAACAACCTGAAAGAGCCACACCATGCTTCCGCGTCCACTTTTCCGCCAGCTTGGCAGCGCACTGGCGCTGGCCCTGTGCGCCGCCGCATCGCTGCACGCCGCCCCGGCCGTCAATCCAGCCACGGCAGGCGGCCTGCCGCCGATCGAGCGCTTCTTCATCGATCCGGTGCTGTCGGGCGCCAAGCTGTCGCCGAATGCGCGCTACCTGGCGGCGGTCTCGGGTGCGCCGGGCCGGCGCGACATGCTGGTCGTGATCGACCTGAAGGCGAACAGCGCCAAGGGGGTTGCCGGCTACAAGGATGCCGACATCCTCGGCTTCGAATGGGTCAATGATGGCCGCCTGGTCTTCAACGTGACCGACAAGCAGGTGGCGCCCGGCGGCAACTACATGGCGGCCGGGCTGTATGCGGTGAACGGTGACGGCTCCGGCCTGCGCCAGCTGGCCAGCCGCCGCGGCGAGGCCCAGGACACGACCGCGTCGCGCATTTCGAACAAGATTTTGCCCTGGCATACCTTCATGCTCGGCCAGCGCGGCGCCCAGGATTCCGAGTCGATCTACGTCGAGAGTTATCTCTACGACGATGAGACGCATGAGCTGCGCACCGTTAACCTGCTGAAGCTGAACACCCTCACCGGCGCCACCCAGACAGTGCAGCGCCCGGGCCGGGTTACCGACTGGCTGCTCGACCACAAGGGCGAGCCGCGCCTGGCCTCGGGTAGCGAGAAAGGCGTCACCACCATCTGGTACCGCGATCCGGCCAACGACAACTGGCGCGTGCTGAGCCGTTTCGATACCTACAAGGGCGAGCGCGACGCCTTCGACCCGATCGGCTTCGGCAGCGACGGCACCCTGTATGCCAGCGCCTACAATGGCAAGGACACCACCAGCCTGTTCACCGTGAACCTAGCCACCGGCAAGTTGAACCCGCAAGCGCTGGTGGTCACGCCCGGCTACGATTTTTCCGGCGGCCTGGTCAGCAGCGGCGAAAAACTGCTGGGCGTCCACCTGCGCACTGATGCCGAGCAGATCGTCTGGTTCGACCCGGCGCTGCAGGAAGCCCAGAAGAAGCTCGACGCTGCCTTGCCCGGCACCGTCAACCTGATGTCCTTCCCGTCGAGCAATCACACCGATTGGGCGCTGGTGCGTTCCTATTCCGACGTGCAGCCACGCTTCTACAACCTGTTCAACATCAAGACCGGCGCCCTCAATCCGGTCGGTTCGGCCTATCCCGACATCGATCCGGCCCGCATGGGCCGCCAGGACCCGGTGCGCTACAAGGCGCGCGACGGCATGGAGATTCCCGCCCTGCTGACCCTGCCGGCAGGCGGCGCGAAAAACGCCCCGCTGGTGGTGCTGGTGCACGGCGGCCCTTACCTGCGCGGAAATAACTGGGGCTGGGACCCGGAAACCCAGTTCCTCGCCTCGCGCGGCTATGCCGTGCTGGAACCGGACTTCCGCGGCAGCACCGGCTACGGCAGCACGCATTTCCGCGCCGGCTGGAAGCAATGGGGCCTGGCCATGCAAAACGACATCGCCGACGGCGCACGCTGGGCCGTGGCCCAGGGCTATGCCGACCCGAAACGCATCTGCATCGCCGGCGCCAGCTATGGCGGCTATGCCACGCTGATGGGCCTGGCGAACGACCCTGACCTGTACAAGTGCGGCGTCAGCTGGGTCGGCGTCACCGACATCAACCTGATGTACGACGGCCACTGGAGCTTCACCTCGGACATGACCGAGCAATGGAAGCAGTACGGCATGCCCGAGATGGTCGGCGACCAGGTCAAGGATGCCGCCCAGCTGAAGGCGACGTCGCCGATCCACCAGGCGGCGCGCATCAAGGCGCCCTTGCTGCTGGCCTATGGCGGCATCGACCGCCGCGTGCCGATGTACCACGGACGCAAGTTCCTGGACGCCATCAAGCCGACCAACAACCAGGTCGAGTGGATCGAATACCAGGACGAAGGCCATGGCTGGCGCCTGCCCGCGAACCGGGTCGATTTCTGGAACCGGGTCGAGCGCTTCCTCGACCGGAATATCGGGGGCGGCGCCAGGGCCAACTGAGGCAATCGTCCGTATCCGGCAAAACAGGCACACGCGAGGCGCCTGTTTTCGTCTCCACCAGCATGGCGAATGTGACAATTGGAGAGGATATTGCCTGCTACGCACTGCTATGCTGCGAGCCGTCTAATTTCCTTACATCAATCATCATGCGTGCTTTTTCTTCCTTGCCCTTGCGCCTGGTATGCGGCGCCCTGCTGTCCTGCGCCCTCGCGCTGCCCTGCGCCGGGGCTGCCGAGGCGGTGCGGCCGCCGGCCGCGGCCTTTTTCGGCAATGCCGATTTCGGTGGCGCCACGCTCTCGCCGAGCGGCCGCTACCTGGCCGCGCGCAGCGGCGCGCCGGGCAAGCCGCTGCGCCTGATGGTGGTCGATCTGCAGGACAACAGTGTCAAGACCGTGGCCGCCTTTGCCGATGCCGACGTGAGCCGCTTCCAGTGGGTCAACGACGAGCGCCTGGTGTTCGACGTGAGCGACAGCAGCGTCGGCCCCGGGGACACCTATTTCGCGGCCGGCCTGTTCGCCGTGAACCGCGACGGCGAACGCTTTCTCCAGCTGGCCGCGCGCCGCGCGGGCCGCGGCGTGACCAAGGACAGCACGCTGGCGCAAAAGCGCATGCTGCCCTGGAACACCTTCATGCTGTCCCAAACGGGTAGCCAGGATTCGGAATATATCTACGTGCGCGCGCCGGAATACGACCATGCCCGGCGCGTGGTCAACACCAATCTGCTGCGCCTGAATACGCTGACCGGGCTATCGGAACGTGTCGAGCGTCCCGGCAAGGTCGGTAGCTGGTTCCTCGGCCAGGACGGCGAGCCGCGCCTGGCGACGGTGCTCAAGGAAGACAAGCTGAGCCTGTTCTACCGCGCGCCGGGCGGCCAGGGCTGGCGCCAGCTGTACCAGATCGCGGCCTTCGGCGGCCACATCGACGCCTTCACGCCCCTCGGTTTCGGCCCGGACGGGCTGCTGTATGTGAAGGCCAACAACGGCCGCGATACCAGCGCGCTCTACACGGTCGACACCGCCAGCGGCAAGCTCGGTCCGGCGCCGGTGCTGGACGCGCCCGGCTACGACTTCGACGGTGGCCTGGTCATCAACAAGGACAAGGTACTGGGCGTACGCCTGCTGACCGATGCCCGCGAAAACGTCTGGTTCGATGCCGGCATGAAAGCCGTTCAGGAAAAGATCGACCAGCAACGTCCGAACACCATCAACCTGGTGTCGGTGGCGCGCAATCCGCAGGCGGCCCATGTGCTGGTGGAATCCTACTCCGACGTCCAGCCGTCGGTGTTCTGGCTGTATGACCTGAAAAGCGGCAAGCTGAACAAGGTTGGCGAGTCGCATGGCGCGATCAAGCCGGCCGACATGGGCCACCAGGAATTCGTGCGCTACAAGGCGCGCGACGGCCGCGAGATTCCCGCCCTGCTGACCTTGCCGGCCGGCGCCAACCCCAGGAACCTGCCGCTGGTGATGCTGGTGCATGGCGGCCCCTTCTTGCGCGGCAGCGAAATGGGCTGGGAAGCACAGTCCCAGTTCCTGGCCTCGCGCGGCTATGCGGTGCTCGAGCCGGACTACCGCGGCAGCACCGGCTACGGCAATGCCCACTTCCGTGCCGGCTGGAAGCAATGGGGCCTGGTCATGCAGGACGACATTGCCGACGGCGCGCGCTGGGCCGTCCAGCAGGGCTATGCCGATTCGAAGCGCATCTGCATCGCCGGCGGCAGCTACGGCGGCTACGCCGCGCTGATGGGCGTGGTCAACGACCCCGACCTGTACCGCTGCGCGCTCGACTGGATGGGCGTTACCGACATCAATTTGCTGTACGACGACCACTGGAGCGCGGTGTCGGACTTCTCGGACGAATACCGGCAGTACGGCATGCCTTTGCTGGTGGGCGACCAGGTGCGCGACGCGGCCCAGCTCCAGGCTACCTCGCCGATGGTGCAGGCGGCGCGCATCAAGGCCCCGCTGCTGCTGGCCTACGGCGGCGTTGACCGCCGTGTACCGCTGTTCCATGGCACCCTGTTCCGCGATGCCGTCAAGAAGCACAACAGCGCGGTCGAGTGGGTGGAATACCCGGACGAGGGACACGGCTTGTCACTGGAAAGGAACCGCATCGATTTCTGGGGCCGCGTGGAGAAGTTCCTTGACCAGCATATTGGCAGCGCGGCGACAAACCGCTGACGTCACCGCGTGGGCACGGCGTGGGCATGGCGTGCCCACGCGACGCTTGCGTGTGCAGGAATAAAAAAGGCGCCCGGATGAGCGCCTTTTTGCTGAGCCAAAAACCTGGCTTACACCACCACGGTCTGCGCCTGGCCTTCTTCGCGGGCGCGGATCTCGCCGATGCGGTACACGGTTTCGCCCGCCGCCTGCAGCTGGGCCATGGCCGCATCCGCGTTCTCTTTCGAGACGATCACGGTCATGCCGATGCCGCAGTTGAACACGCGGTGCATCTCGGCGTCGGCCACGCCGCCGTGCTGCTGCAGCCACTGGAACAGCGGCGGCATGGTCCACGACGCACCATCGAGCACCGCGGTGAGCTTGTCGGCCAGCACGCGCGGGATGTTCTCGACCAGCCCGCCGCCGGTGATGTGCACCAGGCCCTTCACTTCCATCGATGCCATCAGCGCCAGCAGCGGCTTCACGTACAGGCGGGTCGGCGCCATCAGCACGTCGGCCAGCTTGCGACCGTGGAAGTCGGCTTCCAGGTCGGGATTGGCGACGCTAATGATCTTGCGCACCAGCGAGTAGCCGTTCGAGTGGATGCCCGACGACGCCAGGCCCAGCACCACGTCGCCCGGGACGATCTTGCTGCCGTCGATGATCTGCGATTTTTCCACGGCGCCGACGGCGAAGCCGGCCAGGTCGTATTCGCCGTCCGGGTACATGCCCGGCATTTCCGCGGTTTCGCCACCCAGCAGGGCGCAGCCCGACTCTTCGCAACCCTTGGCGATGCCCGAGACCACGGCGGTGGCGGTGGCCACGTCCAGCTTGCCGCAGGCAAAATAATCGAGGAAGAACAGCGGCTCGGCGCCCTGCACCAGGATGTCGTTCACGCTCATGGCGACCAGGTCGATGCCGACCGTGTCGTGGCGGTTCAGCTCGAAAGCGAGTTTCAGCTTGGTGCCGACGCCGTCGGTACCCGAGACCAAGACCGGCTCCTTGAACTTCTTGCTGATCTCGAACAGACCGCCGAAACCGCCGATGCCGCCGAGTACGCCTTCGCGCATGGTGCGCTTGGCCAGGGGTTTGATCGCTTCGACCAGGGCATCGCCGGCATCGATATCGACACCCGCGTCGCGGTAAGACAGAGAAACATTAGATGGTTGGCTCATGGTATTTAGCAGCGGAGGCGGTAAAATAGAAGGCGTAGACCTGTTTCTGGTCAATTCGCTATTCTAGCAAAACGGGCTGGCCCTCACCGCTAAACCGCCGCTAAACCGAGATAACAACAAAAACATGCCATTCTTTTCGCCAACTGGAGAACAATCAGCCGAGCTTGTGGCGGCGCTCCGGCGAGATGCGACGGTCATTTTCATGGTTGCATGTCGCGCTGTGCATGCGGTGAGACCGCGTGGGCACAAGTGCCCACCCTACGAAAGCCGAGCTCCCCGATGAAACAGCTGGTGCTCGATCTAGGCGCCGACCATCCGGCGCAGAGCCTCGATACCTTCCAGGTCGGGGCGAATGCGGAACTGACGCATTTGATGCACCAGTTCGCCCAGCGCGCATCGCGCGAGCATTTCGCCTACCTGTGGGGCGACACCGGCGCCGGCAAGACCCATCTGCTGCAAGGCCTGGCCGCCACGCCGGCCTCGCGCTACATCGCCGCCGATGCGCCCAGCGACGAGTTCGTGTTCACGCCCGAGATCACGCTGTATCTGCTCGACGACTGCAATTTGCTCTCGCCGCAAGCCCAGATCGACGCCTTTGCCCTGTTCAACCAGATCCGCGAGCACGGCGCCTACATGGTCTCCACCGGGCCGGTGCCGCCGGCCGTGCTGCCGGTGCGCGAAGACCTGCGCACGCGCATGGGCTGGGGCTTGATCTACCTGATCCATGGCTTGTCCGACGACGAGAAGATCGCCGCGCTCACACAAGCGGCAGAGGCGCGCGGTTTGACGCTCTCGGCCAGCGTGTTACCCTATTTGCTGTCCCATTTCAAGCGCGACATGCGCTCCCTGGCGACGATGCTGGACGCCCTCGACCAGTATTCGCTCGAAACCCAGCGCCCCGTCACGCTGCCGCTGCTGC
>Ga0308160_10004462_pt1 | contig 15003 bp, 8 predicted proteins | sample PhyFR1_FD_201036 | JGI IMG/M metagenome (GOLD analysis project Ga0308160, IMG submission 201036) | Phyllosphere microbial communities from UC Gill Tract Community Farm, Albany, California, United States - DLSLF.R1 | ecosystem: Host-associated > Plants > Phyllosphere > Unclassified | place: USA...
ATACCGCCCAGTACTACACCTACACCGGCACCGACGCCAACGGCGCGCCGACCGGCCTGGTGCAGCTGAGCGAGCCGCTGTCGAGCAACAACGAATACGGCCAGGACAAGGTCGTCGAAACCCTGGCGGCGCGCGACATGGATCCGCAATTCCAGGACGAGCTGACCTTCGGCTTCGAGAAGGCCTTCTCGCCATCGCTGAACTTCGGCGCCAAGGCGATCTACCGCAAGATGAAATCGACCATCGACGATTTCTGCGACGTGCGTCCATTCGAGCGCTTCGCCGAAGCCAACGGCATCGAGATCACCAATCCGCTGTGGGGTAACACCTGCCAGACCTTCAATCCGGGTGAAGACAACGAATTCCTGGTCGACTTCTCGGGCGACTCGTCGAACCTGACGCCAGTGAGCCTGACCGCTGCGGATCAGGGCTTCGACAAGCCGAAGCGCACCTACAAGTCGATCGAAACCTTCGTCGAGCACCCGTTCCGCAATGGCTGGTACGCCAAGGCGAGCTACGTGTGGTCGAGCAACAAGGGCAATACCGAAGGCCAGGTGCGTTCGGACAATGGCCAGGCCGACGTCGCCGTCACCTCGTCGTGGGACTACCCTGAGCTGATGGAAGGCGCGTACGGCTACCTGCCGAACCACCGCAAGCACCAGCTCAAGGCCTTCGGCTTCTACGAAGTCACGCCGGAAGTGGTCGTCGGCGCGAACGTCCTGATCGCTTCGGGCCGTCCACGCAGCTGCATCGGCTCCGCCGCCAATCCGGGCGACTCGCCGAACTACGCGAACCAGACCTTCTACTGCGGCGGCCTGGTCCGTTCGCAGAACGTCCTGACCCCGCGCGGCACCGTCGGCGAACTGCCATGGACCCACCGCTACGACCTGAACGTGGCCTACCGTCCTAACTTCGCCAAGGGCCTGCAGTTCCGCGTCGACGTGTTCAACGTGTTCAACAGCCAGACCGTGTCCAGCGTGACCGAGGCTTACAACAACGGCGCCAACGTCAGCAGCCTGTACCAGACGCCGCTGTCGCTGACCGCACCACGTTACGCACGCTTCTCGCTGATGTACGACAAGAAGTTCTGATCCCGACCGGCGGCCTCGCGGCCGCCGCCGGATCCAGCAAGCCGCTCTTCGGAGCGGCTTTTTTTCGTCTGTCCGCCACATGCAAGGCAAGTAGCCCCCTTCTTCTCACTCCCTTATCAGTAGGGCGAACATCCTCATTTGTTTCTAAGTAACTTTCAGTTGCGACGCCGCTTGAACGACGCATCCGCCCAAACTTCCTGTGTCGAAATGGCGATTTATCCTTTGTCTGTACGGCGTATGTATGCCCCATTGGCGTGCTGGGCAGGATGTTGCGATGATTGTTCAAAATAGTGCGTTCACAGGCTAATTTTGTGCGTAGATGCACTATTAAGATGAATCTTATTCAGTTGGCGTAAAGTTTTAATCTTGCCTGTTGTATATATGCATACATCGAAACTGTGTCGTTGACACAAGAAGTTTCCACGTGGTTTTATGTAAAAGTGCCTTTTGGTCAAAATCTTCATGTAAATGAATATTCGGTCATCGGGTCCAAGAGAGGAAAAGTAGCTGGCACGGCTACGAGTGATTCATACACAACCATCTGCGGCCGCTCCACGAGAGCGGCCGACAATAAAACAGGAAATCACACATGTTCAAGAAATCTGTTCTGGTACACGCACTTGGCCTGGCGTTCAGCGGCGCTGCACTGAGCGTCGCCGTGATGGCGCCGGCGATGGCGCAGTCGAACGCGACGTCGTCCGTCTTCGGTACCGCGACCCCTGGCCCGGACGTGACGGTTGTCGTCGAGAACCTCGCGACCGGCCTGCGCCGTACGCTGACGCCGGATGCGCAGGGGCGCTTCCGCGCCAGCGCGCTGCCATCGGGCACCTACCGCGTGACCCAGCTGCGCGGCAGCGAAACGGTCGCGACGACCGAGGTCGAGGCCAGCATCGGCGCGGGCGGCGAAGCGGTCTTCTCTGGCACGGGTAACGCCCAGATCGTCGAAGTGACGGGGCAGCGCCGCATCATCGACGTGAACAACACCAATAACGGCGCGACCTTCACCGCCCGCCAGCTGGCGGCGCTGCCGATCGCCCGCAACGTCGAAGCGATCATCCAGCTGGCGCCGAATACGGTCGAGGCCGACTCGCGCTTCGCCGGCGGCGCCTCGTTCGGCGGCGGCGCGGCGTCGGAGAACTCGTACTACATCAACGGTTTCCCGGTCACCAATCCGTTGACCGGCCTGGGCGCCTCGCAACTGCCGTTCGGCGCGATCGCCGAGGCGCAAGTGCTGACCGGCGGCTTCGGCGCCGAGTTCGGCCGTTCGATCGGCGGTGTCGTCAACATCACCACCAAGAGCGGCACCAACACCTGGGAAGGCGGCGCGATCGCGACCTACGAGCCGAAATCGTGGCGCGCCACGCCGCATGACATCTATTACGCCAATACCGGCCGCAACCCGGCCACCGACAACACGCTGCGCCTGGCGCGCGCCGAGAACACGTCCGAGCGCAAGGTGTATGGCCTCTACGCCGGCGGGCCGATCATCCAGGACAAGCTGTTCTTCTTTGCCGCCGCCGAGACGACCGAACTCGATACCAGCATCGTCAATGGCTTCCGCACCGCGACCAACAATGCCTCCGTGGGCTGGCGCGAGCGCGAAAGCGAGATCGACCGCTGGATGGCCAAGATCGACTGGAATATCACCGACAACCACCGCCTCGAGTTCACGTCGATCGGCGACCAGCCGAAGATCAGCAACGCGGACAGCGGCTTCAACTACGCGACCCGCACCCGTAGCGGCGCGGTCACGTCGAGCGCCGTGCGTGACAATATCGACGACAATGGCGGCAAGACCAATATGCTGCGCTACGTCGGCAACCTGACCGACGATCTTACGGTGACCGGCCTGTATGGCCAGACCAAGTCGCGCCACGCCAACGCATTCACCGGCTACAACCCGGATCTGTTCCAGATTTCGTCGAGCCCGGAAACCCGGGTGCCTGGCCTGAGCTACGTCAATCCACAAAACATCTCGGGCAATATCGTGGCGCCAGGCTCGGAAGACATCGTCGACTCGGCCCGCTTCGACGTCGAATGGCGCATCGGCGACCATACGCTGCGCGCCGGTGTGGACCAGACCAAGGTCGAATCGAAACGCGCTGGCGATATCCGCGCCGGTGGCGGCACCTGGACCTACCTGCGCACCTCCACGCCGAATGCCCCGATCGAGGGCCCGGCAGGCGTCCTGATTCCAGCTGTCTCCACCGGCGGCGGCTACGGCGCCCAGGGTTACTACGTAACGCGTGACCTGTTCTCGACCGTCACCGATTCGTTCGGCGAACAAAGCGCGATCTACCTGGAAGACAAATTCCAGGTCACCAGGAATCTGCTGGTGACCGCGGGCGTGCGCAGCGAATCGTTCAAGAACCAGAACGACTCCAAGACGACCTTCCTGGAAATGAAGAACCAGATCAATCCACGCCTGGCGGTGTCGTGGGACGTCAATGGCGACTCGAGCCTGAAGGTGTTCGGCACCGCCGGCCGCTATTCGGTGCCGATCCCGACCCATATCTCGGTGCGCGGCGCCGGTCGTTCCACCTTCACCAGCCAGTACTTCACCTACAGCGGCGTCGATGCCAATGGTGCGCCGACCGGCCTGGTGCAGCTGAGCCAGCCGCTGTCGGCGAACAACGAGTACGGCCAGGACAAGGTGGTGGCCACGCTGGCGGCGCTGGACATGGATCCGGCCTACCAGGACGAAATCACGATCGGCTTCGAAAAGGCGCTCTCGCCATCGCTGGTGGTCGGCGCCAAGGCCTCGTACCGCGACCTGAAATCGACCATCGACGACTTCTGCGACGTGCGTCCGTTCGAGCGCTATGCCGAGGCGAACGGCATCGAGATCACCAATCCGCTGTGGGGCAACACCTGCCAGACCTTCAATCCGGGTGAGACCAACCGTTTCCTGGTCGACTACTCGGGCGACCCGACCCGCCTGACCGAAGTGGCGCTGACCGCGCAAGAGCAGGGCTTCACCAAGCCGATCCGCTATTACGCCGCGCTGGACTTCTTCGCCGAGCATCCGCTGCGCAACGGCTGGTACGGCAAGGTCACCTATACCCTGTCGCGCAACAAGGGCAATACCGAAGGGCAGGTGCGGTCGGATAACGGCCAGGCCGACGTGGCCGTGACCTCGACCTGGGACTATCCGGAGCTGATGGAAGGCGCCTACGGTTACCTGCCGAACCACCGCAAGCACGTGCTCAAGGCCTACGGCTTTTACGAGCTGACCAAGGAAGTCGCCTTCGGCGGCAACCTCCTGATCGCCTCGGGACGTCCACGCAGCTGCATCGGCAGCGCCGCCAATCCGGGCGACTCGCCGAACTACGGCAACCAGACCTTCTGGTGCGGCGGCGCGACCCGCGCGCAGAACGTGCTGACCCCGCGCGGCACGGTCGGCAACCTGCCGTGGACCCACCGCCTGGACTTGAACGTGGCCTACAAGCCGCGCTTCGTGCAGGGCCTGGAAGTGCGTCTCGACGTGTTCAACGTGTTCAATCGCCAGACCGTGCAGAACGTGACCGAGGCCTATAACAACGGCACCGCCGTCAGCAGCCTGTACCAGACCCCGCTGTCGCTGACGGCGCCACGTTCGGGCCGCGTGTCGCTGATGTACGACCGCAAGTTCTGATCCGGCGGCCGACAGGCCGTCTTAGCACCCGAGCCGCTCCATAGAGCGGCTTTTTCTTGGCGCTGTCATCGTTATCTGTAGGCGAGGATTGAACTGCCGAGCTGGTTCGAGATCCAACCTCTGTCGTCCTCCACAGGGAACCGATCATGAAAGCGCCCAGGTTTTCCAGGCTGTTCGCCCAACTCGCACTGCTCAACCAGCATCAGCGGGAAGCGGTGCTCGCCGCCCTGCGTCCTTCAGCCGGGCTCGATCGGATAGTCTGCCTGATCGACGAGATTCGCAGTCGCACGCGGCGCTGTCCCAGGTGCGCCTGCGAACGATGCTACCGTCACGGTCATGCCAACGACCTGCAGCGCTTTCGCTGCTGCAGCTGCGGGCGCACCTTCAACGACCTCACCGGCACGCCTCTGGCGCGGCTGCGGCTCAAGGGCAAATGGCTTGACTACCTGGGAGCCTTGCTCGATGCGCAGACGGTGCGCGCCGCCGCCAAGCGGGTTGACGTACACCGCAACACGGCGTTTCGCTGGCGCCACCGGTTTCTCGAATGGGTCAAGCACGACCGGCCCGCACAATTGATGGGCATCGTGGAAGCCGACGAGCTGTTTTTGCTCGAATCGCAGAAGGGCTCGCGCAAACTCGATCGCAAGGCGCGCAAGCGTGGTGGCAAGGCGAGCCGTCGCGGCATTTCCCGCGAGCTCGACTGTATTCTGGTGGCGCGCGACCGCGGTGGCCAGACCATCGATGCCGTCACTGGGCGTGGCGCCTTGACGCCAGTCCAGTTGACCAAGCACTTGCTGCCCAGGCTCGATCCCCAGGCATTGCTCGTCACCGATGCCAATGCGGCCTATCAGGCGTTCGCGCGAACGCACCACATCGCGCACCGATCGGTCAACCTGAGCGCGGGAGAACGGGTGCGCAGCAGCCTGGAGGGCGCCATCCACGTACAAAACGTCAATGCCTATCACAGTCGATTCCGCGCATGGCTGGCGCGTTTCCATGGGGTGGCCTCTTACCGTCTACCTAATTACCTGGGGTGGCGCTGGGCGCTCGATGGCGAGCGGATCACTTCTGCGGAACAATTGTTACGCATTGCACTCGGGGTCATCAACAGTTCACGATGACAGCGCCTTTTCTTTGGCGAAGGCAATATTTCTGGTCAAGCGCGCGAGGAGCGCTTAATCGGAAACTGACGTGGTTAATCCGCAACTATCTGGCCTCTGAGCTACAAATTTCTACATTTCGATTCCAGTGCATACGGCGTACTGATTTGTGCGCTGCAGCGTATCGTCTATATCAGTCTATTTAATTCATGCATATGTCTTAGAAACTATTGTAAATACAAAGACTTAACGCGATTCCAGCCTTTTTCCACTTGATCCCCAGTGCAGGGCGGACCCTTGCGTCAGCTTCCTGTTCGGCAATCAATCCACGCGCTCATCAGGCACCCAAGCCGGATTTAACATTATGCATATGTCTGTCATACATTGACGCTGTCAGTTTTGGCATGGTTTTATATATTCGCTCAAACAACGTTCGATTCCACGACAAACGCTGATTGAGGGTGTTCGTCCCTTATTCGATATATGCATGAAATATCTCGTCCACCAAGCCGAGATATTCTGAACTATTGTTTTTGGGAAAAGAAGCTGCGCGCCATCTTCGCTGGTGCACTCGCATGTATCCATTTAAAAGAACAGCAAGGAGAAACACAATGTTGAAACTGAAGTCGATGCCGTGCGCGATCGCCTGCGTAGTCGCCAGTGGCGCCCTGGCCGGCGCCGCGCCGGCGCTGGCCCAGGACCAGGGCGAGACGGCTGGCGCTCCCCAGCGCGTGGTCGTGACCGGTTCGCTGATCAGCCGCACCAATATCGAAACCCCGACCCCGGTGCAGGTGCTGACCGCGGCGGACATCCAGAAGAGCGGCAAGACCTCGGTCGCCGAACTGTTGACCGACCTGGCCGCGAACGGCGCCGGCACGCTGGGCACCGGCTTTGCCGGCGCCTTCGCCAATGGCGCATCGGGCATTTCGCTGCGCGGCCTGACGGTCGGCGCGACCCTGGTGCTGATCGACGGCCACCGCATGGCGCCGTATCCACTGTCGGACGACGCCCAGCGCTCGTTCGTCGACGTGTCATCGATCCCGTTCGACGCCATCGAGAGCATCGAAGTGCTCAAGAGCGGCGCTTCCTCGCTGTACGGCTCCGATGCGATCGCGGGCGTGATCAATATCAAGCTCAAGAAGAACCTGACCGGCACCCGCCTGGCAGCCGAAGTAGGGGACACCCAGCACGGCGGCGGCAAGACCAAGCGCGCATCGATCAGCACCGGCATCGGCGACCTGGGCGCCGATGGCTATAACGCCTTCATCACCGCCGAGTACCGCAAGCAGGATCCGATCTACGTCGCCGACCGAGAGAACTTCGGCTATGCCAACCGCGACTGGCGCGCGCGCGGCGGCAACGACCTGACGCTGGGCGTGCCGACCAATATCAACAATTTCCTGACCGCGTCCAGCAGCCCGTTCCTGTACAACCCGAGCAATCCCAACAATCCGGCTGGCGTGACCAACGTCAACAATCCAGCCAATTACCAGTTCCTGGACCCGAACTGCAACTTCACCAAATACCGCGCCGGCGGTTGCTCGGTGCGCGACACCGAATCGTTCATCCAGCCGCCGACCGAGAACGTCAACCTCCTGATCGGCATGACCAAGAAGCTGAGCGAAGACTGGGAAGTCCAGTTCAAGGGCTCGATGTTCCAGCGCGAGAGCACCAACAACCGCAATAGCGCGAACAACTCGCCGCTGGCCTTCAACCCCACGGCCTTCAACGGCACCACCACCCTGGTCAATGGCGTGCTGACCCCGCGCGTGGGTGCGGTCCCGGACACCACGTTCGCACCGGGCGCCCAGGTCGGCGCCAACGTGACCAACCCGTTCGGGCAGAACGCCCGCCTGTATGGCTTCATCCCGGATGTCGGCCCGGCCCTGACCACCAACAACAAGTCGACCGCCACCCGCTTCTCGGTCGACCTGGTCGGCAGCGCCGCAGGCTGGGACGTGAACGCCTCGGCCGGCGCCACCCGGGTCAAGAACGACCTCGAGTACAGCGGCTACGTCAACCGCAGCGCCCTGTACGCCGCGCTGCGCAATGGCACCTTCAATGTGCTGGGCAACAATGCGCCGGCGGTCATGGACACGGTCTCGCCGCACTTCAGCAACAAGATCGAATCGACGCTGAACTACGCCGACCTGGTCGGTTCGCGCGAACTGCTGTCGAACTTCGGCGCCGGCCCGCTGGCCTTCGCGGCCGGCCTGCACTGGCACGAGCGCAAGCAGGACGCGCCGCCATCGAGCCTGACGCTCAATGGCGCCGTGGCCAACACGGCGGCCTTCACGATCGGCGAGGAGACCAACAAGGCGGCGTTCGCCGAACTGCAGGCGACCCCGCTCAAGAACCTGGAAATCGGCCTGTCCGGGCGCTATGACGACTACGATACCTACGGCCATTCGTTCACGCCGTCGGCCAATTTCAAGTGGTCGCCAAGCCAGCAGTTCGCCCTGCGCGGCACTTTCGCGCGCGGCTTCCGCGCCCCGGCGCCAGCCGAGGTGGGCAATGCCGGTTCGTTCTTCACCTTCAACTCGATCCCCGACCCGATCCTGTGCGCGAACGGCAGCCAGACCACCGCCGGCAACGTGCCATCGGCCTGCTCGTTCAGCCCGCCATATGTCCAGACCACCAACCCCGACCTGCAGCCCGAGAAATCGAAGTCGTATACCGTCGGCTTCATCGTCGAGCCGGTGCGTGGCCTGAACATGAGCCTGGATTACTACAAGATCCAGATCAAGAACCTGATCGTCACCCAGGCCGGCAACGACCCGAGCTTCACCCCGACCTGGGTGCGCGGCCCGGCGGCGACGATCGACATCGCGACCGGCGTGGGCAACAACACCGTGCCGGGCGTGCCGTCGGTGGGCCCGATCCTGTACGGCCTGTCGCCGTACATCAACGCCGGCAGCACCGAAACCCACGGCGTCGAAGCCGATGTGCGCTACCGCTGGCGCATGGGCGACATGGGCACGGTCACGGCCAACCTGAGCGCGGCCCACACCTTCGGCTATGTCACCGAAGTGGCCGGCGCCTCGTACCAGCTGGCCGGCACCCAGGGTCCGTCATCGGTCGGCGGCGCCACCGGCAACCCGAAGGACCGCGCCCAGTTCACCCTCGGCTATACCCGCGGCCCGCTGGACGTGACCGCCACCGTGAACTACACCAGCGGCTTCTCGACCAAGGACCCGGCGCTGGGCGAGACCGATTGCGCCTCGACCGGCACCAATGTGGGCGGCCGCGCCTACTTCCAGGGGCTGACCCAGCCGTCGTGGTACTGCGATGTGTCGTCGTTCACCGCGACCAACCTGAATGTGAGCTACAAGGTCACCGAGAACCTGACGCTGCGCGGCGCGATCCTGAACCTGTTCGACAAGGAAGCCCCGTATGACGTCGCCACCTATGGCAACGCCGGCAACCAGACCTCGTACAACGCCTCGCTGCACCAGCCTGGCGCGGTCGGTCGCTTCTTCAGCCTGGGAGCGAACTACACGTTCTGATGAAGGAGGCGCGTAGCAAGCACGTCGCCGAGTAGCAAGCACGTCGTTCCCGCCCGGTGAGGGCGCGAACGACGGCGTATCAACTCGCTATATATATAGCGTCTAAATTCAACATGGCGCGTCCGACGTGTACTTGGCGCGCCCGACTTGCATATGGCGTGTCCGGTTTTCGCGGTCGCCGGGCTAGATCCCGCCCCAGGCGCCGGCCAGCAGCGCCAGCGCGGCCAGCCCGGCGGTTTCGGTGCGCAGCACGCGTGGCCCCATCGACAGGGGCAGGGCGCCGGCGGCGATGGCCGCGTCTTCTTCCTGCGGGCTGAGGCCACCCTCGGGGCCGATCAGCAACGTGACCGGCTGCGCCGGATTGGCCCGGGCCCAGCCGGCCAGCGACGCGCTTGCGCGTGGGCTGAGCAGGATGCGGGGCGCGGCCGAGGGCGTCGCCAGCCACGCTCCCACATCGTCCAGCGGATGCAACGCCGCCAGCCGGTTGCGCCCGCATTGCTCCGAGGCGGCCACGATCACCCCCTGCCAGTGGGCCTGGCGCTTCTCGGCGCGCTCGCCCGAGAGCCGCACCACGCTGCGCTGGGCCGCCAGCGGCTGGATCGCGGTAACGCCGAGTTCAACCGCCTTTTCGACGATCCAGTCCATTTTCGAGCCTTCCGGCAAGCCTTGCGCCAGGGTGACGGCGTAGGGCGCCTCGGCCTCGACGGCCTCGAAGGCGTCGACCGTCGCCGTGGCGCGCCGCTTGCCGGTCTCGGCCAGCGTGGCGCGGTATTGCCCGCCTTCGCCATTGAACAGGGTCAGCGTCGCGCCCGGCTGCAGCCGTACCACGTGCAGGTGGTGGGCGACCGCCTCCGGCAGGTCGACCGTGGCGCCGATGGCGAGCGGCTGGGGGCAGTAAAAACGCGGCATGGAACCTCTGTGGACAATATGGACAGGGCTGCATTTTAAAGCGGCAGCCGGCCTCTCTGGTAAAATAACGGGCTACGGCCAGCCACCGGCCAACAGCCTTCCAATCCCTGATCCACGATCTCCATGAAATCTACGCACACCACCACCCTGATGGCCAACGCGATCCGCGCGCTGGCGATGGACGCTGTCCAGAAAGCCAACTCGGGTCACCCGGGCATGCCTATGGGCATGGCCGAGATCGCCGTCGCGCTGTGGGACAAGCACTACCGCCACAATCCGGCCAATCCGGGCTGGATGAACCGCGACCGCTTCCTGCTCTCGAACGGCCACGGCTCGATGCTGCACTACGCGCTGCTGCACCTGGCGGGCTATGACCTGACGATGGATGACCTGCGCGATTTCCGCCAGATGCACTCGAAGACCCCGGGCCACCCCGAAGTGGGCATCACCCCGGGCGTGGAAACCACCACCGGCCCGCTGGGCCAGGGGATTGCGAACTCGGTCGGCATGGCGCTGGCCGAGTGGCTGCTGGGTAATGAATTCAACCGTCCAGGCTACGACGTGGTGGACCACTACACCTACGCCTTCCTGGGCGACGGTTGCCTGATGGAAGGCATCTCGCACGAAGTGGCGTCGCTGGCCGGCACCCTCAAGCTGAACAAGCTGATCTGGCTGTACGACGACAATGGCATCTCGATCGACGGCCGTGTCGAAGGCTGGTTCACCGACGATACCCAGAAGCGCTTCGAGGCCTATGGCTGGAACGTGATCCCGAAGGTCGACGGCCACAGCGTCGCCGACATCGATGCGGCGATCGAGAAGGCCAAACAATCCGACCGTCCGACCCTGATTTGCTGCAAGACGATCATCGGCAAGGGCGCCCCGAACCTGGAAGGCGGCGACAAGGTCCACGGCGCGCCACTGGGCGACACCGAGATCGCGGCCGTGCGCAAGCACCTGATCTGGGATCCGATCCCGTTCGACATTCCTGCCGACCTGTACGAAGCGTGGGACGCGAAAGAGCGCGGCGCCCAGGCTGAGGCCGAGTGGAACACCCTGTTCACGGCCTACCGCGGCGCCCACCCTGAACTGGCTGCCGAATTCGAGCGCCGCATGAAGGGCGAGCTGCCGGCTGACTTCGGCCAGGCGCTGGACGCGGCGATTGCCGCCTGCGTCGACAAGGCCGAGACCATCGCTACCCGCAAGGCCTCGCAGAACGCGATCCAGGCGCTGGCGCCGACGCTGCCAGAATTCCTGGGCGGCTCGGCCGACCTGACCGGCTCGAACCTGACCAACTGGAAAGAATCGGTGCCAGTGCGTTCGGGCATCGCCGGCAACCACATCAACTACGGCGTGCGCGAATTCGGCATGTCGGCGATCCAGAACGGCGTGGCCCTGCACGGCGGTTTCATCCCGTTCGGCGCGACCTTCCTGACCTTCTCGGACTACAGCCGCAACGCCCTGCGCATGGCGTCGTTGATGAAGATCCGTTCGATCTCGGTGTTCACCCACGACTCGATCGGCCTGGGCGAAGATGGCCCGACCCACCAGTCGATCGAGCACGTCTCGTCGCTGCGCCTGATTCCTGGCCTCGACAACTGGCGTCCATGCGACACCGTCGAGTCGGCGGTGGCATGGGGCGCGGCCGTGCAGCGCATGGATGGCCCGTCGACGCTGATCTTCTCGCGCCAGAACCTGCCGTTCATGGCCCGTGACGCTGGCCAGATCGCCGACGTCGCAAAAGGCGGCTACGTGCTGCGCGACACGGCCGACGCGAAAGTGATCCTGATCGCGACCGGTTCCGAAGTCGAGCTGGCGGTCAAGGCCTTCGATGCGCTGGCCGCCGAAGGCATCGCCGCACGCGTGGTCTCGATGCCGTCGACCGACGTGTTCGACCGCCAGGACGCGGGGTACAAGGCAAGCGTGCTGACCAAAGGGACTCCTCGCGTGGCGATCGAAGCCGGCGTGACCGCCTTCTGGTACAAGTACGTCGGCCTGGAAGGCGCCGTGGTCGGCATCGACACCTTCGGCGAATCGGCGCCGGCCCCGGTGCTGTTCAAGCACTTCGGCTTCACCGTCGAGAACGTCGTCGCCAAGGCGAAAGAAGTTATCGCAGCGTAAGCATTTGCTGCAAGCGGGCCGCCTTTGAGGGTGGCCCGTTGTACATTGTTCGTTACGAAAAAAGTTTTTTTCTAATCAGGAGCCAAGCATGACGATCAAAGTTGCAATCAATGGTTATGGCCGTATCGGCCGCAATGTGCTGCGCGCTTTCTACGAAGGCGGCAAGAAGCAAGACATCCAGATCGTGGCGATCAACGACCTCGGCAACGCCGAGTCGAACGCCCACCTGACCCGCTACGACACCGCCCATGGCAAGTTCCCGGGCACCGTCACGGTCGAGGGCGACAATATGTTCGTCAACGGCGACAAGATCCGCGTGTTCGCACAACGCAATCCAGCCGAGATCCCATGGGGCGAGCTGGGTGTCGACGTCGTGCTCGAGTGCACCGGCTTCTTCACCACCAAAGAGAAGGCGTCGGCCCACCTGAAGGGCGGCGCCAAGAAAGTCATCATCTCGGCGCCAGGCGGCAAGGACGTCGACGCAACCGTCGTGTTCGGCGTGAACCAGGACGTGCTCAAGTCGACCGACACCGTCATCTCGAATGCCTCGTGCACCACCAACTGCCTGGCCCCGCTGGTCAAGCCGCTGGATGCCGCGATCGGCCTGGAAAGCGGCCTGATGACCACCGTCCACGCCTACACCAACGACCAGGTGCTGACCGACGTGATGCACGAAGACCTGCGCCGCGCCCGTTCGGCCACGCAGTCGATGATCCCGACCAAGACCGGCGCCGCCGCTGCGGTCGGCCTGGTGCTGCCTGAACTGAACGGCAAGCTGGACGGCTTCGCGATCCGCGTGCCGACCATCAACGTGTCGATCGTCGACCTGACCTTCATCGCCAAGCGCGACACCACGGTCGAAGAGATCAACGAGATCATGAAGAAGGCCGCATCGGAAGGCGCCCTGCAGGGCATCCTGACCTACAACACCGATCCGCTGGTGTCGGTCGACTTCAACCACAACCCGGCATCGTCGAACTTCGACGCAACCCTGACCAAGGTCTCGGGCCGCCTGGTGAAAGTGACCTCGTGGTACGACAACGAGTGGGGCTTCTCGAACCGCATGCTCGACACCACCGTCGCGCTGATGAACGCCAAGTAATTCGTTTGGCGTCAAACAAAACCCCGGATGGCTCACGCCCTCCGGGGTTTTTTTTATCGTTACCCACTGCGGATAAGGAAGCAGCTTGCTGCGGCGGGCGCACCATCTGCCTTGCGCGGACTGCGCCGATGACACCATCAGCAACTGCCACATCACCATGACCTTGCGAACCATCACACCCATTTTATTCCTGCTCGCGTTGCCATTCGTGGCGACGGCCTGCAGCCATTCCAGCTACACGCCGCTGCCCGATGCATTGATGGCCTGCAACAAGATCATCGACTGGTCCGAGCAGCAGGCCTGCCGCCAGAAGGCCGAGAAGTACAACGAGGACTGGCAGAAGCGCAATAACGCCGCACGCTGACCGTCGGGCGTTTTATTTGGTGTCCGGCCACGGCGTCAGAATCTCGAAACCGCCCTTGGTCACCACGATCATGTGTTCCCACTGCGCCGACAGCGAACCGTCGCGCGTCAGCACGGTCCAGCCGTCGTCGAGCTGGATCACGTCTTCCGCGCCAATATTGATCATCGGTTCGACCGTGAAGGTCATGCCTTCCTTCAGCAGCAGGCCGGTATCCTTGCGGCCGTAGTGCAGCACCTGCGGCTCTTCGTGGTACACGCGGCCGATGCCGTGGCCGCAGTAGTCGCGCACGACTGAGTAACCGGCGCCTTCGGCCAGCTTCTGGATCGCGTGGCCGACGTCGCCCAGGCGCGCGCCGGGACGCACGGCGCGGATGCCGGCCATCATCGCTTCATAGGTCGTGTCGACCAGCTTCTTCGCTTCAGGGCTTGGCATGCCGGCGAAGTACATGCGGCTGGTATCGCCGTGCCAGCCATCCTTGATCACGGTGACGTCGATGTTGACGATGTCGCCGTCCTTCAGCACGTCCTTTTCGCTGGGGATGCCGTGGCAGACCACGCCGTTGATCGACGTGCACAGGGTCTTCGGGAAGCCGTGGTAGCCGACATTCGCCGGGGTAGCCTTCTGCACCTTGCGGATGTAGTCGTGGCAGCGACGGTCGAGTTCTTCGGTGGAGACGCCGGGGACGACGTATTCCTTGATCATTTCCAGCACTTCGGCGGCCAGGCGGCCGGCGACGCGCATCTTGGCGATGTCTTTATCGTTCTTGAGTTTGATGGTCATACGGAGGGGAATCGGCAGCGCCTGTCGCGCGCAAACCGCCATGATACCGCGTCGGGCCGGGCAGGGCGACAGGCCAAGTAAAAATGCCCGCCCGGCGAGGCCGGGCGGGCATTGCGAGAATTCTTCAGGACAGGGCCTTGCGGCCCCGTGCCATTAGAAGTTCTGGGTGTAGCGGACGTAGAAGAAGCGGTCCACGACCTGGTCGGCGTCGATCTTCGAAGCCGATGCCTGGCTGCTGTACACAACGCGTGGCGACTTGTCGAAGACGTTGTTGATACCGAACAGGAAGCGGCCATCCCACGAGGTCTTGTAGCCAACGCTCACATCGTGCAGCGTGACCGAACCCAGCTTGTTGGCGCCGGTACCGAACGACGCGGTTTCAGCGGTTGGCATGTT
>Ga0308160_10004463_pt1 | contig 15001 bp, 12 predicted proteins | sample PhyFR1_FD_201036 | JGI IMG/M metagenome (GOLD analysis project Ga0308160, IMG submission 201036) | Phyllosphere microbial communities from UC Gill Tract Community Farm, Albany, California, United States - DLSLF.R1 | ecosystem: Host-associated > Plants > Phyllosphere > Unclassified | place: USA...
TCGGCAACATCGGCGCCTACGTGATCGACGGCGACACGCGCCGCGCGCTGGTGTCGCACAACGGCATCGTCGGCCACAACATGCGCAAGGTGCAGGAGTTCAGCGCGCCTTGCCCGCCGGGCGCCCTGGTGATCATGCATTCGGACGGCATCCAGACCCAGTGGGACCTGGACAAATACCCGGGCCTGCTCGGGCATAGCCCGGCGCTGGTCGCGGCGATGCTGATGCGCGACTACATCCGCCGCCGCGACGACGCCATGGTGCTGGTGGTGCGCAGAAGGGAAGACCATTCATGAGCCAGCGTATCCTGAACGTGGCCCTGGCGAGCGACCAGGACGTGGTGCTGGTGCGCCAGCGCGCGCGCCAGGTCTCGCACCTGCTCGGCTTCTCCAAGCAGGACCAGGTGCGCATCGCCACCGCCGTGTCGGAGGTGGCGCGCGCCGCCTCGCTCGGCGGCCCCGGCGCGCGCGCCGTGTTCGCGCTGGCCGAGGGGCGCGGCGGCCAGCAGCTTGAAGTGAGCATCAACGCCGGCGCCCATCTCGGCAGCGTCGAGGCCAGCCTGGCCGGCGACCCGGCGATCGTCACCGCGCACCGCCTGATGGACGCCTGCGAGATCGCCGACGGCGCCGGCACCACCGCCGTGGTGATGCGCAAGGCGCTGCCGCCGCAGGGGCCGCTGGGCGCCGCGCGCCTGGCGCAGATCGGCGCCGAACTGGCGTCCGCGCCCGCGCCGAACACCTGGCAGGAAGTGCAGCAGCAGAACCGCGAGCTGGTCGAAACCCTGGCCGAGCTGCGCGAACGCCAGGAAGACCTGCTGTCGCTGACGCGCGAACTCGAGGACACGAACCGCGGCATCGTCGCGCTGTACGCCGAGATCGAGGACAAGGCCGAGCGCCTGCGCAAGGCCGACGAAATGAAGTCGCGCTTCCTGTCGAACACCAGCCACGAACTGCGCACCCCGCTGTCCTCGATCCGCGCGCTCTCGAAGCTCCTGATCGACCGCATGGACGGCGACCTGACCCCGGAGCAGGAGCGCCAGGTGCGCTTCATCGAGAGCGCCGCCACCGACCTGTCGGAACTGGTGAACGATTTGCTCGACCTGGCCAAGATCGAGGCCGGCAAGGTCGAGACCCACCTGGCGCCGGTGCTGCCGGAGAACCTGTTCCGCGCCCTGAAAGGCATGCTGCGTCCGCTGGTGAGCACCGAGAACGTGGAACTGGTGTTCGACCATGGCGGCGTGGAGGAAGCGTTCGAGTCCGACGAGGGCAAGATTTCCCAGATCCTGCGCAACTTCATCTCGAACGCGTTGAAGTTCACCGAGCAGGGATCGGTACGCGTGAGCGCTTCGTATGAAGCCGGCAGCGACGAGATCGTGTTCGCCGTGACCGATACCGGCATCGGCATTGCACCCGACCACCTGCAACTGATTTTCGAAGAATTCGCCCAGGTCGAGAACCCGCTGCAACGGCGCATCAAGGGCACCGGCCTCGGCCTGCCGCTGTGCCGGCGCCTGGCCGACCTGCTCGGCGGGCGCGTCGACGTGGTCAGCCGGCCCGGCGTCGGCTCGACCTTCACCCTCACGCTGCCGCGCCGCTTTCCTGCCGCGCTGGCAGGCAGCGCAGACGATACCGAATCATGACCGCGAACCAGACACTCATCCTGAACGTCGACGACAACGACGGCGCCCGCTATGCCAAGACCCGCATCCTGCAAAGCGCGGGTTTCCGCGTGATGGAGGCGGCGAATGGCACCGACGCGCTGGCGATGGTGCGCGAAGAAGACCCGGCCCTGGTGCTGCTCGATGTGAAGCTCCCCGACATCAACGGCATCGAGGTCTGCCGCCGTATCAAGGACGACCCTGCCACCAACTGCGTGCTGGTGCTGCAGACCTCGGCCGCGTTGACCAATCGCGCCGACCGCATCCGCGGCCTGGAAGGTGGCGCCGACAACTACCTGGCCGCGCCGATCGAGGCCGACGAGCTGATCGCCAACGTGAATGCGCTGCTGCGCATGCGCCAGACCCAGGACGAGCTGCGCGAGAGCGAGGAGCGATTTCGCCAGCTGACCGACAACATCGAGGACGTGTTCTGGATGTTCTCGGCGCCGGACGGCGTGCTGGCCTATGTGAGCCCGGCCTATGCCACCATCTTCGGGCGCAGCACCGATTCGCTGCGCAAGGAGCACGGCAGCTGGCTGGAGGCCGTGCATGCCGAAGACCGCGCACGCCTGGCCGGACGCTGGGCGGCGCTGGCAAGCCAGCCGCATTATGACGAGGAATTCCGCCTGCAGCTGCCCGACGGCGTGACGCGCTGGGTGCGCGACCGCGTGTTCGCGGTGAGGAATGTCCGCGGCGACGTGTACCGCGTGGCGCGCGTGACCAGCGACATCAGCGCGCGCAAGGAAATGGAAGCGCTGCTGCGCGCGGCCGACGCGAATAAAAACCAGTTCCTGGCCACGCTGGCGCACGAGCTGCGCAATCCCCTGAGCCCGATCCGGAATGCCGCCACGCTGCTCGGCATCGCCGGCGAAAACGCCTCGGAGCGCCAGGCGCACGCGCGCGAAGTGATCCTGCGCCAGGTCGACCACCTGGCGCACCTGGTCGACGACCTGCTCGACGTTGCCCGCATCTCGGAAGGCAAGATCGTGCTGCGCCGCGAGGAAGTCAACCTCGGTGCGGTGGTGGCCCAGGCCATCGAGACCGCCGGCCCGCTGATCGCGGCGCGCCAGCACCAGCTCGACGTGCAGCAGCCCGACGGCCAGGTCTGGGTGGCGGGCGACCCGGTGCGGCTGGCGCAATCGATGGGCAATTTGCTGCACAACGCCGCCAAGTTCACGCCCAAGGGCGGGCAGATTCGCCTGGAAGTGAAGGTCGACGGCGACCACGTGCGCATCGCCGTGACCGACAACGGCATCGGTATCGACGCCGACAGCCTGCCACGCATCTTCGGCATGTTCGCGCAGGCGGCGGTGCCGCCGGACCGTGCGCCGGAGGGCCTGGGCATCGGCCTGTCGCTGGTCTCGCGCCTGCTGGAGATGCACGGCGGCCAGCTGCGCGCCGAGAGCCCGGGCATCGGCATGGGCTCGACCTTCACGGTGGAGCTGCCGGTGCTGCGCGTGACCGGCGCCGCCGCCGACCAGGCGGCCCGGCAAGCAGCAGCGGCGCCGGCCGGCGGCCTGCGCGTGCTGCTGGTGGACGACAACATCGACGCCATGGAAATGATGGGCTTCCTGCTGGCCGAGATGGGCCACGAGGCCTGGACCACCCACGACGCCAGCCAGATCGTGCGGCTGGCGCTGGAACACCAGCCGCAGGTGATGGTGCTCGACATCGGCCTGCCCGGCGCCGACGGCTACGAACTGGCGCGCATGATCAAGGCGCATCCGGAGCTCAAGCACACGCGGCTGGTCGCGCATACCGGCTACGGTTCGCCCGAGGACCGGCGCAAGGCGCAGGAGGCGGGGTTCGATGCGCATCTGGTCAAGCCGGCGGAGCTGGATGACCTGGAAAAGGCGCTGCGCGGGTAAGCGTTTCAGGCCCGGGACCTATTCCGCACGGTGGGCACCCCGTGCCCACGCGGAATGCGATGCTGTGTTGGCTTTGTTTGAATGTTATGGCCTGCCCTGAGACACGGTATCTCAATGAAGGCGCCGCGGCTTCAATGCAGCCAACATGACGCATCGTTCCGCGTGGGCACGGAGTGCCCACCGTACGAAGGCCAGGCAGCAGGCCAAGCTTGGCCGCGCGGCCAGGACCGGCGCCAGCGCCTCGCCTACTTCCAGTACCGCCACGGCCGCCCCGCGCTGATCAGCGAATCGATCCGCGCGCTGCCCTGGGCGCCGCTGCGCCGCTTTGCCGGCGCCTTCAACGGGCTGGCGACGGTGGCCACCGCCTTCGGCGTGGCGGCATCGCTCGGCATGGGCGCGCTGCAGATCAACAGCGGGCTGGCGGCGGTGTTCGGCATCGCGGCCACGCCGCTGTCGCAGGTCGTGATCATCGTCGTCACCACGGTGCTGTTCGTGACCTCGGCCGTGAGCGGCGTCGACCGCGGCATCAAGTACCTGTCGAACTTTAATATGGTGCTGGCGGCGCTGCTGGCGCTGGCGGTGTTCGTGGTGGGGCCGACGGTGGCGATCGTCGACACCTTCGGCACCACGCTGGGCAGCTACCTGAGCGAACTGGTGCGCATGAGCCTGCGCGCCACGCCTTTCCGCGACAGTAACTGGGTCGGCGCCTGGACCGTGTTCTACTGGGCCTGGTGGATTGCGTGGTCGCCGTTCGTCGGCCTGTTCATCGCGCGTGTCTCGCGCGGGCGCACCATCCGCGAGTTCATCATCGGCACCGTGCTGGCGCCGTCGCTGGCGGGCTTCGTGTGGTTCTCGATCTTTGGCGGCACCGCGCTGTTCATGGAGATCTGGCAGCACGTGCCGCTGAGCGAGGCGGTGAAGCTCGATGCGTCGACCGCGCTGTTCACGCTGTTCGATGCGCTGCCGTTCGGGACCGCGATGTCGGTAGTGGCGACCGTGCTGGTGCTGGTGTTCTTTGTCACCTCGGGCGACTCGGCGGTGCTGGTGCTGGGCATGATGAGCTCCGGCGGCAATCCGAACCCGGCGCCGCGCGTGAAGATCGTGTGGGGCGTGCTGGTGGCGGGGATCGCGATCAGCATGCTGCTGGCCGGCGGGCTGAAGGCGGTGCAGACGGCGACCATCGTGTTTGCGCTGCCGTTTGCGCTGGTGATCGTGTTGATGGTGTGGTCGCTGTGGCGCACCATGCAGCATGACCAGCGCCAGAGCGAGCGCAGGGAGAAGGAAATGCGCAGGAAGGTGAAGGAGTGGGCGGCGAAGGAGTCGTGATTTTCGCTTGGTGCCGTGGATGATCGGCGGTGGCATACCGCGTGGGCACAAGTGCCCACCCTACGGCCATCCACGTGTACGTCCGTAGGGTGGGCCGGGCCGCGCTAGGCACTCGTGCCCACGCGGTTTCCAGCCGTCTTATTTGTCGCTGACGGTGAACTCGCCGAACTGCTTCAGCTGTTCGCCCACCGCGGCGGGGTCGCCCACCACGACGATCGACTGCTTCTCCGGCGCGAAATACTTGGCCGAGACCGTTCGCACCTGGGCTGGCGTCACCTTCTCGATCAGCGGCACGTACTGGCCGAGGAATTCCGGCGGCAGGCCGACCAGCCAGTTCTGGGCCAGCGTGGCGGCGACGGCGCGCTGCAGCTGGTTGCTGATCAGGTAGCCGCCGGCGACGTAGCGCTTGTTCATCGTCATTTCGTCGGCCGGCACGGCCTCGCTGCCGATGCGCTTGTACTCGTTGAAGTATTCGGTCAATGCCGCACCGGTGACTTCGTTGCGTACGTCGGCGCCGCCGACGATGGCGCCGCCCGCGCGGCTCATGCGCGCGCCGGCCGAAGCGCCGTAGGTATAACCCTTTTCCTCGCGCAGGTTGATGTTCACGCGGCTCGAGAAGCCGCCGCCGAGGATGGTGCTGGCCAGGCGCAGCGGCACCTGGTCGCTGGCGCTGGCGGCGATGCCGGGGCCGCCGATGCGGATCGTCGACTGCACGCTTCCGCCGCGTTGCAAGAGAATGCGCGCCGGCTTGGCGCTTGATGGCGCCGGGGCCACATCGGCCAGCGCCGGGCCTTGCGCCTTCCAGTCGCCGAATGCGGCCTGGGCCAGCTTCATGGCCTCGGCTTCGCTGACGCGGCCGGTGATCACCAGCAGCGCGCGGTCGGGGCGGAAGCGCCGGGCGTGCTCGGTGCGCAGCATGTCCTGCGTGACCGAGCTGATGGCGTCGACGGTGGGCTCGGTATGGCCGTAAGGGTGGCTGCCATACACGGCTTCGTTGATGGCGCGTTCGGCGCGGAAGCGCGGCGTGGTTTCCGACACGCGCAGCGCTTGCAGGGCGTTGGCCTTGGCCAGGTCGACTTCCTTGGCCGGGAATGAGGGTGCGCGCGTGACTTCGGCCAGCAGCGACATCATGTCGGCAGCGTGCGAGGTGAGGGCGTTGGCCGAGACCAGGATGCCGTCGTTGGCAGGGCTGGCGGCCACCGAGCCGCCCATGCCCTGGGCCGCTTCGGCGATCGCGCGCGAGTCGCGCTTGGCCGTGCCTTCGTTGAGCATGCCGGCCAGCAGGCTGGCGAAGCCCGGATGCGCCTTGTCGTCGGCGGCGAGGCCGGCGCCGCGCACGGCCAGCACGAAGTCGACGCGCGGCAGGCCGTCGCGCGGCACGACCCAGACGGTCATGCCGTTGGCCAGCGTTTTCTTGGCGATCTTCGGCGTCGGGATCGGCTTGTCCTTGCCGTAGGCCGGCATCGGGGTGGATTTGGCGGCCGGCGGGGCGTCGGCAGCAAAGGCTGCCGGGCTGAATGCCATCGCGACGGCCAGTGTCAGCATCAGTTTTTTCATCGATGCGCTCCTTATTTTTTCTCGGCAGGCGCGGCTGCTTGCGCTACCGGCTTGCGGTCAATGACGGTGCGGTTGTTCTTCACCAGATAGGTGGCGGCAACGCGCTGCAGGTCGGCGGAAGTCACGCCTTCGATCCAGCCCGGGATCTTGTTGACGACGTTCGCATCGCCCCACAGGGTCTGCAGCTTGGCCAGGGTGTCGGCGCGGTTGATGAAGGACTCGAGCGAGTTGTTCCAGTCGGCCAGCATGCGGGTCTTCACGCGCTTGAGGGTGGCGTCGTCGGCGCCTTCTTTTGCGATGATCGCTACCTCCTCGTCGATGGCAGTGAGCACCGCATCGGCATTGCTGGTCGGCTTGTAGAGCGCGAACACGGTCAGCAGGGTGGGGCCGTCGTAGGTCCAGGGGTCGACCAGGCCGAACAGCGAATCGACGTTCAGCGCGATCTCGCGGCCCTTCACCAGGCCCAGGTACAGGCGCGAGGCGTCGCCACCGGCCAGCAGTTCGGCCAGCACCGCCATCGGCGCCTGGTCGCGGCTGCCGCGCTCGGGAATCTTCCAGGCGGCGGCGATCGCCGGCACCTGGGCCAGGGCGTCGCTCTGCTCGACGCGTTTTTCCGTCTTGTTCAGCGGCTCGGTGAAGTCGCCGCTCTTCGGCGTCGGGCGCGCGGCGATGCCGCCGAAGTACTTCTGCGCCAGCGCGAAGCCCTGGTCCGGCGTGACGTCGCCGGAAATCGCCAGCACGGCGTTGTTCGGGCCGTAGTAGTCGCGGTGGAAGGCGCGCACGTCATCCAGGCTGGCGCCTTCCAGGTCCTGGAAGCTGCCGTAGCCGTCGTGGTTGTTTTCCCATTTCTGGAAGGCGTGCTGGCTGATGTCGATCCACATGAAGCCGCCGTAGGGCTGGTTCTTCACGTTCACGCGGATTTCTTCCTTGACCACGTCCTGCTGGTTCTTCAGCGTCTTCTCGTTGAAGTCGAGCGTCTTCATGCGGTCCGCTTCCAGCCACAGGATGGGCTCGAGCGAGGACACCGGCGCGGTCTCGATGTAGTTGGTGAAGTCGGGACGGGTGGAGCCGTTGTTGCGGCCGCCGCCGCCGGTGATGGTCTTGTCGAACACGCCCTTCGGCGCATTCGGCGTGCCCTGGAACATCAGGTGCTCGAACAGGTGCGCGAAGCCGGTACGGTTCTTCGGCTCGAGGCGCATGCCCACGTGGTACACGACCGAGACGCCGACGGTCGGCGAGCTGTGGTCTTCGGAGACGACGACGGTCATGCCGTTGTCGAGTTTCTTCACATGGACCGGCAGGTCCCACTTGTCGCTGCTCGCCGCAAGGGCGGACATCGACAAGCCGAGCCCGGCCAGCAGGACGGGAAGTTGGCGCATGCGCATTGATGACCTCAAAAAATGGCTGGACAAAAAAGGAGCCGCGCGACTGGCGGCGCGGTTTATCTTAACGCATGGACATGCCAAAAAGTAATCTATCGCATATGCATGTAGCCCGAAAAAGACGCGCCGTCCTGCGTCCTGTCCGCGCCTGGCGCAGTCTGTCGCATTCCCGGCCGGTGGCCGCCACGGCCACGCTATAGTGTCGATATTGCCAGGGCACGAACACGAAACACGAATCGAACATGGAGACGATTGCATGCACAAGCTGTTGAAATTTGCGGTGACGGCCGTAGGCCTGCTGGCGCTGGTGCGCCTGGCCAGCGCCGCGCCCGAGTCCGCCAGCGAAACGCGCAGCGTGGATGCGCGCGTGGCCCGCGTCCAGCTCGACGGCGCGGTCGACCTGCGCATCCGCCAGGGCAGCCCGGCGATGCTGGTCCTGAGCGGCGACCCGCGCTGGCTGGCCGGGCTGACGATCCTGCAGCGCGGCGACACCATCAACATCGGCGGCGGCGGCAGGCGCGGCCTGCGCCTGATGCAGGACCCGGTGCGCGCCGAGCTGGTGCTGCCGACGCTGCGCGAAGTCAGCTCCGAAGGACTGGGCGCCACCGACATCAGCGGCTTCAGCGGCGAGGAACTCGCGCTGGCGCTCGACGGCGCCGGTTCGATGACGGTGAACGTGCGCTACCGCCTGATCAGTGCCAGCCTGGGCGGCGTCGGCAGCATGCGCCTGGACGGCGTGCAGAGCGAACGCATCGACATCGACCTGCACGGCGCCGGGCATGTGATGCTGGCCGGGCGGAGCCGCCTGCTGCGGGCCGAACTGAGCGGCCTGGGCGGCCTGGACGCGCGCCAGTTCACGGCCGAAAATGTGATGCTGGATTTGTCCGGCCTGGGCAATGCCACCGTCACTGCGAACGGCAGCGCGAACCTGAACCTGTCGGGCATGGGGTCGGTCACCGTCTACGGCAAGCCGCTCAACCGCAAGGTGAGCGTGGACGGGCTGGGCAAGGTCAGCTGGAGGTAGGCGGCAAAGTGGGAAGGGAGGGCAGGGGCGGCAGCGTCCTCCGCGAGAACAACAAGGTAGGCAAAGACCGGTTCCACGCACGAGACAATGAAAAAAATTACCGTAGCGATCCTGCTTGCGCTCGGCCTGCACGGGGCGGCGCAGGCAGGTTTTCCCGAGGGAGCGAGCGCGTACAACGCGCGCAACTACGCGCTGGCGATGAAGGAGATCGCGCCGCTGGCGCGCGCCGGCAATCCCGATGCCCAGCACTTGCTGGGCCTGATGTATTACATGGGCCGCGGCGTGACGCGCGACTACAAGCAGGCCTTTGCCTGGCACATCAAGGCGGCCCAGCAGGGCAAGGCCGACGCCCAGTACGTGGTCGGCGCCATGTACTACACCGGCAACGCCGTGCCGCAGGACCAGAAGCACGCCGTCACCTGGTTCCGCAAGGCCGCCGAGCAGGGCCATGCCGAAGCCCAGCACGCGCTCGGGCTGATGTACCGCTACCACGTGGCCGGCGTGCCGGGCGACCCGGTGATCGCCTACATGCTGATGAACCTCGCCGCCGCAAGCGGCAACCAGAACGCGGTCAACCAGCGCGCCGCCATGGCCAAGCAGATGAGCCAGGGGCAGATCGAGGAAGCGCAGGCGCTGTCGCGGACCTGGAAGGTGGGGACGAGCTTGCCGGGGCAGTCGAAGACGGGTGGGGGATAATGGCGCTGCATACCGGAGTGTGTGGAAGTACATCCATTTTGGCCTGGCGCCAGCTTGCCTGCTCCGATAGAGCCTCTGACATATTTTTTATCTTTGAATGAAAGGCAGGCCAAGCTTGAAGGTCACCGTGTATCTCACCCGTCTCGACCTGATCACACTTCCCTGAAAGCTGTGGTTCAGGTTACGGGCCAACCAGTTTCTCATGCTGGGCATGTGGATATTTGTATTCAAGATTGCGTTTCAGGAACCAGAAACCGGAACGACAGGCGACATCGGCGCCTCTGCCCTTGGCGCCTCGATGGGCGTCGCAGTGGGCATGGTGTGTTTCCTGGCTCTCAACAGTCTCTATATGTTTCTCGCTCCGTTCAAGAACAAAGGGGTACTCGGCCGGCACGACCTTGCCTTGTCGCCTGATGCATTCCGGGAGTCGACCGACGTCAACGAATCCAGCTACCGGTGGGTTTCCATCTCCCGGGTTTTCAGGCTGCGCCGTAGCCTGATCATCCAGTTGAACAGTTTGGCCGTCTGCCCGATACCGCGGCGCGCCTTCGATTCGAAGCAGGACTTCGAGGCGTTCTGCGCCTATGCCGAGAACGCCTGGCGCACGGCGAAGCTGGCGCCGGAGAAGGCTGACGAGAAAGGGCGCACCGAGCCGGAAGGCCAGGGTTGAACGGGCGAGCGTGTACCAAGGCTTAACGCGCTCGGCTGCGTTGCGTTGCAAGCGGCACCAAACGTGTCCGCCCTTTCGCTCTGGCAGTTGCCCGGCGGGGCCTGAGTTCATCGGCAAGCTTCCATGTGGACGTGTTCGGCAACAGCACCCAGATCACTTTCCAGGCGTTGCGCCGGACGCCACCAACGGCATTGGCGAAGCGGCTCGGCGTCGTGGCTGCTCCCTCATGCAGTATCCGGTCGCCCTCGACGTGTGCATGGTAGTTCGTGCCGTCGAATACTGTCCTGAGCACCGTTCCTTTCGGCAGGAAGACATGCTTCCATTGATAGCCCGACGTTGTCGGCATGGCGAACGATTCCGGTGCATTGCGCGCCAGCCAGTCCCGAATGGCGGCGGCGCCGATTTCCCAGACTTCCTGCGTGAAGCCGGACTGGATCGACGCGAGCAGCAGTTGTTGGTGCAGTTCAAGAGGCATTGGCAGCGGCATGGCGGAAGCCGGGGTAGGTTTAGTCTTCATATGCTCGCTTTCGCACGATAGTGAACGATATCGCACGCCATGCACGCGAAAGCACACGAGAGGCGCGCGAATACGGGCGATAGTCCCGCGAAATCGCACGCTGCGCGCACGATTTCGAGCGATCACGGCGGCGGCTGTACAGTCAGTTAGACATTCAGCTTTCGTATCGTTCTGTTTCGTGCGCTCATCGTTCATTTGCGTCAAGAGATCGCGCGTTTTCGTGCGTGCGTCGTGTGCTTTCGCGAGCACATCGTGCGGAATCGTGCCGTATCGTGCGATTGAGCGAGGGTGAAGCCGACACCTACCCCGCCGTCCGGCGATCCTACCGGCCGGGCACCCCCCAGGTCAGCCTGCCGGGCCTAGTTCAGGGGTGCTTGCCCCAGGACGCCCATCGTCGAGCCACATGCCAGCCCGGCGAAGGGGCGGAAGTGGGTTATCGTTCCAGCCCTGGTACCGTCTTCGCCGCCGCCGCCCCCAGCGAGCGGAACAAGGTCAACGACACCGCATTCCCCATCGCCTGGTACCCCAGGTCGTTCGGATGCAGGTGGTCGCCGCTGTCGTAGGCCGCCAGGAAGCGCGTCGGGTGCGCGGGGTCGCGCGTGGCCTGGTCGAAGTCGATCACGCCGTCGAACTCGTCGCTCGACCGGATCCAGTTGTTCACCGCCTGGCGCACCACCTCCTTCTCCGGCGAGTAATAGCCCGCACCCTCGAACGGCGTGAGCGTGGCACCGAAGATGGCGATGCCCTTCGCATGCGCACGCGCGATCACCTGGCGGTAGCCGGCGATCAGATCGTCGCTCGATACCGGATTGGTGGCCGAACTGTTGCCGATGTCGTTGATGCCGATGAGCAGGGTCATGTAGCGCACGCCGGCGGTGGCCAGCACGTCGCGGTCGAAACGTTCCTGGATGCTGCGCCCGGCCAGGGTGTTCGGCGAATCGCTCAAGAGGCGGTTGCCGCTGATGCCGCGGTTGACCACGCCCAGGCGTCCATTGATCCCCAACACAGGGTCGCGCACGGTCTGCAGGCGCCGCGCCAGCCAGTCGGGCCAGCGGTTGTTGGTGTCGACCGTGCTGCGCGTGCCGTCGGTGATCGAGTCGCCCAGGGTGACAATCGACGGGCCGGCGCTGTCGACATCCACTTCGGTGAGGAAGGGCCAGGCCGTGATGGTGCGCTGTACGGGCAAGGTGGCGGACGCCGTGAAGTCGCCCGGCAGCGACACGTAGTTGGTCTGCAGGCCAGTGTTGTGGATGGTGGTGGCGTCCACCGTGCCCGGCAGGTAGAGGCTGACGGCGAGGTCGCCCAGGGCCGGCACGTTCAGTTCGACCGGGTCGGACAGCACCGGCGCGCCGGGCGGGATCACGATGGCCGAACGGCCGCCGAAGGTGAGCACGCGGTCGGTGCCGGGCGCGACGTCGGAACCGCTTGCGCGCACACCGATGCGGGCGGCGCCGATGCGTAGCGGCACGGCGCCGAACTCGTTCGATACGCGGATGCGCACGCGGTTGCCGCCGATGCTGGTGTGGACGATCAGGCGCAAGGTCTGGTCGGTGAAGGTTTGCAGGCTGGCGGGCGCAGGCGGGCCGGCCGGCGCCGTGCCCCAGGTGCCGGTCCAGCGTTCGCTGTTCCAGCTCTGGGCGTTGGCCCCGTGGCCGGGCAGGGCCAGGATCGCGGCGAGGGCGGCGCCTGCCAGCACGAGGCCGAAGCGCGGGCGCCGGGTCGGGATGGGACGGGGCAATGCGGGACGGGGCAGTGCCGTCGACGGCAAGCTGGACTTCCTGCTGGGAACCAGCCTGGATAGGGCAGTAGCAATCACTTGCATGATCGTGCTCCTTTGAATGGTGGAAACGGCTCGTATGCCTGAGCTCGGTCCTCCAATCTATGCGGCTGGCATGGGGCGGGCAAGATGGCTGCGGACGAGATCGTTGTGCGATCTCTAAAGTTCCCCACAAAGCTCATGCATTGAAGAATTTGTTTGCGCTGAAGCACGAGAAAGCGAGATTCTTTGGCCTGTGAGCAACACATGAGGGAGCGGCAAGCTGGTGATGGCAGAAAACAGGCTTTCGAACGCTGACGTACAATTGCCGTTTTCTCAAGGGAGGCCGGAATGCGCGCAATCGAAATCACCCAACCGGGCAAGCCTGAAGTACTGCAACTGTGCGAGCGGCCACAGCCCGAGCTGAAGGCGGGCGAAGTGCTGATCCGCGTGCACGCGGCCGGCATCAACCGTCCCGACGTATTGCAGCGCATGGGCCACTATCCGGTGCCGCCGGGCGCGTCCGACTTGCCGGGCCTGGAAGTGGCGGGCGAGATCGTCGATGGCGACCTGGGCGACAGCGGCCTCAAGAAAGGCGACATGGTCTGCGCGCTGGTGCAGGGCGGCGGTTATGCCGAGTACTGCGCGGCGCCGCTGGCGCAATGCCTGCCGATGCCCGAAGGCCTCAGCGCGGTCGAGGCCGCCTCGCTGCCGGAGACCTTTTTCACCGTCTGGACCAACGTCTTCGACCGCGCTGGCCTGAAAGAAGGCGAGACCCTGCTGGTGCAGGGCGGCACCTCGGGCATTGGCGTGACGGCGATCCAGCTGGCCACGGCGCTTGGGCACCGTGTGTTCGCCACCGCCGGCAGCGACGACAAATGCCGCGCCTGCGAGGAACTTGGCGCCGAACGCGGGATCAATTATCGGAGCGAGGATTTCGTTGAGGTCGTCAAATCCTTGACGGGCGGGAAGGGCGTCGACGTGGTGCTGGACATGGTGGCCGGGGATTATGTGGCGCGCGAAATCGATTGCCTGGCCGACGACGGGCGGATCGCGCTGATTGCATTGCTGGGTGGGGCGAAGGCGAATGTCGATCTGGGGCAGGTGCTGCGCCGCAGGCTGTCGATCAGCGGCTCGACCTTGCGGCCGCGGCCGGTGGCGTTCAAGGCGGCGATTGCACGTAATTTGCGCGAGCATGTGTGGCCGTTGTTTGCGGCGGGGAAGATCAAACCGGTGATTTTTAAAACCTTCCCATTGGAGCAGGCGGCCGAGGCGCATGCGTTGATGGAGTCGAGTACGCATGTTGGGAAGATTGTGTTGCAGGTGGTTTGAGGCAGGGCGCCGATGATCGACCAGTGAAACCGCGTGGGCTCAAGAGCCCACCCTACGCACGCAACGGCCACCGACTTCGAATACGTAGGGTGGGCACTTGTGCCCACGCGTTCAAGCGGAACAAGCATCACGCACGATTAAATGCTTGCCACGCTTTTAACACACCCGCTCAGCCATTGTTTGACCACCCCCAGAACGGCGGCTAGAATAGCGGGTTATTTGACTGTGGGGTTTTATGCGTCCCAAACTCGTCGTAGGTAACTGGAAGATGAACGGCAGCCGCGCGGCGAATGCGTCGCTGCTGGCCGGTATTGTTGCCGGACTGGGCAATGCAAAGGCCGCCTGCGCCGTCTGCGTGCCTGCTCCCTATTTGCAGCAATGCGTCGACACCCTCACCGGCAGCCCGCTGGCCTGGGGCGCGCAGGACGTGTCGCAGCATGTGAGCGGCGCCTATACCGGAGAAGTCGCCGCCTCGATGCTGGTCGACCTCGGTTGCCAGTATGCGATCGTCGGCCACTCGGAACGCCGCGCCTACCATGGCGAGACGAACGAGACCGTGGCGCAAAAGGCGCTGGCCGCGCTGAACGCGGGCCTGACCCCGATCGTCTGCGTGGGTGAAACCCTGGCGCAGCGCGAAGCTGGCCAAACAAATGTTATCGTCACCCAACAATTGTCTGCTGTGCTGGACGTGCTTGACGCCGACGGTCTTGCGCGTATCGTGGTCGCCTACGAACCCGTGTGGGCGATCGGCACCGGCAAGACGGCGACGCCGGAGATGGCGCAGGAAGTCCATGCCCAGCTGCGCGCGCAATTGCATGAACGCAACGCTGAAGCAGCCGAATGCGTCGCCATCCTGTACGGCGGCAGCATGAAGCCGGAAAATGCGGTCGAATTGATGGCGCAAGCCGACATCGACGGCGGCCTGATCGGCGGCGCGGCCCTGAAAGCGGTCGACTTCCTGGCGATCATCGACGCTGCCGCCTGAGCTGCCTGAATAGAATTTGCAACGTAGTTAAACTTGGAATGGAACTGTAATGAACGTGTTGTTCAATCTCGTAGTTGTCGTGCAGGTGATTTCTGCCCTGGTCATCATCGGCCTGGTGCTGCTGCAGCACGGTAAGGGCGCCGACATGGGCGCCGCCTTCGGTTCGGGCGCCTCGGGCAGCCTGTTCGGCGCCAGCGGTTCGTCGAACTTCCTGTCGAAGTCGACGGCCGT
>Ga0308160_10004464_pt1 | contig 14999 bp, 14 predicted proteins | sample PhyFR1_FD_201036 | JGI IMG/M metagenome (GOLD analysis project Ga0308160, IMG submission 201036) | Phyllosphere microbial communities from UC Gill Tract Community Farm, Albany, California, United States - DLSLF.R1 | ecosystem: Host-associated > Plants > Phyllosphere > Unclassified | place: USA...
AGGACAACCCGCGTCAGGGTGAGGCGGACCTGATCGTGGCGAAGCACCGTAACGGACCGACGGACACCATCACCGTGGCGTTCCACGGGATGTTCTCGCGGTTCGTCGACATGCCGCAGTAGGCGCGTGGGCTCTGGCCATCGTGGGCGGCACCCCTCGGCGTCGGCGCCAGGACAGACGGCATCACGCTGCAACACGCGCTTGCTGATGCGCTTCGGATCGCCGGGACCGGCGCTCTACCGGACTACGAAGCCATCGCCGGCATCGGGCGGAAGCTGCGGCCGACGATGTGCGGAACACGCCAGCAGACCACCTCGATACTGCGTCAACTCACCGAACTCGCACTCTCACTCAGGGCTGCTCCCGGCCCCGTCAACTACCGACAGCGGCAACAGCTCGACACGTCACGGCTCCTCGATGATCACCACTGGCGCCTCATCTGCGAATCTGTCGGCCACGACACGGGCCGAGGGCGACGCCATCTCAACGCACAGCGCTACGCCTACATGCGCATCACCGCCACGCCTCCCTCAGCGCTACCCGACCGCCTGCGCTTCCGAGAACATGCACCCGACGCGGCGAACTACACCGAGTTCCTCATGCAGATGACTGCCGAGCTCAAGGACGCCATCGATACCTACCTCAGCGCCTGGCTCACCCTGACCCCACCCCCGAACCCATCGATCCCTCCCAGCTCTCCAGTCGTCACCTGGAGTCCTAGTCGCTTCGCGCACCCTGGAGCCAGCCTCGGCCGCGAACTGCATGACATCGACGTTGAACTGCTTCACGATCGCCTCAGGGTGAAGGCGCCATCACTGACCGCCCTCGCCGTCCAGCTCGGCAGGCCGATGCGACACGTGCGGTGGGCGATCGCCGCGTTTCCTCCAGTGGAGGGGAATCATTGCTTGCCTATCGATTGGCAAGCATGCCTTCGTGCAGAGCGACCGGTGGTTCGCTTACCGTGACGAGGGATCCGGGGATCCGGGGATCCGGGGGTCCGGGGGTCTAGAGAAGGAGCACCTCGGTACCCGTGCAGGTCTCACGAGGAACGCTCGCGCTCGACTCGCGTCAGACCGACCTCACGAATGGGCTCAAGATCAGTGCCGGCCTTCGGCTACCCGGACGATCGCGTCTCCGACCCCGGCGTGGTGTCATCTGGCGCGCCGAACGGCGACGGTCGCGGCGGCACCGGGGCGATACGCTCCCGCCATACCCACCGCTCGGGGACAGTCGGTGGGCTGTAGGCGAAGCCGAGCCGGTTAGCGAACGAGACGACGACATCATCGCCGTTCCGATCCTTCGTCGCCCGGATCAGCTCCCGCCCCACGCGGGCCAACGTGCGCTCCGCACACCGCGAGCGGATTCGGTCGGCCGCAGGAGAGGCGAGCGCACGCTCGTGGAGCGACAACAGCCCTGCCCACGCGCCGCCGACAAGCCCACGCCAGACCCGCGCACGGACGGATCTGCCGTCAGCGACGTACTCGTTCCACCGAAACGTCGTGCCCCTCCGGTAGGCGCCGGCGAAGAAAGCCGGCGCCCCGATCACCGACCCGTCCGGGCCGACCTGGCGCGCGCTCATGTCGATGAAGCTGGCCCGCCAGGCACGGCTCACTCGAAGGAACCGGCGACGAGCCCTCGCGAGAGCCGCCGGAGAGTATCCGACCGGTCGCATCCCCTGATACCACGTCGGCGATGTCTGCATCCGGTATTGCTGAATCCAGAGATCCAGCGCGCTTCGTTGCTCTTCCCGAGCTTCCGCCAGCTGATCGTCTAGCGCCTTCACCCAGCGTTTGTACGGATCTGCCAACTGAATGCTCGCGAACGCACCCACAAAGGTCAGCAACAACGTTGCGGACGGCGGCCACGCAATCGACACCACGACGAGCGCCACACACGGCAACACCATCAGACCGATCCGTAGACCTGAATCCGCCGGCGGCGGCGGGTACTCCACCTCACCAAGCGCGCTCGCCAAGGCGTGCATCGGATGGTCCTCCCCAGCAGAAACCGACCCCATAGCGTCCCCCGTTCAGCGCATGCCGCTGGCGTCGGCGGCGTGCGGCATCATTCTGACAGACGACACGCTGCAATCCGTTGGCCGTCGATGCTCGAAACGAGGGGACACGCTGCAAGAAGCCTTCGTTGATGCGCTGCGAATCGCCGGCACCGGTGCCCGTCCGGACTACGACCAGATCGCAGGAATCGGCATCGCCTTCGATTTCGCGCGACTCGGCCGGCGTCGCCGGCTCCTCCGAATTCATGACGTCGGTGAGCGCTGAGCTGCGAGCGACGATCGACGCGTATTTGCACGCGTGGCTTCAGCGATGCGAACCGGCAGGTCCGGATGGTCCCGGGCCGGTAATCTGGGCGCCGGCACGGTTCCGACCTCGCGACGCCCGCCTCGGACTAGATATCGCCCTGGAGACGCTTCACTCCCTCCTTGCCTCCGGGGTGACTGGGATCGGTGAGCTGGCCACAGCGTTGAACCGATCACCAAGAAACGCACGGTGGGTGATCGCCGAGCACCCGCTCCCGACCGGTCGTCGGACGGAGGTCGTTGATTGGGCTCGGCAGGTCCAAGACATCCCCTTGGTCGCTCTCACGAAGCGCGTCAGCTGATGGACCGTTACCGCGACGTGTTGATTCGCTCAAACAGGGCCTCGAAGCGCTTGAGCGTGTCCTCGGAGAGCAGGGCAAGCTGCTCCTCCTGGTGGCGCAAGAGATACTCGGCCGGCTTGTAGTGATCGAATCGCATCTCACCGACCTTGCTCGCGATGCGTTGCGTGATCCGGAAGCCGGGACCGATTGACGAGGAAGATGCCTTCCGATTGAACGCTCCGTTGTATAGCCGGAGGTAGTCGTCCACCTCGAAGAGGTCCTCGATGTCAGTCTGTTTCGTGCCGGTGATCTCGCTCACGTCGATCAGCCGTCGCTGATCGAGCCTGCCCGCATCAATGGCGCGTTGCAGTCGCTGACCGCCCTCGGTGCCGCCGTCGATCAGAACCGTCACCTCCATCGACGGACCGATCAGCGCGACGAACGATGGGATGTTGTTGGCACCGCCGGCGGGCATGATGCGCCAGTCATCGTCGAGGTGCGGCCGGTTCAGGGATTCGAGATGTCGGCTGATCGTGTCGAGGTAGATGTAGTCGCTTGGCCCCTCCACCAGTAGGTTCGCTTCGCCGAGGAACAGGTTCTGCGCGACGTCGTATCCGAGAGCGGCTTGTAGCGGGAAGAGACTTTCGCGACCGACCCGCAGGATCTCCTGGCTCACCGTTGCGCCGACTTCCGGACCGCCGTCTTCGACGACTCGAACGCGCTCCAGGTGGCTCGTCTCAACCATGAACGGTGAATGGGAGGTGTACAGGACCTGCGCGGCTGGAGCGAGACGTTCGTTGATGAAGTCGAGCAGGTCCGCTTGGGCACGGCCGTGGAGGGTGAGGCCGGGCTCGTCCAACAAGACGACGAAGTCAGTTCCTTGCTCGTGTTGCGCCTCGAACTCGGTGAACGCGGCGAGGAACGAGAAGAACCACTGGAATCCGGACGAACGCTGACTGAAGTTGTTTGTGAACGAGTGCCGTACGTCCTCGACCCGGATGTCGAGCATCGGGGTGACGATCGGGGGTTGACCGTGCGACGGATTGTCCTTCGAGACTCGATCGACGTCGAACCGCACGCGGAGGTTGGGGTTCTGCCGCCAGTATTTGAACACCTGCTGCGTCAGGTCATTGCCGACCGCCTCGAGTTCGGCTTTGCGATCTTCGTACTCGTCGCCGGACAAGTCCTCGGGCGAAGTCTCCGCGAGGCGCAGAAGGGACCGTGCGGTCTGGTCCGACGTCGACGCGGTTCGGTCCGCCGATCCGACGTCCAGCGCCGAAAGGTCGACACGGCCCTCGAGAACGCTGTAGTCGCTGAAGTAGAAGAACTGCGGCGTCCGGGGCCGGAGGATCTTCGCGACGACGTCCAGCGTCTGCGGTCCGCCGACCGCTTCCAGCTTGTCGTACTCAGCACGCACCCGTGCGAGCTCTGGATCTGCAGTTGCGACCGCGTCGACAGCCAAATTCGCCTCGGCAAGTATCCGGCCCAACGCAACGAGGTCATCGGCCGCGGCGAGAGACGTGCGCAGCGGAGTGTCCTTGAGCTTCGCACGGTCTAGGAGATTCCTGACGGCGGCCATCGCACTCACGCTCAGCGTCCAGAGCGGTCCTGCTGTATCCCCGTAGGACTTACGAACCCTGACCTCGGCCTCCACTGAGATGACGTCCGGACCAAGATGCGCAGCAACGGCGGTCACATCCGCGGGAGTAAGGGTGAACACAGCTTCAATCGGCACGGTGCTGTCGACAAGTGAGGCGCGGCGGTCCTTTGTGAGGAGCCAACGTGGGTAGTCCCTCTGCACTGCGAAGGAGTCGCCGTCCGTCGGGTTCAGCCGGTTCAGCGCGGTGAGGATCGCAGTCTTCCCCGCCTCGTTCATGCCGACGAGGCAGGTCACCGACGAGTCCACCGTCACGACACCACTGTCAATGATGTTGCGGAATTTGCGGACCTGGAACTGCTTGAGCTTCACGTGAGCCTCCGTTGAGCGGGCGCGATCAGATGCGCGCTACTCCGACGCTAACCGACGCCGGCGACACTCCTGAGCATCTGTCGAGTGGGGCTTGAGCGCCGTTCGGCGGCCGATCGTGAACGGGTGGCACAGAGGGGGTGCTTCCGCCGCCTGAGAGCGGGAATGGCCGAGGCGTTCCGCCGAGGCCCGTCTCGTTTCGTCGAAAGGCTTTCCATGTACCCACGCACTCGATTCGAGCAGATCGTCGATGCGACCTTGAGCAGCCTCTTCACGGGCGCTGTCGCCGCCCTCATTGCGGGAGTCGCGGCTTCACTCGTCGGCCACTTGGACCCCCTGACCTTCGCAGCAGTCACCGTCGGCACCTTTGCCGCGATTGCCCGGTTCGTCGCTGACTCTTCCACGTGGTACGACAGAACCTGACGCGGCGGTACGTGCTGCGGCCTCGCTGCGTGGTTGGAGGGGTGACCGACCGTCTGGGGTGTCCGGGAGGATTGCCGGAGCTGCGGGTCGGTCGGGGAGGGTGTCATGCCGTTGGTGGCTGTGTGGGGCGAGGAGCGCGTCGAGGCGTGGGCGCTCGAGGACGACGTCTGGGCGCAGGTGCGGGCGACGTACCGGGACCGCGGGCTCGTGATGGCGTGCGGGGAGCCGGGGGTGCCGGTCGAGCGGGTTGGCACGCGGTACTTCCGGCACAAGGCGTCGTGCGACGTCCACGAGGGCGGTCCGGAGTCGCCGGAGCACCTAGCAACGAAGGCTCTCGTTGCGGTCGTCGCGCGGGAGCATGGGTGGGACGCGGTCGTCGAGGCGCCCTCGTCCGATCGGTCATGGATCGCGGACGTGCTGGTGTCCAAGCCTGGGGGGCCGAGCGTCGCGATCGAGGTGCAGTGGGCGGCGCAGGCGCCGGCGGAGTTCGATCGGCGGACCCGGCGGTACGAGGCGGACGGTGTGGAGTGCGCGTGGCTGGTCGGGCCGAAGAACGCCGACCGGGGGCTGTGGAACATCCGCGGCACCACGGATGCGCTGCAGATGGAGATCCCGGTGGGGCTCGTGCAGGGCCGGGAATTCATCTCGATGCGGACGGCGTTGACGCGGTGGTTCGGCAGTGAGCTCCGTCCTCGGTTCGAGGCGGTCGTCGAGGCGGTCGAGGTCGTGACGGCGATGTCGAAGTGCCATAACGAGCGTTGCCAAGCGTGGTTCTCGTACTGGTGGCTGGGAGCGTTGCAGCTACAGACGCGGTGCGGGCAGATCGGGACCGTCGAGCTCGGTTCTCGGTACCCGACGTGGGTGCAGGACCGGCCGGAGGCGGTGTTCCAACCCGCCGTGCGTGCGGCGATCGCTGCGAGCTCGTTGCCGGCGGCGACGGAGTACCGGGCGGAGTACAGCAAGCAGACGAACACCGACTACACGGCGCAGCACTGCCCGAAGTGCCGGTGGCATCTGGGTGACGGGTTCATTATCGCGAAGTACCGCAACTGGTCCAGCTACGCGGTGCCGGTACCGCTGACCCGCCTGCCGCTGCACCCTCGGGTGACCGCACTACGGCACCTGTGTGGCGACGTTGGCAACGGCCGGTGTGGCCCGCCGAAAGTCGACGGAGCGACGTTCCCGTCTGAGCGAAACCAGTCCGGAGATGTGGTGTGGTTCAACTCGTTCGGTGTGTCCTCGGGCGAGCTCAAGGCGGGGTCGCTGCCGGGGCGTCAGAAGGACGCCTCGGGATCACTCACGAGGTCGTCTATGTAGACCTCCGTGTCATAGCGGGTAACCGAACTATGGGGCACGTCAACGAGTCAACCGAACCTGCAGCAGTCCCGTCGGCAAACGCCTGCGGAGCTGAGTCTCGTTCATCGGTTGACGATCGAACCCCAGTCGGCTCCACGGAACCACTCGATGACCCCGGCGAGATTCTTAGGTGCGACCGGGTCGAGCAGGTCAAGCAGCGAGGAGCGGAGTCGGCGCTTCTCGTAGCCAGCCGCGGTCGGGACAGTCGCCGCATGCGAAAGGATCACGCCATGCCGTGCGCGGGAGATCATCACCGAAAGCACACGAGCCTCCTCAGCGGAGTCGTCGGACCGGAAGTCCGGAAGGACTCCCTCTTCGAGCCCGGCGACGAAGACCCAGTCGAACTGCTGTCCCTTCCCGACGTGGCCGGTCAGCAAGTGCACGCCGGGCGCTGCGAGCAGCTGTGTGGCGTCACCGATCCGGACACGGCGACGTACTTCCTCGCGTGGAACCCCCTGGGCGAGCAGGTCGTGCACCCACGCGATGGCCTCGCTGAGGTTCTTCCGCGCGTCGACGTCGACGAGGGAGTCGAAGTCAGCTGCGGTGCGGAGGTACTCGACCTTGTCTTCAGCTTCACCAAAGTTCGCCGCATCGATGTGCAGCAGAAGCGCACGAACCGCTCTCGCAGTATCGGCATCGACGAGCGGATCGTCCCAACGCATGGCAGGGACGTCGCTCGCGGCGACTGCCTCGTCGATGAACCGTCGGCGAGGCCCGGTGCGAGTGAGCACCCCGATCCGCTGCTGCGGCGCGTGCGCGTGAATCGCAGCAGCGACCTGGGTGATCCAGACAGCCTCCGCCGTCGCGCTTGACATTGTGACGATGCCGCCGAGTCCGCCGCCGGGCCACGTCGCCGGTTCAGCGCTGGTCAGCGGAACTCCTCCGGTCAGAGGCGCTAGCGCGTTGGTGAGCTGAAGAACGGCGGGTGCGGAGCGATGCGACTCCGTGAGCTCGACCACGCTGCTGCACGCGGATCGGATTCGCGTGTCGACGGCCTCGGGCATTGCGCCGGCGAAACCGTAAATGCCTTGCGCGAGATCCCCGGCGAAGGTCGTGCGCCCGTGGCCGACCGCGGCAACGATTCGAAGCTGCTGCGGAGTGAGGTCTTGGTACTCGTCAACGATGACAGCGCCGAAATGTGATCTGTAAAGGTCTGCGACGGCCTCGTTCGCAAGGATGAGCTCCGCAGTTCGAGGTAGATCATCGTAGGTGAGTCGGCGTTGGCGGATTCGCTCGCGTTCGATGGCGATGGCGTTCCGGTTGCCGCGCCGCGTAAGTTCGGTGAGCACCTCATCGTCCGTAGATGGTGTTTGTTTGACGTCGCGAAGGATGCTCTCGATGACGCCCTTCTCATCCCAACCGAGGTTCCGTCGGCGGATTTCTTCCCCGACCCAGTCGCTGTCTGGCAGCAGGAGATCCGGGTCGGCGCGGATGACGTTGGCGTGCGCGCGGTAGACCCGGGCTGAGAAGCCATGGAAGTTCGCGATGGTGACACGTTCCCGTAATGCTGCCGGTGAGACATACGACTGCAGTCGTTCACGGATGTTGTCGCGTGCCCGAAGCGAGAAGGTAACGACCAGTATCTTCCGCGGCGCCAGCACTTCCCCTCGCTCGAGGAGGCCCTGAACTCGGATCGCGAGCGCTTCGGTCTTGCCGCAGCCCGCGGGCGCGACAACGAGGAGTTCCTGATTGGGGAGGTCGCGGATCTGGCGCTGCTTCGGCGTGGGGGTGATCACGCTCCGGTGACCTCCGTGAGGAGTTGCTCGATGCTCGCAACCGCCCGCGCGTTCTCCGCAGTGAGACAGGGCATCACGGCGAGGGCCGCTTTCACCTTCCGTCCGCGGGCTTTCTTATTGCGGCAGAATGCCGCGAGATTCCCCTCGCTGGGGACCATCCCGTCAGGCGAGCAACCAGCGAGTTCTCCGAGGTCGAACTGTCCGGAGTCCCGAAGCGCCGCCCACACGACGTGCGCGCCGAGCGCTCGCACGTACTCGTCTTCGAGATCCGTCTCGGACACCCATACGGACTTGGTCGGGAGAGCATCACGCTCAACGCCGAGCTCGCGTGCTACCCGTTCGGCTGCGTCCGCGTCGATGAGTCGCGACAGCGGAATCTGGAATCCGTGGTCGCCGAACAGCTTCTCGATCGGGACCATGTCGCCTGCGCCGGTGACCTCGAGCACGGACACACCGATCCGGTCTAGCTGCCGCCCGGTGACTTCCGCAATCCGTTCCAGAATGATTCGGTCAGAGAGGCCCTCGACGGCGACTACACGGCGAGCAGTGAGTGGCTCGAGCCGGTCTCGCACCCACCAGCGCACCACCATCCGGTCGTCCTCTGAGAGAAACCCTTGTTGCGGTTTGATGACCTTTCCCCCGGGACGAACTACGACGATGGAGTCCGGTTCGAACGCTCCGACGATGTCCGGGGAGTGTGTTGCAAGGACCTTCTGATTTGGATTCGCACGGAGCAGCCGTGCCAGGCTGCGCTGGCTTGTGGGATGCAGGTGCACCTCCGGCTCATCGATGCCGACGACGTTCGCGCCGGCACTGAGGAGGTCGTATAACGCGATTGCGAACAGGGCTCGGGTTCCGTCAGATTGAGCCGACAGGTCGCGGGCCGTACCGTCCTTACTCACCTGCAACCGCACATCGCTGAGTACGTCGTCATCGGCCGTTGCACCCGGGACAAAGATCAGGTCGTCTTTCGCGATCTGTTCGGGAAGAGCCCGGGATAGCTGATCCGCGAGCGTGCTGCGGAGTGTTCCGAGGACCGCCGAACCGGCGAGTCGAATTTCAAGCGCTTCGGCAATGGTGTCGAAGGACGCCCGCTCGGAACCGAGGTCCACGGTACGGAGGATGTCATCCAGCGTCGAACGACGCCCGTCCTGGAGGTCTCGCGTTTGCGCGGTCGCGCTCAGGAAGCGCCACCCGAGACCAGCCACTTGGTCGCGGGTGAACTGCCGACTAGTACGCCCCCGGGGTGCCGTCCGCGAGACGGTGAGTGTCTCGCCCAGTTCTAGCGTCGCGGTCAGCTGAACTGTGAGCGACCGGGCACCGGTGCTCTCATCGACGTGAATCTCATCTGGAAACAGCGCCTTGTCGTCGTCGTTGAACTCTTTGAATTCGACTTCGATCACCAGAGGAGCCGCAGGGTCACGGAAATCGGCGGTGGAGATCTTGGCGTACAGCTGTGCGCTCGTCGAACCGATCGCGAGATCGATGCAGCGCAGCAGAGATGACTTACCGACGTCGTTGGCGCCGACGAGGACCAGATGGTCATGCACAGTGAAATCGAAATCCTTCAGCCGCGCGTAGTTCTCGACGGCCAGGCGACTGATCTTCATCGGTAGTTCTCCCTGATCAAACCGAAGCTCACGCCATGTCTGTCGACCATAGCCAGCCTCTCCGAAATTCTTGCAAGCTCGAGCGAAGCTCAGTCAAGCAGACTCCCTGGTGCGGGGCAGATGAGGTGGGGCGAGAACGATCGGTGATTTCGCGTCAAGCCTGCCCAGTCTGCGTCGGAGGCGACGGGCGCGCAGAGTTCTCAGAGCGACGCTTCGTCAGGCCATCGCTTCATCGCCGTGCGCTGGAGTGATGCGACAATCTGACCGCCCGAGTCGCCACCGCCTGGCGGTGACTGGCGTGCTCAATAGGAGGCGTGGTCACGGCGGGGAACCGCCCCGCACCTCGCCTACGATCAGATCATGTCGGACTACTCATACCTCAGGGTCGGCACGGATGGCCACGAGGCCCTCATCAACTTGGTCCCCGGTGGATACTCGTTCGATGATGCAGCGCTCTTCCTCGACACTGAAGCGTCGGGGCGCGGTACCCGATTCGAAACGACCGCCGGGGTGTTGCGGCGGCGACTCCGGTTGCTTGGTTGGGATCCCGTCGTTGGAGCGCGGATCGTCGCAGTCGAATGGGACAAGCGGGTGAACGTGTCCGACCCTTCACCAATTGCGCCTGCCCAGTTGATCGCTGATTACCTCGATGAGATCTGTGCGCCGACGGTCCCAGCAGGAGACCTCCCTGCAGATCGAGTCATGGCGCTATCGAGTCAATGGGGGTACATCTGGGGTGAGGAACGCAACCAATTGGGATTTCTAGTCGAGCGATTGCCCGAAGACTTCCCGGTTGCGCTCGATGTAGAGGAGGTAGTTTCGCGAGGATCGCTGGCGCCGTCCTCAACATACTGTCAGGATGCGCGTGTTGCGCTGGAGCGCCAAGCCCGTGGGGCGATGCCCACAGTTGTCGTCACGGAGGGCAGCACCGACAAGGAAATCATAGATTTCGGGATCGAATTTATTCGCCCGGAGTACGCCGGGTTCTTGACTCTTCTCGACTACCGGATGAAACCTGAGACCAACGCCGGTGCCGTCGTGACTGCGGTTCGTGGTTTCGGGGCTGCCGGTGTTGCAAATCGAGTGATCGGCCTTGTGGACAATGACACGGCCGGCCAGAATGCCCTGACGACAGCGAGCAAGACGACGCTGCCCGACCGGATGCTCGTGGTTAAACTCCCGGATCTTAAGATGGCGACGTCGTATCCGACCGTCAGCCAGGCAGGCTCCTCAATCGAGGATGTGAACGGTCTCGCCGTATCAATAGAGTTCTTCCTTCCCGACGACGTCCTCCAACACGAGGGGAGCTGGTCACCCGTCGAATGGTCCGAGAAATCAGGCCTGGCCGGCGCAAGGCAGGGAGCGGTGCAGCACAAAGCCGACATCCAAAAGCGGTTTCGGACCAAGGCACGCGCCATCCGGTCCGGTACGCCCATCGTGATTGCCGAGTGGAGTCGGCTCGGAATGTTGCTCGACTTTCTAGTGGACCTCTAACCCGGTGCGCCACCACGGCGCGTGGGTCAGAGCAGCGGTCGCGGGACGAGCGGATGTCAAGTGCAGTGCTGTTCGGCCAGACGGTGGATCTCGTGAAGGCCCCATCTCCGTTCGCTGCTCGTCAAGAGCAGGTGTGGCCGAAGCCTCAGAGCAGCGGCGTCGCGCGTTCGTAGCTTCGCCACATGGTCGAGACGTTCGAGACGCTCCCTTCACAGAGGAACGCGCTATCCGAGCGGAAAGTGAAGTTGGTCGGCCGGGTCATCGGCCCTGTCTACGAGAAGCAGGTCAGTTGACCTCACCGATGCCGCGTGCCTCGCGCGGGCGGGCCGTTGGAATGTGGCGCCCTCGGATCCCAACCGCCAAACTTGATCTCATGAGCCACCCAGACGGGGACAAGCACCACTTCGTTCCACGGAGCTACCTCCGTCGGTGGGCGGATGCGGGGGAGGTTTGCGTGGTCAACATCGCCACGGGCCGCCGGGCACGGGGAGGTGTCGGCGTTACGGCGATGAAGCGGGGCTTCTACGACATTGATTCCCACCCCGACGACCCCAATGTCGTCGAGAAGGCGTTCGGTTCAGTGGAAGACCAAGGCAAGCGAGCCGTTGACAAGATCGTGAACGGTAAGGCCGGCGAGGCGTGGCCGTTGTTGCTCGACGACCGCGTCGCGCTCGGCGCCTACGTCGCGCTTCAAGCGCTCCGTGGCCCGGACCAGCGGCGTCGCATGCAATCGGTGCAGGACGACATGGTCAAAAGAGAGTCGCGATTCGTTGAGGAGTACGGCGCAGCGAGGTGGTTCGAGAACCGCGGAATGCCTTTGACTGATCAACACGCTCGCGATGCGTGGAATTCAGAAATCGGTGCTGGAAAGTCTCTCGTGGACATCGACGCCTTGTACCACGCGCAGCGGATTGCGGATGGCGCGGAAATCGCAATGAACTTTGCCCTTAGCCGCTACTGGACGCTCGTTCGTTTTGGCCATCCGTCGCTCATCACCTCTGACGTGCCCGTGAGCCTCAGCGATGCTCACGACAAGCGAGGGGAATGGGGCTTCCAGAACGCCCCAAGCATTTCGTTGCCGCTGAATCGAACAACCGCCCTGGTTCTCGGTGCTGTTCACCCGTCTCAGTCGGCGGTCGAAACAGAAGCTCTCCTAAATGGCGCCTTCGACCGCGAGCTCAAGGGAGATAAGATCTGGGCAGAGCGGTTGAACGCGCGTACCGTCCACAACGCGGAGTATGAGTTGTACTTTCACCCGGAAGATGCGGCGTTGATGCCGTCGGAGATGCCAACTCGGGATGACTCGTGACCACCCCCGCAATCGAAGGCGCTACCCGATATCAAGACTTGCGGGCGTTCTGTCGACGGTTCGATCGTGATGCGACGCTCCAGATGCTCAGTGTCGTGTCGAGGGCGTGGGATAGGCACCCTACAGATGAACGCGGGCGAGCGAAACCCTTCCTCCCGTGGGACATCGCCGGAGTTTCGGCAACGTTCCTGCAGTGGGGCACGGCCGGAGGCGGTACGCCGACACTCGAAGAACTTCGGCGGATGTGCTGGTTGTTCCTCAACCTTGAACATCCAGGAGCCGGGAAGCCGGGGTCTGGGTTTGCGATCATCCTGCGCCTCATCTACTCGCAGATCCCCTTCCAAGCGCCCGACGCGGGGATGCATTGGGCGCGCGCTGTCGCCCTTTTTCGCGACACGGAGTTCCAAGAGGGCTACGTTCCCGAAGTGCTGACATCGGGGTGGCAAGAGGAGCTGCTCGGCTGTTCCGTGGAGCAGTGGGTGTCGGTCGGGTTCGCTCTCCACGCCGCGCTACTTCAGGGGAGCAACTACCCGTTCGATTGGGATGCCGAGCTCACGCCGACCCTCGAAGCATTGGGAGGCTCAGACGGGTTCGACCGTGTCGTTCGGGAAGGGTTCGCCATGACGGTCGGCGACTACCGGACACAGCGACGAGCTCACGCCGAGCGCTTCGGTGGAACGGCGGCCCAGCAGTTCCTTCGCGAGCCGTTCGCCTTCAACCCGCTATTCAGCGCGCCACTCATCGAGGGCATCGCGGACCATTTCGTCGCACCGTGCTTCCCCGCAATCGAGGTGCGAGCTTCAGCACTCGGGATCGTTCACGAAGGCACCAGCAAATGGGGCGAGGCCTTTCGGCGTGACTCCGGCCAGTTGTTCGAGCAGTACGTCGGCAGGCAGCTCCGGCAGATTGCCGGTGGAATTGTCGTTCCCGAAATCTCGTACGGCCCCCGACGGAATCGCGTGAAGACCATTGATTGGTTCGTCGTACTGCCCGAGGTTGTGCTGCTCATCGAGTGCAAGTCGATGACCCCTGCTCGCAACCTCCAGGAAGGATTCGGCACCGTTGAGCAGATTCACGCGCGCCTGGCTAAGCCGCTCGATCAGATCAACAAGACGGTCCAGGCCCTTGGCGAAGGGCACGCCGAACTCATTGATATCCCCACCGACCGACCGGTCGTGGCACTTGTCGTCACCCTCGGTAACTTCGTGATGGCGAACGGACCAGAGGTACGCGACTCCCTGCCGGTAACGCTCGTGCCCTCCGCGTTCATCGGGGTGGATTTCCTCGAGGCGCTCGTGACTACCGACGCAGTAGAGATGGGCCGATACTTCGCCGGGGTGCATGCGCCGGACGAGCGGCCAGGGGTTCTCCCGGTGGACGGTATCGACCTGATTGGCGGAACGAACGCCCTGCTCGACGCAGCCTTCGACTCGCTGCCCATTCTGTCGCTCACGCCCCGCGAGTGACGCCGCCGATACGCTGACGCCATGCCTGGTCTTTCGTACCTTGCCGAGCGCACTCTCAACCCAGGTGAACTGTCCCGAGTGTTCGAAGTCGGTACGGCGCCGAAAGAGGGCGGCATCTACGCGTGGTGGTTCACCCGCGGCGCGTTACGGGTGCCCGCACGTGAGTACGTGACCATGGACGGATTTGACCTGCTTTACATTGGCATCTCGCCGCGGAAACCGACCGCCGCGGGGAAAGCCAGTACCGGGAACATTCGCTCGCGGCTCCGCTCGCATGCGAAGCGGGACGCGTCGTGGAGCACGTTGCGCCTCTCGCTCGGGATTCTGCTCGCGGACGAGCTCGGCCTCACCCTCGCGCTGCACGCAGGACGGATCCACTGGGGGACTGGCGAAGCGGTGCTCACCGGGTGGATACAACGGCATGCGCGAGTGAGTTGGTTGCGTGATCCCGCACCGTGGCTTGTCGAGGGCGAATTGCTCGCCGTGTCGAACGTGCCTCTCAACATCGATCAGCACCTCTACGATCCGTTCTCACGTGAGCTGAACCAACGGCGCATAGACGCGAAGGAGGTTGCACGATCCGAAGGTGCTTGAGTGCTGTGACCTCGAGTCCCGTCGAGCGGCGAGACATCCGCGCACGATCACTATTGGCGATGACGTGCGTCAGTGACGCTCGGACAATCTACGTGGCGGATTCGACGGACGGGCTGCTGGCGAGGGCAGTCTTGGCGGCGCCATGTCGGACAATCTAAGCGTCCCGTCGACACGCGCGACGCCTCGCCGACGTCGCATCGACTAGCGGGCGATCGTGAGGGCCCCGTCGTCCTCGCGGATGCGGCCGTCCTTCGGGACCCACACGCGCAGGCCGTCGAGCCTGCCCGTGGTGAAGGACGAGGCGTCGTCCTGCAGCAGCGTGGTCACGGCCTCCGGTGCGGGGAGCCGCTGGTCGCGGCCGACGACGATGGCGACGTAGGGGCCACGGTCGAGTCGGTTGGTGCCGTGGTCGCCGACGTACGGCAGGAAGAGCGTGGGAGTCGCCGA
>Ga0308160_10004465_pt1 | contig 14997 bp, 8 predicted proteins | sample PhyFR1_FD_201036 | JGI IMG/M metagenome (GOLD analysis project Ga0308160, IMG submission 201036) | Phyllosphere microbial communities from UC Gill Tract Community Farm, Albany, California, United States - DLSLF.R1 | ecosystem: Host-associated > Plants > Phyllosphere > Unclassified | place: USA...
CGAAGCCGACCGCATGCTCGACATGGGCTTCCTGCCCGACCTGCAGCGCATCATCAACCTGCTGCCGAAGAAGCGCCAGAACCTGATGTTCTCGGCCACCTTCTCGCCCGAGATCAAGAAGCTGGCCTCCAGCTTCCTGAACGATCCGCTGACCATCGAAGTCGCGCGCAGCAATGCCACCAACACGGCGATCACCCAGATCCTGTACAAGGTCGACGAAGCGCAGAAGGCCGATGTCGTGCAGCACCTGATCCGCTCGCGCGACCTGAAGCAGGTGCTGGTGTTCTCGAACACCAAGATCGGCGCCTCGCGCCTGTCGCGCACCCTCGAGCAGGCCGGCATCAAGGCCTCGGCGATCCACGGCGACAAGACCCAGCAGGAACGCATCGCCGCGCTCGACGCGTTTAAAAACGGCGAGATCGACGTGCTGGTGGCGACCGACGTCGCCGCGCGCGGCCTCGACATCACCGACCTGCCGTGCGTGATCAACTACGACCTGCCGTACAACGCCGAGGACTACGTGCACCGCATCGGCCGTACCGGCCGCGCCGGCGCCACCGGCGATGCGCTGTCGGTCTACTCGGACAAGGACGAGCGCCTGCTGGCCGATATCGAGAAGCTGATCAAGCAGACCATCACCCGCGGCGAGCTGACCGGCTACGTGCCGCCATCGCGCGGCCAGCGTGGCGAACGCGACAACGAGCGCTACGGCGACCGTGCGCGTGGCCCGCGCCGCGATGGCGACGCCCCGCGCAGCAGCGAGCGCGGCTTCGATCGTGGCGGCGAACGCAGCGCAGAGCGTGGTGAGCGCGGCGGCGAGCGTGGGGAACGCGGCGCACGCGGCTTCGTGCCGCGCCGCGAAAAGATCGATCCGTGGTTCCTCAAGCCCTACGAGCCGTCGACGCCGCCGCGCCAGGAGCCGGCAGCGGCACCGGCGTCAGGCCAGGCCAAGCCGAAGCAGAAGCTGGCGGCCTTGCTGGGCGGTTTGCCGAAGCAATGAGCTGAATAAATCAGCTGAATACATCAGCTGAATACAAAACGGGGCGCTGTGGCGCTCCGTTCTCATTTGAGCACCATCGTTCGCTCATCTGGAGTTTTTCAATGTGGTCTGTACCTGCTCCAGCAGCGTCTCGTGGCGGTAGGGCTTGGCCAGGATCTTGAGATCGGTGGAACGGCCGCGCTCCGGCAGGTCGTCCATGTAGCCGGTCGTGACCAGCACCGGCAAGCCCGGATGCAGCTTGCGCGCCTTCTCGATCAGTTCCAGCCCGTTCATCCCGCCCGGCATGATCACGTCCGTGAACAGCAGGTCGATGTCGGCGCCGCCTTCGAGCAATTCCAGCGCCTGCTCGCCGCTGGCGGCCGACAGCACCGCATAACCGGCCAGGCCGAGTACGCTGACCGCCAGCTCGCGCACGTCGTCGTTGTCTTCGACCACCAGCACGCCCGGCTTGCCGTCGGCCGCGCCGGCGGCCGGCACGCCATCGCGCTGGCGCACCGCGCGCCCGGCGTCGGCGCCATTGTCGGCCACCGGGAAGATCATCTTGACCGTCGTACCCTTGCCGGGCTCGCTCTCGATTTCGAGCTTGCCGTGCGACTGCTGCACGAAGCCGTGCACCATCGCCAGGCCGAGCCCGGTACCCGGACCCTTGGTGGTGAAGAAAGGTTCGGTGGCACGCCGCAGTACCTCGGGCGGCATGCCGCTGCCCTTGTCGATCACGCACAGGGTGACGTAGGTGCCGGGCGGCAGCTTGTGCTTGTCGATGCGGTCTTCCTCGCGCACGATCGAGGTGCCGACGCTGACCTCGCCCCCCTCGGGCATGGCATCGCGCGCATTGATCAGCACGTTCAGCAGCGCCATCTCGAGATGGGTCGGATCCAGCATGCAGGCCGGCAGGCCGGGGCGCAGGTCGAGGCGCAAATCGACCCTGTCGCCCAGCGTGCGCACCAGCATTTCGGAAAACTCGACCACCAGCGAATTGATGTTGAGGCGCTTCGGTTCCAGCCGCTGCTTGCGGGCGAAGGTGAGCAGCTGCTGGGTCAGCTTGCCGGCGCGCATGGCGGCGCGCTGCGCGCGCACCAGCGCCTCGCGCGCGGCGCCCGGATTGTCCAGGCTGACCAGCGCGACTTCCAGGTTGCCGTTGATGACCTGCAGCAGGTTGTTGAAGTCGTGGGCCATGCCGGCCGTCAGCTGGCCGATCGCTTCCATCTTCTGCGCCTGCAGGTAGGCGTCCTGCGAGCTGCGGCGCTCGGTGATGTCCATCTGCGAGGCGAAGAAGTACAGCAGCTGGCCTTCTGCGTCGAATACGGGGCCGAGGAACAGGGCGTTCCAGAAGGTCGTGCCGTCGGCCTTGTAGTTCAGGATGTCGACCGAGACCGGGCGCTGCTCGTCGATCGCCTTGCGGACTTCGTCGACGGTGCGGCGGTCGGTATCCGGGCCCTGCAGCATGCGGCAATTGCGGCCCAGCACCTGCTCTTCCTTGTATTGGGTGAGGTCGAAGAAGGCGCCGTTGGCAAACACGATCGGGTTGTCGGGCTGGCGCGGATCGGTGACGACCATCGGCATGCGCGTCATCTCGACGGCGGCGAAGAATACGTTGCTGCGGTCCTGCAGACCTTCGCGGCTGATGAAGCTGGCCTGCCAGTGCTTGACGCCGGGTGTGCCGAGCGGGCTGTAGGCATTCCCCTCGACTTCGCCGGACGCAGGCACGCCCGCGCTCTGGCCACCGCCTTTCTGGTCGAGCGGTTTTTCCAGTCCTTCTTCCTTGTTGCTGCCCATTACCATTGCAATTCCTCGGGGTCGATTGAGGATGATTGTAGTGGCGGAAGAAGGGGCGCACTGTTAGGAAGCGTACTCAGGGCTGTATTGATTAGACCGTCCGGTACCACTTGCCCTCGACGATGGCGCCCATCGCCTGGCGCGCGCTGGCTTCCCAGGTCAGCCACGGCATGCCGGCCGAGGCGGGTGCCTTGCCGGCGCGCCACAAGGCCAGCCAGTCGGCCAGTGCGCGCGCAAGATCGGCGGGGTCACCGCCGTCGAAATAATGGGCATGGCCGCCGGCCACCTCGCGAAACACCGGCAGGCCGCGCGCCACGATCGGGATGCCATGGCGGGCAGCCTCGATCAGCGGCAGGCCGAAGCCTTCGCCTTCGGATGCCGCCAGCAGCGCGGACGAACCTGCATACAATGCGAGCAGCATGTCGTCCGGGATGCCGGCCAGCCAGAACAGGCGCACGCCGCGTTCGGCATGGCCGCGCATGCGCCGGGCCAGCTGCTCGACCATCCAGCCTTCCTTGCCGACCACCACCAGGTTGAGGTCGATGCCCTGTTCCCACAGCAGCTCGAAGGCGGCCAGCGCCTGGGCGTGGCCCTTGCGCGGCTCGACCGTGCCGACCATCAGGAAGCTCGGGCGTGCGGCCAGCGCCGCCAGGACCTCGGAGGCGTCCGCCGGCATGCCGCGGCCGGGCGTGCCGGCCTCGATGTCGGCGCCCAGGTGGAACCAGCCCAGTTGCAGCGGCCGTCCGTTGCGTTGCGGCGCCAGGCCCTGGTCCGCGATCCAGCCGGCCAGCTCGTCGGCCACGGCGCGCGAGATGCACAGCACGCCGTCGGCCACGCGGTGCACGGTGCGCAGGAAAGCGCCGAAATGCCCTTCGGTGCCGAACGGGAAGGCATCCGGGCGCAGCATCGGCAGCAGGTCGTACATGCAGAAGTGGATCGCCACGCCGCGCGCGCGCATTGCCATCAGCACCGCTTCGTTCTGCGTGGTGCCGCTCAGGTAGAGGTCGAGGCCGAAGAAGATGTCGCCGGGATGCAGGTCGACCGGCGCGTCTTCCAGCGCCAGGCCGCCCGCGCCAGGTGCGCCGGCGGCGCCGGTCAGCGCCAGGCCGAACTGGCGCGCATACCGGTAGCCGCGGTTGCCGCCCTGGGTGAACACCGGCTCGACCCGGTAGCCCGGCGGCGGCGCGGCGACCAGTGCCAGCAGGATGCTGCGCACCACGCGCTGGATGCCGGTCTTGAGGTCGTCCAGCAGCAGCGCCGAGACGTCGACCAGCAGCTGGCGCGGACCTTGTGGTGCGCGGTTGAAGGCGATGGCGGCGGCCAGTGCCGGCAGACCGTCATCGGGGCAGAGCGGCGCCGCGCTGTCTACCAGCGTGCGGTAGGCGGCCGGCTCGCCGTGGCGGGCGAAGTGCTCGATTGCCTCGAAACACAGGCGCCCGGCGCGTTCCGGGGCGTGTTCGGCCTGCATGTGGGCGGCGGCGCGGTGCGCCAGCCCGGCACGCAGCGCGGCATCGTCGTGCAGGCGCGCCAGCGCATCGGCCACCGCGGCGGCCAGCGCCGCGGAATCGGCGAGGTCGGGCAGCTTGCAGACCAGCTCATTGCCCGGATGATCGGCCAGCTCCGCCGCCGAGCCGTGCGCGTTGACGATGGTCGGCACGCCGTACAGCAGGCAGTCGAGCACCGCCGCCGAAGTCTCGCCGCGCGAGGCACGGCGCAGCTGCACTGCGACGTCGCAGGCCGCCAGCCAGTCGGCATAGGCGCCGGCGCCGAGGAAGCCGGTGATGCGGATCCGGCCCGCGGCGCTGTTGCTACCTGCGGCACGAATCGTCTTCAGCAGCTCGGCGCCGTACTGGCCGGGATCGTTCTCGCCGACGAATACCAGCGCGCGGCGCGGCGCGTGCGCCAGCGGCGAGGCCAGGAAAGCGGCCGCCAGTTCCTTGTTCAGCTTGGTCGGGCCGAGCATGCCGAAGCTGCACACGATGAAGTCATCGGGATCGATGCCGAGCCGTGCGCGCGCCGCCTTGCGTGCCTGTTCGCCGGCACCGGCATCGGCAGATGCGGCGCCGTCGGCAGCGGGTTTGGCGCGCAGCAGCGGGATGGTGCGCCAGCCGTCGGCCGCCTCCGGGCCGTACCACTGCCGCGCCAGCGCTTTCGGATAGTCGGCGTGGACCATGATGCCGGCGGCATGGTCGAGGATGCCGCGGTTGACCGGCCAGGCCCACACGGCCGGGGTGCGGCCCTCCCGGCGCAGGCCGTGCAGGCCGCTGTAGCCATGCGATTCGTACAGCGCGCGCACGAAACCCTGCGCCAGGTAGCCCTGGTGGTCCAGGTAATCGATGACGTTGCCGAAATAGAAATCGTGCAGCACCACCATGCCGGGCACGGCGCGGATCAGGTCGAACATGTGCCGGTGTACCGGCGAATTGCCGAAGTGGTAGAGCACGCGGTCGTAGGTGCGCGCGTGGCGCCTGAACCAGTCGACCGGACGCCGGGGCAGGGCGGCGAGGCGGGCGTCGTGCGGGCCTGTGTCCCTGTCGGCCTGCGCGTCCGCCTGGGCGTGCATTTGCACGTCGTCCTGGGCCACCACCAGCTCGACCTCGTAGTAGCGCGCCAGCTCCGGTGCCAGCACGGCGCTGTAGTCGGCGATGCCGGAGCGTTCCGGCGGCAGCGGCGAGACGTAGGCCAGGCGCGGCCTGGCGGCCGGCATGGACGGCGGCACGCGTTCCGCGGCGGTGGCCGCGAGGCGGGTCAGCAGGGTGGCGGCGTCGGCGGCGGGATCGAAGGCCACGGCAGGCAGCGCCGGATCCGGCGCCGCCGACAATTCGGGGGCGCCGTCGGGCACCAGAACCACGTCCGGCGCCAGGCTGACCAGTGCGTGGCGGCGCAGCAGCGCGCGCAGGCGTGCATCCCCGCACAGCGCGAACGGGCGCAGGCGCGCGCGCGGCAGCAGGCCGGCAAAGGCCCGTTCCAGCGCGTCGCAGGCGGCCGGGCCGTCCGGCAGCGCGATCCGGATGTCGTTGGCGGAGGCGCCGCGCACCAGGTCCTGCAGCCGCGCCAGGGCTGCGCCGTCGATGGCCTCCGGGCCGTCCAGCAGATCGATCACGATGCGCATCGTTTGCCCGCCCGTTGTGATTGTGCTCCCTGCCCGGGTGTCTGCTCAGGTGCCTGTTCAGGTGCCTGCTCCAGCGCCGGCTGCTGCCGGCCGCGCACGCGGCGCAGGTCGGCCAGCACGGTGCGCACCGAGGCCGGCAGGTGGCGCAGGTCTTCCGGCACCGCCAGGGCGGCCGGGGCGGCCGCGGCGGAAGCGGGCAGGTCCTGTCTTATCCGCCGCAGCACGCCCGACACGCGCCGACCCAGCGCCGGGTAGCGCAGCAGCACCGGAATCAGGGTGCGCCGCATGCGCTCGTTGGCGGTCACGCGCTGCAGCACCCGGCGCGTCACGCCGGGGCGGTACAGGCGCTGCATCCACGTGCCGAGTGTGCGCAGCGGCTGCGTCGCCTTCCACGAGGGGCTGGCCAGTGTCGCCAGCAGGCGCTGTTCGAGGTCGTGCGCCCATGCGGCGACTTGCCTGCCGTTGGCCACGGCCTGGTCGTATTCGCCGTGCATCCGCGCGATTTCGGTTTGCATCTCGACTTGCACTTCGGCGATCTCGGCGTGAGCCCGGGCGAGCGCGGCGCGGGCGCGCGCGAGCTCGGTCTGTGCACGGGCAGACTTGTTGCGCTCCTCGGCGGCGTGGGCCTGTGCCTGCGTGGTCTCGGCCCGTGCGGCGGCGGCATCAAGCTGCGCCTGCCCGGCTGCGGCTTTTGCTTCGGCGGCGGCGGCGCGCGCCTGCCCGGTCTCGCTGCGCGCTGCGGCGGCGTCAATCAGCGCCTGCGTGGCCGCGGTCCAGGCCTGCGCCGCTTCGGCCCGCACCTGCAAGGCATCGGCCTGTGCCTGCACGGTGCCGGCCTGCGCGCGGACGATCTCGGCGCGAGCCTCGGCCAGGTCCGTGCGCGCCTGGATGGCATCGGCTTGCGCGCGGAGGGTAGCGGCCTGGGCCTCGGCGGCATCCGCCTGCGCCGCCCGCTTCTCGTGCTCGAGCGCATCCGCGCGGCGCAAGGTGTCGTCGAGCCTGAGCTGCGCCGCCTGCAGCCTGCCGTCGCTGGCCTGCAGCGCCTGTTCGGTGCGGCGGGTGGCATCCCAGGCCCGCTCCAGGTGCCAGGAGATATAGTCGTCGAACACGTTGGGCTGGACGCCGAAGTGGCGCAGCAGCGCGCCGTGTTCCTCGGCCACGTAATAGCGGTTCAGGCCATCGAACCAGGCGAAGCGGTAGTTGCGGGATGTGACCAGCGCTTCCCAGCTTTCATGATTGGTAACGCGGCTGTTGGGCAGGGTCGCCTCGATCACCAGCACCCACGGGCGCCAGCGCGCGAAATCCATCCCGCGCAGCACTTCGCCCTCGAAGCCTTCGACGTCGATCTTGAGGAAATGGATAGCGCCGCGCACGTGCTCGGCGCAGATCGAGGCCAGCGTGCGTACCGGCACCGTCAGCTCGGCCACGGCGTGACCCTCGGCGCGGTGCAGCGCAGCCACCGCGGGTTCGGGCGAAGCCCAGCCGCGCACCGCCGGCACGTCGTACAGGGTCAGGCTGCCCTCGCGGCTGCCGGCGGCGACGGCAAGGTTGATGTCGCGCGGACGCTGCGCGCGGAAAGCGGCGCCGTGGACCGGCAGCGGCTCGATATTGATGCCGCGCCAGCCGGCGTCGTAGAAGGCCCGGGTGACCGAATGCTCGGCCGGGTCGCTGGCACCGACGTCGATGTAGAAGCCTTCGGCCGGCGGGACGTCGCCGAGGGCGCGCCACAACAGCACGTCCTCGTTGTTCTGGGCATAGGAAATGAAGCTCATGCTGTGATGGAAACACGGTGGATGTCGATGGCCGGATCGAGCCAGGCCGACCCTTCGAAATAGGGGCGGCGCATGTTCACGACGGTGAACAGCAGCGCCAGGTCGCGCCATTCGTAGTTGTTGACGAGGTGGGTTTCGGTGCTGACGATGGCGGTGGCCACCGAATAGCTGCCCGGCCCCAGGTTCATCGGGAAGGCGAAGCGGTACACCACGTCCTCGCCGGCGGCGACGTCGGCCAGCGGCAGTTCTTTCAGATGCGTGTTGGTGCCGTACATCGGCTGGCCCAGGCGGTTCTTGATCATGTAGCCGAGCACCATGCGCGGGATCGGCGCGTGCGCGCGCACCGTCACCTGCAGCGTGACCGGCGCGCCGACGTCGACCACTTCCACGCGCGCGCCGTGCTCGTCCAGCAGGGCGATGTCGGCGACGGTGGCTTCGCCGGTGCCGGACACCGTCTGCAGCTTGCCGGCGCGGGTTTCATTGACGCGCACGGTGGCGCGCATTCGATCATTTTCCCGTTCGGCGATCATGGCGTTGTAGTAATCCATGATCTCCTCGGGCGGCCCCATGCGCGCCAGGCGCCCGCCGTCGAGCAGCAGCGCGCGGTCGCACAGCGACTGGATCGCCTGCTTGTCGTGCGAGACCAGCAGCAGGGTCGTGCCCTGGCGCCGGAACTGGCGGATGCGCTCGAAGCTCTTATGTTGAAAATAGGCGTCGCCCACCGACAGCGCCTCGTCGACCACCAGGATGTCGGGCCGGCGCGCGGTGGCCACCGCAAAGGCCACGCGCACCTGCATGCCGCTCGAGTACACGCGCACCGGCTGGTCGAAGTAATCGCCGATCTCGGCAAAGGCTTCGATCTGCGGCATCAGGCGCGTGACCTCGTCGCCCGTCATGCCGAGCAGCTGGCCGGCCATGAGCGCGTTCTGGCGCCCCGTGAAGTCGGGATGGAAGCCCATGCCCAGTTCCAGCAGCGCCGCGACCCGGCCCTGCAGCTGCACGCTGCCGGCGCTGGCCTGGGTGGTGCCGGCAATCAGCTTGAGCAGGGTGCTTTTTCCCGCGCCGTTGATGCCGACCAGGCCGACCGCCTCGCCCGGCGCCACCGTGAAGCTGACGTCCTGCAGCACCCACTTCAATAGATGGCGCGGAGGGGCCGCGGGCAGCAGCCACTCGAGCAGGCGCGACCAGCGCGCCGGGTACTGGCGGTAGGCCTTGCCGAGCCCGCTGACGGTGAGCGCGCCCATCACAGTTCGTCCGCCATCTCGCCGGCGCGGCGGTGGAACAGGCGCGCAGCGAACACGCACAGCAGCAATGCCAGCAGCGCCACCGGCGCCAGCCCGGCCCAGTCGGGCGGCGTGCCCTGCACCAGCACGCCTTGCCAGGCCTGCACCAGGCGCGCCATCGGGTTCCAGTCGAGCAGCGGGCGCACGCCTGCGGGCAGGATAGCCGCCGGGTAGACGATCGGCGTCAGCCAGAACCAGAACTGCATCATGATCGTGACGAAGGGGCCGACGTCGCGGAAGAACACGTTGAGCACGCCGGCGATCAGGCCGAGGCCGATGGCCAGCAGCGTCTGCAGCAGCAGCACCGGTATCAGCGTGAGGAAGACCCAGCCGGGAAAGTTGCCGGACCCCAGCAGAAAGAGGGTGAACAAGCCGAACATGATGGCGAAGTCGAGCAGGGTGCTCAGTACCACGACCAGCGGCAGGCAGATGCGCGGGAAGCTGATCTTCTTGATCAGGTTGGCCTGCTCGATGAACATGTTCTGGGCGCGCGCGACGATGGCGGCGAACAGGTTCCAGGTGAGGATGCCGGCGCACAGCCAGATGCTGTAGGCGTAGGGGGAAGCGGTGGCGGCTTCCGCACCGGGCAAGCGCCCGTGCATGACCTGCGAAAAGATCACGGTGTACACCACGATCATCGCCAGCGGCGACAGCAGCGACCACGCCGCGCCCAGCACGGCGTTGCTGTATTTCGCATCGAATTCGCGCCGCACGCTGCCCAGCACGAAATCGCGATAGGTCCACAGGCCGCGCAGCATGGCGGCCGGCATGGCACGGCTGAGGTCGTTGTTCATGGCGGGCATGGACGTCGAAGGGAAAAACAACTCTACGGTATGCACAGGCCATAGTCACTTCGATCATGCGCCGGGTTTGCGCTGCGCCAGTCCCGAGCCTGCAAGCGGGCAGGATCAATTGGATGCCTGCAAATTTTCATTCCTGGTATGCCAGCGGCTGTGACCTGAACGCTACTGAACACGCCGCCGGAATGTGACGCCGGGCACATACCGCGACACTTTTGGTCCATAATTGTCGCGGATAAGTTTCTTAGAATCACGATTCGTCATCGAGGCCGCAACGTCCGGCCCGCCATTCCCCTTATATGAATACATCGCTGGAAAAGAAGAGCGAGATCGAAGGTGTGCTTCGGTCCTTCAAGAGCACGTTCTTCACGGTCGGCGCGTTCAGCGCGATCATCAATCTGCTGCTGCTCGCCCCCTCGCTGTACATGCTGCAGGTGTACGACCGCGTGCTGGCCAGCCGCAACGAAGTCACGCTGCTGATGCTGACCCTGCTCATCGTCGGCGCCTACCTGTTCATGGGCGCTCTCGAACTGATCCGCTCCTTCGTACTGGTGCGCATCGGCGCCCAGTTCGACATCAAACTGGGCCAGCGCGTCTACACTGCCGCCTTCGAGCAGAACCTGAAGCAGGCCGGCGGCAACGCGGGCCAGGCGCTGGCGGATCTGACCAGTATCCGCCAGTTTCTCACCGGGAATGCGCTGTTCGCCTTTTTCGACGCGCCCTGGTTCCCGATCTACCTGGTCGTCATCTTCATCTTCGAGCCGGTGCTGGGCGCGTTTGCGCTGGCCGGCACCGTGCTGCTGGTCATCCTGGCCATCGTCAACGAACGCGTCACCAAGGCGCCGCTGACGCAGGCCAACGCGATGGCGATCCAGGCCGGCACCCTGGCCACCAACAACCTGCGCAACGCCGAAGTGATCGAAGCGATGGGCATGCTGCCGCACCTGTTCCAGCGCTGGTTCCGGCTGCACGGCACCTTCCTCGGCCTGCAGGCCGACGCCAGCCAGAAGGCTGGCCTGATCGGCGCCGTCACCAAGTTCGTGCAGGTGGCGATGGGGTCGCTGGTGCTGGGCCTGGGCGCGCTGCTGGTGCTGGAGAACAAAATCACCCCGGGGATGATGATCGCCGCCTCGATCCTGCTCGGCCGCACGCTGCAGCCGGTGCAGCAGGTGATCGCGGTGTGGAAGAGCGTCAGCGGCGCGCGCAGCGCGTACGGGCGCCTGAAGGCGCTGCTGGATGCGAACCCGGCGCGCGAAGCCGGCATGGCCCTGCCGGCGCCGCAGGGCACGCTGGTGCTGGACAACGTGACCGCCGCGCCGCCCGGCGTCAAGAATCCGGTGCTGAAGAACCTGTCGATGGCGCTGGCGCCCGGCGACGTGCTGGGCGTGCTGGGTCCGAGCGGCTGCGGCAAGTCGACGCTGGCGCGCCTGCTGGTCGGCGTGTGGCCGGCCATGATCGGCAAGGTACGCCTGGACGGCGCCGACGTGTATCAATGGAACAAGACGGAGCTGGGACCGCACCTCGGCTACCTGCCGCAGGACATCGAACTGTTCGCCGGCAGCATCAGCGAGAACATCGCGCGCTTCGGCGAGGTCGATGCGGCCAGGGTGGTGCAGGCGGCCAAGCGCGCCGGCGTGCACGACCTGATCCTGCAATTCCCGCAGGGGTACGACACCCAGCTGGGCGACGGCGGCGCCGGCCTGTCGGGCGGCCAGAAGCAGCGCATCGGCCTGGCGCGCGCCATGTACGGCGACCCGGCCCTGCTGGTGCTGGACGAGCCGAATTCGAACCTCGACGACGCCGGCGAGGCGGCATTGCTGAATGCGGTGGCCGACCTGCGCCAGCGCGGCAAGACCATCGTCATGATCACGCACCGCCCGGGCGCGGTGCAGGTGACCACCAAGCTGCTCCTGCTGCGCGACGGCGCGGTGCAGGCTTTCGGCCCGACCGGGCAGGTGCTGGCCGCGGTGCAGGAAGCCAGTAAAAAGCAGGCGATGCGTGCCCCGATGGCCGCCGCCACTGGAGAAGCCAAGCCATGAAACTGATATCCAATGAGGCGCCCCAGGTAAATACCGACGCCCGCGCCTACGCGCGCATGGGCTGGCTGATCGTGCTGCTGGGCGTCGGCGGCTTTCTGCTGTGGGCGCTGCTGGCGCCGCTCGACAAGGGCGTGCCGATGGGCGGCACCGTGGCCAAGGAATCGAACCGCCAGGCGGTGCAGCATCAGCAGGGCGGCACCATCGCGCAGATTTTGGTGCGTGACGGCGACGTGGTCAAGGCCGGCCAGGTGCTGGTGCGCATGAACGCGGTCAATGCGCAGGCCGCGGTCGACATGACCGACAGCCAGTACCTGACGGCGCTGGCGGTGCAGGCGCGCCTGGAAGCCGAGCAGGCCGGTGCGAAGTCGATCAGGTTCCCGGACGCGCTGGCGCAACGTGAAAACGCCCCGCGCGTGGCCGGCATCATGGGCCTGCAGCGCGGGCTGCTTGCCTCGCGCCAGGCGTCGCTGCAGAACGAACTGGCCGGCGTCGACGAGAGCATCGCCGGCCTGAAAATGCAGGTGCAGGGCTTGCAGGCATCGCGCGACAGCAAGAAGGAGCAGGCCGGCATCCTCAAGGAGCAGCTGGCCGGCATGCGCGACCTGGCCAGGGATGGCTATGTGGCGCGCAACCGCCTGCTCGACCTGGAACGCACCTATGCCCAGCTGGGCGGCGCGATCTCGGAAGACATCGGCAACATCGGCCGCGCCCAGCGCCAGGTGGCGGAACTCACGCTGCGCAAGGCCCAGCGCCTGCAGGACTACCAGAAGGAAGTGCGCACCCAGCTGACCGACGTGCAGCGCGAAGCCGAAGCCCAGCAGGCGCGCCTGCAGGCGCAGAAGTTCGAGCTCGCCAACGTGGAAGTGAAAGCGCCGGCCGATGGCACCGTGGTCGGCCTGGCCGTGTTCACGCCGGGCGGCGTGGTGCCGGCCGGTTTCCGGATGATGGATATCGTGCCCAGCGGCGACCCGCTGGTGGTCGAAGGCCAGTTGCCGGTCAACCTGGTCGACCGCGTGCAGCCGGGCTTGAAGACTGAATTGATTTTCTCCGCCTTCAATGCCAACCGCACGCCGCACATCGACGGCGTGGTCGAGCAGGTGGCGGCCGACCGCACGGTTGACGAGCGCACCGGCACCGCCTTTTATAAAGTGCGGGTGAAGGTGACGCCGCAGGGCGCGAAGATGGTGGCCGAACACAGGATGGACATCCGTCCCGGCATGCCGGTCGAGCTGTTCGTCAAGACCGGCGAGCGCACCATGATGAATTACCTGCTCAAGCCGGTGCTGGACCGTGCCCGCTCGGCCTTGAGCGAAGAGTGAGTACGATGCGTTTAAAACTCGAATTCTGCGCGGCGCTCGCGTTGTCCGCCCTGCTCGGTGGACAGGCCGGCGCCGTCACCCTGCAGCAGGCCTACGATGCCGCGCTGAAGAACGATCCGACCTACCGCATGGCGTATTACGACCGCGAGTCGAGCAGGGAAAGCCGCGTCATCGGCCGCGCTTCGCTGCTGCCGAGCGTGTCGGCCAACTATGGACTCAGCCGCAACGTGGCCGACGTCGACACGCTGCAGCAGAACTATCTCGGCATCGGCGACGCGCGTTTCCTGACCCACCCGCACTACCTGAGCCGCTCGGCCGGCGTGCAGCTGCGCCAGCCGATCCTGAACCTGGACGGCGTGGCGCGCTACCGCCAGGGCAAGGTGGCGGCGGAGCAGGGCGAGGCGGCCTTCGAGGCCAGCACCGACGACGTCGCGGTGCGCGTGGCCAGCGCCTACATGGATGCGCTGTTCGCGGACGACCAGGTCGCGCTCTCGAAAGTGGCGCGCGACATGTATGTGGAACAGATGCACGTCAACGACCGCCTGTTCGAGAAAGGCGAGGGCACCAAGACCGACATGCTGGAAACCCAGGCCCGGTTTGAGCTGGCCGAAGCCCAGCTGACCGAGGCGCAGGACAATGCCGTGGCCGCGCGCGAGACCCTGGCCGGCATCATCGGCATGGACCCGGGCCCGCTCGACAAGCTGGGCGAGAACTTCCATCCGACCGGCGTCACGCCCGCCGGCTTCGAAGCCTGGGAAAAGATCGCGCGCGAACGCAATCCGGAACTGGCGGCCGCGCGCCTGGCGGTGGAAAACGCGCGCCTGGAAATCGACAAGAACCGTGCCGGCCATTACCCGCGCGTGGACCTGGTCGCCGCCTACAGCCGCGGCGACGCGGAATCGATCAACACCTATACCCAGAACACGGTGAACCGCGCGATCGGCGTGCAGGTCAACATCCCGATCTACCAGGGCGGCGCGGTGAGTGCGGCGACGCGCCAGGCGGCCGCCGGCTATGGGCGCGCCCAGTCCGACCTCGACGCACGGACCAGCAAGGTGCTGGTCGAACTGCGCAAGGCGCACAGCCTGGTGCAGTCGAGCGTGCGCAAGATCGAGGCGCTGGACAAGGCGGTCGCTTCCGGCAAGCTGTTGATGACGGCGACCGAAAAGAGCATCAAGGGTGGGGTGCGCATCAACCTGGATCTGCTGAATGCGCAGCAGCAGCTGTACACCAGCCAGCGCGACCTGGCGCAGGCGCGCTATTCGTACCTGATCGGCTTGTTGCGGCTGCGGGCCGCGGCGGGAACGCTGGATGGGGGGAGTGTGAAGGAAGTGGCGGCGTATTTCAGCCAGTAACCCGTCGTCCCCGCGCAGGCGGAATAGCGCAGCTATCCCGCCTGCGCGGGGACGACGTGATGAAGCCAACGTGAGAAATGAGCGTTATCGATTACCGGGCTGCAGCGGCATCCGCACCTGCAGCGACGTCACCCACCGGCTTCGCACAATGCGGGCAAGACACCCCGACCACATACTCGGGTGCCAGCTGCTGGCGCGGCGTCACCACCGCGCGGCAGGCGAAGCATTGCACGGTCTCGGTCGGCTCCAGCTTCGGATTCAGCGCGGTACGGTAGTCGAACACGAAGCAGTCGCCGGTGTAGTGGTCGCCGCCGACTTCCTCGAAATACTTCAGGATGCCGCCGTCGAGCTGGTACACGCGGTCGTAGCCGATGTTCTGCATGTGGATCGCGGCCTTTTCGCAGCGGATGCCGCCGGTGCAGAAGGTGACCACGGTCTTGCCCTGCAGCTCGTCCTTGTGCGCCGCCGCCACCTCTGGGAATTCCGTGAACTTGTCGATGCGGTAATCGAGGGTGTTATTGAAGGTGCCGACGTCGGCTTC
>Ga0308160_10004466_pt1 | contig 14996 bp, 10 predicted proteins | sample PhyFR1_FD_201036 | JGI IMG/M metagenome (GOLD analysis project Ga0308160, IMG submission 201036) | Phyllosphere microbial communities from UC Gill Tract Community Farm, Albany, California, United States - DLSLF.R1 | ecosystem: Host-associated > Plants > Phyllosphere > Unclassified | place: USA...
ACCATAGCAAGTCGGTCCCACCCCTTCCCATCCCGAACAGGACCGTGAAACGACTTTGCGCCGATGATAGTGCTGCAACCAGTGTGAAAGTAGGTTATCGTCAGGCTAGTTATATTGCAGAAGCCCACCAGTGAAAACTGGTGGGCTTTTTGCTTTTCTGTTGTCCTTTTTGTGCTTTTCCTGTTCCGGCTTTTTCTTCGCCATTGTCGTAAATCGGCAATACACCCGGGATTTCGCTGTTGTCTGATGCTTTGAATCAAGCTTTTAGGGCATTATCTGGGCTACGTTGTCCTTTTACCCAGAGTGAGGAAAGCATGGCTCGGAAAGTCCTTGGCGTGATCGCCGTTGGTATCACGACATTCGGTATTGTCATTCCCGCTGCGATGGCACTGCCGGCCGGCGTCAAGGGCGCACTCGAAACAGAGGCCATCGGCCTTTTGCCGGCCGAGACGTTTCGCCTGCGTGACGGAAAATGCACGGACTGTGCCGTGCCCAAACAGAGCCTCTGGTATTTCGAAAACGACCTGATTGCCGTTCCAGGTGCGAATGTAACAGTGTCTGGCTATACCGAGGGCATGAACCGCCTTGGCGATGTCGCCAAATGGGCAGCGGCGCCCCAATCGGGACAACTGAACCATCCATCCGTCGTCTGGATTGGTGCACCCCACATTCTGGAAAATGCGCTTGTCTTGCCAGGCATGCAGCGGGTCCGCACGCAGGATGGCGGCGAACTCCCTATGAAGCTGGTGCCGAAACTGCCTACCAACCTTTCGTATGCCGACAGCAGCACGGCAACCTGGTTCGATGGACGCACGGTACGGGTTCGCGGCAAATTCGACAGCACAAACGCAAAGGACACCTTTGTCGCGCGCACCATCTGGCCCGACGATTTTGCTCTCCAACCCGGCAACATGAAAACCAGCCCTCTGCAAAAGCCGTCGGACCTGGCGGCCTTTGTACGCGAGCCGGTCAAAGCATCGCGCGGAATCGACACGCGTCTGCTGTGGGAACGCCATCCCGGCCAGACGCGCGACTGGAAACAGAAGCCGGTGCTGGGCTTTGTGCTGAACGGCGCCCAGGGCGATGACGACGAATCGCTGGGTGGGCACTTTGCCATTGCCACCGGCCGCATTGGCGACAAGGGCGAATGGGCCGATTGGGCCGTCAACAATTTCTACAATCTCGATTCGTTCAGCGAAAAGGGCATTGTGGCGGCCACGCTGCCGATGGATAACTATCTGATGGACCTGAACAGCGGCCAGCAATACTACCGCCCGTCGTACATGCTGGTTGCGGTACTGAATAATGCGCGCACCGCGGCGGCATTCCAGGGCGGCGTGCAGCGCGTCTTCAACCATTTCTACCGCCACGACTTCCAGTACCGGCATGCGAGTGCAAACTGTGCCGGCATCAGCGTCGATGTTTTCGAATCGCTCGGCTGGCATATCCCGGAACGCGGACCGACGGCACCCCTGAAATCGCTGGCTGCCTATGCCTATGTCTCGGCCAAGGACGGCAGCCTGCAAAGCGGCCGCAAGATCTACGATTACCTGAACGAAGAGCAGACCCGGCTTTTACCGGCGATTGCATTCGAGGCTGCAGGCCTGGACCTGCTGAATATCGTGGGGCTCGACGGCAAAGCCGAACGCGCACTCACGCCATATGAACAGCAACTCAGGAGCGACGTCGACGCCATTTTCCTGGTCCGCATTCCGCAAATCCCATCGAGCCGCGCCACGGGCTCCGCTCCGGTATTCTCGTTCGACGAGTTCCGCGCACGGGTGCCGGAAAACCAGGCCGACTGGAAAATCGTACCGGTCGAACCGCGCCCATTCCCGGATGCGCTGCGCGATTCGTCCAGCGAGAAAGAAGAGGACCCCGCTGCCGTGCCGGGGCCGATCGCCGGGATTGGCGCATTCGGTGTCCTGGCAGCGCTGGTTTTCTGGCGCCGCAAACGCCGTACGAAAGTCATTACCAGGCAAACCGATCGCGTGCCGGAAGAGCCGGTGCATTAAACTACGTCGCGTTTCAGGCCTCAGCTCAGGACACCCGTTCCCAGTCCAGGCCGAAGCGTGCAAGGTATTTCTTCAGGCGATCGGCGTCGTTCGGTTTGCTTTTCGCCTCGCGCGATACGCCGAACAGCTTCCGTCCGGCATCCGACAGGCTTTTCGATTGCCGGCACACGGTAATCACCCCCTCGAGTTGGATGGCATCGAACTGGTCCAGCTGGGCCAGTGCCTGTGCATCCAGAATGTCCGCGAGATGCGCAGCATGCTGCTTCGCCGGCCGCACATGCCTTTCCCATGAACGCTGCAGGCGAACGATTTCGTCATCGACCTGGGTTTCGGTGATGCGGCCCGATTCGGCCAAGGTCGCCATGCGCACGACAGACGCGCCGAGGTCGCGGAAATTGCCGGTCCACGGCGCCCCGGCCGACATGGCAAAGCGCATATAGCGTTCGCGCGCTTCGCGGTTGAAACGCACCATTTCACCGTTTTCCTCGCCGAACTGGGCAAGCAGATAGGCCAGGTTCGGCTCCACATCTTCGACACGGTCTTTCAGCCCCGGCAGCGCGTACGTCCATAGATTAATACGCGCATACAGGTCTTCCCGAAACCGGCCGGCGTCGACTTCCAGCGCCAGGTCACGGTTGGTGCCGGCAATCAGCTGGAAATCGCTCTGCACTTCATGATCGCTGCCGACCGGCAGGAAGCGCTTTTCCTCGACCGCCTTGAGCAGCATCGCTTGCTCGTCCAGGCCAAGTTCGCCTATCTCGTCGAGAAACAGCAGCCCTTTATGCGCACTTCTCAGTAGGCCGGGCCGGTCCGTGACCGCACCGGTGAACGAACCTTTGATGTGGCCGAACAGCGTCGACGCCGCACCATCGCCGCGCAGGGTTGCGCAATTGAGTTCGATGAATTTGCCGCTGATCTGGTGCCTTGCCTTTTTCAGTTCATAGACGCGGCGCGCCAAAAAAGATTTGCCGGCACCGGTCGGCCCCATCAACAGCATCGGCGCGCGCGATTTGATGGCGACGCGCTCGATTTCGTCGATCATGGCATTGAAGCGTGCATTGCGCGTCGCGATCCCCGATTTCAGGAAGGCGACGCCTTCGGCCTGCTCGCGCGAAAAGCGCTGGGCGATCTGGTCGTAGCGCGACAAATCGAGATCGATCAGCGCATACGTACCGGCCGTGCCTTCTTCCTTGCGCGGCGGCGAGGTCTGCACCAAATGGCCGGGGAAAAAACGCGCCTCGGTCATCAGGAACAAACAGATCTGGACCACATGGGTGCCGGTCGTGATATGCACCCAGTATTCCTCGTTATCCGGATCGAAAGGATAGCGTTTGGCGAAATCGAACAGCGCCGCATACACCTGTTCGAAATCCCATGCGTCGAGGATCTGCAGGGCATGCGGAACGACTGCGGTTTCCGGCGATACCGACGCGATATCGGCGACGACCTGCTTGATCAGCGTGTCGACGCCGCCGCTGTGCATCAGTTCGAAGCGATCGATGACGGTGTCTTCATGCTGGGTCAGGGCAATACTGGGCCGCCATTTGCTCCATCGCGCCTGGCCCTTGCCGCTATCGAGCTTGGTGCCGATAAACCCGAGTACGACGATTTTCTTCTTCTTCATGATTATAAATATTTATCCGGTTGGATAATTTAACATGAAGACAATGCAGACGCCAGTTCACGTAATGCACCGCAGAACCACATAATATCTAACGATATCAATGGCTTATCGATAGGCTAGGCCAGGTGGGTGTACCTGGCACGCCGATTGCAATACAGGAGATACAAGACAAGAATACGCGGAGAATAAAATGGTCAACATGCAGCTGTTCCAGACCCTGAAAGGGAAGAACATTCCTGGCACCGATGCCGTGAATAGCGCAGGCGCTCCAGCCTATGCGCTGTCGCCGCGCCATCAGCTGGCACAGTATGCGGCGACCGGATGTCTGAATGCGACTTACTATGCGAACGCGGAAACGCAGCTGGCAAGCGTGCTGGCATTGTGCGAACAAGTTGATGCGGCGTTCATTGCCCAGGCTGCGGTGTACCTGCGCGAACGCGGCTACATGAAGGACATGCCTGCATTGCTGGTGGCGGTGCTGGCCGCTCAAGGCGCGGACGAATTCAAGCCCGCCTTCGCGCGCGTGATCGATAACGGCAAGATGCTGCGCAACGTGGTCCAGATCCTGCGCTCGGGCGCGGCCGGACGAAAGTCGCTGGGCTCGCGTCCGAAAAAACTGGTGCAGCAATGGTTGAACAACGCCAGCGAAGCGCAACTGCTCGCCGCCGCTGTCGGCACCTCGCCTTCGCTGGCCGACGTGGTGAAAATGGTGCATCCAAAACCGGCAGCGCCATGGCGCGCCGCCTTTTTCGCCTGGCTGATTGGCCGCCCGTATGCCGCAGCCGATTTGCCGCCGCTGACCGCCGCCTTCGAAGCGTATAAAAAGGATCGCACCCAGCCGCTGCCGGACGTGCCTTTCCAGATGCTGAGCGCACTGGATTTGTCGACCCGGGAATGGGCACAGATTGCCTGCCGCGCGGGCTGGCAGATGGTGCGGATGAACCTGAATACCTTTGCCCGCCATGGCGTGTTCGAGATCGACGGCATGAGCGCGCGGATTGCCGACAAGTTGCGCGACCCGGAAGCGATTGCCAATGCGGGCGTCTTTCCCTATCAGTTGATGGCGGCGCGCCAGGCGGCATCGGCCGCGGTGCCGGCTGCGATACACCTGGCCCTGGATGCGGCCCTGGAAACCGCATTGGCGAATGTGCCGGCCATTGCCGGGCGCGTGGTGGTGTGCGCCGATGTATCGGGATCGATGCATTCGCCGGTCACCGGCAAGCGCGGAACGGCCACGTCGGTCATGCGCTGCATCGACGTGGCCGGGCTGGTGGCCGCCGCCATGCTGCGCAAGAATCCGGATGCGCTGGTGATCCCGTTCGAAAACGACGTGGTGGCTTGCCAACTGTATCCCGGGGACACGGTGATGACGAACGCCGCGAAATTGGCCGCTCTGGGCGGCGGCGGCACGAATTGCAGCGCGCCGCTGGTATGGCTGAACGAACGGCAGGTGGATGCGGAGCTGGTGGTGTTCGTTTCCGATAACGAATCCTGGATCGATGCGCGTCCGCGTGCCACCGCCACGGTGCAGGCCTGGACGGCATTCAAGCGGCGCAATCCGCAGGCGCGCCTGGTATGCATCGATTGCGTACCGAATGCCACTATGCAGGCAGCCGAGCGCGAGGACATCCTGAATGTCGGCGGTTTTTCCGACGATGTATTCCGGATCATCTCCGCCTTTGCCGCCGGCCAGCTCGATGCTGGCCATTGGGTCGGCGAAATCGAAGCGGTGAACCTGGCCGCTTAGGAGTACAGCTTTCGAGCTGGCAGGAATGCGGAGACGACTACATGTCAAAAAGCGTCGCATCCACCTTTCGTCCTGCCGGCTCACCTGTTTCGATGAATGCAGGTGGAATTACATGGTAGAGCGCTGGAGCAAGCTCCAGAGGTCCTGGTTCAAGTCCGGGCCGGCGCAAGCCGGAAGCTCCAACATTTCACCGATCCTCGTCATCGCTTTTTTTAGCATTATGGAGACCGATATGAACAACAACGAATACGAGCTGATGGAAGTGTCGGGCGGCGCCCCGGTCAAGATGTGGACCCGCGGCGTGCCGGTGGAAGACTCGGCGAAACAGCAACTGGCGAATACCGCGCAAATGCCTTTCGTGTACAAGCACATCGCGGTGATGCCGGATGTGCACTTGGGTAAGGGCTCGACCATCGGCACCGTAGTGCCGACCCTGGGCGCCGTGATTCCCGCTGCGGTGGGCGTGGATATCGGCTGCGGCATGATGGCTGCGAAGACCACGCTGACGGCCAATGATTTGCCGGACAGCCTGGGCAAGCTGCGCAGCGCGATCGAGCGCGCCATCCCGCACGGCATGTCGCCGAAAACCCGCAACTATCGCGGCCGCGACGAAGGCTCCTGGCATACGCCGCCGGCGCCGGTCGATGCCGCCTGGGCCCAGCTGCAAGACGAATTCGATGCGATCTGCCTGAAAACGCCGTCGCTGGCCAAGACGAATAACTACCGCCACCTCGGCACGCTCGGCAGCGGGAATCACTTCGTCGAAGTCTGTCTCGATGAAGTCGGCTTTGTCTGGTTCATGCTGCATTCGGGTTCGCGCGGTGTCGGGAATGCCATCGGCACCTATTTCATCGAGCTGGCGAAAAAAGACATGCGCACGCATATCGCCAACCTGCCGGACGAAGACCTGGCTTACCTGGCCGAGGGGACGCAGCATTACGACGATTATGTGGAAGCCGTCAGCTGGGCCCAGAAATTCGCCCGCATGAACCGCGAAGTCATGATGCAGAACCTGATTGCGGCGGTGCGCACGGTGATCGTGAAACCTTTCGAGACCCACTTGGAGGCGGTGAATTGCCACCATAACTATGTACAGAAAGAGCGCCACTTCGGCAAGGACGTCTTGATTACCCGAAAAGGTGCGGTATCGGCGCGGGCCGGCGAGCTGGGCATCATTCCCGGCTCGATGGGCGCGAAAAGTTTTATCGTGCGCGGCAAGGGGAATGAAGACAGTTTCCATAGCTGCAGCCACGGGGCTGGCCGCACCATGAGCCGCAACGAAGCCAAGCGCCGCTTCACGCTGGCCGACCAGGTGCGCGCAACCGAGGGTGTGGAATGCCGCAAGGATGCGAACGTGATCGACGAAATCCCGATGGCCTATAAAGACATCGACGCTGTCATGCATGCCCAGCGCGATTTGGTGGAAGTGGTGCACACGCTGAAACAGGTGGTGTGCGTAAAAGGATGAAAGAGGAAAAACAATGATCGAACTCGATGGCGCCGCGGGGGAGGGCGGCGGACAGATATTGCGCACGGCCCTGGCCTTGTCGATGATTACCGGGCAACCGTTCCGCATCACGCACATCCGCGCCAACCGCAGCAAGCCGGGCCTGATGCGCCAGCACCTGGTGGCGGTGCAAGCCGCCCAGCAGGTGAGCAAGGCGGTCGTCACCGGGGCGGAAGTGGGCGCACGCGAGCTGAGCTTCGTGCCTGGTCCTATTACGGCGGGCGACTACGACTTTGCGATCGGCACGGCCGGCAGCTGCACGCTGGTCTTGCAGACCGTGGTATTGGCCTTGCTGCATGCGGACGCGCCGTCCACCATCCGCATCAGCGGCGGCACCCACAATGCCTGGCGCCGCCGCTGCAATTCCTGCAGCGCGCCTGGTTGCCGCTGATGGTGAAGATGGGCGCGAATATCGACATCGCGCTCGAGCGCTATGGTTTTTATCCTGCCGGTGGCGGTATCGTGACAGCGGCCGTCCAGCCTTGCCCAGCCCTCGCGCCCATCGCGTGCGACGAGCGCGGCGCCTTGGTCGATGCTTACGCCGAAGCGTTTTTCGCCGGTATTCCGGCCAGCGTGGGAACGCGCGAACTGGCCGAGGTTGGCGCCGCATTGGGATGGGAAAAGCGCCAGCTGCGCCTGCGCGGCTTGCCGGCCGAACAAGGGCCCGGGAATGCCTTGCTGCTGACCTTCACGCACGAACACCTCACCGAAGTCTTCGCCGCCTTCGGTGCGCGCGGCGTGAGCGCCGAAGCCGTCGCTGGCCAGGCTTTGCGCGAGGCGCAGCAGTATCTCGCATCCGGCGCGGCCGTTGGTGAGCATCTGGCCGACCAGCTGATGCTGCCCATGGCCCTGGCCGGCAGCGGACGCTTTACCCTGTCGACGGTGTCCGGGCATGCGCGCACGAATGCGGCGGTGATCGAACGCTTTTTGCCGGTGTCGGTACGTTTTCTGGAAGGCGAACAGCACGCCAGCTGCATCGTGACGCCGCGTCTTTAAGCTGCCAGCTCCGGCAGCACCAGGTCCATTATTTTTTGTCTAATCCAGTCAACTCGCAGTACAGTTGCATTGTTAATCCCCAGACAAGCAACCATGGACTACCAGCAGCTTGCCGCGCAGCGCCGCAGCCATCCGGCTTGGCGCCTGCTCGCCGCCGATCACGCGCCGATGATCGCCAGCTTCCTGTACCGCAGTTTCATCGCGCCGAACGTGCGCAGTTTCGCGCGCCAGGAGCTGATCACCCAGCTCGACGACCACCTGTTTCAGTTGCACGAAGCAGCCGGCGAGAACCTGTTTCCGAAACCGGCCGCGGCCTACCTGGACGACTGGGCATCCGACGAGCGCGGCTGGCTGCGCAAATACTATCCCGAGGGCGAAGACCAGCCGCATTACGACCTCACCTCGCCGGCCGAAGCCGCCATCGAGTGGCTGCAGGGCCTGGGCCGGCGCAGCTTCATCGGCACCGAGTCGCGCCTGATGACGGTGTTCGGCCTGCTCAAGCAGATCGTCGACGGCACCGAACTCAATCCGCGTGCGCGCATCGCCGAGCTGCAAAAGCGCCGGGCCGACATCGATGCCGAGATCGCGCAGATCCGCGCCGGCCATGTGGAGCTGATGGAGCCGGGCCAGGTGCGCGAGCGCTTCCTGCAGATGGCGTCCACCGCGCGCGAGCTGCTGTCCGACTTCCGCGCCCTCGACCAGAACTTCCGCACGCTCGACCGCGGCGTGCGCGAGCAGATCGCCACCTGGGAGGGCGGCAAGGGCGAGCTGCTGCAGCAGGTATTCGGCTGGCGCGACATGCTCACCGATTCGGACGAAGGCAAGAGCTTTCGCGCCTTCTGGGACTTGCTGATGTCGCCCTCGCGCCAGGATGAACTGAGCAAACTGCTGGAGCAGGTGATGGCGCTGGCGCCGGTGCGCGAACTGGCGCCCGACAGCCGCCTGCGCCGCATCCACTACGACTGGCTCGAAGCCGGCGAGCTGACCCAGCGCACGGTGGCACGCCTGTCCGAACAGCTGCGCCGCTACCTGGACGACCAGGCCTGGCTGGAAAACCGCCGCATCATGGAATTGATCCGCAACGTCGAGCAAAAAGCGCTGGCGCTGCGCGGCCAGATCCCGGATCAGGGCTTTGCCGCCATCGACGAACCCGGACCGGAGTTCAGCCTGCCGATGGAGCGCCTGCTGTACACGCCGCCGTTCAAGGCCGCGATCCGCGAGGTGGCAATCGACGAATCCGAGGCGGCCATCGCCAGCGATGCGCTGTTCGAGCAGGTGTACGTCGACCAGGCACGGCTGGCGTCGAGCATCCGGCGCGCCCTGCAGACGCGGCCCCAGGTGTCGCTGGCGGCGCTGGTCGAGGAAGCGCCCATCGAACAAGGCCTGGCCGAGCTGGCCACCTACCTGAAGCTGGCTACCGACGACCTTGGTGCCGCCATCGACGACGAACGCAGCGAGCAGATCGCGTGGGTCGATGAGGCAGGCCGGCGCCGCTGCGCCACGGTGCCGCTGGTGATCTTCACCTCTGCCGGGCGCGCGCCCGAGGAACCAACAAGCATGAACGACGAAGCATGAACGAAGAAGACCGTCTCGGCCCCATCCTGATTACCCTGTTCCAGGGCGTGCTGTACCGCGAAACCGGCGCGGCGTCCTGGCAAGCCCTGCTTGACCTGCAGACACGCGTGCGCGACTATGCCGGCGTGATCGGCCTCGAGCTGATGCTCGACGAAGCCGAAGGCTATGCCTATCTGCGCCAGCGCGCACCGGTGGCGGACGGCCCCGAGCTGCCGCGCCTGACGCAGCGGCGGCCACTCAGCTTTCCGGTCAGCCTGCTGCTGGTGCTGCTGCGCCGCAAGCTGGCCGAGTTCGACGCCACCGGCGGCGACACCCGGCTGGTGGTCAGCCGCGACGACATCGCCAACCACATGCGCCTGTTCCTGCCCGATACCGCCAACGAAGCACGCCTGTTCGACCGCATGGACACGCATTTGAACAAGGTGGTCGAGCTGGGCTTCCTGCGCCGCCTGCGCGGGCAAGAGGGGCAATATGAAGTGCGGCGCATCCTGAAAGCCTTTGTCGACGCCCAGTGGCTCGACGACTTCGCTGCGCGCCTGGACGCCTATGCGCAGCACGGCGCCGCGCTGGACGAGGAGGAGCGCGCATGAACACGCCGTCCCAACCCGATTTGCAGTTGCCGCTACTGGATGATGAGGCTCCCGAGCCTGCGCCAACCGATGCCGCCGAACGCGCGGGCTTTCGCCTGCACCGCTTCGAAGCCTATAACTGGGGCACCTTCCACGGGCGTGTCTGGCGCCTGCATCCGGGCGGCGACAACATGCTGCTGACCGGCGACATCGGTTCCGGCAAGTCGACCCTGGTCGATGCGCTGACCACCTTGCTGGTCCCGGCCAACAAGATCGCCTACAACAAGGCGGCCGGCGCCGATGCGCGCGAGCGTTCGCTGCGCACCTATGTGCTGGGCCACTATAAATCGGAGCGCGGCGACACGGGCGCGAATGCGCGCGCGGTGGCGCTGCGCGACCACCATAGTTATTCGGTCCTGCTCGGCGAATTCCACAACGAGGGTTTCGGGCAGACCGTCACGCTGGCCCAGGTGTTCTGGCTGAAGGACCCGCGCGGCCAGCCCGAACGCTTTTATGTGGTGGCCGATGCCAGCCTCTCGATCCAGGAGCATTTCACCGGCTTCGGCAGCGACATCGCGCAACTGCGCAAGCGCCTGCGCGCTACCGCCGGCGTGACCCTGCACGACAGCTTCCCGTCGTATGGCGCCGAGTTCCGGCGCCGCTTCGGCATCGCTTCCGAGCAGGCGATGGACTTGTTCCACCAGACCGTGTCGATGAAGTCGGTCGGCAACCTGACCGAGTTCGTACGCGAGCACATGCTCGAACCTTTCCCGGTGCAGCCGCGCATCGATGCCCTGATCGCCCACTTCGACGATTTGAACCGCGCCCACGAATCGGTATTGAAGGCGCGCGCGCAGATCGAGCACCTGCTGCCGCTAACGGACAACTGCGACCGTCACGCGGCGCTGCTGCGTGAGGCGGCAGAGTTGCGCGGCAGCCGCGACGCGCTGCGGCCCTGGTTCGCCGGACTGAAAGGCGAGCTGCTCGACAAGCGCATCGCCCACCTGGAAACGGACGAGGAAAAAGCCAGCGCCCGCCTGGCCCAGCTGGAACAGCAGCGCCGCAGCCAGGCGCAAAGCCGCGACGCGCTGACGGTGGCGATCGCGGCCAACGGCGGCAACCGCATCGAACAGATCCGCAACGAGATGGCCCGGCTCGACGCGGCGCGCCAGGAAAAGAGCGGACGCGCGGCGCAGTACGACGTCATCGCGAATGCCCTGTCGCTGCCGGGCGCCGTGGACGGCGGCACCTTCGAGGCCAACCGGCGCGCCATCGAGCAGGGCCAGCAAGAATGCGTCGCCCAGCGCGACGAGCGCAGCAACCGCCTGACCGAAGCCGGCGTGACGATCCGCGAACTGCGCGGCCTGCACGGCGAACTGACCGGCGAGCTGGAATCGCTGCGCCAGCGCCGCTCGAACATCCCGCGCCAGATGCTGGCAGTGCGCGAAGCCTTGTGCGAAGCGGTGTCCATTCCGCCGGATGCGCTGCCCTTCATCGGCGAGTTGATCCAGGTGCGCGAGGATGAGCGGGCCTGGGAGGGCGCGGCCGAACGCCTGCTGCACGCATTCGGGCTGTCGCTGCTGGTGCCCGAAGCCTATTATGCGCAGGTGGCGGCATGGGCAGACCGCACGCACCTGGGCGCGCGCCTGGTGTATTACCGCGTGCGTCCCGGCGTGAGCGCCGAAGTGCAGGCCCTGCATCCGCGTTCGCTGGTACGCAAGCTGGCAATCCAGCCGGCATCGCCCTTCTATGCCTGGATCGAGAATGAACTCGGGCGCCGTTTCGACTACGCCTGCTGCGATGGCATGGACGGCTTCCGGCGCGAGGCGCGCGCGATCACGATCGCTGGCCAGATGAAGTCGGGCGGCGAGCGTCACGAAAAGGACGACCGTCACCGCATCGACGACCGCACGCGCTATGTGCTGGGTTGGAGTAACGAAGCGAAGATCGCCGCGCTGGCGCGCCAGGAGCGCGATTTGTCGACCCGCGTGCTGGCGCATGCCGATGCGATCCGCACGCTCAAGCGCGAGATCGACGAGGCGAACGCCCTGCATGGGCTATGGCAGCAGCTGGGCGTGTACGCCAACTTCGCGGAGCTGGACTGGAAGCCGCTGGTCTCCGAGATCGACCGCCTGCTGCGCGAGCAGGAAGAACTGGCAGCGTCGTCGGACGTGCTGCGCACCTTGCAGGCGCAGTTGCAGGAACTGGTGGCGGCCCAGGCGCACACGGAAGCGGAGCACCTGGCCGCGACCCGCCAGCACGCCACCTTCGCCGAAAAGCTCGACCAGGCACGAGGCCAGCGCGACGAGTGCACGCAGCTGATTGCCGCCTTCGAGGGTGCTGCGGTCTTCTATCCGGCGCTGGCAGGCTTGCGCACGCTGGCGCTGGGCGAACACACGCTCACCGTCGAATCCTGCGACAACCGCGAGCGCGACATGCGCGACTTCATCCAGGCCCGCATCGATGCCGAGAGCAAGAAGATCGAGCGTCTGCGCGACGCCATCATCTCGGCGATGCAGGATTACGTGCGCAACTGGCCGCTCGATGCGCGCGAAGTCGACGTCTCGATCGAGGCGGCGGGCGAGTTCCGGCGCATGCTGGCGGCGCTGCAGGCCGACGACTTGCCGCGCTTCGCCGAGCGCTTCAAGGAGCTCCTGAACGAGAACACGATCCGCGAGATCGCCGGCTTCCAGTCCCAGCTCAAGCGCGAACGCGAGACCATCCGCGAGCGCATCGATACCATCAACGCCTCGCTGCGGGCAATCGACTACAACCCGAACCGCTACATTGCGCTGGAAGCCGAGGCCAGCCTGGACGCCGACCTGCGCGACTTCCAGCAAGACCTGCGCAGCTGCACCGAAGGCGCGCTGACCGGTTCCGCCGACGAGGAATACACGGAAGCGAAGTTCCTGCAGGTGCGCCGCATCATCGAGCGCTTCCGCGGGCGCGAGGGCAGCGCCGAGATGGACCGGCGCTGGACCCGCAAGGTCACCGACGTGCGCAACTGGTTCGTGTTCTCGGCATCCGAGCGCTGGCGCGAAGACGACCGCGAACACGAGCACTACACCGACGCCGGCGGGAAGTCGGGCGGCCAGAAGGAAAAGCTGGCCTATACCGTGCTGGCCGCCAGCCTGGCCTACCAGTTCGGGCTGGAATGGGGCGCGGTGCGTTCGCGCTCGTTCCGCTTCGTGGTGATCGACGAGGCCTTTGGGCGCGGCTCGGACGAATCGGCGCGCTATGGCCTGGAGCTGTTCCGGCGCATGAACCTGCAACTGCTGATCGTCACGCCTCTGCAGAAGATCCACATCATCGAGCCGTATGTAGCCGGCCTCGGTTTCGTGCACAGCGAGGAAGGGCGCCAGTCGATGCTGCGCTACCTGAGCATCGACGAATACCGCGCCGAACGCAGCGCGCGCGGCGCGTGACGGGGCGGCGCATGGCGCAGTGGTCGACCCCTGCCGACATCGCCGCGGCCGTGCGCAAGCTGTGGGATAGCGGCGCCTTGCTGGCGGCGCGGCTCGATGGCGCTGCCTTGTTCCCGTACGAGCTGCGGTTGCGCCAGCCAGCGCCGGCCGAGATGGGTGAGCAGTTCGAGGCGGTGCGCGCATGGATCGCCGGCCTGCTTGGCGACAGCCGCGAACGCAAGGGGCACGGCTACGACCTGGCCTGGCGCGACATCAATCACCGCCAGTTGGGGCGCAACAGCATTCCGGCGGCGGCCGTAATCCCGTCCGAGGCGGATGCCTTGCGCATGATTGGACGTGGCGCCGAGGCGCGCCGCTTCGATGCGCTGGCCGCGACGACGCTGGCGGCTTTTCCGGCGCTGCGGCCGTGGATACGCGCGCATCCGCTGGCGCTGGTGGAGAATGGCGACAGCTGGCCGCAGGTGCTGGCGGTGCTGGACTGGTTCGTGCGGTATCCGCGCCCGGGGCTATATGTGCGCCAGCTCGATATCGCCGGTGTCGACAGCAAGTTCATCGAAGCGCGCCGGGGTTTGCTTTCCGAGCTGCTGGACCAGGTGCTGCCGCCGGAATCGGTGACGGCCGGCGCGATTGGCGTGAAGCAGTTCGAGGCGCGTTATGGCTTGCTGAACAAGCCGCCCATGATTCGCTTTCGCATGCTCGATCCGGCGCACTTTATCGGCGGCCTGTCCGATCTCACCGTGCCGGTGGCGCAGTTCGCGTCGCTGCAGAGCAGGGTGGAGCGGGTATTCGTCACCGAGAACGAAGTCAATGCACTGGCCTTTCCGCTGGTCCGCTCGGGAATGGTGGTATTTGGCGGCGGCTATGGTATCGACCGCCTGGCCCAGGCGGCATGGCTGCGCGAACGGGAACTGCTGTATTGGGGAGACATCGATACCCATGGATTTGCCATTCTCGACCGCTTGCGGGCGAATATGCCGCATGCGCGTTCCATCTTGATGGATGAAGCGACACTGCATGCGCATCGCCATGTATGGGGTGTCGAGGATATCGACAAGCGATTTACCGGAGAGCTGACACGTTTGACTGACACAGAACATCGGCTCTTTGCGGCGCTACGCAACGATACGGTTGGCTCGCGTCTGCGGCTCGAGCAGGAGCGCATTGCTTATACATGGGCGGTGGACGCGATTCGATCCGTGTGACCTACTGTTGGGAAACCGCACTTGCGCCAACTGATGGGCTTTGTTATAGTTCGGTCCCTCGCGAAAACGACAACGAAATCAAGTAGTTGAAGACGACGCAGGAAGCCGCGGAAAACGCGGCGCAGTAAAAAAGAGAAGTTGACGACGCAAACGAAACACTGCATAATCTCGCTTCTCTGCTGCTGACAAACACAACGATTTGTCGCAAACAGCAAGATGCAACACCGAATAAGTTCTTTAACAATTAACAGTCGATAAGTGTGGGCGTTTGATGCAGGTGCCAGCTGACTAGTTCAGCTGATTACTTAAATTATCAAATGTTCACACAAAAGAAAT
>Ga0308160_10004468_pt1 | contig 14991 bp, 19 predicted proteins | sample PhyFR1_FD_201036 | JGI IMG/M metagenome (GOLD analysis project Ga0308160, IMG submission 201036) | Phyllosphere microbial communities from UC Gill Tract Community Farm, Albany, California, United States - DLSLF.R1 | ecosystem: Host-associated > Plants > Phyllosphere > Unclassified | place: USA...
GTCTACGGAATTCAGGATACTCTTGTGAGTCCCACCGACGTTGATCAAGACTTGTCCAGGCTGCTCGTGCCCTTAAAAAATGCTGGGTACGTCGTAGTCAAAGTAGTTGGAGAAAACGTCCTTGCAAGTCTGGTGGAGTTCACCGAATGCCTGGTATGCGTTGGATTTAGATGCCGATCTTTGCCAACCGACCTCGTTTGAGCCTTGTGAAAACGTCGGGAACGTATGCGCAGTACCCTGTTGTACCGTAGTCCTGGTGAGGGCAGAGTACCCAAAAATGACTAGATTCTTCTGGAAGTCAGCTATCAAATCTTTCTGAAGTAGAATATGCTTGCACCAGGACTCACTACCAGGTCATCGTGCAACTCTGCGAACTATCAACTTGGCTCGAGACATGAATAAGGTATCCGTAAAAAGGACGCGCAGACGCTAGGCACTTACTCGCGGTAAGGATAAAGGCCTGGGATTGAGTTCAAGTGTGATTCGGTCAAAGGGCGTGGGTGTCGACGACATCCTCGAGTATTCAGTGCAGGACCTGCATTTTCAAATCCTTTCGTAATGATCCCACTTGACTCACGTTACGACGGCCCCCGTTCACCCTTTATACTGGTCGAAGAGAACCATAGCTTCGATCGTTGGTCAAGGCCCCGCTCAACTTACATCGATTCACAGTTCTCATATTTATGGTTAGTTGTCCCTCATCCTAGCCTAATTTCCCCTTGAAGACATTACATACTTCGCGCCGAGCCAGGTCATCTTGGACCCTTGACAATTGATGCAAACGCCTCAAGTAATAAGCCTTATTAGCTGGTAAAGCGAGACATGCGATCACAATCACTTCGTCTTTCCGTTGTATCATGAGCGCCGTTGCACACCCAGGTATGCCCGCGTGTTCTCGACTTGTACACTGAGTCGATCGTCAGATACAGTGCAGTTGCTAGCCCGCAACCCATGAAACGCATTCCCGCGCCGTTAATTAGCAATACTGGATTAGTATGGCGTAACACGTTGGCACGTTTGAGCTCGCGCCAGTCAGCTTACAAATAAACGTCCTTTACGACCAAACAACTGGCATTCTATATTTCATCTGGCTACAAATTCACAAACTCATTACACGGCGAATAGCGGTCGTTTACTATCATGCAGCGCCATCACTGACTGGGAAAGCCAGGCAGTCTGCCCCTAGCTACCAGTGGTACGAGCCTCTGCAGCGGCAGGCGCAGGCTTCTTGTCCGAGTCCTCGCCCTTTTGCTTGATACCGGCGTTACGAGACGCCCAGTTCCAGTCTTTGAGATGAGGACTGGCGGACGCGAATGACGAACAGTCAGTCGCGTGCTATAACGATCACGACACTACGTCTACTCACACGTCGATACCCTTGTCATAAGCATAGGCGACAGCTCTCAATTGCTCGTCTCTGAGCTTTCCACGAACGGCTGATCCGCGGTTGTTCAGATGAGGCATACGGTCGAGCGCCTCGATGGCGAGACTGAAACGATCGGCCTTGTTTCGAATGGCGAGCTCGAGCGGGGTGTCAATGTTTCCCTTTTCCATGTATCCACGAACGTGGATGTTTCGGGATCCAGCCCTTCGGTAGGTGAGTCGATGAATCAACCAAGGGTACGAGTGGAAGGCGACGATGACGGGCTTGTCTCGAGTGAAGATGCTGTCAAACTCCTTGTCGGTGAGACCTGCGCATACGAAGGATTGGCTTCAGTATTTGCACCGAGAAAGTGGTCCACCACCTTCAGGTTACTCACCGTGCGGGTGGTCTTGGTGTGATACCAGACGGAACAGGTCGATCACATTGACGAAACGGATTTTAATCCCGGGCATGTTCTCCTTGAGCAGAGCTGTAGCGGCGAGGGCTTCGGCCGTAACGACGTCACCGATACCGCACATGACAATGTCGGGGTCCTAGTATTCGAGTAGCCATCAGCTTCGCGTTCAGTTGCCGCAACCTCTCTCGCGAAACTCACCTCATCGGGATAAGTCGAAGCCCAGTCCCAGATGCCGACACCCTTGGCGCAATGCGTCTTGGCATCCTCCTTGTTCAGGTACTGCAAATGTTCCTGCTTGTCGTAGACGATGCAGTTGACATAGTTCTTGCTCTTGAAACAGTGGTCCATGGTGGACAACATGGTGTTACCGTCGACGGGCAGATAGATTCGGACGACGTTGGGGCTCTTGTTAGTGAGGACGTCGAGGAAACCAGGGTCTTGGTGGGTGAAACCGTTGTGGTCCTGTGTAAAGATATCACAGTGATTAGCTTGAGGGCACGAAATATGTGGTGGTGAGCCCTTCTCACCTGACGCCAAACGGTACTGGTCAAGAGGATGTTCAATGACGAGATCTTCTTCCTCCATTCAACTTCATTGCACTTTTCGATCCACTATTAGGCGAGAAGCGGGCAACGGAGTCAGCTATCGAGTACAGCGCAAGTACAGCTTCGCCCTGTCCCGACTCACCTTGCAGTGCTGCCCGACCATCGAATCTATTGGAGCGAGTCAGTAGTCAGTACAAAGCCACGACCCGTCTTCCTCGTGGAGTGGCACTCACCGATGATGTGGATGAATGGCTCGTAACTGTTCAACAGACCGTGCCCACCAGCCAACAAGTACCCCTCCAACCATCCTTCGACAGTATGCTCGGACAACATCTCCATGACCCTCCCCGTCATGCTCAAATTCCCACCATCCTCGTCATACTCGATCGTCTCGCCCATCCAGACCTTTTTCCCAGCCTTGTACACCTCGCCCAGCTTGTTGGACTCGGTCTCATCCGGTCCAAACAGTCTAAAGTTGGTCATATTGGAAGCGACGACGTCACGCAACCACTTGGCAAAGTTTTGCATCCCACTAACCGAGGTGACACCGGGATCGACATCAAGCGTGTAGTCTTCCCACTTTGGGAGGACGAGCGGCTTGACCGGATGTCCACCGTTGGTGACCGGGTTGGCCGACATCCTCCGGACACCCTCGGGGGCGAGTTCACGCAACTCTTCGATCAGTCGACCGTTGTCGTCGAACAACTCTTCCGGCTTGTAACTCTTCATCCACTTTTCGAGCTGCTTCAAGTGTTCGTCATTATCGGCCACGTCGGTGATAGGAACCTGATGCGCCCTCCAGAATCCTTCGAGGTGATGGCCACCGACCTCACTAGGTCCCGTCCATCCCTTAGGCGAACGCAAGACGATCATCGGCCATCGAGGACGGAACGGTTTACCCGACTCTCGAGCCTGTTTCTGGTATCCCTTGATCTCGAGCACACACTGCTCGAGCGTGGCGGCCATGGCTTGGTGCATCGAATCGAGGTCGCTTCCTTCGACAAAGTAAGGAGTCCAACCGTATCCCTTGAACAGCATCTCGAGTTCTTCATGCGAGACTCGAGCGAGGACGGTAGGGTTGTTAATCTTGTACCTGTGGCGGGCCAAACCGACATCCAAATCAGCGTCCAGTCCTCGACTCTTCGCAAGTAAAACCCAACGACTTGCCCGTTCAAATGCAAGACAGGCAAAACCGCACCATCCGTGATCGGGTTCAAAAACTTGTTACTATGCCAAGCAGTTGCCAAAGGTCCCGTCTCACTCTCTCCATCTCCGACCATGGTGAGAGCGATCAAATCCGGTCGATCAAAGACCGTTCCAAAAGCATGAGAGATCGAGTATCCTAGTTCTCCTCCCTATCATCCGCAACCGCCATCAGCCTCACCACGCTTTGGCACACCGCCTGGCCCTCTAACACTGACCTCGTGCAAACTACCGGGAACCTCGGGGGTAGCATGCGACCCATTCCCACCCGGATGACTAAAGTTTCGGAACAACAACTGCATCCCCCTCTCATCCTGAGTGACATCGGGGTAACACTCGGTGTAGGCTCCTTCGAGGTACGAGTGGGAGATGACTCCGGGTGCTCCGTGGCCTGAGGTGGGAGATGGTTACGTATGCAGACCGCAGAGAGTGGATTGCGAATTAAAAGTCGGAGTCGGAGTGTCGAATAATGTCCAGGTTGGGATTCCGAATTGAGTACCGGGGAGAAAATGTACGCCGAAGGGTTCGTAACGAAAGGAAGAACACGTCGATCATGTGGACGAGCAGAGACGAAAACAGCAAATCCACGGAACCACAGCAAAACGCCAACCAAAAAAAAAGATCAAACAACCAAATAATCAGCCCTCCATCCACCCCACCTTACACCCATCCCACCCAACCGAAACTCACCAGGTCCACTGATAAAGAACGCATCCAACCCATACTTCCTAATCAACCTCCCAAAGTGCAAATACGTAAAGCTCTGACCGGGTGCGCTTCCGAAATGACCGAGAAGTCTGGATTTGATGTGATCCAGCGAGAGCGGGGTTTTGAGGAGAGGATCTTGTTTGAGGTAGATCATTCTGTAGGTTTGCAGCGTCGATGGCAAGATAGGGGGTCGTGGCAATGTAATTAAGGTAGACGAGAGGTCGGTGAGGTAAGAACGAGACAGGGGAATACGTCATCAGCTCATTCGCCCTGTTTACCACCTCCAACATCTCCCCAACTCACCCCAAACAAATATAAAGCGTCGCATGGAAATACTGGGTATATTTTTTCAACTCTTCCTGACTCAGCGGTTGACCTTGAACGGTCGAGCGGGCGATGCCGAAGGGTGATAAGGATTTAACGTCTGACATGGCGACCGAGTAGTGGGGGGTAGTACCTTGTCGCTATGTTGTGTTCCCAGCTTGTCAGATTAAAGACGATTGAGAGTCGGTGAGGTAGGTAACGAGGTTGATAACGTAGGTCATTCCAAGCTGTGTGCTTATATAGACGCAACCTCTCTGCTCTGCTCATCTCAGCCTCAGCCAGCCTCAGCTTGTCGTCGTCATCATCAACACAAAATCGTCTCTCATGCGAATTTCGGCGGGCGACGGGGAGGCAAAAGGGGGGAAGCCGAGGGAAAGCGGCAGCCACTCAGGGGGGGATTCGTCATCCCCCCCTCATCACACGTATACCTCAGAGGAAATGCCGGCATCACCACCCCAGTCGACGACCGGGAGATAACGGCATCGCGGGCTTTGTCGGGGGCCGTATGCATACCTCGCCGAGCATCGCTCAGGCTGCTCAAAACAAACACACACACACATTCTGCTACCTGTTTCAAAACTCACATACCGGGGTGATCTTGGCTAGTCTCAGCATCACACCCTTTTCGTCCTTTACTCTCTAGAAAGAACGTTATCTCACACCCTCGTCCAGACTAGTATTTTCGACTAGAATTGCTGCTTGTATCTTGCAGAAAGGCATCACGAACGCGAACGATCGTGACACCCACCTTTCTCCCGGAAAGCATCGAGTTTGCTAGTTGACCTGAATCAGAGAATCTTTTGCACGGCCTGACATGATTATCCTCTACTGGGAGCAACCACAACCTGGCTGCGTCCCGGTCATATGCACGCCACGACAACGTCTAGCGATGAAAACGAGATCGCGTTGATCACAAACTTCGCCAACTGTATGAGCAAGCGAATCCGATGCCGAATCGTCCAGTTCCTCGACATCCACTCCCTTTCTACTTTCAGGTTTCTCGCTCAGTATGTTTGATCGTGGGACAGGTTGGTTGTCGCTCTATCCTGCTCAATGAGCTGTTGAGGCGCAGAGCCGAGATTCGCCGGTTTATGTTTGTTTCAACATGATTGAGCGTCTCTGTCCTTTCGCCATTATACGAATACCAGTCGCAAACGCAAATATCATGAGGCTCCGAATCCAAATCAGATACCCTCACATCCTTACGAATAATGCCATTCGATGGCTACACCGCACCGACCTTACACATGCCGCCCTTACGCCCTGACCAAACCATACATCCACAGATCCTTCACCTCGCCGTCCTTCCATACCTTTCCCCTCAACTTCCCCTCCAACTCGAACCCCGCACGCACCAACACCCCCACACTCCTCTCATTCCCACCATAAACCTGAGCCTCCATCCGATTGATCCCCGGTAAAGCTAACCAAACCCACTCAACAAAACGGGGTACGACAGCGGAGACCACCCCCTTTCCCCACCCATCCACAGCGAGCCAATAACCGAGCTCGACCGTCCGTCCATGAACTTCCTCCGGGTCGTTGAATTTCAATCCGATCCCGCCTACCAGCCGACCTTGTCCTTCTTCTGCCTCTTCGGACGTATGTTCGACGATGGCGAAATCCCACCTCCCTTTTCCTGCCTCTTCCTCCCCGTCCAAATACTCCAAGAATCCTCTTCCAAGTTGCTCAGTGTACGGGGAAGCGATCCTGTTCGTCATCCATTCAGCTACTCGGCGATCGTTGAGCCCAACAACGAGCTGCCGTACATCCGTCGATAGGTGAGGTCTGATGGAGTAAGTCGGTGTGGCTTCGCCTGAGGTGGATGAGGTCGAAGAGTCGGGGAGAGGGATATGACGAGGTAGCGCCGGGATAGGTTGAGCTGGTCGTTGGATGGTCTGGGGGGTCAACATCACGATTGCTGTCTGCTTCTCCTCGTTGAGTCTCGTTCCTCCGGGGCCGAGTATCGATGAGAAGCTGGTTGACGGTATGAACGATTACGCTCTTATTCCGGTAGTCTGTAACCCGGATCCTGAGCTACTTGGCATATGTAGTTACCGAGCGATGACCCCTTTATACCGAAATCAATGCTGGGCACCTAGGGGGAGATGTGACTCGTTTGGAATCGTCGGAAGGCGAGCAAGATCTTTAACTATGATGACTCGGATCACAAAGGGAGACGAGACGGACTTGGCCGAAAAGGGCGTCGGACGATGTTGATGTGTAGCTTGAACGGGGCTGTATGAGGTTCGACCCAGCTTGCCGCTTGTGATCTGTGTGGCCGATTGATTGATGTGATGGAGGAGCAGTTGAAAATGAGGTCTATCCAATAGTTTGATCTCAGGCTGGTAGCTAAGACAATGATGCTATACGATGACAATGTTCCCGCGCAAACGAGTCACAAGCCGCAGAAAAATGTAACCTCTCCCTTTGTCTGCCAATTCACTCTAACGACCCAACTTCCGATCGTTATCGTCATCAACTGGACCCCCTACATTGCCAAGGGCCAGGGAAAGAAGAACGCTCGAATAGAAGCCTGATCTAACGACCCACCTCTTCCAACGAGCGTCCCTTTGATGTCATGCCACACTTATACGCCTCGATTTCGTCTGTTGTTATGAACGGTCCCGTGTTGATCTCGGAACGGGAGAAGCACCTTTGGGCGGGCGATTGATTGAGAATCAATGAGACAGACCGTTTGTGGACTGATGTTTTCTGAATCTCGAGTGATTCCAAGTGCATGGAACAGGCAATCGATGGAACAATTATCGAGGTCGGATTTATATCACGCATGCTCGAGCGAAAGGGATGTGACCGCTTGACCAGAGACTCCACGCGCACCCGTATCTCCTGCTGTCGTCACTTTCGAGCGCTCAGTCAAAGGGTTGGAATGAGAAAGGTTGTGATCTGAGTATTTCAACGTAATGTCAGGATTCGGACTTAGGCTACTCGAGAAGCCCATCCTCAAGCTCAAAAACCTCAAAGCCTGCAGCTGCAACGCTTTGTCGTCCGAATGGTCCGCTTCAAGACGATCGCGAGCTCGTGTGCTACGCTCGTCCTCGCAGCGTCGGCCTTGGGCGAGACCTATGCCACTCCAAGCTCTACCGTTAACGTCTGGTTGAGGTCGAATTGGGATGCACCTCCATTGGCTATCGAGATCCTGTGAGTTGACACAATCTCGAGCCCTGTAATTCATTCTCAAAGCTGACAGTGTTCACCTCGTGCGACCTTAGTGAAAGCGCAGCTCTGGAAGATCCATCGATATACTTCCCCCTTCTCGACCTCCTCACCTCCCACCTCCCGCTCTACTCCGACCTCTCCCCTCGAGATCAGCTCGAAATCATCACCGATCTCATCACACAATCCAATCTCCCCGCCGACCATCCAAAATGGGATCAGTCTTCCTTCAGCACCTCGTTGGGAATGCACGAATCTACACCTAAGATTCAAGCTTACTACCAGTATTACCAGACTGTCGTCGAGCCAGGCTTGTCGACGAGCGAACGGGAATGTGAAAGTTGGGTGGAATGGAGACAAAAGACGTTCTGCAATGTCGACGCCTTGAAACGTGACATCGAATTGACCTTGTCAAGTAATTCCAGGTATGTTTGTCTGCCTCCAGCGTGTATCGTATTGAGGTGTTGATCTTACCGTTCTGCACCTTCCTACAGCGCAACTGGTGCTCCCCAAAAGCTTCTCCCTTTCGATCATGTATACCCACACAACAACCGACCAGAATCTTTCGCCATTCTCTATATCTCCACGCTCTCGGCATCCCAAGCCGATCTATACGAATACCTCTCTTCCCATGCTGCGAATGACGAATCCTTCTCCTTGATCGTTCGATACCGACCTCCTCCCTCGTCTCGGACCGAAGAGGATTCGGTAATCTCGACCCAGGGCAACCAGTATAAGAAGAATTCTTTGAAAGGGTATGGCGTCGAGCTGGTTCTCAAGCGGACGGATTATCTCGCTGTCGATGACCGGGATGTAGGCGTTGTCAGCGATCGTCAGTCTCTCTCGTATTTGCACAGTTCCGTCATCCAAAGTGCTGACTATCCTCCAATCAGATCAAGCTCAACAGCCTTATCATGTCCCTGGATCGACTGAATCGAATGCTACTGAAGGGTATCTTGGTGTCATCGGTCGCGGATCGTGGGAGGAACTGGTGGAGAAGCCTCTCAAGCTGGGAGAAATCGCTGGTGAGTCTTTCAACCTGTCACATCGGATGTTCTGGTCCACGGGGAGTTCAATAAATACATTTGTCTCGCACACATGTGAAATTTCACCTCAGACCTTGGCCTGAAGACCGCCTCCCTCATCATGTCGGACCCGAACCCACTCGAAGCACTCATCGGCATCTCCCAAGACTTTCCCAAACACTCGGCCAGTATAGCGCGGAAAGTCGCTTCCGAAGATTCCATTGAGCGAGAAGTCGGGATCCTACAGCGTCAAGTCAACAACTTGAAGAACAGCGTCTGGGTGAACGGTCGGGTCCTCTCCGAAAAGGACATGAACGCGTTCAGGCAAGTTGTCCGCCCCGCCCGGTGGCTTTCAGCCAACCGAAGGCTTATCCAATCGGACCTTTTGCAGCATTTTATCGATCATGCGGGAAGAACGACGTCGGGGGCTCTCCCTGACTTCACTCGGTTTGACTCCCGAGCAAGCTTTTACGCTTCTCACAGATGACGACATCATCACTGCTATGACTGAGGCAGACCCTATGGAAGGGCTCGTCGACGCGAGTGACAAGACCGAGGGGGGAGGGGTCATTACGTGGTGGAATAACATCGAGAAAGACAAGAGGTTCGTACACGTTTGTATCGCAGCGTGATATCATGGGTACTGATGTTTCTTTCGTTGCGAAGATACGCCACCTGGTCTAACTCTGTAGCGGCTGTGAGTCGAGCTCGATGCCTACCGATTCGCTCAACCTTATTCTGACAATTATGCCGTCATTCAGCTGGCTCGTCCTGGTCGACAAGGTCCATTCCAATTGGTTCGCCGAAACTTTTGGCACGTGGTTCTCGTGATGGATATGTCCAAAGCGTTCTCCCTGAGCACGATCTCTCAGACCGCTCAGCAAATGATAAAGCGAGGAATACCCTTCCGCATCGGGCTGGTTCCATTGATCACCGATAACGATAATGACAATAGTTAGTGCGAGACCTAGATTCGCTGATCTCGTCATGTCGCTGAACCTCACCAATCTACAGGCATCAAGATTGCTCGCCTTCTCGCATATATGGTCGGCAAGAACGGTCGAGCAGAAGCCATGGAGTTCATGCAAACAGTAAGAAAGCTTTATTCCTTGCAGCTCGGATGCGTGAATGAGCTAAGTCTCCGCCTCTTCAGCTTTGGCGCGCATCTCCTCGTGGTGACGTCGATCTAAGCATCGCTGCAAGCTTGTTCTCGTCTGTTGAGGGTGATGACAGTTTCGGCGACATCATCGATGGCAAAGTTGCAAGTCTTCCCGTTGACAAGGTCAGATCGTGGTTGAAGAGGATGTCAATCACACCCGACACGGATCCGCGAGGTGCGGTGTTCCTGAACGGTCAACATCAACCTTTGGATGAGGTGAGAGTCGACTAGATTGACACGTTCCGGGCATCTGGCTCACGAATATCTGTTCGTTAAGCGATGGACAGAGCGAATCATGCAAGACTATATGAATCAGCTCAACTACCTCATGCAACCGGTGAGTTCGGCTACACTGACAAATACCGATATTCCAGACTCATCTCCTCGATCACAGGGTGTTGGCAGCGACCTGAAAACGTCTTCTCGTCTCGACCGGTTCTTCTATGACCTTCCTACGACCTCGGCCCGCAGGAACGTCCATGCCCGTACGAACGAGGCTATTGGTGCGCAAACTATCGTCAATGTGCACGAGATATTCCCCTCGGAGTCGGTCATACTTGACCAATTCGTGTATTCAGGTGAGCAGGCAGAGACATACGACACCATCTGCTCACGACGAATACCTAAGCTTTGCCCAACGTTGTAGAGGCTTCTCAGGCCGATGTTCTGACGACCGTCTTCGTTATGGGAGACCTTGACAGCGAGTCCGGTCGACTGTTGACGCGACGTGCGCTGGATTTCATGGAGGTTCGTCCATTTGGACGTCACACACGGGCAGACTTGCTAACAAGAGATCTCGCTCAGACCGACGGCAAATATGCCCGTCTTGGGTTCATCCATATTGTGGCGGGACAAACCGCCCAGATTGAAGGCCCTCGCTTATCGACGTTCATTTATCAAGCCCTTACCACGCAGACATTATCACTTTTGAAGCCAAGTGATCTTTTGAGCGTTGTCGATGAGATAGATGGCGCTTCAGACGGGATTAAGGTCAATTTGGGCAAGATCATGGACGAGGTCGTGGCAAGATCGCCAGGGGGAAGACCTCTTGACCTCACTGACTTGTTTGCAGTGCCCTCCGCGCTTACCTTGGCTGGATCCAGGGGGTTCTGGAACGCTCGAGCGGCCGAGGCTCGCTTGATCCCCGCAGGAGAGACTGGCTTGCATATTCTGGTCAACGGCAGAGTAATTTTTGGAGCTTCCAACATTTCCACTTTGTATGCAGTACTGACTCTTGATTGACTGCCAGGTTTTCGGTCCGATCCCACCGAACGAGTTCTTTGCTGCCGATTTCGCGACTTTAGCGAGGTCGGATGTGAAGAGTCGAGGAGTACCTATTCTGGACGCTTTGAAAACCATCTACAGGGATATCGATTCGCTGCAAACGTGAGAAGGGCTGCAATGTCAAGGATCACAAGCCCCACTGAAGCCTGTTTGGCTTTTCAGTACGACCCTTAGCAATCTGATAATGAATATCGCAGCCATCCTTGGACAAGCCTACTCGAATGACAATGCTTCGCCGATGCAGTCAGCCACCCTCGGACGAACACGTGGGTATCAAGAGATTACCGGCAAACGCTCCAGCTTTTCTATCAATGTGGCAAACACAGCTCTGGTTCGTGTCTTTGCCGTGATTGATCCCGTCAGCGAGCAGGCACAGAAATGGTCTTCATTGATTCAAGTAAGTACCAGTCTACCGCAAGGTCAGAGGCAGGCGTTTTATTGACTCTTACTGGTCTCTAGATGGCTGCTAAGCTGGACCACGTTTCTCTCGTCGTTCAACTGAATCCTGCTTTGCAGTTGACGGAAGTGAGTCGTCAGTGACGGCCGTCCTGGATCGCAAGCTGATGACAATCGAAAAGATCCCTGTCAAACGATTCTACCGGTATGAGACGGTCACCGGGATGAAGTTTAATGCTGATGGGTGAGCGACAAAGACGACCTACGATCTTGATCTGACGACTGAGAAGCCTTGAACGATTCAGAGATGAAGCTTTGACCGGTGCCAGCTTCCGAGGATTGCCCCAGGACCCAATCCTGACCTTGGGAATGGATGTCCCCACCTCGTGGCTAGTGCGCCCCAAGGAGTCGGTACACGACCTCGATAATCTACGCCTTGATAGTATACTCAGCAAGCAGGACTCTGCGGTTGTGGACATCCGTTTCGAGCTGGAACAACTGGTCATCGAGGGACACGGTACCGAGATCAAAGGCTCGGTACCACGAGGTCTTCAGCTCCAGCTTGCCACGCCGGAAGGAGATTCCGTCGCGGACACCTCCGTGATGGCCAATCTGGGCTACTTTCAGTTCAAAGCCAACCCTGGTCTCTATCAGTTACAGATCAGGGAGGGAAGGGGCCGAGACGTTTACAGTCTGAACGGCATGCTTTCCGATCAGGCCTCGAGACCTGGCGCAGGCAGCTCAGAGCTCTGGCTTGCGTCCTTCACGGGTCTGACCATCATGCCTGCTTTCGAAAGACAACCTGGCATGGAATTGGCTGATGTGTTGGAAGAGGTGGAACCGGTGCCAAGCCTCTTCAACAAGATCTACACATCGTGAGTAGTCACGTCCAGATCCCGGCCAATTGGTCGCACACTCAGCAGGTTCTCCCTTTGCAAAGGCTTTCAACCGTACTCGGCAGGAAGCCCACAATGAAACGCTCCCATGCCGATATCAATATCTTCACAGTGGCGTCAGGAAAGCTTTACGAGCGATTCGCTTCGATCATGGTGTTGAGCGTGCTCAAGCACACGAACAGCTCTGTCAAGTTCTGGTTCATTGAGAACTTCCTTTCACCGTCGTTCCTCGAATTTTTGCCGCATTTTGCCGCCGAGTATGGATTCCAATACGAATTGGTGACTTACCGATGGCCTTCCTGGCTTCGAGGTCAAAAGGAGAAGCAGAGGGAGATTTGGGGCTACAAGATCCTCTTCCTGGACGTTCTCTTTCCGCTCAGCTTGGACAAAGTCATCTTTGTCGATGCCGACCAGATTGTGCGGACGGATCTCAAGGAGCTGGTCGACCTAGATCTCGAGAATCGGGTTTACGGTTACGCCCCGATGGGAGATGACAAGCCAGAGATGGAAGGATTCCGGTTCTGGAAGACCGGATACTGGAAGGACGCTCTACGAGGAAAGCCCTACCATATCAGTGCGCTCTACGTCGTCGATTTGAAGCGCTTCCGACAGGTTGCAGCGGGAGATCGACTACGAGCGTCGTATCAAGCACTTTCCGCTGACCCAGGCTCGCTCGCCAACCTGGATCAAGATCTCCCCAACTCGATGCAAGATCAACTTCCCATCTTTACACTCGATCGATCATGGTTGTGGTGCGAGACGTGGTGTAGTCAGGACAGCCTCAAGGACGCCAAAACGATCGATCTGTGTCAAAACCCCCTTACGAAACAACCCAAATTGGAACGAGCCAAGCAAATCCCCGAGTGGGATAGCTACGATCAAGAAGTCGACCGCTTTGCCAAGCGACTGGTGCAACGTGAGCAAGACGTTCACGTGGCGACCGGTTCGGCAGAAGCGTTGGAGGCAGAGCCCCTTGCTCGGTCGGAAGACCATGCAGCTGAGGAACAGGACAAGCAAGGTGGGCACCGGATAGTAGATGACTTGTAGATTGCGTAACGTCTCGAGATCAATACATGTATGAAACTTGGTGGTGAGCCTCCGCTCATGTCAGCTTCCGGATGACGAAAGGCGTGGACTCGGTGAGATGATGCCTTCGTTCTACGTAGTTGAATATTCATTTAGTATATACATTCGAGTTGACCGAAACTTGAAGAAGCCAGTAGTGATATACATATCCAGGCCAGAGACGAGATCGCGCGAGGCGCCTAGATCGGAAACGAAATCTTGATAGCACCAAACGTACTATACGATATCCCACAAGTCCTCCTATGAGTTCGAAGCACGCCCGAGATGTCAGCTCACTTTGTTCTCCTCCCCCCCTTCCCCTCGGCCTGCCAATGACACTCACAATCGCACAACAAAACTTGCCACAAGCGACCGAAGCCGACAGACTATACTTGCTGATCGAAATCTTTTGATCGACGACCTCGTCCGCAAAACTATCCTCTCCTCGAGCCATGGCACCGATGAAGATGGCGATCGAGTGGGTTTCAGGCAGGGTGGTGACGTATTGAGACAACTTGACGGGTTCCGCATCCGCCGAGAGGGCTATGCGAGGATCACAAAAACCTCAGTGTCAATATCGCTTCGGTAGCGATGAGTTCTGACCTCCTACTCACTCAGCTTGATGCACTTGGTCGGCAAGTAATTCGTCACGGGTCCCTTGATACACTTTAACAACTTGTCCGGTCCATTGTTCCCTCGAATCGAATGAAGTTGCAATAGTTGGACTACACGATCGTCGATTCACAACAGAAAGAAGAAGGGTGGATGACCATGAAGGGGTTCCAAGGTCAGCTCACTCACGTTCCGGACGAAATGACACGTTGAGGTCAAAGCGTTTTGTGGATACGGGTCTCGGTGACCCCCCTTGGCGTCGGACGAGGCTTTGAGACCATGTTCGTACGCCAAGAGAGGACAGAATCGTTGAAGACTCTGCCCCGTACCTCCTGTCATCCTCCTCCCACACCTCACAACAACCAAGACAACCAAGCCACAAACACACAAACCGACCACACAAAGACCAGCCCCACGGAAACACTCACCCATCAACCCGCTAAACCGTTTAAACGTCCTCGGGATCCTCACACTCGGGTTGATCTCGATCAACACGCCCTTGGCCGTCTGCACGTAGACTTGTAACAGACCTGCCTTGTTCAATGGCGAGTCGAGGAGGGTGAGTAGGCACTATCAGAGCACAACAGATGGATAATCCGGCTTGTCAGCTTTGCAACGCTCTCCACTCCATCCTTGTTGTAGCTACCCACCTGATGAGTGATATCCGGTCTAGCATCTGCGATATCTCTGCCTTCCTTGGCCAAGAACCCTTGATGATCGTCACAGTTCAACAACGTATCCCTCTGTTGAGCACCCGATTGACTCGGTCGGCTCGATCGGTATGTTTCCAAACAGGCCTGTTAAGAGAGACCATAG